>Ga0105044_10009579_pt1 | contig 13240 bp, 8 predicted proteins | sample MAT01_FD_78092 | JGI IMG/M metagenome (GOLD analysis project Ga0105044, IMG submission 78092) | Freshwater microbial communities from Lake Fryxell liftoff mats and glacier meltwater in Antarctica - MAT-01 | ecosystem: Environmental > Aquatic > Freshwater > Ice > Liftoff microbial mat | place...
CTTGCAGGGGTTAACGAACTGTAATATTAATACAGCCCGCAATGCAATCGCCGCCGCTTAGTCGTAACCACCACTCAAAGCCGAAGGTCACCGCCCTTTCCTTAGATGTGCAGGCCAGTGCAGCACCCCTCCTCTCGCAGCAGCGACCTTCACCCTCACCCACCCCTCCCACGACCAATTAACTTTCCCCCAGTTCTTTCCGCTGATCTACGGCAGCCCAGTATCAAACCTTACATTGCCGAACCATCACTCCCCCACCCGTCCGCACGAGTCAGAAGGCAATCCCACTCCCCACCGTCAGCACGCCTCCCCCCCAACCGCGACCACCCAAAATCGTCGCCCGCATCCGAACCGAACACCGTCTGTTTCCGTATTCTGTTTGGGCCTCATTTTGCAAGGCGCCCATCCTTCGGTTCATTTCCCTCTCACCTTCCAACCCGACCTTCTCTCGATACAGTTCCAATCACCCTTCCTTCTGTTCATCGATGTTCTGACCCACCCTCTACGCCTTCATGCAAGCCAGCAACCAGCCACATCCCGTCGGGGCCCCTGTCAGCGCACTCTCCGACCACCACACCGGAGCCACGGTCTTGACCAACCCCGCCGCGGCTGACATCACCGAGAACGAGGAAAAGCAGATTCTCACCAAAATGGCCACCCGGCCTTTAGACATCACGCTTTCGTTGCGTGACCGTTTCGAAGCCTTCATGGCGCGGCTTTCGACCCGAAACAAGTTCTGGCACCGCATCTGCTCGCTCATCTGGCTCCCATACGCCTTCAAAAGCGGCATCCAGATGAAGAAAGTCGACGAGCGAACCTTCGCCGCGACCCTTCCTTTCAAGCGTTTTAATCGCAACTGGTACAACGCGATGGCTGGCGCTGCGCTTCTAGCAAACTCCGAGATCGCCGCAGGTGCTTACATCATGGGCATCACCGGCGGTGAATACACCATCGTCTGCAAGAATCTTGAATATAAGTTTCTCCGGCCCTGCTACGGCCCGGCACTCTACAAGATCGTGCCGCGTGATGATCTCAAAGCTCTTATCGCAGGCGGTAAGGAGTTTAACATGACGATGGATCTGGAAATCGTCCAGCAAGCCCTGGTGCCAGCCGCACTGGCCCGCCTGAAGAAGAAGGACCCGCTGATGGCGCGAATCTGCGCCAAGGACCGAAAAGTCGGCGTCTGCGCTGCGACTTTCCACGTCACCCCCACGCTCCACCAAAAGGCCAAACGCGGCACCACCCGCAGCGTCGGCTGATCTGTATTCACCAGATAGGCCGCCACCCTCACACCCTCTCCAACCGCCTGCCTGAGCGCGTATAGTGGACGAAAGCGTCTCTCTTGTTGCAGCCGCGCCGGTCGTACCCGCGGCACACCATTCGAACCGTCTACTTTCAGGAGTATAACCCCGCGTGGGATTGTCGCCATCATTCGTCTTCCAGGACCTCCCCGCGCCGTTGCCCAATGGTTACGTTGTGGCTCCCCTCGGCGGGGATGGTTCCTTCCTCCGTGTCGCCGTAATGTTAACTAAAGATGCCAGACCGGGCGTCTCACCATTAGTTATGTTACGTGACACGCTCCGCGCCAAAGTTTACTTAGCCGCCCTGATCGACGCCGAAAACCGCGTTCACCAGTGGCTGGAGCTCGCCGTGCAGGATTCCACCGGAGCCTCCGGCGCGACCGTGGCCTACCAGGAAGCACTCACCAATACCTCGCTAGACGCGGCGTGGGCGACCTCCGGGGCGGCCCTGGGCCAGCAGGTGGCCACCGGCTTTGAACGTAAGCATCCCGCCCCGCTCTTTATTGATAGTAAGTCACGATTGCCTGTCACCGCCAAAGATAAGCGAAACGGCGCGGCCTGGGCATTATGTACCGACGAAGCGCTGCTTGCGGCCAAACGCGCCCCCGCCTACGCATCCACCCGCGCCCGCCACTTATATCAGCCCGAACTGGGCGACGCCACTGATCTCATGCCCATGGACGTGCTAGGTAACGACGCCTCCGCGCTGAGCGCCGCGCTGGGCCTCCCCGCAGACTCTCTGCCCCTCAACCCCGGCTGCGGATTACTTTCGTTGCGCCCCGTCTCCGCACTTACACTCGAACAGTACGCCGATGCGATCAAAGGTAACAAAAGTGATGCGGGCGAAGGCGACTCGGTCTTCCGCACCGTCCTCGCCGCGTCCGGCCGCTCCGCCAGCCCCTCCGGCCCCGGCGGTTTCTTACGAATCAGCGGCGTGGGCCAGGCCGGCCGAATCGTCGAGGCGCTGCACCTTCAGTTAATGGCCATCGCGCAGGCGGTAAACTCGGTTCGCGCCTGGACCAACGCCACCCAGTCGCCAATGCTTAACATTGACGCGGCCAGCTTCGGCGTCTCTCTCGCCTCCCCGGCCTTCGCGCTCCCCTACTGGTGGACCTCCACAACCCGCCTGAACGAAGGGGGCGACGCGGCCGAACTTACGATCCCCAACGCCAAAGCCCGCTACTTCCTCCCCGGCCGAAGGTCGGAGGCTTCCATTTACGTTGCTTCCGCCATGTCGCGCGGCGCGGGAGGCAAAGGATTCTTCAGCCCACGCAACTTAATTCCAGAATCTTCCGGCATCATCGTTGAGGGCACGCTGCGGACGCAAGAACGCATCACCGCAGGCCCCTTGGACCTTCTCTGGCTCCGGGCGGGCGTGGGCGACAGCCGGTTTGATCTATACACTTTCGTCGACCGCCAGAGCGCGCTCACCATGGGCGAGTTAAGATTACGTTCCCTGCCGCAAAGGCTCCCCGAGGCCGTCCAGGCCCGCCTGCGCGCCGGCACGCCTATCTCAGATGTAACATTTGAACTCGTGCCGATGTTCTCAACCCCCTGCGACCTCTACGCCCTGGGCGTGCTGGCCGTACGCATGCTCCTGGTGGATGATAAGCGAAGCGTCCCCGTCGCCCTGGACGAAATGTTCAGCCTCGCCGCCGCCGCGGCGGCCCTGGCAGACAACGGTGAAGACTTACGTTCACGCATCGCCCGCGTCTTCGCCTCTGACCAACGCTTCGCCCAGTCCCTGGGCCCCCAGAACATCCTCGGCCCCGGCGCGGGCGATGCCAGCGGAGCCGTGCCCCCCTCCCTCTGGTACGGCACACTGGCGACTATAATTAAGATGTTCACCGGCATCGGGCCCGACAGCCAGATTCAGGACTTCGGCGATGCACCCCAAGGAGCCATCCACCGAGTCTTTGATCCCACGCTCGAAGCACTCCAAGGATTGCTCGGCTCCTGCCGTACGCTCATCGTGCCAGACCATGCCCTGACCAAGGAAGTGCGGGCAGTGCTGGAAAGCTGCGCGGCCACGCTGCGTTGACAGGCGGGTGCTAGAATCGGGTAGGAATGGTTAGAGCTCAGGAAAAGCGCAGGGTTACTTTGGAAATGTTAACTTGAAAGGAAGAAGAAGCATATGACTTTATCAAAGCGTTCAATTACACTCGCGGCAACCGGGCTGCTCGCGTTCGGCGTGGGCGGTCTTGGCGGCTGCGGGGGTTACAAGCCCAAGAAGTTCGACATCAGCATCCAGCCCCGCACAACCGACACCGTCCTGGTTGATCTCATCGCCGTGCCGAAGGACGATGTTGAAACCAAATGGATGGGCCTGGATGTGGAAAACTACTTCAGCGGCAACAACACTGTCCGCGCCAGCAATGTCGAGTTTACGAAAACTTACAAGTTTGAGGGCGGGGCGACCCAGCAGGTCCAAATTAATCGTAATGACCCGATCTGGAGCAAGTGGTTCAAGACCCGCCCTGTGTTAATTGTTCTCGCGACTTCGGGTTCGCTCGCCCGCGAAGCGGCCAAAAACCCTTCGGTCCGCAAGGCACGCATCGATATGACCACCGAATATTATGATGCAGATGCGTTTACGATCACGGTGAAGGATGGCGGCATCCAGGTCGACCCGCCGCCGATGAAGAAGCCTTCTTAACATCGAAGGCTTTCAACGTAATCATAATATAATTCCGATCGCAAGGCGGCCTTCACGGCCGCTTTTTTCATGTTACGTTGTTGAGAGCTCCAGCACGGCGACGACGTAACCCGGCCCGCGGGGGTCGAGCGATTCTCGCCCGTCGGAGCTGACCCACTCCTTGACGCGCAGCCCCGCCGCCGCTACCGTCGCCTCCAGCTCGTCTCGGGTGTAACTATACAGGACGTAGTTACTATCCACGTGACGCTCGCGGCCGAGAGAATCTGTGATCGTGAGGTGACTTACAACCCGCTCGTCGCGGTCTTGGGGGCCGGGCGCTGGAAAATATTGCACCGCCTGCACCACCCGGGTTCCATCGCGGGCCCCCTCCCAGACATCCTCGCAGGGGTCCTCGATGCCGTAAACGCACAGGCTGATGCCCACGATGTAAACGCCATCGGGGGCCAGCACGCGGGTAACTTCGCGGAGGTGCTCAACGAGCGCCGCATCGCCGGGGAGGTGGCGGATGCTGTTAATTAAATTAAAGACCACTCCCATCGGCTTTAACTTACGACCGTGCGTAAATGTTCGCATGTCCGCCACGAAAAACTCTGCGGGCGACTGCAGCTCTTTGGCCCTCGCCGCGGCGTACTGGACCATCGGCGCGAGCAGATCAAAGCCCGTGCAACTGTAACCTTTGCGTGAGAGGGCGATCAGATACCTGCCGCTGCCGCAGGCGGGCTCCAGGAATGTAAGCTGACTTGTTACTTTCAGGTGCCGACGGACGATCCGCAGCAGCGCGGAGACATCGTCGCTCGTGCCGGGGGCGTGGAGGACGTCGTAGATGAACGGATCGGCGTAAAAGTCGGCTTCGGGCACAGCGGGGCAAGCGTAGGAGGCACACCTTCACGCGCGGCGTCAGTGAGTTTTCGGTCAAAGCGGATGCGGTTGTCAAAGAATCATAATATAACTTAATCAGCCCGATCCGGGAAGGTTCTTGTCGATCCAGTCGTCCTGCTTGAGAACCGAGGCGCGGTTACGTCGATCCTTGGCTTCGCTCCGACGCTGCGCGAGCTGGAAGAGCAAACCGATAAGCCCACCAGCACTAAACTCGGGGTGGCCCGGTCGCTCTTTGAGCAGCTTGATCATGAAAGGGGTGTATTTAGTTACAAGCTCATCCTCTAGGGATACGAAGAACTGGGCACTGCCCGGGTCGCCCTGCCGTCCGGCGCGGCCGACGAACTGGCGGTCAACGCGTTTGGCGCCGTGCATCTCGGTCAAGATAACGTGGAGGCCACCGGCGGCTTTGGCGGCGTCGTCGAGCTTGATATCAGTGCCTCGCCCGGCCATGTTGGTCGCTACTGTAATTGCAGCGCTGCGGTCGGCCTGATCGCGGCTGCGGCCCTGTCCCGCGCGGGCAATTACGTCGGCCTCGTCCTTATCAAAGTTAGCATTGAGTACCTGGTGGGTCAGCCCGCGGGCGGTTAAGAGCTGGCTTAACAGCTCGGAGGACGCGATAGAGCGCGTGCCAGCAAGGATTGGCCGGCCCTCGTTATGCACTTCCTCGATTGAGTTCACGATCTGGGCCCACTTATCGCGCTGGGTGCGGAAGATGCGGATGCCGCCCTGGAGGCGGGCGATGGGGCGGTTGGTAGGAATTACAGTGACCGGCCGGGCGTAAGTCGCCTCCATCTCGCCGGTTGCATCGGCGACGGTGCCCGTCATGCCGCAGAGAAACGGGTACGTGCGGAAGTAACGTTGGAAGCTAAGGCGGGCGAGCGTCTCTCGATCGGCGGTTACCTCCAGGCCCTCCTTGGCCTCGACGGCCTGGTGCAGCCCGTGCTCCCAGGAACGGTCAGGCAGGAAGCGGCCTGTGTATTCATCTACAATTACAATCTTACCTTCGACGACCTGATACTGCTGCTGGTTTTGATAACAGTAGCGGGCGACCAGGGCCTGGCGGACGAGCTCCTCGCCGCGTCGGTGGGCTTTCCAAATTGCGTTGCCACCGCTGCTCAGGAGCACAGCGAACATGTGGCGAAGTCGGTCGCTGCCGCGGCGTTTGAGGTCGGCGCGGCGGCCGATGTGGTCTATCGTGAAGTCGGGGCCATCGTCGAGCTTCTGGGCCAGGACGACGGCTTCTTTGTATACCTTGGACATCTCATCTTCGCGGCGGGAGCGCGCGATGATAAGCGGAACCACGCCTTCATCAATTAAGACTGCGTCGGCTTCGTCGACCATCGCGGCTTGCAGGCCGGGGACCATCGGGCCGCGGTCGCTGGCGGGGGCCGAGGAGAACATTGCGCGGGCGGCCCAGGGTGTATGGTTACGACCCATGCGGATCTGATCGCGAAGGTAATCGGCGACGACCTGCTTGGGCGTGCAGTACACGATGTGTCTGGCGTAGATTCCGTATCGTTCGGACTGCTCGGTTTCCTGGACGACAGAGCCGACGGAGCAGAGGCAGCGGCTATAAATCGGCTGGCGGCTCACCGCGTCGCGCGCGGCGAGATAGTCGTTGACGGTGAGAATGTGGAGGTGCTTATGTTGCCAGGCGATGAGGGGGGCGGCGATGGAGCCGGTAAGCGTTTTTCCCTCGCCGGTTAACATCTCGATGATCCGGCCGTGGTAAAGGCCCAGTGCGCCGGTGAGCTGCACAACATAAGCTTCTTCGCCCGTGAGGCGGCGGGCGACTTCGCGCATCGCGGCCAGGCCTCGGCAGACGGCGGTGTAATCCTGACGCCCGCGCGCGAAGATTTCGCGGGTGCGGACGATATAATCAGCGAGGGCGGCTTCGGACATGCCTCTGATCTCGGGGGCCAGTTTGGCGGTGTCCTGGGCCTGACGGATGAGGGCTGAAAGGTTATTCTTACGATGCTTGAGGTTGGTCCCCACGCGCGATGCGAGCATGTCCAGGCCCTTGGGCAGCATGGGCCGGACTCGGCGGCTACGGATAGACTCGTAGATCGAATCGTATTGGCTGAGTGCTTGTGTCATGGAGAGTGCTGGCGTTACAACTTACAATCTAGCGCGACCTTGAAGGGTTTTCTGAATCGAGTCAACCCACTGGAACGCCCAAGGTTTGCTGGGGAGAGTGAATCGGAAGAAGACTCGCTCGCCGGGCTCGGCGCCTACACCGCTGGCGGTTGCGAAGCGGCTGATGAGTTTGGCATCTGGATTGGAAGTAATTCCAGCGGAAGTATTGGCATCGGGTGAGATATCGTTGGCGGAGCGAAAATAAGCTTTCAGCAGGGGTGCCTTTGCGACCATTCCGGAACCATCGGAGGATTCGGTTTCGAAGCCGCCGCCGCCCGCGTAACCTAATGCGGCGTGAGGAAGTTCGCGGTCGCCCGCCTGGCTTGTCCGCTCGAATGTTGCGGGAATGACGGTGCTTACGTCAGAGGCGCGACGGACTTCGACGCGGTAATCTTTGGGGTCAAGCTCGTAGATCCAGGCTTCCTGTTGAGTGAGCGTTGCGGTGGCGCGGAGCAGGTCAAGCTCTACGACCTGGCACAGGGGCTCGCCCTCGCGAACAAAGCGGCCGACATAATCATCCATCGAACGGCCCACGACGACGCCGTCCTGAGGGGCTCGGACGACGAGGAACTCTTTGCGTTCGTAGAGATAATCTAACTGTTCCCGGAGCGTCGCGGCGAACTTCGCGGCGACCTGGGCCGCGGCCTCGTTCTGTACGCGAGCTTCGCGCTCGCGGGCGGCCGCTTCAGTGAGCTGGGCCTCAACCGATGCGATCTGTGCTACGAGCTGATCGCTCTCGCAGGTTGCGATGATGTCGCCCTGGCTTACGCGCTGGCCGGGCCGCGCGTGGATCTGCTCAACAAAGGCGTCTACCCTGAAGAAGACGCCGGCTTGCTTTTCACTTTCGATGACTCCCACCGCCCGGCGATGATCGGGCATGGGAATCGCTCCGATGAGGGCAATAAGTCCGGCGGCGATTGCCGCGCTGGTGATGATGGCCCGCCCGCGATGCTCCGCGAGCCCGCCGTTGGTGAACAGCCAGTGAATAAGCTGCCCCATCGGCATGAGGAACCACATTGCTGCGGTCCAAGTTGCGAGGAAGACGCCAAGTGCGAAGAGTTTACCGACAAGATAGATGGTGATGGAAACAAAGAGGACGACGCGGTAAACAGCCGCAGCGACTCCGTAGACGATCAGCATAAGAGCTTCACTCGCGCTGGAAGTGGGCGGGGTTACCTGCCGCATCCGGTAGATATGCTTCTGTGCGAGAAACTTAAGCATGCTGAAGGACCGTTGCTGCAGGTTGGGGATCTCGAGAAAATCGCTTAGGATGTAGTAACCGTCAAAGCGCATCAATGGGTTGGCGTTGAAGAGGACCGTCGATACGCTGGCGGAGAGCATGACATTATAACTTAACTGGTGCAGGAGGTCGCCCGGGCCGGTGTTGAGCCAGATAAACGCGCAGGCTGCGGCGACAAAGAGCTCGAAGATCATGCCGCCGGCACCTACCGCCATTCGTCGCCACTTGCTGGCGAAGGTCCAAGCGGAGGAGGCATCTACGAATGGAGCCGGGACCAGGACGAGCATCATCGCGCCAAACTCGGGGACCTGGCCGCCGAACCGCTTACAAATTACACCGTGTCCAAGTTCGTGCCAGAGCTTAATGAGCACGAACGTAACCAGCATCCACCCCCAGTTTTTGGGGGCAATCGCTGAATCGACTCCGTCGAGAAGTTGCCTGAAGTGTGGCAAGATGGCGACGCCGGCGGCGATCACAAATGCAGCCCAGAGTAGAAAGCCGATGCGGTTCAGCACCGGGCGCAACAGCGGCTCAATCCAAGTAAGGATGTGATCCGGATTAAAGAGGCGGACCTTGAAATACATCAGGCCGATGGCTTGTTGAGCGAACTTCTTTTGGAAGCGGTCGCGACCTCGAGTGAGGAGTTGTTCGGTTTCGGGCTGCGTGTCGCCGGCGAGAAGGTTGCCGGTGTAGAGCTGAGAGAGAAGTTGAATTACTTCATTTTGCGTGAGGGCCTCATCGCCGTAGCGGGTGAGGCTCAACTGCCAGACATCTTCAACACTTCGGAGGCCATCAAGCAGGCCGACAAACTCGTGACCCACGGGGCTGAGCCGAAAATAAGCATTACTTGAAGGGTCGTGGACTACGTGCCAGCGCCGGCCACGGTAATGCTGGCGGGTGATCTGAACGTGGGGCCGCAGTCGCGGGCGCATGGTTCTTACGCGGTGCCAGAAGGGTGAGAATGTAGAGCGTTCAGCCATGAGTTACATTAACTTGTGCGTGGGTGTTGGGTTGGGGTTGGGTCGGCGCTGGGTCGGTGCCCTGGGTGTTACCACCATAACCAAACCCGAAGGGTGTCGAGAATACGACGGCTGGCGATCCAAGCGATGCTCTTGCGGGGTCCATCAAACTTTGCCTGCCCTTCCATTCCAGGGCGGAACCAGCTGGGGCTTGAGTTGAGCTTGCAATGAACTTCGAACGCGTTTGAGCCGTTGGCTGCCTGCGCGAGGGGAACAATTCGTTCAACCGTGAAGGCCACGGAGAGACTGGGGTCGCTCTTGGGGCTTACCTCGCCGGTCTGGCCGAGCGCGATCATCGTAATATCCGTGTCGTCAACCCGCGCGACGACTTTCATATCTGAAAGGTCCGCGAGGTCGAAAAGTTTGTCGCCTAGCTTGATCGATGCGCCGATCTTGTCTTTTAGGTCGCCTGACGTAATCGTTCCCGCGATCGGTGAGGTCACACGACTGCGTTCGATTTGGTGCTGGAGTAACTGAGCCTTCGCCGCGGCTTGACCTCGTTTGGCCAACGCTTGCTGGGCTTCGCCGATCTTCCCGGTTTTCAGGAGTTCGTCGTTCTCTTTCTCGTACTGTAACATCAGGCTCTCCGACTCCAGTAAGGAGAGCCGCATTTCGGTGGTATCAAACTCGACGAGCATCGCATCTTTTTCGACTTTCAGCCCGGGTTCGACGCCCGGGCCGATCGCAGCAATGCGGCCGTCGAACGGGGTGGAGATCGTGCGTTTTTCGCGCGGCTGTAGTTCGGCTGGCGCGCCGATGCGATAAGTAGTGTGGAAGAGGAAGATAAACAATGTGGCGAGCATTATCAGCACGCCCACTGCTTTCCAGACTGTGTGCTTCGCGCCGACCGCCCACGCGGTGGCCCTCAACGACGAGTCCCACATGCGAGAGGGGATGGGGCGATCGTCGCTGTGACGTACGGCCAGAACCGGTGAGATAAGGTCTAATGTTGACTGGATGAGTTCTACGCCGGTGCCGTCGATTGCGCCATCGCCGCTGGATTCGATGGTAATAATACCAATTGTACGGTCGCCCCGGCTATCACCGACGCGGAGCGGGAAGGAGGCGATACGTAACTTAGAATCGCCCGCGCCGAGTTCGCGGTGGGCGTGTGTTATTGCCTGCGAGAGGACTGAATCGGCATCGGCGGGCGTGGAGGGCGGCGGATAGAGGACCGTCTGATCCTGATCCAGACACTCTTCCATCGCGTGTTCAATCTTCTGGACCATCGCCATTCGCCGGTCGAGATTCTCGGTGGTGGAGGGCGCAATGAAAAAAACAGTTCGCTTACCTCCGCCAGCGCCGCGCTTGACCGCAACATTACTTCCTGATCCGTGCACCCAACCCATGGCGACGCGATCAACCGCGAGAGCGCGGCAGAGATCGTTGACGAACTGAAAGCAACACCCCTTGAAGTTTGGAGTCTGATTCACCGCAGCGAGGAGCCGGGCGGCAAGATCAAGCGAGGCGGAGGCTGCTTTGGTTTTGCGAAGCTGCTGCGATGCGGCTTGCGTAAAGACGTAACCGGATATAAGCTCAACGATGGCGAGGGTGGTTTGCGCTGCTTGCTTGCTGCGTCCATCGACGGCCATCGCAACGATGCCTTGAAGCGGCAGGTTGCCGGATTCAGCTGAAGATCCGGAGTGAACCGGCACCGCTATCACTTGGGTTTTACCGGAACCGCCCTCGTACATTAAGTCATCGGAATCGGCGCCAAAGATTCCGACTTGGCGGGTGACGGCCACGGTTCGAGCCGCTCGCTTGAGTTCCGCGAGCCGGTCGATGGTGGCCTCATTGGTGCGTGCGGGGTTAAAGAGTTGGTCCATCGGCAGCGTCATGCGGCCTTGGGCGTCTATCAGATCCGGGGGGAGCGGCCAGACCACAACTGCCTTGGGCTCCGGGCCTGCGGGCGATTCGTTATTTTGCGGTGGGATGAGGAAGAAGACTGCCTGCCGCGCGCCGGTTACCTGGCCCAAGATGGAGGTGAAGCGAAGCAGGAACACGCGGTCGTCGGGAGTCGGCGATGTAAGTTCGCCGACGATTCGCTGCCACGCGGGGCTTTTAAGATTGGTGAGTTCGGTCATCGTCGGCTTCTGGCTAAGAGAAAACTACTTTTGTTGAAGGAGGGCGGCGTTTTCAGCCGCGGCAAGGTTTGCGACGACTTGGGCGGCTTGTTTCTCGAAAGCCTCGGGAGGCTTGGTGAAGCGGACATACGTCGGTTCGCCTGCGAGCAATCGCATCGGGCCTTTCGGATTTGGAACCTCCACGCGAACGCGCCTGGTTCGGCTTGCCGGATCGGCGGTGGGCGCGGCTTCGATTACTTTGCCTTCGCGAACGACCGGAGAACCGGCGAGGTCGATAAGCACCCATGCGGGATCACCGACCTTAATTGCCAACGTAATAACATCCTGGGTGGGCGCGGGTGCATCAATCCAGAGATGATCAACATTGACCAAGCGAACTACTTTATCTGTTTCGGAGGCGGAGTGGCCGACATCGAGAACGATGTTATCGACCATTCCGTCGAAGGGGGCAACGATCCGGAACTTATCAAGACGGGCCTCAAGGCGTTCGACCTGAACCGCCTCCTGCACTTGTTCGCTCTGCGCTCTGCTGACATCGATGCGTGAAACTTCGAAGGCGAGTTTGGCCCGCTCAAGCTGCTGGTCCGAAGACCCTCCACCCGCCCTTACTTCCTGCTGAATTCCGTATTCTGTTTCGGCGAGCTCCATCTGCTTTCGGGCGCGTTGCACGGGCAAATCAGTCTCGGCTCGAATCTTTTGAAGTTTGAGCAATGCACGATCTTCAATTTCGTCGCCTTGGACGATCACTTGGCCTTGGGTTACTTCTTGCCCGCCGCGGATAAGGATTTGAGTTATCTTGGTCGGCACGGTGAAGCCCATGACGGCATCGCGGCTGGGTCGGGTGACTGCTTTGATGTTTGAGAAGAGCGCGATGAGTTTGGAGTCGAGTGTGCGGATCGGTGCCGAGCCAGCGGGCGCACGTGAAGAGTCGGATCTTGTCGCGGGTGATTGCGCGTGAACGCTGGTGACGGCGACCGTCAGCATGAGGAGAGCAAGGGTGCGGATAATTTGAGTCAAGAGCGAGGGCGGGGGTCGATCACTTTGCATGGCAATATTATACGGAATAGGCGGCGGGATGGTTTGGTGGATGATCGTACTACTTTGTCGCGGGACTGATGTGCCACGTGGGCGGTGATCCGAACGAGCGAGGTTGCGTCGTGACGGCAAGGGCTGATCGGTTGATTGGGGGGTTCTAGGCCAGTGAGTGGCAACGCTGGCGGGGGCAAAATTGCCCCCGAGAGGGGGAGCGGGCGGGCCGAGAGCCCGGGTAGTCGCCACGGAAGCCGTAGCGGAGGCGAGAGTCGCGGCGACCGTGGTGGCGATAGAGAATCGTGTTGATGGGTGCGAAAGAGGGGATGCGCGGGCCGCGGGGAATGCTGAGCGCTCAGCGATTGAGGGATAGGTCGGGGTATTTGTCGGGGCATGGGTCGGGGTATTTGGGATGGTTGGTGCTGCGGTCATAGTTCGGAGATCCTTTCTGAGGAGCCTTGGTGGTGGGAGATGAACAGCTCACCTTCCGAAGAAAGGCGGCCTGACACACTTTGGACATGGCGATTGAGAACGACAGCACTCGAAATGCCTGTTCTAGAGGGGATTACGAGCGCAGAAATATTTTTGCGAGGGCGCGGCGAGCGACACACAATGCGCCGCTTTTAAGCCTGCCGCACGATCAAATGAGGTGGCACGGTGTACGCTTGCGGCGATATGACACCTTCGCGGATAGATGATGTTTTTGCGGACCTGCGTGCGACTAAGCGAAAGGCGATCATTCCCTTCGTGTGCGGCGGAAGCCCCGTGGCTGATAATGGGCCTGACGCCGTTGGGAGCACCGGCCAGTTGATCCGCGCGTTGGATGAAAGCGGGGCGAACATAATTGAGGTCGGTATCCCGTTCTCAGACCCAATCGCGGATGGGCCGGTGATCGC
>Ga0105044_10009580_pt1 | contig 13239 bp, 14 predicted proteins | sample MAT01_FD_78092 | JGI IMG/M metagenome (GOLD analysis project Ga0105044, IMG submission 78092) | Freshwater microbial communities from Lake Fryxell liftoff mats and glacier meltwater in Antarctica - MAT-01 | ecosystem: Environmental > Aquatic > Freshwater > Ice > Liftoff microbial mat | place...
AGGCGATGGCGGTACTTGTTCAAGCCGATCCGGTCATCTTGGAGCCGATGCCGCAGCCGGGGCTGCGAGATCCGTTGACCCGCTTCGACCTGATGGGTGAGGCGGGTCAGATCATCGAGCAAGTCGCTTTCCATCTCGGCCAGGAAGGTGGCAACGATGCCCCCGAGCAACAGTCCCCCGAAGCCGGGTGCCGGCTGAGTGGGGAGCACCGTGACGCCGAGCGCCACCCGCCGAGTGGGCGTGATGGGGCGAGAGTGGAAGACCTCCAACTCCGCGAGCACCATCTGCACACGCTACCGGCGACGCTCCGCCGATCTCACCTTCGACGTGGCGCCTTTCCCGTCGTTCCGAGCAGCGCGCTCAGACCAGGTCGCGCAGTTGCGCCCGCAGCGCAACGGCGCGGTCACGGGCCAACCCGCGCCTGTCGGTCGCGGCTTCGCCCGACGCGTCACCCACCTGGTTGACAGCGTCGGTGTCGATGGCCTCCAACGGTTCGCCGTCGTCGATGAGCCGTTCGTGGTCCTCATCGAGCTCTTCGAGTTCTTCATCGTCGACTCCCGCCACCGCCTGGCGAAGGTGCTCGATCGAGTCGATCAGCGATTGCCACTCAGCGAGGGCAAGCCCGTAAGGCACGCCCAGTGCTCCGATGCCCGTTGACGCCTCGAGAAACCGGCCTACGAGCTTGGCGTCGAGCGGGTCCTTCACCAGCTTGTCGACGGCCACGAAGAGCGCCGAGAGCGCTTCGAGCGTGGCCAACCCGTCACCGTCACCGTCGCCGACGCCTTCGTCGGAGGGATCGAGCAAGTCCTCGATCAGCGCCTGGACCGCCTCGGCATCGGCCTCGGCCACCAGGACCTCGAGCCCCTCGGTCCACGCATGGACGATGCCACCGGCGAGCAGCCGGGCATCGAGGTCGGCCAGTTCATCGGCCGTGAGCTCATGCACGTCGAACGCGACCTGGGCCCCCTCCTCTATCAGTTCCTCGAGTTCGGCCCCTTCGAGGGTGGCAATGAGGGCATCCACCTCATCCTCGGCGTCCGCGGGGATCACGAGCACCGCGGCCTCCCAGACCCGTCGGATACCCGCCTTGTCGAGCATCCCCTCGAGGGTCACCTTGAGCTGGTTGCTCCACCCATCGAGCTCGTAGGCGACCTCGTCACCGTCACCGACGGGCGTGGCCGCACTGGCCAGCGGCTGACCATCGCCACCGACGTCATCGATCAACATCACATCGCATTCGATGCATCGGCGAACCGATGCGACGTACTGCGCTCCGCACTGGGGGCATGCTCGACTCGCCATCACTGCAGCTTCGCAGACGAAAGACCACCTCGGCGACGTCAACCCGCCGGCGAACCGACCTCGATGGCGATCGGCATCTGAAGCACGTCGGCCAGCAACCCCTTGCGATCCTCGGCGGCGTAGAGCTCCAGGCTGATGTCGGCGTCTGCACTCGTGGGCACCACGGTGACCACGGTGATGCCGTCGACCACGCGCGCCGACACGCCGTGGACGGCTTGGTGATGGGAGCGGTCGAGTCCAATAGCCACGCGCAACACCGCGGCGGCGACCAGCACCGTGCGCTGGTCGTCGTCATCGAGCAGGGCCCATTCGCTGTGGCTCCCCTTGGGTCCACTCTTGCGGTGGTACCGGGCGATCTGGGCTACGACCTCGATCTCCTCGTCGGTGAAGCCAACGAGGCGATCGGAGTTTCGGATGAGGTAGTAGCTGTGCTTGTGGTGCTTGCCGTGAGAGATGACGAGCCCCACGTTGGCAAGCAGGGCGCCGGCCTCGAGCAGCGACCGAGCAGCTGAGCCCCGACCGTGGGTCGCCGCCGTTGCATCGAAGAGCTCCAGCGCCAGCTGGGCCACGTGCTGGGAGTGCACGGGGTCTTCGTCGCAGGCCTTCATGAGGTCGAGCACGCTTCGGCGGGCGACGTCTCGGAGCTGGTCGACCGATCCGCCTCGACGCCGTTGGATCGTGTCGAGGAACACCCCCTCGCGCAGGGCGTACTCGCTGATGAGGAGTTCCTCGATGCCGAAGCGATGGACCACCCCCTCGAGGATGAGCGCTCCCGCCAAGATGATGTCGACCCGCTTCACGTCGATGTCGGGGAGCGACGCGGTGGTTCCCGCCGTCCGAGCCTCCACCAGGGCAGCGACCACCGTGTCCACCTGGCTCCGATGGAGGAGGGCGCCGTTGAGGGTCCGGAGCGGGTCACCGCCCTCCAGCCCTCGGGCGAGGCGTGCTACCTGCTCGATGGTCCCCGAGGACCCGACGTAGACCTCAGGCGGGAACCGCTCGACTGACCGGTCGAATGAGGCCAGCATTCCCTGGATGTGCCGGCGGCATGAGTCGACTGCGGAGGGATGGAGACCCTCGGCGACGAAGAAGCGATTGGTGAGCCGGATGGCCCCCAGCTTGAAGCTCACCGAGGCAAGGGCATCGCCACGCTCGCCAATCAGCAGCTCCGTGGAGCCGCCACCGATGTCGCACAACAGCAGGCGCCGGTCATACAGCTCAAGTGCCTGCAAGACGCCGAGGTGGATGAGGCGAGCCTCCTCCACGCCGGAGACCACCTCGATCTCAACTCCCGCGTCCTCGAATGCCCGTTGCAGCAGATCCTTGCGGTTCTCGGCCTCGCGCACCGCGCTGGTGGCCACGGCGCGAAGTGGTGCCCCGTAGCTCTCGGCGATGCGACGGAACCGATCAAGGGCAGCCACCGCCCGGTCGATCGCATCAGGAGCCAGCTCCTTCATCTCGGCGGAGCCGGAACCGAGGCGGACCATCTCCTTCTCGCGCGTCAGCACCTCGAAGCGATCGCCCTCAGTGGTGCGGGCTACCACGAGGTGCAGAGAGTTGGTCCCGACGTCGACGGCAGCAAGGGTGTCTGGCACTAGTCCCGCACCCTATCGGTGGTCACCAGGACGCCTTCGCCACGGTGAGCCAGGAAACGCCCACCAACTACCCTTGCCCCATGTCCGAGAAGCAGGTCCCCACCCGAAACCTCGCCATGGAGCTGGTGCGCGTCACCGAAGCCGCTGCCCTGGCCGCTGCCCGCTGGGTCGGCGGAGGAGACAAGGAGGCCGCCGACGGTGCCGCCGTCGATGCCATGCGCGTCGTGCTCGACACGGTGCCCATGGATGGCGTCGTGATCATCGGCGAGGGCGAGAAGGACGAGGCGCCGATGCTCTACAACGGCGAGCGCATAGGTGACGGCACCCCACCCCAGGCCGACATCGCCGTCGACCCCGTCGAGGGGACCACGCTCACGGCGCTGGGCCGAGGCAATGCCATCTCGGTCATCGCCGTGGGCGAGCGGGGTTCCATGTTCGACCCCGGCCCGTGTTTCTACATGGAGAAAATCGCCGTCGGCCCCGAAGCGGCCGACGTGATCGACATCAGCGCTTCGCCCACCGAGAACCTCCATGCCGTGGCCAAGGCGCTCGGCAAGTCCGTCCGTGAACTCACCGCCGTGGTCCTCGACCGGCCGCGTCACGCCGAGCTGATCGGCGAGATCCGCCAGGCGGGCACCCGTATCCGCCTCATCCAAGGCGGCGACGTCGCCGGCGGCGTGTCCACCGCCTGGCCCGACTCCGGCGCCGACATCTTGTTCGGCATCGGCGGGACCCCCGAGGGCGTCATCACCGCGGCGGCACTCAAGGCCATGGGCGGCGCCATCCAGGGTCGCCTCTGGCCCCGCAACGATGAAGAGCGCGCCGCGGCGCTCGCCGGCGGCTACGACCTCGACGAGATCCTCACCACCGATCGGCTGGTCGCCGGCGACAACTGCTTCTTCGCGGCCACCGGCATCACCGACGGCGAACTGCTGAAGGGCGTCCACTACGACGCGAAGGGGGCCACCACCCAGTCGCTCGTGATGCGCTCCAAGTCCGGCACGGTCCGCTTGGTCAACGCTCGCCACCGACTCGAGAAGCTCAGGGAATTCTCGGCGGTCGAGTTCAGCTGACCCGGACCGGCGGCTTCCACGCCGGCCCGCGCACCAGGAGCCGAAAGCGATCGACCAAGCACGGGGTAACGGTCGATCCGTCGAGGCCGTCGCCGCAGCACCATCCTGCTCCCGCTGAGGGTGCGGTCAGGAGGAGAGGACTCCAGCGACCGACAGCCGCAATTCTGCCCGCCGAAGCGCCGCCAGCGCGGCGGCGTCGCTGCTTTCAGCCGCGAGGGCAGCCTTGGCGGAGTCACGCGCAGCGGTGGCACGAGCGACATCGATGTGATCCACGGCTTCGGCGACATCGGAGATCAAGGAGACCACGTCGTTGCTCACTTCGACGAAGCCACCGTGCACGGCGAAGAGGAGATCCTCGCCCTCCTCGGGACGGATGGTGACCGACCCGGTCTGGAGCGCACCCAGGAACGGTGTGTGGCCGACGAGGAAGGTGATGTCGCCACCGTCGATGGTGCGCGCCGTGACCATCTCGGCTTCGCCTTGCCAGAGGATCTGCTCTGGCGACACGACTTCGACGTGCAGGCTCATGACCTGTTCACTCCCCGGCAGACTTGCGCAGTTCGGCGGCCTTGGCGCGAGCGCCCTCGGCGCCGCCGACGTTGAGGAACGCCTGCTCGGGCAGATCGTCGAGGTCGCCGTTGATGAGCGCTTCGAACGAGTCGACCGTCTCCTCGACCGGGGTGGTGACACCGGGCAGGCCGGTGAACACCTCGGCGACGTACATCGGCTGCGACAAGAACCGCTGCACCTTGCGGGCACGGGCCACGGTGACCTTGTCCTCCTCGGAGAGCTCGTCGAGGCCGAGGATGGCGATGATGTCCTGCAGTTCCTTGTAGCGCTGCAGCACCTGCTGAACCTGGCGGGCCACGTTGTAGTGCCGGTCTCCGACGACCTCCGGGGTCAAGATGGTCGACGACGACGCCAACGGATCCACGGCGGGGTAGATGCCCAACGCTGCGATGTCACGGCTCAACTCGGTGGTGCCGTCGAAGTGGGTGAACGAGGTGAACGGCGCCGGGTCGGTGTAGTCGTCGGCGGGCACGTACACGGCCTGCAGCGAGGTAATGGACCGACCGCGGGTGGAGGTGATGCGCTCCTGGAGCACGCCCATCTCATCGGCCAGGGTGGGCTGGTAGCCCACGGCCGAGGGCATGCGGCCGAGGAGGGTGGACACCTCGGAGCCGGCCTGGGTGAAGCGGAAGATGTTGTCGACGAACAACAGCACGTCTTGCTGTTGGACATCGCGGAAGTACTCGGCCATGGTGAGCGCCGAGAGGGCGACGCGCAGGCGCACGCCGGGCGGCTCGTCCATCTGACCGAAGCACAGGGCAGCCTTCTCGAGCACCCCGGACTCACCCATCTCGATGAACAGGTCGGTGCCCTCACGGGTGCGCTCGCCAACGCCGGCGAACACCGACACGCCACCGTGGTTCTGGGCCACGCGGCGGATCATCTCGGTGATGAGCACGGTCTTGCCCACGCCTGCGCCGCCGAACAGTCCGATCTTGCCACCCTGCTTGTACGGGGTGAGCAGGTCGATGACCTTGATGCCGGTCTCGAACATGGTGGACGACGGCTCGAGGGAGTCGAACGTTGGTGGCGGACGATGGATCTCCCACCGGTCGGCAACCTCGCCAAGCTCCTCAGAAGTGATGTCGAGCGGCTCGCCGATCACGTTGAACACGTGGCCGAGCACCTTGTCTCCGACCGGAACGGTGATGCCGGCGCCGGTGTTGCGCACCACGGCGCCACGGCGCAGGCCGTCGGTGGGCTTGAGGCAGATGGCCCGCACCCGGCTGTCGCCGATCTGCTGGGCGACCTCGGCGCGCACCTCGCTGGTGACGCCGTCGAGCTCGACGGTCATCGAGATGGCGTGGTTGATCTGCGGGAGGGCGTCGGGCGGGAACTCGACGTCGACCACGGGGCCGGTGATGGTGACGACCCGGCCGTCCTTCAGCGCGGCGCTGGGCTCGTTGGTGATGGTCATGACGGCTCTCCTGAGCTGAAGTGATCGGGGCGGGCGTGAGCCTCGGCGAGAACGGGGTTGAACGGATCGGGCGGGAACACGTGGTCGACGAGCAGGTCGGACGTATCGGACTGCGTCTGCCGGAGGGCTTCGGCGCCACCCACGATCTCCATGATCTCGTTGGTGATGCTGTCCTGGCGGGCGCGGTTCATGACCCGAGAGAGCTTCACGATGAGGTCCTCGGCATTGTCGGTGGCGGACTTCATCGCCCGCTGGCGGCTGGCGTGCTCAGATGCCGCGGAGTCGAGGAGCGCGGCGTAGACACGCGCAGTGATGTACCGGGGGATCAGCGACTCGAGGATCTTGCTCGCGGCGGGCTCGAACTCGTAACCGGCCGTGGCTCGCGTCTCATCGGTCTCCTGACCGACCCCGGTGAGCGGCAGGAACCGCCTCACGGCCACTTGCTGCTGGCCGAGGGAGATGAACCGGGTGAAGACCAACACGACCTCTTGGACCTCACCAGAGATGTAGAGGTCCGAGATGACACTGCCGATGTCGACTGCGTTCTCGTAGGTGGGCGCGTCGCTCACCCCGTGGAAGGTGTGATCGACCCGGTAGCGGCGATAGCGGAAGTAGCTGTCGACCTTCTTGCCCACCAGTACCAAGGAGTAGTCGACTCCCTCGATCTGGCGGGCTTGCAGTTCGCGCTCGGCAGCGCGGATGACCGATGAGTTGTAACCACCGGCGAGGCCGCGGTCCGATGAGATGACGAGGAAGGCGACCTTCGAGACCTGCTCGGCCGGCTTCAGGAGTGGATGATCGACGACACCGCTATTGGCGGCGAGGTGCTGCATCACGGAGGTCAGATCTTCGCTGTAGGGCCGCGCTGCGGTGGCGCGCTGCTGCGCCTTGGCAACTCGCGTGGCCGCGATGAGTTCCATCGCCCGCGTGATCTTCTTGGTCGATTGGACGCTCTTGATCCGGCGCCGAAGGACCCGCTCCTGACTCCCAGCCACGACTCAGACCCCTTCGCCCTCGTCATCGCTGCGGGTGATCTCTTCTTCCGGCAAGATGCCCTCGCGGCGGCCACCGGCACGACCCACCGCAGCATCGCCCTGCTCGGTGGGATCGGGAGCGGCACCGTCGACAGCGGTGACCTGGAAGTCGGTTGTGAAGCGGTCGAGCGCGGCGACCAACGCATCCTCGTCGAGCTTGCCCGTGTCACGGATATCGGCGAGCAGCCCAGCGTTGACCGTCCGCATCGTGGTGAGCAGCTCGGTCTCGTACCGGCGCACATCGGCCACCGGAACACCATCGAGGTAGCCGTTGGTACCGGCATAGAGCACCACAACCTGGTCCTCGACAGCCAGCGGGGAGTTGAGACCCTGCTTGAGCAACTCGGTGAGGCGACGTCCACGGTCGAGCGTGGCCTGCGAGACAGCGTCGAGCTCAGACCCCAGCGAGGAGAAGGCCTCCAGCTCGCGGAACTGGGCCAGGTCGCCCTTGAGTGTGCCCACCGCCACCTTCATGGCCTTGATCTGTGCCGCGCCACCCACACGAGACACGGACTGGCCAACGTTGATGGCCGGTCGGATGCCGGACTTGAACAGGTCTTCTTCGAGGAAGACCTGGCCATCGGTGATGGAGATCACGTTCGTGGGAATGTAGGCCGAGATGTCACCGGCCTTGGTCTCGATGATCGGCAAGGCCGTCATGGATCCGGCACCGTTCTCGTCGCTGAGCTTGGCGGCGCGCTCCAAGAGACGGCTGTGCAGGTAGAACACGTCACCGGGGTAGGCCTCGCGCCCCGGCGGGCGGCGCAGGAGCAGCGACACCGAGCGGTAGGCCTCGGCCTGCTTGGAGAGGTCGTCGTAGACGGCCAGGGCGTGCTGCCCATTTTCCATCCAGTGTTGACCGATGGCACAGCCGGTGTAGGGCGCCAGGTACTTGAACGGGGCCGGATCTGAAGCCGGCGAAACCACGACGACCGTGTACTCCATGGCGCCGTAGCTCTCGAGCGTGGCCACGGTCTGGGCAACCGTGGAGGCCTTCTGGCCGATGGCCACGTAGACGCAGTTCACGCCCAGGCCCTTTTGGTTGATGATCGTGTCGATCGCAACCGAGGTCTTGCCGGTCTTGCGGTCGCCGATGATCAGTTCTCGTTGGCCACGGCCGATGGGCGTCATGGCGTCGATGGCCTTGATCCCCGTCTGAAGCGGCTCGTGCACGGGCTGGCGGCCCATGATGCCGGGCGCCTGGACCTCCATGCGGCGGGTCCCGACATTGGTCAGCGGTCCCTTGCCGTCGACCGGCTCGCCCAGGGTGTTGACCACCCGGCCGAGCAGGCCGTCGCCGCACGGCACCGACAAGATCTCGCCGGTGGCTCGCACCACCTGGCCCTCCTCGATGTTGTCGACTTCACCGAGCACCACGGCGCCGATGGAATCCTCGTCGAGGTTCAAGGCGAGACCGATGGTCCCGTCCTCGAACTCGAGCATCTCGTTGACCGCGCAGTCGGGGAGTCCCCCGACGGTAGCGATGCCATCGCCGACCTCGAGCACGTGACCGACCTGCGCGGCCGACACGTCGGGCACGAAGCCCTCGAGGTTCTTGCGAAGCGCAGCGGTGATGTCTGCGATGTTGATCGTGAGTTCGGCCATGTGCCGTTTCTCCTGAAGCCTTGGTGGCGTGGGTTAGAGGGCGTTTTTGAGCTGATCGAGGCGGCGGCGGACGGAACCGTCGATGACGGTGTCGCCTACCTGTGCCACCAAGCCGCCCTGCACGGACGGATCGATGATGACCTTGACCTCGACCTGCTTGTGCAGGGCCTTGCCGAGCGCGTCGGCGAGGCGGGACTTCTGGTCGTCGGTGAGGGCGATGGCCGAACGAACCTCGGCCACCTCCTTGTTGGCTTCCCGTGCGGTCTTGGCGAGAAGCTCGTCAACGATGGCGGGGAGCAGGCGCACCCGGCCGTTGGCGACCACGAGCGAAACGAGGCTCACCGTGGCCGGCTTGGCCTTGCCACCGAGCAGGTCAACGATGATCTGCTGGCGGGTGGCGACGGGGATATGGGGGTCGGCGAGCGTGTCTCGAAGCTCGTCGTTGCCCTTCACCACCTGCGCCACCCGGAAGAGTTCGTCTTCGACCTCGGCCAGGGGACCTTCAGCCCGCGCGACCGCGAAGAGCGCCTCGGCATACGCCGTGGTGCGGTCGTCGGCCATCAGCGCGACGCTCCCACCTGGTCGATGTACGCCTCCACGAGAGCGACGTTCGTGGCCTGGTCGAGGTTGTGCCCAACGACCTGCTCTGCCGCGCCGATGGCCAGCGAAGCAACCTCGCCACGCAGGTCGGTGATGGCCTGCACCTTGGCGGCCTCCACATCGGCTGCCGCCTTGGCCCGCATCTCGACCACATCGGCCTCGGCCTTGGCGACGAGCCCAGCCCGCACCTCGTCGGCCGACTGGCGGGCCTCTTCGATGATGCGAGCCGACTCGGTCCGAGCATCGGCGAGCTGCGCCTGGTACTGGGCGAGGACCTCGGCCGCCTCGACCTTCTGGGCCTCGGCCGAGCTCAGGTCTCCGGCGATGCGCTCGGACCGCGCCGTCATTGTGGCCTTCATGGCCGGCACGCCCTTCCACATCATGAAGCCGAGGACGGTGAAGAAGCCGACAGCTCCCCAGATGACCTCGTTGATCTCGGGCAGGAGCGGGTTCGGAGCCTCGAAGCAGTCTGAGATGGCGGTCTCGAACTCCTTCGTGGGCTTCTTGGGGTTCTCGCTCTTGAATTCCTCTGCCACGCGGATGAGGCAGACCTCTTCGCTCTCCGCGGCGCTGGCCGGTGAGGCCATGGCCACGGAAGCGAGGAGGCCGACCGCGAGCGCGGCCAACAACATTCGGATACGTCGCATGGGGAGTACCTCAGGCCTGGCCGAGGAAGAAGACCACGAAGCCGATGAGGGCCAGGGCCTCTACGAACGCAATGCCGAGGAACATGGTGGTTCGGACCATGCCCGCAGCTTCGGGCTGGCGGGCCATGGCCTGGACGGACTGGCCGACCAGGTAGCCGATGCCGATGCCCGGGCCGAGGGCGCCGATGCCATAGGTGAGGGCCGCAAGGCCCGTGTCGGTGATCTCTGCGAGAAGCATTGACTTGTGCTCCGGTTTCTTGGTGGTCGGTGATTGGGGTTGGACTGGGAAAGACGGGTGGATCAGTGCTCGTGGCTGGCGGCCGAGTGGATGTAGACGCCCGAGAGGAGGGCGAACACGTAGGCCTGCAGGAATGACACGAGGATCTCGAACGCCACGAAGAAGATGACGCCGATGACCGGCAGCGGCAGGAACACTGCGTACCACTTGGCCGTCCACAGCGAGGCACTCAGCACCGTGAAGGTGACGAGCAGGATGTGCCCGGCCAGCAGGTTGGCGAACAGACGCACCATCAGCGAGAACGGCCGGACCAAGAAGTTCGACACGAACTCGATGGGAACGATGATGGGGAGGAGACCCATGGGGACCCCCGGCGGGATCAGCATGTGCTTGAAGTAGCCAAGAAGGCCGTGGCTCTTGATGCCCGCCGCGTTGTACAGCACGTAGGTGAACAGGGCGAGGAAGAGCGGCAGCGCCACCCGAGCCGACGCCGGCATCTGGATGACCGGCACGATCGAGAAGATGTTGGTGAAGAAGACGAAGAAGAAGATCGACATCAGCACGGGCGTGTACTTCAGCCCCGCTTCGCCCATGGTCTCCTTGATGACGCCTTCTTCGATGAAGTCGACCGACATCTCGGCGATGTTCTGCATGCCCGTCGGCACCAGCTGGCGCTTGTTGCCCAACGTGAAGATCAAGATCGTGAACAACACCGCGAACATGTAGACCAAGAAGATCTTGTTCATCCCCAGAGCCGAGTTCTTCAATGCGAAGTCGGGCCAGTGGGTGATGTGGGTCAGCGGCGGAAAACCTTCGGCGGCGAGCAGCGACAACTGCCTACTCCTTCGGTGCGGGCTTGAGGCCGGGGAAGGCCATGGATGCGGACACGAAACGGGTCTCCCAGAGCAGGAGGCCGAGGTGGGCGACGATCAAGGCGAGGCCGAGGGGGACGGGCTCCACCCAGGACTGGTCGCGGACGGCCCACACGGCCGCCGCGATGGCGCCGATGCGCAGCACGAAGCTGCCGAGGGACATGCCCATGAGGAAGCCGAGCGAGATGCCCGCCGCCCAGCCGAGCAGCACGGCAGAAACCCAGAAGTTGGCGAGCACGAGACCAGCGGCGTAGGTGACCGAGGCGAGCCCGCTCCAGCCCCAACCAATGAGCCCGATCAGCATGAACGCGGGCAGCGCCCACAGGCCTCGGCGCACGAGATCGAAGGCAACCTCGCGCTCGACGTCGGCCCCTCCGGGCGTGGCGGTCATCACCGGGGCCGGTCCGCTCACGTGGCGTCATCCTCGGTGGCCCGAGCGGCCGATCCGCGGTTCCAGATGGCCCCGGCCTCGTGGCCGCGCATCTCACGGTCGTAACCGAACCAGAGCCGCAGCGAGATCCCGATGAAGCCCAGCGCGGCGAAAGCGATGGTGAAGGTGGCGCCGGTGCCGACCGAGCGATCGATCCACCACCCGATGGCGCCGAAGACGACCAGAGTGAGGGTCAGCTCGACGCCGTGCCCGAGGGTGTCGGCATACCCCTTGCCCGCCTCGCCAACGCCGTTGACCCGCCGCCCGACGCGCAGCAGGCGCTCGGGTACCAACGACGTATCCGGCGGCCGACCGGCGGCTGCAGCGTGGGCGTCGTCGCCCGAGGGAGTCGAGGTGAGGTCGGTCATGGGAATGATTGGCGCGTCGGCCGGCAGGGGAGTCTTGCAGAGCACCCGGCCGACCGCTTGTGAACCAATTCCCAATCTAGGGCCATTCGGCCCACGGAACAAATCACGATGCACCTCGGTCGGCATCGGCCAGCTCTGCAGCTTCGGTCGCGCGAGCTCGACGAGAGCCGGGGTGGAAGAACGTGAGCAGGATCAAACCCAACGCGAGCACGCCGATGGGCACGATGCCATCGCCCTTACCGGTGTAGACGGGGTACAGCACGAAGAGCGACAGCAGCCCCGACCACAGCCACAAGATGGCCACGCTGCGCCGGTGGCCGTGCCCAAGGCGCATGAGCCGGTGGTGCAGGTGGTCCTTGTCGGCCTCGGAAACGCCCGTCCGCTTGCGGGCCCGCCGGATGATGGCGAAGGCGGTATCGATGATGGGCACGCCCATCACGATGAACGGGATGAGGAGCGGAGCGAAGAAGAAGTACACCTGCCCAGAGAACTCCTCGGTGGCTTGGCCACCCACGAGCATCGTGGCCGCAGCCATCAGGCCGCCGAGCATGAGCGCTCCGCCATCGCCCATGAAGATGCGCGCCGGGTTGAAGTTGTGGGGCAGGAACCCCAAGCAGATCCCGGCGATGACCACGGCGATCAGCGGGCTCGGGTTCTCCGGGCCGATGAGCGCCACGTCGGCGGTGGCCAACTTGTGGCCGTAGAGGAAGAACGAGCCGGCGGCAATGGCCACGATGCCCGCCGCCAGTCCATCGAGTCCATCGATCAGGTTGACGGCGTTGGCCATCCCGACGACCCACAAGACCGTAACGAGGGGCGCGAGATCCGGGCCGAGTACGAGCAGCCCGTCGATGAACGGGAAGCGAAAGTAGAGCAAGGTGACGCCGAACAGGTACATCACCGAGCCGGCCAGCACGATGCCCGCCGTCTTGGCCGGAGCAGATACGTCGCGAGCATCGTCGAGGGTGCCCACACCACAGAGCAGAACGGCTCCGATCGCCACACCGACGAGCGTGGCCGAGCTTTCGTCGAACATGGTCGGGAAGCTCCCCGACAGCCAGGCCACGGCGAGCGCCACCAAGAAACCGATCAGCATGGCCGCCCCGCCCAGCATGGGCATCGGCTCGGCGTGCACCGCCCGGTCTGACGGCATCGACACGATGCGCAGCCGGTTGGCCAGCCAGCGCAGCGCTGGCGTGACGGCGAACGTGACGCCCAGCGCAACGGCGAACACCAAGACGTACGCGGGGGAAGTGGGCATGTATCGGACCAGTCTCGCCGCCGGCGGGCGGTCAGCTGGGGTAGGGGGCGAACTTCGAGCAGAGCGTGGCCAGCGCCTCGCGCGTCTCGGCGATGACGGATTCGTCGTCGCGATGAGTCAGCACCCGGTGGATCTGGAACGCAATCTCGCGCATCTCGCGCGGCCCCATGCCCTGGGTGGTGACCGCAGGCGTGCCGATCCGGAGGCCCGAGGTGATGTAGGGCGGC
>Ga0105044_10009581_pt1 | contig 13237 bp, 6 predicted proteins | sample MAT01_FD_78092 | JGI IMG/M metagenome (GOLD analysis project Ga0105044, IMG submission 78092) | Freshwater microbial communities from Lake Fryxell liftoff mats and glacier meltwater in Antarctica - MAT-01 | ecosystem: Environmental > Aquatic > Freshwater > Ice > Liftoff microbial mat | place...
CGGACGCGCGCAGTGGACGTACATCACGCCGGGACGCAGCAACGGCAGCGAAACGGAAGTGCTCCCCGATTCCGCGACAGGACAGATCCCGGTGCAACCCGGTGATGCCGTGATTGTCGAAGGCCACCTCACGCTCACGCACGACGCGCCGGTCAAGATCGCGCCGCGCCGCCCGTAGCGCGCACGTGTCCATCGCTGCCTTCGCCGTCAGGCGACCGGTCGCCACTATAGCGGCGATCCTCGCAGTCGTATTGCTCGGCTCCGTCTCGCTGACCCGACTGCCGGTGTCGCTGCTCCCCGATGTGTCGCTGCCGGTGCTGACCATTCGCACCGTGTACCCCGGCGCCGCGTCACCTGAAGTGTCGCGCTTTGTCGCCGAACCGATCGAAGAAGCCATCGCTGCGACACCGGGCTTGGTCGAGTTGCGCTCGGTCAGTCGCAATGGCGAAGTCACCACCACCGCACGCTTTGGGTGGGGTACGGACATGCGCGGCACGGTACTCACCGTGCGTGAACGCCTGGACGCCGCACGCGGTCGTCTCCCCGAACGCGCTGAACGTCCGACGCTGCTCACCAGTGATCCGGGCGAGCGACCGATTGCGGTGCTCGCCGTGCGCACCGACTCCACAAACAGCAGTGATCTTCGCAGTCTCGCGCGCACCACCACCGACGTGCACGCACGCCGGCTCGAACAGATCGAAGGCGTGTCGAGTGTCGCGGTCGTGGGTGCACCGCACGACGAGATTCGTGTCGATCTCGACCCGGAACGCCTGCGTGCGCTCGATCTCACACCGGAAGATGTCGCTCAGGCGATCCGTAGCGAAAACGCCACCGGCGCCAGCGGTACCATCCGTCGCGGACAGTTTCGCTTCTCGGTCCGCGCACTCACCGAATTCCGCACGCCCGCCGAAATTCTCGCCACACCACTCGGCCGCCCGGGTTCAGGCGTCACACTGCGCGATGTCGGCACCGTCACACTCGGTCTCGCCGATCCACTCACCCTCACGCGACTCGATGGCGGCCAGGCGATCGGACTCGTGGTCTACAAAGACGCGGGCTCCAACACCGTCGCCGTCACCCGCCGCATGACCGACGCGGTCGCGCAACTGGAGAAAGAGTTTCCGAACGTCCGCATCACCGTCGTTGCCGCACAGGCCGACTTTGTAGTCGACGCACTGAGCAATCTCGGGCAGGAAATTGTTGCCGGTGGCATTCTGTCGCTGCTGGTGATTTTGCTGTTTCTCCGCGACTGGCGCATGTCGCTCGCCATCACGGCGGTGGTACCACTATCGGTACTGGTTGCTCTGGTCGCCCTGCAGGCGCTTCACGTGTCCATCAACGTCCTCTCACTCGGCGGACTCGCACTCGGCACCGGCCTGCTCGTGGACACGGCAATCGTCGTGGCGGAATCGATCGGGCGACGGCGAGACGAAGGCATGTCGTTGCGCGAAGCCGCCGTGGTCGGCACCGACGAGGTGTCCGCACCGCTGTTCGCCGGCACACTCACAACAGTGCTGGTCTTCGGGCCCATCATCTTTGTCCGCGGACTCGCCGCAGCGCTCTTCCGCGATCTGTCACTCAGTGTCGTCACAACAGTTGCGGCGTCACTGTTGCTGGCGTTGACGCTGATGCCCGTGCTCATCGTTGGACGGCGTCGCAGGCACGCGGAGCCGACACCAAGTGGCGCTGTACCACGCGCAATACGCCCATCGAACGCAATCAATCGCACCCTCGACAAATGGGGGGCAGCGCTGACGCACTGGTACGAACGCGGCGTAGTGTGGTCGTTGGCACACACGCGCACCGTCTTTGCGGTCGCCTTCGCAGCAATGGTGGTGACCGCACTGCTGGTGTGGAAACTCCCCAAAGAGATCCTGCCACGCGTCGACGAAGGCGTGCTGGTCGCGCAGCTGCAACTGCCCGAAGGCACGAGCATTGACGCGACTACACAACAGGCCGAACGCCTTACCCGCGCCGCGCGTACACTGGGCGCGCATGGCATCTACGCGCGTGTCGGCAAGGCCACCGACGAAGAGATTCTCGCAGGTGCCGATCCCGGTTCCAGCGCGACCGCGCAACTCATTGTGCCGGTTCCCGATGCCGCCGATGCGGCGGACTTCGCGCAGCGATTGCGCGCTTCCGTGCCCGATCTCGCGAAGGGCGCGCTGGCCATCGATCTCGCCGGTCAATCCGAGTTCGGTTCACTCATCGGTCGCGAAGGGCGATTGGTGCGCGTCGAACTCTCGGCGCCTACGGTTGCCGAATCGCAGCGTTGGGCCGACTCCGTGCGCCGCACGCTGCGCACCGTTGCCGCGCTCTCCGACGTGCGCAGTGCCTATGCCGAAACGCAACCCATCGTCGAGATCGCGCTCGAACGCACGCGTCTGGCCGAACGTGGCATCGCACCGCAGCAGGTCGCGAGCGCGCTGGCGGGTGCGCTCGGCGGCGTGACGGCGAGTGAGTTGCGCGAGACCGATCGGCGCACGCCGATTATGGTGCGTTATGCGGGCGCCCGCAACGAGGAACTCGAGACGGCACTGCGCACCCCCATTCGCGGCGTGCCACTCGGACAACTGGTGCGCGTAACCGAAACGCGCGCGCCACTCGAAGTCGTGCGTGTTGGACAGCGCCCGGTCACCATTGTCGAAGGGTTGGTTGAAAGTGGTGGCACTGCCAAAGCCACCACCGACGTCTCCGCGCGCATGGCGGCATTGTCATTGCCACTCGGCGTCACATGGAATGTCGGCGGTGCCGACGCTGAGCGCGCGCGTACCAGCAACGAGTTGACGGTCGTATTGGTGCTCGCCGCACTGCTCATGTTCCTCGTGCTCGCCGGTGAATTCGCCAGCTTCACGATTCCGTTCGTGGTGATGCTGACCGTGCCGCTGGCCGGCGCGGGCGCCGTGCTGCTCCTCTGGCTCACGGGCCAATCGCTCAATGCGGTTTCATTGATCGGCATCGTCGTCATGATCGGCATGGCCGACAACGAGGCGGTCGTCAAACTCGACGCCATCCGCAAGTTCCGCGAAGATGGGCACTCCATCGACGACGCGATCCTCCTCGGCGGGCAACAGCGATTACGTGCCATCGCCATGACCAGTATCACCACCGTGACCGGGGTACTGCCGCTGGTTTTTGGATGGGGTAGTGGCGGCGCGCTCTATCGTCCGCTCGCGGCCGCCATCATTGGTGGCTCGATCAGCGCGCTCGCCGTGACCTTCTTTCTGTTGCCCGCCGCGTACGGGGTACTGGAACGACGCAGTGAGTCGCGCACTCAGCGACGTGTCGCGCGCGTTACGAACGCCGCTGCCGCGTAGCCAGGCACCCGCCCGATGATTCGCTTCGCTACGCAGCGGCCTGCCGTCATCTGGGCGATGTGCGTCGCCCTGCTCCTCGCCGGCGCGATTGCCTTCTCACGGCTGCCGTTGGCCACGCGCACCACCGTCGAGTTGCCGCGCCTGATGGTCAGTGCCGGAATGTCAGGTGCCGCGCCGGAAGTGGTCGAGACTTATCTCACGTCGCCGCTCGAAGCCGCTGTGCAAGGCGTGCGTGGCGTACGGCGCATCAGCAGCAACTCGTACGACGACTATTCGCAATTGACGGTGGAGCTCGACGAGAACGCCGACGTGCAGATGACGCGGCTTGCGATTCTTGAACGGATCGAGCTGTTGCGCGCTGACATGCCGCCGGGCGTGTACGGACCAAACGTCGCCAACTATGTGCCGGAAGGATTGGAAGAAGCACCGCTGCTTTCGCTGACGGCGTTCGGTCCGTACACCTCGGGCACGTTGCAAAAGTTGCTCGATGAGCGGGTGACGCCGAGGCTGAGTGCGGTTCCGGGTGTGGCGGGGGTGCAGCTGCGCGGCGGGACCGCGCTCGGTGTGGCCGTCGCGTACGATGCGGTGATGCTGCGGCGCATGGGGATCGCGCCGCAGCGCCTGAGCGATGCCCTGCAAAGTGCGCGCATCGTACAATCGCTCGGCGTGCAGCGTCGTGGGGCCACGGTGCGCACGGTGGTGTTGCGCGATCAGCCGAATGCATTGAGTGATCTCGAAGCCATTCCGGTGCAAGGTCCGGGCGGTCGTCTCTTTCGCTTGGGCGACCTCGCGACCATTCGCGCCGAGGAGGATGCACGCGGCAACTTCTTTCGCATCAATGGTGAGCCCGCGGTTGCAGTAGAAATCACGCGACATCCCGGAGCGGATGCGATCAATACAGCGACGCTCTTGCGCGCCGCTATTGCCGAAATTGCGCCTACGCTGCCACCATTGGTGCGGCTGCGTATTGCGAACGACGAAAGCGAAGACTTGTCGCACGAACTCACCGATCTCGCACGACGCGGTGCGATCGCGTTTGGCGCAGTCCTGCTGGTGCTGATGGCGATGCTTCGCCGGTGGCGAGCGGTAGCGCTCGTTATGGGAAGCACGCTCGTGGCCATCGCGGCGACCGCGCTCACCCTCTATCTGCTTGGGATTCCGGCCAACCTGCTCACGCTGGCCGGACTTGGTATGGGGGTCGGCGTGTTGGTGCAGAACGCGCTGGTGGTCGTGCAGCGTCTGGGGAATGCGCCCGATACCGCAGACGGTCGCGCCCTCGCGACGCGTCAGATTGCACCTGCTGTTATTGGCAGCACGCTGACGACTGCAGTGGTGCTCTTCCCGTTTCTCTATTTGCAAGGGAACGCACGCGCCGCGTTCGTGCCGTTCGCAGCAGCCTTTGTGTTTGCGCTGGCATGGAGCGTTTTCACGGCACTGCTGGTGGTGCCTGCACTCGGACATGGCGCGGGTACACGACAGCGCGCTTGGCCGCGCATGCAGCGCTTGTACGCCGCAATCCTCGCTCGCTTGCTGCGGTGGCGCGCACTCACACTCACGACAACCGTCGCCGTGCTGGGTGTGCTCACCTGGGGCTTTATCGCGAAGGTGCCGCGGTCGTCGTTTGGCCAATTCGGCGAGCGTCGCACGACGCTCTCGGTGGGACTGTCGTTTCCGCGCGGCTCGGAACCGCAGTCGCTCGACATGGCAATTCGCGATTTTGAAAGACTGGTGGTCGGGCGACCGGAAGTTGAGCAAGTGCGATCGACGTCGCGCGGATCAACCGCTGCACAAATGTTGGTCACCTTCACGCGCGCCGCAGACAATTCGGCTGTTCCACTGGAGTTGCAGGAGGCGCTCACACAACGCGCCGTACTCATCGGCGGCGCAAGTATCACCGTCGCCGGTGAGGGCCCGGCTTTCTCATCGGGTGGTGGCGGCGGGAGCATGTCGACCTTTCGCATAGGCGTACGCGGGTACGCATACGACGGGGTCGGTCGCATTGCCGCTGACCTCCAATCACGACTGCAACGCATCCCGCGCGCGAGAGATGTGCGCATCAGCGCGGGCGGCTACTTCAGCGGCGAGCGTGGGCTTCAGGTCACCATCGCTCCCGATCGCGCAGCGCTTTCTCGGTTCGGAGTGAACGCGCACCAGCTCGGATACGCAATCGCTCGCGAGGTGCGCGGCCCCGCCGGACGGCAACTCGTCGAAATCGGTGGCGACGAACTACCCGTGACGCTCAAGGCAATCGGCGCGCGCGACCGTTCGTTGACAGAACTGCAGGACGCGATCGTGCCCACGCTTTCGGGTTCGCCAGTTCGCGTCGGCGATCTCGCCGTCGTCAGCGAGCGCGAAGCGTTGAGCACCATCACTCGCGAAGATCAGCAATATCTGCTGCAGGTGGCCTACGATTTTCGCGGTCCGGCAAAGCTCGCCAACCGCACGCACGAAGCGTTCATGAAATCGCTTTCGGCGCCGGCTGGCTACGCAATCACTGATCTGAGTAATCGTTTCGGCTTTGACGAAGACAAAAGCGACCAGCGGCTCTGGTTGGTGTTCGGCATCGGTATCACGCTGGTCGTGCTGGCGGTCGCGCTGGTGTTCGACTCCGTCTGGGGCGCACTCATGGTCTTTCTCAGTCTGCCACTCTCACTCGCCGGAGTTGCAGCCGCATTCTGGATGACGCACACGGCGTTCACGCGCGAGGCGGCCGTCGGGGTGATTCTCGTCGTCGGGCTTGCAGTCAATCACGCCATCCTCATGGTCGACTCGGCCTTGCTCAAACGACGTGCAAAGCGAGACAGTGCGTCAGCCCACGACACAGTCGTCTCGCTCGACGCCGGCGAAGTGTTGCGCGCAATGCTCGATCGATCGGGGATGATCGTGTTCGTAACGCTCGCGTCATTGGCATCGCTGGCGCCACTCTCGGTTGGCACTGACTCGACGCGACTCTTCGGGGCGATTGCGCTTGCCACCGCAGGCGGCACGATCGCCGGAACGCTCGGCGTGCTCTTCGTGTTGCCTGCGTTACTTGTCGGTCGGCGAGCGCGAAGAACGGCCGCTGCCTGATGCGTCAGGTCACATCGCGCGAATACCCTTCACGTGTGCTTCGCCAACAGCGCGGAGTGTTTGCCGGGATCGATGTTGCGACCGCTGAGGAGTAGGACGATCGGTCCTTTCGGCTCGGCGATCCGGCCGTGACGCAACGCCGCGACGGTTACCGCGCCCGCGCCCTCAATCACGAAGTCGTCGGTGCGCCAGAGCCAGGCAATCGTTTCGCCGATCTCGTCTTCGCTCACGAGCACCATCTCGTCCGCGCAATACTGGCCGATGTGCAGCCCGTCCTCGTCAATCAGTCCAGCCAGACCATCGGCGAGTGTCGGCGTTGACGGAATGGGGACGACATGTCCTGCCGCGATGCTTTTTGTCATCGCCGCTGTCTCGACGCTCTGCGTACCGATGACGCGCACATTGGGCGCTAAGGCCCGCAACACGACGCCCATGCCTCCGAGCAGGCCGCCCCCGCCTGTGCAGATGGCGACCGTCGCGACAGTCGGGCACTGCTCCAGTACTTCGAGCGCGACGGTTCCTTGGCCTGCCAGAAGGTCGATTCCAACGCACGGGTTGATGAAGCGAATGCCGTGCTCTTGACCGTGCACTTTCGCCACGACCATCGCTGCATCGTAGTCAGGCTGCTCCTCGTTCACGGTCGCGCCGAGCGCGCGGATCCCGTCCTTCTTCACCTGTGGCGCGGTGCTTGGCACGTACAGCATCGCCGGTACGCTGAACGCGTGTGCTGCGTACGCGACGCCGAGCCCGTGATTGCCGGCGCTGGATGCAACAACGCCTTTCGCGCGGTCTTCCGGCGACATGGACGCGAGCACGTTGTATGCGCCGCGCACTTTGAATGAGCCAGTAGGATTTTCAAATTCGCACTTGTAGAACACCTCAACGCCAAAGGCATCGCTGAGTGCGGAGGCGCGAATCAGGCGCGAAGGTTCGAGCACAGTGCGCAGGCGGTCGGCGGCGGCACGCACTGCGGAGAGGCTCGGAAGTACGTGCGGATCGGGAGTAGGTCTCGTCATGCGCGGACATTCGCCGACACTCTGACATTTCGCAATGCGCCGTAGGTACCAACTGATCGAGTCCAAGGGGACGGCGGCAACGATGGATCAATGGCGAACAGTTTGGCACGGCGGATCGATCGGCAGTACCAAGTCTGTTGGCTGTTCATCCGTCTATATCCCCAAACCCAATCCCGTCGGCCCACTACGATCCCGCGGAAACTGCGCGACGTATTTCTTCACATCGAACTTGAGCTTCGCGCGCGACGTGACCATGGGCCGGATGCCACCCCAGATCGGTTTGTTGCCCCACGGCCGGTCCCACAGGCCAAGGCACCACATGATCCCGCCGACGCTATTTGCATCGCGTCCGTCGAGCGCCCACTTGTCGTTGAGATGAAACAGCCACGCCCGGGCCTGCTCATAGTCCCGTGTCCAGAGCAGCATCGTCTTGCCCCAGAGCATGCGCGGATAATTGTGAATGACCCCCGTGCGCACGAGCTGACGCTGCGCCGCGTTCCATAGTTCGTCGCCCGTCTCGGCCGCTTCGAGCGTTGGCAGGTCGTACAGTACCGGGCGAGCGTCGTTCACGTGCGCTGCCATCGTGCGTTGAATCCAATCCGGTAATGCCGTGAGCTGTTCGAACGTCGGTGTTCGCAGGCACCAGTTGTACGACAGCTCGCGCCACGTTGTGGCCTGTTGAACGAACGCGTACACACTTTCCTCTGGCGCACCACTCGCACGCGCTTCACGCACCACACGCGCTGACGGAATCTGCCCATAGTGCAGATACGGCGAGAGGCTGCTCGTGCCGTCGTCATCGCTCGCTTCGTTCCGCTGCGTCGCGTAAACGGGCAGCGAATCTTCAACAAATCGCGTCAACCGACGCTCGGCTTCGTCCGCCCCGCCCGGCATCGCGACCGCGGGCACCGCATGATCGATCTCGCACAGCGCCACCTCACGCGCGATATCGGCATCGCTCATATCACGCAGCGGCAGCGGGCTCGTCTCAAGTATGTCGAGCAGCGACGAACGCAAGGCGTCACTCACCCGCACCGACGGCACATCCTCGTCAACCGTCTCGATGGCGTGATCGAGCAGTCGCGCAATCTTGGGCCGGATCGTGCGCGCCGCATACTCCGCTTTCTCGAACACGCCGCTTGGCACCGTGCACACGCTATCCACCGCGAGCACCCGGCAACTCACGCGCTCAGCGAAGCGCGCACTCCGCTCGCGAATGCCCGCGGTGGGGAAGAGGTCGGTGAACACCACATAGGCACGCGCTGCGAGTCGGTCGAGCACCCGCCGGTTATCGTCCCGACGCCGACGCAACACAAACTGGTAGTGAAGTCCCAGTGCGTCGGCACGTCGTGCCGTCTCGCGCGCGCCCTGCAGGATGAACGTGTGGTGCCGGTCGGCGGCGTGCGGGTAGGTCGGGTCGAGCCCCTGATGGATCACCAGCGGCCGGTTGATCCGGTTCGCGGTGCGGATCGCGGCCCTCAGCGCCCAGTTTTCCTCGAGCCGGTGCGTCGACTGAATCCAATACAACACGTACTCGCCCTCGGCGTGGTAGCGCTTACCGTTGAGGTCGACCGTACGGGGCACCAATTGGTCGCGGACGTAGTCGGAGGCGAGGGGGTGGTGAATCGGTCGGGCCCAGAACAGGGGAGAGGATACTTCACCCGGAATCCGGGGCTCGGCATTAAGCGTAATGCTGTGGCTTGGTGGTTCCCGAGCGGCTGGCGCACCGGCGCAAGATAGGGCGGGAGTGCCCGTCGCGACTTGACACCGTCCTCTCGCGGAGTACCTTCCGCCACGTAACCGAACGGCCCCGCGCTTCAGGTGCGGGGCTTTCCGTTTCGGTGGATCTCGGTCGAGAATCAGGATATCGGGGCTGTAGCTCAGCTGGGAGAGCGCTGCATTCGCATTGCAGAGGTCAGGGGTTCGAGCCCCCTCAGCTCCATAAATCGTGGCGGAGTATCGCCCGTGTTGTGACGAGGTACGCCGGATTTGTGACGCACGGAACCTTGGTTCGTATTACGGTGTAGAGGCCAAAGACGATGGCCCGCCGCTGTTCGGTAGGACGGAGAGTTCCAATGACGGCGCGCGTGGCACTTCATCAACCCCCTGCGGACCTTACGGTTAGCGGGGGGTTCGTCGTTGGGGGTGGAGCGGTGGCGGGCGGCGGCGAGAGGAGCCAAGCGCCGGCGCGGACTGAGAAGTGGGCAGTGGTGAGTTTGAGTTTCGAGTGGAGAGTTACTGTGAACGGAAACTCATGACCCAACTGGAAACTGGAAACTCAACCTGCCAACTCGACACTCCGCAGTTGAACGCCGCCGCCCGCCCTACCGCCCCATCGCCGCCAGGTCCGCCCTGACGGCGGCGAAGCCCTCCGCGATGAACCGGTGCTCCTCGAGCTCTGCCGCGCCAGCGTAGTCGTTCATCGCGCCAAAGCCCAGGTTGCCAACGAAACGAACAATCGCGCTCTCGCGAATCGCGACGTCGAACTGCCGGGACAGCAGTGTCTGTCCGTCGCTGCCGCTCTTGATGCTGAGTCGGCCCACCAGTCCAGTGCCATCAAATGGGCGCCTGAGCGGAGTCTGGAGCATCTGTTCGGTGAAGAGCGGTAGATGCCATTCCGGCTCTTTGGTGAATCGCATCGCCCAGCCGCGTTCGGTCGCCGTGTGAATGTGCACGAAGTCGCCCTGCAGCTTCGTCACGCCGACCGTAAAGAAAGAGAGCTTCGCGAGTGCATCGACGTTCAGCAGCAGCGAGTCTGGCATCCGGCGTACCCCGCCGAGTAACGGCTGCAGCTCGCCGTTGTGCGAGCGGAATCGGATGACCAGTCGTTTGTCTGCCTGCTGCGCGTCAAACCAGTCTGAGCCCGCGCGATCGCTCAGTCGGTAGCGGTACCGAGCGCTCTCCACATACCGTGCGACGAACTTCGCAAAGGCCGGCAGCCGCGGTTTCAGATTCTCGTTGTTGACAAGAATGTGCAGCGCAACAAGAGTCGATCCATCCCCCTGCGGCGTGGTGTTGATCGAGTCGATTGACAACATCCGACCAAACGCCTGCGCGCTCCGCGGAAAGGCCGCGCGATAGTCGGCGCGCACAATGGCAGACGGTCGTTCAGCCGACGCGAACAGCGCGCGGAAGACGTCTGTCGCGCGCGCCGGCGGCATTGCCCCGATCGCGTGATCGACGTCGGTCTTCCACATCCAATCGTCGTGCCCATCGAGCTGCTGGAGTCGCATGAAGTGGCGTTCGTCACCCGTGCGGACCGGCGAGCCGACGTTTCGCTTGTCGACGAAGCTGTATTGGCCGTTCACCAGCCCGGCGCCGATTTCCAAGTCGCGTTCAGCGCCGGTTGTCGTCGAGCGCATGCTGGTCCAGATCGCCGTGTCCGGTGCGAGTTTGGACGGGGCGAGCGCGTAGCGGGCGATGCGAATGCGAGAGCGGGCGAAGCGTGGCGTCCGAATGACTTTCGAGAAGCGCGCTTCGATGGCGGAGGCAAAGGCATCGGCGTTGGCGCGCGCCGAGGCGAGATCGGGGCCGTAGGCGAGCGCAACGCCCTTGCAGCCGGTGATGGCGAGCAGGGCGCCGAGCACGGCGGCGAGGGCGCGGGTCCGCGCGGTATGAGGCATATGCCAGAGATACACCGAAGTCGGGTCAGCGCCACGTCGGGAAGCCATTGAGTGCACTCCCCGTGCCGAAAAACGTTTGAGTTGGGTTAAGTTGCGTAGATCCCACAACTTGCAAACGCCGTGTCTGATCCTGCCGTGACCGAACCTGCCGTTCCGACCCCGACCCCCGCGTCGTCTCCCCGCCGAGACTTTGTCCGTGAGATGGTGGCGGATGATGTGGCCAACGGGCGTTTTGGACGTGCACCTGCGACCCGTTTCCCGCCCGAGCCCAATGGTTTTCTGCACATGGGGCACGCGAAGTCGATCTGTCTGAACTTCGGCATTGCGCAGGAGTTTGGCGGCACGTGCAACCTGCGCTTCGACGACACGAATCCGGCCACGGAAGACGTGCGGTACGTCGAAGCCATCAAGCGCGATGTGCGCTGGCTCGGCTTCGAATGGGACGGTGAGTTCTACGCATCGGACTACTTCGAGCAGCTCTACGACATCGCTGAGCGTCTCGTCACGAACGGACGCGCGTACGTCGATTCGCAGAACGAGCAGCAGATTCGCGAGGGACGCGGCACGATCACGACACCGGGCACGCCGAGTCCGTTTCGCGAGCGCACAGTGGCGGAGAATGTCGATCTGCTGCGTCGGATGCGTGCGGGCGAGTTCCCTGATGGCACACATGTGCTGCGGGCAAAAATTGATCTGGCGCATCCCAACATGATCATGCGCGATCCGCTGCTGCTGCGCATCCGTCATGCGCATCACTATCGGCGCGGCAACGACTGGTGCATTTACCCGTTGTACGACTTCGCGCACGGGTTGAGCGATGCGATCGAAGGCATAACGCGCTCGTTATGTACGCTCGAGTTCAAGGACAGTCGCGACATTTACGATTGGCTCGTGGAGCAGGCGGGATACGTGAACCCGCCGCAGCAGACGGAGTTCGCGCGCTTGGAGCTCGACTACACGGTGCTCAGCAAGCGCAAACTGCTGCGACTCGTGAACGAAGGACATGTGAGCGGATGGGATGACCCCCGCATGCCGACCATCGCGGGGCTGCGCCGCCGTGGTGTGCGCCCCGAAGCGATTCGTGCGTTCGCCGATGCAGTGGGTGTCACGCGCAATCGTCAGCGCGTGGAGATCGGGATGTTCGAGCACAGCATTCGCGACGATCTGAACATGATTGTACCGCGCGTGTTATGCGTGGTGAATCCGATCAAGGTCGTGCTCACGAACTACCCCGAAGACACGATTGACGAACTCGACGCGTCGTACTACCCACACGATGTACCGTTGACGGGGACGCGCAAGCTTCCTTTCTCGCGCGAGCTGTGGATCGATCGCGACGACTTCATGGAAGATCCACCCAAGAAGTTCTTCCGTCTGGCTCCGGGCCGCGAAGTACGCCTGCGGTATGCGTACTTCATCACGTGTCAGGACGTCATCAAGGACGACGAAGGCAACATCCTCGAATTGCGTTGCACTTACGATCCGGCCACGCGCGGTGGCGATGCGCCCGACGGCCGTCGGGTGCAGGGCACGATTCACTGGGTGTCGGCCGCGCGCGGACTGGACTGTGAAGTGCGCGTTTACGATCGCCTGTTTGCGCAGCCCGATCCGGATGACGTGCCTGACGATCAGGACTTTCTGAGTGCGCTCAACCCGACCTCGTTGGTGGTCGTCAAGGGCGCCAAGATCGAGCCGAGCGTGGCGGGTGATCCGTTGGGGACCCGGTATCAGTTTGAGCGGACGGGATATTTCGTGGGCGATTCGGAGGATTCGACGCCGGAGCGTCTGGTGTTCAACCGGATTGTGAGTTTGCGGGATAGCTGGGCCAAGGAAGTGAAGAAAGGGTAGGGCACTACCGTGGCGGGCGGATGCGCCTTTATCTTGTGGGTCGCCGGAACCGATACTGTGGTGAAGGCGAAGCCAGCTGCCCCTTAGCTCAACTGGCAGAGCGTCTGACTCTGGATCAGAAGGTTCCAGGTTCGAAACCTGGAGGGGCAATGCAGTAAGACGTTTAATAGCAAGCACTTAGCCTCGGCGACTCGCTGGGGCTTTTTGCTGTCCAAAACCGCCGGACACATACCGGACACATACGGACGGATTTCGGCACGTCTCGCAGGCCGGACGACCACGGCGCGACGACGGGGGCGTTCCATCGCTGAGGCGTCAACGCTGGGCACCGTTCGCCCAGAACGCGCGCGTTCTGCCGCAGTTA
>Ga0105044_10009584_pt1 | contig 13235 bp, 8 predicted proteins | sample MAT01_FD_78092 | JGI IMG/M metagenome (GOLD analysis project Ga0105044, IMG submission 78092) | Freshwater microbial communities from Lake Fryxell liftoff mats and glacier meltwater in Antarctica - MAT-01 | ecosystem: Environmental > Aquatic > Freshwater > Ice > Liftoff microbial mat | place...
GATGCGACTTTCGGCTCGTCCGTCGTGAGCCTGGACGGCGTGGACGATTACGCGGTGCTCGAGCGCAGTCTCGCGGATACGCCGCGCTTCACCTTTGGCTGCTGGGTGCGCCCGGTGGCGGCGATCGGCGCGGCGGAGCCGCTGCTTTTCCTGGGCAGCAGCGACACCCGCGCGCTGCGGCTCACGCGCAGCGCCACGGGTCAGGCGGTATTCACGATCACCAATGGCACCCTCACCGCGACGGCCACGAGCGTGAGTCTCCTGCCGCAGAACGAGTGGCGGCATGTGGCGGTGCAACTCGATGGTGCGACCGCGCGCCTCTTTGTCGGCGGGCTCACGGAGGCTACGGCCCCGACCGCGCTCACGCCGCTGAGTGTGCTCGCGGCCAACAGCCACACCGCGCCGCAGGCGAACTACCTCGGCCGCGATTGGGCGGGTGCGCTTTTCCGCGGCAGCCTGGAGGACGCACGCTTCTACAATGTGGTGCTGACCGGGGCGGAGCTCCGCGAAGAGATGACGCGGCGCGGCGACCTGCTCGGGCAATTCTCGCCGCGCACCGCGCTGGACTTCAATGGCACGAGCACGACCGGCGAGAGCGGCGTGCCGAATGGCCGCGTGCGCACGCTCGCCGCCTGGGTGCGGCCGCACACGTCGGACGATGTGTCGAATTACGAAGCGATCCTGGACAGCGGCAATGAGCGCAACGGCGGCGCCGGCAGCGGCTTCGGTCTCGACAATGGCCGCTGGGTGGCGCGGCTCGACGGCCCCGGTCTTTGGGCCACGAACGTGCCCGCCACGCTCAACCGCTGGCAGCATGTGGCGCTCGCCTGCAACGGCGGCACGGCGACGCTCTTCGTGAACGGCGTCCAGGCCGCGACGCGCAGCTACAGCGGGCCGGGCTCCGACGCGGCGGCTTCGGGAAAATGCTTCCGCGTCGGCTTCTCGCAGACCTCGGAAGACCCGGCGACGCGGCAGTTCTTCGATGGGGAAATCCTGAACGCGCGCATCCACGATCGCGCGCTCACCGCGGCGCAGCTCGTCCTCGATGCGGACGGGGATGGCGTCCTCGATCCCGTGGAGGCGGGCTTCGGCACGGACCCGCTCGACCCGGCGAGCACGCCGCCGCGCTTCACCGTCGCGGGCGCGGTGCGCAGCTCCACCGGCACCGCGCTGGCCGGTGCGACGATCTATTTCGCCGACGGGCCCGGCGCGGCGACGGCGCCCGCCTTCACCGTGAACGCCGATGGCGCAGGCCAGTACTCCGCACTGGTGACGCCGGGCACTTGGTACGTGGCCGCGGGCGCGGCCGCGCACAATTTCTCCGCCGACCGTCTCGTCACTGTCTCGACGGCGAATGTCGCCGGGATCGACTTTGCGCTCGTGCCGGATGCGCGCGTGGCGGGCCGCGTCACGCGTCGCAGCGACGGTGCGCCGGCCGCGGGGGCGGCGGTCTTTTTCTCCCGCTCGCCAGGCGCCTCGAGCGGACCGGTCTTCACGGCGACGACCGATGCCGGTGGCTTCTACACGCAGGCGTTGCCGGACGGCGCCTGGTACGTCGCCGCGGGCGGCGCGGGCTTTCACCCCGCACCGGACAAGCTCCTCGCCGTGAGCGGCGGCGACCTCGGCGGGATCGACTTTGCGCTCGTCGGCCTCGGCATCCCGCGCCCGAGCGATCTGCTCTTTTCCGCCCTGACGGCCGCGCTGCCCGCGAGCGGCGGGACGGGCGCCTGGCCGACCTATCTGCCCGCGGGGCAGACGCTCACCGCGATGGGCTCGCCCACGGTGGAGCTCTTCAATGGCGCGAAGTGGGTGAACCATGTCCATGCCGACGGCGACGGCTTCCGTCAGAGCACCTCCAGCGCACCCGTCGCGATCAATGGCGCGACGATCGTGATCGCGGTGCGACCGGCGCGGAACACGACGAGCACGAGTTGGACGTCGATCGTCGATCTCTTTTACAACCGGCTCGTGCTCGGGGTGCGCAACAACACCGGGCAGATCGACGTGTGGCGCAATGGCGCCCTGGCCGGCGGCAGTGCGGCGAATGCGATCCCGAGCGGCCAGGCCACCGTGCTGAGTCTCGTGGCGCAGCCGACGGGGCAATATCGCGTCTTTGCCAATGGCACGCAGCTCATGGACATCACGAGCACGAGCGACCTCACCTCGCTCGTGCCCAATGTCCCGGGCGCCTTTGCCAATGCCTTCAATGTCGGCCGCAACAACCCCGACGGCTGGACGGTCTTCCACGGGCTGATCGGCGACGTCTTCGTCTATCGCGTCGCGCTCACCACGGCCGAGCGGCAGCAGATCGAGGCCGACCTCATGGCGCGCTTCGTCACACCGGGCGCATTCATCCAGGCTTCGGCGGGCGCCGGTGGCACGATCAATCCGACCGGCGCAGTGCTCGTGCCGCCCGGTGGTGCGCAGACTTTCACCATCGCGCCGCAGCCGGGCTTTGCGATCGCCGGAGTCGCGGTGAATGGCGCACCGCAGCCGGCCGCCGGGAGCTACACTTTTGCGAACGTAAATGCGGCGCAGACCATCTCCGCGACCTTTTCCGCGTCGGCCATCTCCGCCTGGCGCTGGGCGAACTTCGGGCCGAACTGGAACGATGCCGCCGTCGCCGGCGATCTCGTGGACGGGGAGCGCGACGGTCTGGTGAACCTGCTCGAGTACGCGCTCGGCACCGATCCGAATGCGGCGGGCGCGAATCCACTGCCACGCGGCAACGCCGCGGCCGGCCGGCTGGCCATCACCTTCCAGCGCGCCGCCGCCGCGAGCGACTTGACGATCACGGTCCAGGGTGCCGATTCCCTCGCCGGCCCGTGGACGAATCTCGCCCGGAGCATCAATGGCGCCGCAACGGCCGCGTTGGTGCCGGGCGTGAACATCGCAGAGACGCCCGCAGGACCGGCCACCGGCGTGCAGGTGAGCGACGCATTCCTGCAGCGCGATCCCGCGCACCCGCGTCGCTTTCTCCGCCTCGAGGTGAGCCGCTGATCGCCCTTGCGCCGTCCGGCACGATGTTCGGCAAACCTTCCCCCGTTTCATGCGCATCGCCCTGAACCTGAGCCGCAAGATCATCGCAGGGTTTCTCCTCGCCCTGATCGTCACGATGGCCGTCGGCGTCGTCTCCTACCGCAATGCCGCGAACTTCATCAAATCCTCCGAAGTCGTCGCGCGGACGCACCGCTCCATCGGCCTGCTCCATGTCGTGCTCGCGGACATCGTGAGCGCGGAGAGCGAGGCGCGCGGCTACGTCATCACCGGCAAGGAGGAGTTCCTGACGCTCTACCGGAAGGCGACGCGCGATGCGGAAGACAATCTCCGGGAACTGAAGGCGAACGTGCGCGATCCGGTGAATCGCCAGCGGCTGCGGGAACTCGAGCAACTGACGCGCGAGCGCTTCGAGCGGCTGAAGGTGACGCTGGAGACGCGCCGGCTCGAGGGGCTCGAAGCCGTGCCGCGCATCTCCGGGCCGGGCAAGGCGCTCATGGATCAGCTCCGCGAAGTCGCGCTCGAAATCGAAACGCGGCAGCGCACGCTGCTCGAGGCGCGCGACGCCACCACGCGCCAGCTCGCCAGCCGCACCATCGCGATGGTCATCGCCAGCGGCATCCTCGCGACGCTCGTCGCCGCGGTGGGAGTGATCGTGCTCCGCGCGGATGTGGCGCATCGCGAGCGGCTCGAGCACGAGGTGCTCGCCATCTCCGAGCGCGAGCAGCGGCGCATCGGCCAGGATTTGCACGACGGGCTCTGCCAGCAGTTGACCGGCGTCTCGCTGCTCAGCCGCAGCCTCCAGCACCAGCTCACCGGGGCGCCCGCCGACGATGCGGGCAGGATCACGCACCTGATCAACGAGTGCATCGAGCAAACCCGCCGCGTCACGCGCGGCTTGCATCCCGTGCCGGAAGAACCGACCGGCCTGCAACTCGCCCTGACCGAGCTGGCGGCCAGCGTGAGCGAGACGGCCCGCGTGCCGTGCCGGTGCGACATCCCGCAGCCGGTGCCCATCCCCGATCAGACGGCCGCGACGAATCTCTACCGCATCGCGCAGGAGGCGGTGCAGAATGCCTTGCGCCACGCCCGCGCGAGCCAGATCACGATCGGCCTGCGGATGGATGAGCGAGCCATCACCCTGACGGTGCGCGATGACGGCCAGGGTATCTCCGACGCCCGCCCACGCTCCGGCCTCGGCCTCGACATCATGGCCTATCGCGCCGATTCCCTGGGCGCGACGCTGACCGTCGGGCGGGCCGACGGCGGCGGCACGCTCGTCACCTGCCGGTTGCCCCGGCGGGCGATTGACTGACAATACTCCCGCCCGCCATGCCCGCCGCCACTTCCACTCCCGCCCGCAAACGCATCCTGCTCGTGGACGATCATCCCCTGCTCCGCCAGGGCATCGGCCAGATGGTGAATGCGCAGCCCGATCTCGTGGTCTGCGGTGAAGCGGAGGATCGCGCCGGAGCGCTCGCGGAGGCGGAGCGTGCGCAGCCCGATCTCGCGGTGATCGACCTTTCGCTCAAAAACGAACGCGGGCTCGAGCTGTTGAAAGATTTGAAAGCGCGCTTCCCCGGAGTGCTCACGCTGGTGCTCTCGATGCACGACGAATCGCTCTACGCCGAGCGCGCATTGCGGGCCGGCGCGCGCGGCTACGTGATGAAGCGCGAGGCGTCGGACAAAGTGCTCGAAGCCATCCGCTGCGTGCTCGGCGGCGGCGTCTTCGTGAGCGAAAAAATCACCGGCGGCATCCTCGACAAGATCACCGGGCGGCAGGAGACGGTCGCGGGATCGCCGCTCGCCGGCCTCACCGATCGGGAGTTGGAAGTGCTCGTGCTCATTGGCCAGGGCTACGGCGTGCGGCAGATCGGCCAGCGGCTGCACATCAGCCCAAAGACCGTGGAAGCCCATCGCGCGAATCTGAAGCTCAAGCTGAAACTCGCCAGCGGCGAGGAACTGCTCCAGCACTCGATCCGCTGGGCGCGGCAGCTCGGGGAGATGTGAAGTGCCCCCCGCGTGGACACCGCACGGCTCCGGGATTTCCCTGAGCCCGCGTCGGGCGCACGCCCGCTGAGTCGCCGCGGGCGCCGCCCGATTCCCGGACCCGCGAGCGGCTCCCCGTAGTGCCGCGGATGCGATCGATCCCCCCGGCGCGGCACCAGCCCGCTCCTCCATGACCCGGAAGGTCCGCCGCTCGTTCGCCCCGTTCCTCGCCGCCGGGCGCGGGCACGCCGACGACAGTCATCGTCAATGGCATCGGGCAGAGCAGGCTTCCCTTTGGCGGCATCCACCGCGTGCCCGGCGCGCTGCCGGCGCTGCTCCATCCGGCGCCGGAGGAGATCGCGATCATCGGCCTCGGTTCGGGCGACACGCTCTTCGCCGCGGGCGCGCGGCGCGAGACGCGGCGTTCACGCTCCCGACACGGTGGGGGCGGTAGGGGAAAACCCCGGGGCGTCAAGTGGCGATTCCCTGCTGACGAAAGCGGGCGCGACCCGATGGGGCGGGCCGGAAAACTGTGGCAGCCTGACCCGCATGACTACTGCCTCCCCCCAGGACAGCGCAGTCCTGGCGGCTCCGCCGCGCAAGAAAGTGCTGCTCGTCGATGACCACGCGGTGGTGCGCGCAGGATTGACCACGCTCATCCAGCACGAGCGCGATCTCGTGGTCTGCGGCGAGGCCGATACCGAGCGGCGCGCGCTGGAGGCCGTGCGCCAGCACCGGCCCGACATCGCGGTGGTGGATTGGTCGCTCGGGAACCATGATTCCTCCCGACTGGTGGAGACGATGCGGGCCGACTACCCGGACCTGCCAGTGCTCGTGCTCTCCATCCACGATGAGACGCTCTATGCGGAGCGGGCCTTCCGCGCGGGAGCCATCGGCTACGTGATGAAACAGGAGGCCACCGACAAGATCGTCGATGCGATCCGGAGCGTCTCGGCGGGGCGGCCCTTTCTCTCCGAGCGCGCGGCCCGCAGCGTGAGCAGCGAAGTCCACGCGCGTCTGCCGCGCGGCAGTGGAGTGCGCCCCGTTCCCGGAGGTGCGTCCACCGCTCGCCTCGAGGAACCGCCGGCGCCCGTCCCGGCGGTCTCGATCGTGATCCCGGTCTTCAACTCCAAGCGCACTATCGAGGCCCTGGTCGAGCGCTTGATCGCCGAACTCGATCGCTCCTACCTCCTGCAGATCGTGCTCGTCGATGATGGCAGCCAGGACCGCTCCGCAGAAGTCTGCGAGGATTTGCAGCGGGCGTATCCGGAGATCGTGGACTTCGTCGCGCTGGCGCGAAATTTCGGCGAGCACAACGCGGTCATGGCCGGGTTGAACTGCGTCGAGGGCGACTACTGCGTGATCATGGACGACGACTTTCAAAATCCGCCGTCGGAAGTGCGGACCCTGGTCGAGGAAATCCGCACGGGGCACGACGTCGTCTATGTGCGCTACCGCGCGAAGCGGCACTCGTGGTTTCGCAATGCGGGCAGCCGCTTCCACAACTGGATGGCGACCCGCGTCCTCGGCAAACCGCCGCAGCTCTACCTCTCGAGCTTCAAAGCGATGAACCGCTTCCTCGTGCGCGAGGTGATCCATTATACCGGGCCGTTTCCGTATCTCGACGCGATCATCCTGCGGACGACGCGCAAGATTGGCGTGGTGGCGGCGGGCCACGACGTCCGGCGGGAGGGAAAATCCGGCTACACCTTTGGCAAGCTGATCTCGCTCTGGGGCAATATGGTCGTGGCCTTCTCCATCTATCCCCTGCGGCTGCTCGGGCTCGCGGGGCTGGTGATGACGCTGGCCGGCGTGGGTTACGCGATCTACACGCTCTTCGCCTACATCAGCCCGGGACGCACGCAGCCCGACGCGATCCAGCAACTCAGCGCCAGCATGTGGCTCTTCCGCGGGATGCATCTGCTCGCGATCGCCATCGTGGGTGAATACGTGGGACGCATCTACCGGCAGCTCAATCGCGATCCACAATTCATCATCCGGGAGATTCACCGCCATCGTCGGGAGGCATGACGGGAAGAGCGGGCGACTCTCCACGGACGGCAGGGCATCCAGCGATCAGCCGCTGGGGCGGCCCCGCGCTGCTCATCGCGCTCGGGCTCGCGCTCTACGGCTACACCCTCCCGTTCCCGTTCGTCTTCGACGACCACATTTACCTCGTCAATAACCCGCTCGCGACCGACGCGCGCAGCTTCCGCTACCCCTTCGAATTCGACTCCTTCGCCAAACGCGCGACCAGCCTCGGGCTCGATCAGGATCTCTCGACGAACTTCATCCTCCGCCCGTTTGCGTATTTCACCTTTTACGTGAACTACGCGATCGGCGGGATGCATCCGCCGGGCTTTCGCGCGGTGAATATCGCGATCCACGTCGGCAACGCGCTGCTGCTCCTCGGGCTCGCCGGAAGGTTGCTGCGCCACGCAGCGCCCACGCCGGCCTCGGAAAGTTCGGCGCGCTTCGTGGCGCTGAGCGCCGCGCTGCTTTTCCTCGTGCATCCATTGCAGATCGAATCGGTGACCTACGTCATCCAGCGCTTCACGTCGTTCGGCACATTCTTCTACCTCGCCACCGTGCTCCTCTTCGTCGCGAGCCGGACGGCCAGCGGGGAGAAGGTCGCGCGCCGCTGCCGGCGATGGTCGATCGCGAGCCTCTTCGTCGGCACGTTCACCAAGGAGTTTCTCTTCACGGCGCCGATCATGATGGTGCTCCTCGACTGGATCGTCCTCCGCGCCCCGCTGCGCGCAGCCTGCCGGCGGATCATTCCGTGGGCTCTGCTCATGCCGGTCATTCCGGTGCTCATGGCCCTCACGTCCGCGGCACAAACGGGTGCGACGAGCTTTGACGCCTGGCTGAATGTCGCCGGCACCGGGAATGCCCGCGAAGGCTACGCTCTCCACTACGCGCTCACCCAACCCGGCGTGATCCTCACCTACCTGCGCCTGATCTTCGTCCCGACCGGGCTCAACATTGATCCGACCCGCCTGCCCGTGACATCCGCGGGAGAGTGGCGCTTCATCGGACCGGTGCTGCTGCTGCTCAGCATCTTCGCCGGCGCGTGGTTTTGGTATCGACGGCAGCAGCAGCAGCCACTGCGCACCGTCGGCTTTTGCTTCGTGCTCTGGTTCTTCCTCGGCCTCTCGATCGACTCCACCGTCGTGCCGCTGCCGGATCTCATGTCCGAACATCGGTGCTATCTGTCAACGCTCGGCGTTTTCGGTGCGGTCGCATGTTTCGCGGAAATGCTGCGCCTCCGTCTGCAACCTTGGCCGGAGTGGCGCTTGTTCGTCCCCGCTGCCGTGGCCATCTGGGTGATTGCGCTGATGGTCGCCACCATCGACCGGCACGAGATCTGGCGCACCAACATCGCGCTTTGGTCCGACACGGCCAGGAAGAGTCCAACCAAGACCCGGGTCTGGGCAAACCTGGGCACCGCCTTCGGCACGGCACAGATGAACTCGCGCGCCGCGGAGGCCTACAGCCAGGCGATCGCGCGCGATTCGCGCAACACCCATGCACACTACAATCTCGCCAAGGTCGAACTGCGCCTCGGTCGTTTTCAGCAGGCGCTCGCCGTCGCCGATGCCGGAACTGGGATCGATCCGCAGGCTCACGCGCTTCATCAGCTTCGCGCGGTCGCACTCTTCAACCTCGGTCAGCGCGACGCGGCCCTCGAGTCCTTGAAGCAGGCCATCTCCCTGCGCCCGGATGAAGCGTGGTCGCACCTCGCGCTTGCGGAATTTTTGGTGGCCGGGGGGGAGCATGCGCGCGCGCGCACCCACTGCGAGTCCGCACGCTCCCTGCTCGGCAACCACGAAGAGAACACGGCCTGGCTGCGCCGCATCGAGAGCACCATCCGCCCCGTCGCCGACTCGCCTTGAGGGCGCGTCCTCTGCGCCCGCGAGCAACTCATGGAGGCAGCCGAATACGAGCGGATGTACGCGGCGGAAGATGCGCATTGGTGGTACGCGGGCGTTCACGACCTCGTGCTTCGCTTTGCCCGCGCCGAAGCCACGCGATGCGCCCGTGCGCTGAAGATCCTCGACGCCGGTTGTGGCACCGGTCGCCTCGCGCAGCTCCTCCAGCCGCTCGGTGAAGTGGACGGCTGCGACATCCACGTTCCCGCCCTCGAGCTTGCCGCGCGCCGGGGACTCCCGCGGCTCCACCGATGCGACATCGCAGAGGCTTCGCCCGGTGCGGCAGCGTACGACCTCATCACGTCGATCGACGTGCTCTATCATCTCCGCGTCCGGGATGTGTCGGCCGCACTGCAAAATCTGCGCCGGGCGCTGCGTCCCGGCGGCTGCCTCCTCCTTCAGGTGCCGGCCTTCGAGCTCCTGCGCGGAACCCACGATCGCGCTGTGCATACGCGCCATCGCTTCCGACGCGACGAAGTCACCAGACTCCTCGCGCAGGCGGGATTCCACGTGGGGTTCGTCAGTTGCCGGCTGGCGCTCTTTTTTCCCGCCATGCTCATGTGGCGAATCGCGTCGCGCATGTGGCCCGATACGGCGATGGCTGCGCCGCCAGCATCCGACGTCGCGTACGCGTTGCCGCACCCGCTCAATCAATCGCTCCTCGCGCTCGTGAAGCTCGAGAACCGGCTCCTCGCCGCCGGAATGCGCTTCCCAATTGGCACCTCAATTTTCGCCGTCGCGCGGACCTAATCTGCTATCGAAACGCGGCGCCTCCCACGACCCGCAAAAGCGCAGCCGCCACCCGTTCGGCGTCACCCGCACTCAACTGTGGATACATCGGCAGGCTCAGGATCTCGGGGCTCAGACGTTCGGTCTGGCGGAGACATGCCCCCACCGCGAGCGACTCGTAGGCCGGCTGGCCATGCACCGGCCTCGGATAATGAATGCCCGTGCCGATGCCCGCGGCCGCCAGTTCCGCGCGGACGCGGTCGCGCTCCGGCACGCGGACGACGTATTGGTGAAAGACATGGGTCCGCTCCGGAGCGCGGACCGGCAGCCGCACGGGACTGGCCGCGAGACGCGCATCGTAGATCGCCGCGATCGTCTGCCGCGCCTCGTTCCACGCGTCGAGGTCGCGCAATTTCACGCGCAGGATCGCGGCCTGGATTTCATCGAGCCGGCTATTCCAGCCCCGCTCAGCGCTCACGTAACGATCGCTCCAGCCATATTCACGCAACCGCCGTGCGCGCCCGGCCACCGCGGCGTCGTTCGTCACCACACAACCGCCGTCGCCCACCGCCCCGAGATTTTTTGTCGGGTAAAAGCTGAACGCAGCCGCCCGGCCGAAAGTGCCCACGCACCTCCCTCGATAGCGCGCGCCGTGGGCCTGGGCGCAATCCTCCACCACACTCAGATTGTATTCAGCCGCCACGCTCAGGATTTCGGCCAGGTCGGCCGGTTGGCCGTACAGATGCACGGGCACGATGGCTCTGGTCTTCGTCGTCACGGCCTCGGCGAGCCGCGCTGCGGAGATGGTGAAGGTCTCCGGTTCCACATCGATCAATACCGGCGTCGCCCCGCAATTCCCGATCGCCACGATCGTCGCCACCGCGGTGTGCGACACGGTGAGGACTTCGTCGCCCGCGCCGACACCGCAGGCGCGCAAGGCGATGGTGAGGGCATCCGTGCCGGAAGCCACGCCGATCGCCGATGCCACACCGAGGTACTCCGCAAACTCGCGCTCGAACGCCGCGACTTCCCGACCGAGGACGTAGTGACCAGCCTCCAGCACCTGCTGGATGGCCACGTCGATCCCTCCGCGGCATTCACGGTAGCCTGCGCCCGGATCGGTCTGCGGGATGGAAATGCCGCCCTTCATTGCCATCTAGTCCCAGTAGTGCCGCCCATGCTCGCGGTAGAACTCGATCGTGCGCCGCAATCCCTCGCGCAGATCGACGCGCGGGCGCCAGCCATGCTCACGCTCGATCTTGCGGAAGTCGCCGAAGTAGTCGCCGACGTCGATCTTCTGCAACTCGCCGGGAAACGGCACGAGATCGTAATGGCCGCCACCGTTCGCTGCGATCAACACCTCCGCGAGATCCTTCAGCGAGACGACTTCGTTGCTCCCGAGATTGTACACCTGCCCGACGGCGGAATCGGCAACCGCCACCGCGAGCATCGCATCGACCACATCGTCCACATAGTTGAAGTCCCGCCGCTGCGTGCCGTCGCCAAAGACCTGGATCGGGCGTCCCTCGACGAGCAAGCGCAGCCAGATGCCGAGGAAAGTCTGCCGCGCATCGCGGGCGCGCATCCGCGGGCCGTAGGTATTCGTGAGTCGCAGCACGGTGCAGGGGATGCCGTAGTTGGCAGAGTAGAGCAGGTGGTACCACTCGCCGGCGGTCTTGTTGATGCCGTTCACGTCCACGGGACGGATGGGATGCGCTTCGTCCACCGGCAGGTAGTCCGGCTTGCCGTAAATCTGCCGCGTGCCGGCGAAGACGATGCGCACGGCGGGATTCACACGCCGGCAGGTCTCGAGCAGCGAGAGTTGCGCCTTGCAGTTGATCTCCAGATCCGCCTCCGGCTCGATCATGGAATCGAGATGGCTCGTCTGGCCGGCGAGATTGAAGAGCACGTGCTTGCCGCGCATGTGGTGGCGCATCGAATACGGATCGCGCACGTCGGAGATATTCACGCGCAGCCGCTCGCCGAAGCCGGCGATATTGAAAAGGTTCCCGCCATACTCCGGGATCAGGCTGTCCACCAGCGTCACCCGAGCGCCGAGCCCGAGCAGCCGTTGCGCGAGCGCCGACCCGATGAAGCCGAGTCCGCCCGTGATGAGCACGTCGCGATCGGAGTAGAAGTCGGGAGGAGGAATCATGCAGCGCGGCGTGCGGCCTGGCGGCCCAGCAGGATGGACGGAAATCTATCCGCACCTCGGCGCGCGCGGAGAGCGTAGAAATGCCTCGCAACCTTGGCCGGCCAGCGCCGTTTCATGTCGGCCATGCTCCTCCGCTCCCTGCTCCCGCTCCTTTGCGCCACGACCCTCTTCGCCCAGCAAGCACCGATCGACTCCATCGACGTCCAGCGCGATCTGCCCTACGCCGGCACGGACAACCCGCGCCAGAAGCTCGACCTCTTTCTGCCGGCCCGGCGCGCCGATGAGCAGCCGCTGCCGATCATCGTCTTCATCCACGGCGGCGGCTGGCAGAAGGGCGACAAAGCGGGCGGTCTGCGGCAGGTGGCGAGCTACGTCCAGAGCGGACGCTACGCGGGCGTCTCGGTCGGCTACCGCCTGAGCGGCGAGGCGCGCTGGCCGGCGCAGGTGTACGACTGCAAGGCCGCGATCCGCTGGATCCGCGCGCACGCCGCTGAGCACCGCCTCGACCCCGCACGCATCGGCGTGTGGGGCGCGTCCGCCGGCGGGCATCTCGTCTCGCTGCTCGGCACCAGCGGCGACGTAAAAGAACTCGAAGGCGACCTCGGGCCCAACACCGGCGTGAGCAGCCGGGTCACTTGCGTCGTGAATTTTTTCGGACCGGAAAACTTCATGACCATGCTGCGACCCGGGGCGCAAGGCACAGCAACCGGCGCGATCGGTGCGCTCTTCGGAGGCCCGCTCAGCGAGAAAGCAGCGGACGCAAAGGCGGCGTCGCCGGTGACGCACATCAGCGCGGACGATCCGCCGTTTTTCACCGCGCATGGGACCAGGGATCCGCTCGTCCCCTTCGCGCAGGCGCAGGAACTCGACGCGGCGCTGGTGAAAGCCGGCGTGCCGCATCTGCTCATGCAGATGACCGATGCCGGCCACGGATTTCGCAGCGCGGAACTCGACCGGCGCATCGCGCAGTTCTTCGATCTGCACCTGCGCGGCGTAAAGAGCGACATCGCGACCACGCCGATCGCAGTCGAGGCTCGCCAGTAGGCCCGCCGCGCGGCGCGGGATCGGTGTCAGGAAATCGACACCTTCACGCGCTTGACAAGGCGGCGCGGGCCGCGCGGTCGAGCGCTGCGAAAATAAAAGTTTCGCGTGACGCTCCGCGCGCCGCGTGACAATCCTCGCGGCATGAAATTTCCCCCATTCTTCATTGTCGCCACGATCCTCGCCTCGCTCACCGCCCTGCCCTCTCTGCGCGCCGAGGACGCCAGGGAAGTCGCCGTGCTCAAGACCAGTGAAGGCGAGATCGTGCTCGAGTTCTGGCCCGACGTCGCGCCGAAGCACGTGGCCAATTTCAAGAAGCTCGCCAAGGAAGGCTTCTACGACGGCACCGCGTTTCATCGCGTGATCAAGGGCTTCATGATCCAGGGCGGCGA
>Ga0105044_10009585_pt1 | contig 13234 bp, 12 predicted proteins | sample MAT01_FD_78092 | JGI IMG/M metagenome (GOLD analysis project Ga0105044, IMG submission 78092) | Freshwater microbial communities from Lake Fryxell liftoff mats and glacier meltwater in Antarctica - MAT-01 | ecosystem: Environmental > Aquatic > Freshwater > Ice > Liftoff microbial mat | place...
CTGCCGTGGTCGATGCATTCGCCCATCTGGGCGTGACGCATATGACGATGCCGCACAGCAGTTACCGCGTCTGGCAGCAACTGGTGGCAAGCGGAGTGAACCTGTAAATGGAGGTCAAACTCGACAAGCGTTACCCGCTGGAGGTCAGCCCTGAGCAGGCCTGGGCGGTGCTCAGCGACATCCACGCCACGGCGCGCTGCATGCCCGGTGCGCAGATCACCGAGACCCTCGACGAGACGCACTACAAGGGCACGGTCAAGTCCAAGGTCGGACCGGCCACGATGCAGTTTGCAGGCGAGATCGAGGTGCTGGGGCTGGATGCAGCGACCATGTCGATGCAGATGCTGGGCAAGGGCTCGGACCGTGGTGGCTCGTCGGCATCGATGAACCTGAGCTCGAAGATCGAGGCGGGCGAGACACCCGGCAGCTCGGTGCTGGCGGGCCAAGCCACCATCATCGTCAGCGGCAAACTGGCGCAGTTTGGCAGCCGCTTGCTGGTGCCGGTATCGGAGGCGATGCTGGCGCAGTTTGCAGACAACTTCAGGGCTGCGGCGGCGCAGGTGCAGGGGGCAGATGCAGACGCTGCAGAGGCTGCAAACCCTGCAGAAGCTTCAGCGCCTTCCGCAGGCGCGCCCGCTGCAGGTTCAGCGGCGGCTGCGTCAGATGGCTCTGCAGCCGGCGCCGCAGCCGCCACCACACCCGCTGCAAATCCTGCTGCCCCTGCCCGCCAGGCGTCGGCCCCACGCCCTGCGCCACCGCCGCCAGCACCGGTCAAAGAATTGAACGCGCTGGCGCTGATGTGGACCGTTTTCAAGGGCTGGTTGGCAGGATTGTTTGGCAAGCGCTCATGACTGCAGCGGCCGCATCGAGCACTGACGCCGATCTGCGCCAAGCCCTGCAGCGAGCCGGCTACCTGGCCGACGAAGGCCTGGCCACCACCCTGTGGCTGGCTGGCGAATTGCAGCGCCCGCTGTTGCTGGAAGGTGACGCCGGTGTCGGCAAGACGGCCTTGGCGTTGGCCCACGCCAAGGCCACTGGCCGGCGCCTGGTGCGGTTGCAATGCCATGAAGGGCTCGACATGGCCCAGGCCGCTTATGAGTGGAACTATTGCCGCCAGTTGCTGGCCATCCGGCTGGCCGAGTCTGCGCCGGCCATCGCAGACAGCGGTGCTGCAGGCGTTGCGTCGCAGCCGTCTGCAGCGCCGCAAGCCAAAGACCTGTTCGCGCGCGAATATTTGCTGGAACGCCCGCTGCTGACTGCATTGAGCAGCGAGCAACCCTGCGTGCTGTTGATCGACGAAATCGACCGCGCCGACGAAGCTTTTGAAGCTTTTTTGCTGGAAGTGCTGGCCGACTGGCAGATCACCGTGCCCGAACTCGGCACCTTGCACGCGCGCCATGTGCCTGCGGTGCTGCTGACCAGCAACGGCACGCGCGAACTCAGCGACGCATTGCGCCGCCGCTGCCTGTACCACTGGCTGGACTACCCCACGCTGGCGCGTGAGCTGGCCATCGTGCGTCAGACCTTGCCCGACGCAGAGAGCGCGCTGGTCGAGCAGGCGGTCGCCTTTGTACAGCGCCTGCGCCGTGAAGACCTGGGCAAGACCCCCGGTGTGGCAGAAACGCTGGACTGGGTGCGCGCGCTGCACCGGCTGGGCCACCAAAGCCTGCCCGCTGATCCGCACGCGCTGACCCATACGCTGGCCTGTCTGATGAAGACCCGCGAAGACCGATTCCAGTTCAGCCCCGAGCGTGTGGCGCAGGTGCTGGAAGGCCGGCGCCATCAGGGGGTGGCCGTCAAAGCTGTGCACGCGGCGCATGCCCGGGGTGGCCTCAGCGATGGCCTCAGCGATGGCCCCAGTGATGGCCCAAATGATGGCCAACCTCAAGCTGCCTCGACAACCGAGAGCCGCTGAGCCGAGCATGCCAGCCACCGCAACCTCGATGCCCGCGCCGCTCATGCCCCTGCCCCTGCCGGCCCAAGCCCCCCAAATTGCAGAGCCCCTGCAAGCCATCGCCGGTTTCGTCGCGCTGCTGCGAGACCATGGCTGGCCATTGGGCGCCGCAGAGCAAGTGGCGATGGTGCGCGCGGCCTTGTCCTTGCCGCTGGCCCGGGCGGTGGGCAGCGGGCCGCAGCGCGCGCAAGTCGGCATCGGCGCGGCCTGGCGCGCGGTGGCCTGCCAGGACCGGCGGTCTTGGCGCCAATGGCCCGAGTTGTTCGAGCGCTACTGGCTGCCCGAGCGGCTGCAAGGCGGCGCCAAGCTCAGCGGCCAGACACGCCCGCTGCGCGACATCCGCCAGGTGGTGCAGGCTTTGCAAGAGCAACTGGGCGAGCAGGCGCCGCGCCCGGGCCAGCCGCCGCCCATGGACATGGCGCTGCAGGACCCGCACGATGCAGGCACGTCAGCCGCTTCGCCGGCTGCACAAGAAGCCGGCAGCCCACGCGCCCAAGGCGGTGCCAGTCGCATCGAAGCCCTGCACGACCGCAGCCTGGCGATGTGGTTGCCTCAAGACCTGAGCCTGCTGGAGCAACTGGCCGAACGCATCGCCCGCCGCTTGCGCACGCGCCTGAGCCGGCGCTGGCAGCAGCACACGCTGGGCCGCCGCCTGGACATGCGCCGCACTTTGCGCGCCAGCCTGCGCACCGGGGGCCTGCCTGTGCAGCCGGTGTGGAGCCGTGTGCGGCGCGAGCAACCCAAGCTCTTCATCCTGGTCGATGTCAGCCGCTCGATGGAAACTCACGCCCAGCTGTTCTTGCGCATCGCGCGGGCCTTTGTGCAGGCGATCGAAGCGCGGGTCTTTGTGTTCCACACCCGGCTGGCCGAAGTCACGCCCTTGCTGCGGCGCGACTCGCTGGCGGTGCAGGAGAAGATCAACGCCGTCACCGCAGGCTTTGGGGGTGGCACCCGCATTGCCACCAGCGTGGCCGACTTTCAGTGCTTGCACGCACGGGGCCAGCTGGGCCGTCAGGCCCGCGTGTGGCTGATGTCCGACGGCTTTGATGCCGACCCGCCGCAGCGCCTGGCCGAAGAACTGAGCCGGCTGCGTGGCCATGGCGCGCGGCTGATCTGGTTTCACCCCTCGCTGCAACGCCCGGCCTCGCAGGCGGTGCAGCAAGCGCTGCCCCTGGTGTCGCGCTTCGTGCGGCTGAACAGCTTGCGTGATTTGGCGGCTGCGACCGAACTTGCACTCTGAAGGAGACCCGTCATGACCTGTTCCTCTGCCCACGCTGCCCCTGCTGCGCCAAACACTGAGCCAAGCACTGAGGCATTGACTGAGCCATTCATTGAGCAACTACCTGCGGCTGCCGTCACGAGCAGCGCAGATGTGCTGGGCGCAGCCCTGCGCCTGCAGCAAGCCGGCCAGCCCTATGCGCTGGTCAGCGTGTTGCGCGTGCAAGCGCCTGCATCGGCCAAGCCCGGCGACAAGGCCGTGGTCACGGCGCAGGGCATCCAGCAAGGCTGGATTGGCGGTGGCTGCGCGCAGCCTGCCGTCATGCGCACCGTGCGCCAGGTACTGGCCGATGGCCGTGCGCGCTTGATCCGCATCTCGCCGGTGCCTGAAGCTGAGGCGCGCGAGTTCGCCGAAGTGCTGGACGATGTGCTGGAGTTCGGCATGGCCTGCCACTCGGGCGGCACGCTGGATCTGTTTGTCGATCCGGTGTTGCCAGCGCCGCAGCTGGTGCTGATCGGTGACACGCCTTTGGCGGTGGCGCTGGCTGCATTGGCGCCGCGGGTTGGGTTGCCGGTGACGGTGATCGCGCAGGACGCAGACGCATTGCGTTTTCCCGACGCGCGGCGTGTCATCACTTCGGATTCACCTGCTTCAAGCGAGGCCAGGGATGCGGGCCTGCCGGCCTTTGGCGGTGTGGCGCCCGCCAGCTTTGTGGTCGTTGCGACGCAGGGGCGACGCGACATCCAGGGCCTGCGTGCAGCTTTGGCGCTGCGTGCGCGCCAGGTGTTTTTTGTCGCAAGCGCTCGCAAGGCAGCGGTGCTCAAAGCGTCGTTGGTCGAGGCCGGTGAAGACGCGCAGCAGGTGGCCGCGATCGTCGCCCCGGCCGGCCAAGCCATCGGCGCGCAAACGCCTGAAGAGATCGCGCTGTCGGTGCTGGCAGCCGTGGTGGCGGCGCGGCGTGGGCATGGCCAGCCAGCGGCTTCGGCTCTGGGCGCTGTGCAGCCGGCCGCTCAACCAGCCGCTCAGCCAGCCGCTCAAGCAGCCGCTCAAGCAGCCGCTCAACCGGCCGTTCAGCCGGCCAGTCAGGTTGCCAGCCCACCCGTTGCCGCAGCCCAGGCCAGCAAGCCTGGCAGTTGCTGCGGCGCTTGAGGGTTCTGCACATGGGTTGCATTCTCAAAGGGGGTGGCGGCTTGCACAGCCGGCTGGTGGTGGGCGCTGTGCTGTTGGCAGCGGGCAGCGGCTCGCGCCTGGGCCACAAACCCAAGAGCCTGCTCGAGCTGGCTGGCGTACCGCTGATTCGCCGCCAGTTGATCGCCTTGTCTGGCGCAGGCGTGGACGAAGTGGTGGTGGTGCTGGGCCACCACGCCGAGTTGATCGAGCCCGTGGTGCAGAGCTTCCCGGTGACCCTGGTGCGCAACCTGCAGCCGGACCATGGCCAAGTTTCGTCGCAGCGTCTTGGCCTGGCGGCACTGGGGGGCAAACTCGATGCTGTGATCGTCGCGCTGGCCGATCAGCCACTGATCAACTCTCAGGACATCTCGGCGCTGATCGCCGCGTTCAAGCAGCGGCCCGCCGGCACCGAGGTGGTGTACCCCGAGGTCGCAGGGCAGCGTGGCAACCCGGTGATCTTCAGCCAGACCGTGTGTGAACAGGTGCTGGCCGGCCAGGCCAATGTGGGCTGCAGACAATGGCAAGCCGCCAACCCGCAGGCGGTAGCGCCTTTTGTCAGTGACAACCGCCGCTACTGCGTCGACATCGACACCGAAGAAGACCTGGCGCGCTTTGCTGCCGACACGGGGCACCTGTTGCAGTGGTCAGCCGCTTTGTCAGCGGCCTGAAAACGGCGCGGTGCGCCAAACCTGAAAGTTCAACGCGATGGCCAAGAATGAATCATCCAGGGACGCTGCTGCCGCAGACAAGGCCGACAGCAAGCCCGGCAAGCTCGACAGGCTCAGCAAACGCGACTACAACCAGCAGCTGGAGACTCTGCAGCTGGAGCTCAATCGGGTGGTTAACTGGTTGGTCCATACCGGCCAGCGGCTGGTGGTGGTGTTTGAGGGCCGCGACACGGCAGGCAAGGGCGGCGCCATTGCTGCCATTGCCGACAGCTTGAACCCACGCCAGTGCCGTATCGTCGCGCTGCCCAAACCCACGGATCGTGAGCAGGCGCAGTGGTACTTTCAGCGCTATGTCCCGCACTTGCCTGCCGCTGGCGAGATCGCGCTCTTTGACCGCAGTTGGTACAACCGCGCGGGGGTTGAAAAGGTCATGGGCTATTGCACCGAAGCGCAAGTCAAAGCCTTTCTGGCCCAGGCGCCCGTGTTCGAGAAGATGCTGGTCGACGACGGTGTTCTGCTGATGAAGTACTGGCTGACTGTCGATCAAGAGAAGCAGGAAGAGCGTTTTGCCGAGCGTCAGCAAGACCCGTTGAAGCGCTGGAAGCTCAGCCCCGTCGACTTGCAGGCGCGTGCCAGGTACGATGATTATTCGCGCGCGCGCGAAGCCATGCTGGCAGCCACCCACACCGCGCACGCGCCGTGGACTTTGGTGGATTTCAACGACCAAAAGCTTGGCCGCCTGAAGCTGATCCGCCACTTGGTCGATTGGCTGCCTGAGCATCCGGTGCCTGAGCTGAAGCTCGAGCTGCCGCCGTTGGGGCATGCTCCGCTCAAGGAAACCTTCAAGGGCAAGCTCAAGCCGATCTAGGCTTGACGCAGATCAGCGCAGATCAGCGCAGATCGGCCTGATCCGGCAATTCGTTCGGGTTGGTCTGACCCGGCTGCAGCGGGAAGTGCCGGGCCAGCAAAGCATCGACGCTGTCGATGGCCCGCGCCAGACCTTGCTCGAAGCGTGAGGCCTTGAAGTCTTCGCGCATGCCCTGCAGCAGTTGCTGCCATTGTTCTGCCGAGACGTGGCGGTTCAAACCGCGGTCTGCGACGATTTCGATGGCGTGGTCGGCCAGCAGCAGGTAGATCAGCACGCCGTTGTTGAACTCGGTGTCCCACACGCGCAGTTTGCCGAACATCGTCACCGCTCTTTCGCGCGCGGTGGCTTTGCGCCACAGGTAGCTCAGCGGCAGGCCGGCCTCGATGCACAGGCGGATTTCGCCGCTGTGTTGGTGCTCGCTGGCAACGACCTGTTGCTCCAGACGGGTCAACGCGCTATCGCCCAGAGCGCGCGCAACATCACTCTCGTCCATCCAGCGGTGCTTGAAGATGCGGCTCAGGCGGCCCATGGCTGCTCCAGCTCAGTAGGCAGACGGCGGGCAGGGCGGTACTTGCTTGTCATGGCCATTCCCCTCACCAGCCGCCCGAGGCGCCGCCGCCACCGAAGTTGCCGCCGCCGCCTGATGAGAAGCCACCACCACCGCCACCACCACCACCGCCACCCCAGCCGCCGCCGCCGCCCCAGCCGCCGATGTGCGGCAGGTTGCCACCGCGCCGGCTGCCGCGCAGCACCGAGCCGATGCCCAGCAGGCCGACCACAAACAGCGCTGCCAGCCCGGCGCCGATGGCCAGCAGCACGCTGGCGGTGAACCACCAGGCCATGCCGCCTGCAGCGCCTGCAGTCAGCAGCGAGCCCAGCTTGCGGCCCAACAGGCGGGTCAAGACAGTGGCGATCAAGGGGACGGCCACAAACAGGAACAAGCCGAGGTTGTCGATGCCCCACTCATCTGCAGCGCTGCGTGGGCCCGCTTGAGGTGCCGGCAGGTTCTCGCCCTTGATGCGGGCGATCAACTGGTCCACTGCCTGGTTCAGCCCACCGGCGTAGTCGTCGGCCCTGAAAGCCGGGCGGATGGCGTTGTCGATGATCTGACGGGCCGCCAGGTCGGGGATCGCGCCTTCCAGCGCTTTGGCCACCTCGATACGCACGCGGCGGTCGTTCTTGGATACCACCAGCACGACACCGTCACCCACCTCGCGGCGGCCGATCTTCCAGCTGTCAGCCACGCGTTGGGCGTAGCTGGTGATGTCTTCCGGCGCCGTGCTGGGCACCAGCAGCAGCACGATCTGAGGGCCGGCCTGGGCTTCAAAAGCGGCCAGCTTGTCTTCCAGCGCCTGGCGCTGGGCATCGCTCAAGGTGCCGGTGCTGTCCAGCACCCGTGCTGCCAGCGCTGGCACCGGCAACACATCCTGGGCCTGCGCAGGCGCCCAGGCCAGCAGCCACAGCAGCGACAGCAAGCCGCACAGCAGCAGCCACCCTCGCAGCCAGGGCCGAGGTCGTGTGCGCAAGACGGCTCTCATCACCCCATCAGGCTCAGCGCCTGATCATTTGGTGGCGGGTTTCTCAAAGCTCACCGCAGGGGGTGCAGAAATCGCGCCCTCGTTTTGTACCGTGAAGCCGGCCTTGACGGGATAGCCAAAGGCCATCGCCGTCAGGTTGGTGGGAAAGGACCGTGTCAGCACGTTGTAGTCCTGCACTTCCTTGATGTAGCGGTTGCGCGCCACCGTGATGCGGTTCTCGGTGCCTTCCAGGCTGACGCGCAAGTCCTGGAAGCCCTGGTTGGCCTTCAGGTTGGGATAGTTTTCTGCGACCAGCAGCAAGCGGCTCAGCGCGCCTGACAACTCGCCCTGGGCGGCCTGGAACTTGGCAAATGCCGCGGGGTCGTTGACCAGCTCCGGCGTGGCCTGGATGCTGGTGGCGCGTGCCCTGGCTTCGATCACCCGGGTCAGGGTCTCTTGCTCAAAGTCGGCTTCGCCTTTGACGGTGGCAACAATGTTGGGGATCAGGTCGGCGCGGCGCTGGTACTGGTTCACCACTTCAGACCAGGCGCTCTTGACCTGCTCGTCCAGGCGCTGAAAGTCGTTGTAGCCGCAGCCGCTCAAAGCGGCAGCCAGCCAGGTGGCGGTCAACAAGGTGCCCAGGCGCTTGGCCCAGCGGGTGATGAACATTCTGTGATCCTCCGTCGGTGGGGCCATCATGGTACTCGCGCCTGCAGGCCCGGCGCCTGACAATCGGTCCAGGTAGGCTCGATCCCTGCGATCCGGCGGGGGCAGCATGTCCGTCGGCAAAGACACCGGGCAACCCGCCCCGCCCTGCAACACCCGCCTCAATCCCATGCGCCCAAGCGCTGCTTCTGACGATGGACCCGCTGTTTGAAGCCTTGCGTGGCGCGCAACAATTGCCTGCGCCTGCGCCTGCCATGCCCGCTGCGCAGCCAGCGCCAGCACAGCGCTTGCTGGTGGTGGGTGCGGGCGGCAAGCTGGGCGCTGCCGTGCTCGAGCAAGCGCTGGCAGCAGGCCGCTTTGCTGCCGTGCAAGCGCTGGTGGCTGAGCCGCTGACTCTGGCGGTGGCCGGCCTGCAGGCGCTGCAGGCTGCCGACATTGAAAGCGCTGCATCGCCAGGGGCCCAGGCGCCAGCTTGCGGTTCGGAGGGTGCTTTGAAGATCGCCGACACCGGAGTCATCGTCTTCGAGCGCCAGCGCCACAGCAACGGCCGCGATGCAGCCTTTGTGCAGCCGCAGCCCGAGGCGCTGGTCGCCTTGGCGCACGGCCTGCGGCTGGCAGGGATGTTGCGCCTGCTGGTCGTGCTCCCCCACTCCCCGGCCCTGCTGCCGCACGCGCTGGCCCATGGCCTGGCGAGCCTGGACGAAGCAGCGGTCGCAGCCTTGGGTTTTGAGCAACTGGTGTTTTTCAGGGCCGCGCAGCATGGGTCAGCGCTCGCATCAGCCGGCGCCATGCAAAGGCTGGCCGGCTGGTGGTTGTCTCAACTGCGCTGGATGGTGCCGGCCCAGGACCAACCGCTGCGCGCGGACAGCCTGGCAGCCTGCGTTGTGCAGTTGGCGCGCTGCCTGCCCACTGCCTCGCAGGGCACGCGTGTGCTGGCGCCCAGCACACTGTGGCCGATGACCCGACCCGGCGTGGACCTGGCGCTGGAACTGCAGCGCTGGCTGGGTGCCGCCCATCAGTGAACCCGTCCCCTGCGGGCGGTTGCGCCAACGGGCTGCCCTGCAGGCCCGCCATAATGTTGCCCATGAGCTGGCCCACCCTGCACAACGACTGTTTCCTGCGCGCTTGTCTGCGCCAAAGTACACCGCACACGCCGGTCTGGTTGATGCGCCAGGCAGGGCGCTATCTGCCGGAGTACAAAGCCACGCGCCTGAAGGCCGGCAACAACTTCATGGCGCTGGCGACCAACGTGCAGTACGCCACCGAGGTGACGTTGCAACCGCTGGACCGCTTTGCGCTGGATGCGGCGATTCTGTTCAGCGACATCCTGACGGTGCCCGATGCGATGGGTCTGGGGTTGAGTTTTGGCGTCGGCGAGGGCCCGCGCTTTGCAAAGCCCATCCGCGATGAAGCCGATGTGGCAGCGCTGCAGGTGCCCGACCTGGACAAGCTGCGCTATGTCTTTGATGCCGTCACCTCGATCCGCCATGCGTTGAAGGGCCGGGTGCCGTTGATCGGTTTTTCGGGCAGCCCCTGGACGCTGGCCTGCTACATGGTCGAAGGAGCGGGTTCGGACGACTACCGGCTGGTCAAGACGCTGATGTACAGCCGCCCGGATCTGATGCATCGCATCCTGGACATCAATGCGCAGGCGGTGACGGCCTACCTCAACGCCCAGATCGACGCCGGCGCGCAAGCCGTGATGGTGTTTGACAGTTGGGGTGGCGTGCTGGCCGATGCTGCATTCCACCGCTTCAGCCTGGATTACACCCGGCGCGTGGTGCAGGGGCTGCAGCGACACAAGGACGGGCAGCCTGTGCCGGTGATCGTTTTCACCAAAGGCGGCGGCTTGTGGCTGGACCAGATCGCCGATTGCGGCGCCGACGTGGTGGGTTTGGACTGGACCGTCAACCTGGCACAAGCGCGGCAAAGGGTCGGCGGCAAAGTGGCGCTGCAAGGCAACCTGGACCCCAACGTGCTGTTCGCTCCGCCTGAGGTGGTGGCCCACGAAGCGCAAGCCGTGCTGGACAGCTTCGGGCGCCCGCAGCGTGCCGATGGCGGCTGGGACGGGCACATCTTCAACCTGGGCCACGGCATCAGCCAGTACACGCCGCCGGAGCATGTCAGCGCGCTCGTAGAAGCTGTGCACCGGCATTCCAGGCTGTTGCGCAGCACTGGCGCAGCGGGTTGAACTTTGGCCGCTGGTGGGCGGCAAAAGTGCGGCCAGATCCGTTGTTTTTCTCTCTCTGGGCTGCGGGTGGGTTGTCTTTGGTCTGTCTTTGAGCGGTCTCTGTGCAGGCTCGCCCAACAGGCTGTTGCATTGGCGCTGCCTGGCAGGTAAGTGGACACTCAGGGCTTGACTTATCCCCACAGACTGTGCAGCGAGCCTGAGTCGCACCTTAACACCCCGCTTTGATCCAGTTCAGCCCTCTGGAATCGCTAAGTGCTTGATTTTTATGAATCTATGCCCTTGCTGAGAAAGCAGGCACGGCAAGCTGCGGCCTCTAGAATCAAGGACTTGGCGCTGCTGGTCTCAGCTTGCCCACAGAGTTATCCACAGAATAGGTGGACAGGTCTGGAAAGCGCTTGTGAATCATGGACTTGCGGCTCGAAGCTGATGTGGAAATTGCAATCCGTGCCTAAACTCACAGGCTGCGCTCAGCACCTTCAAGCAGCGCAGCAGACCTGGCTGTGACTGCCTCTGCACCGCCCTTGACAGTGGCCGTGGTGGTGGACGCACCGCGCCACGTGGGGCTGCAGGCCCTGCTGGACTACCAGGTGCAGCAGGCCCTGGCGCCCGGCACGCTCGTCACCGTGCCGCTGGGTCGCAGGGTGGTGCCTGGTCTGGTCTGGGACCGCGCGGCCGATGCGTCGAACTTGCCCCCCGGGGTCGAGTTGAGACCCGTGTCGGCCGTGCTGGATGCCATACCGGTGCTGGACACCCGCTGGCGCGCCCTGGTGCAGTTTGCCGCCGGTTACTACCAGCGCAGCCTGGGCGAACTGGCTCTGTCGGTACTGCCGCCCGAGCTGCGCAAGCTGGACAACACGCAGTTGGCCAGGCGGCTGAAGCGTTGGTTGAAGGAGCTTCAAGGCCCCGCTGAATGCAGCCCCGAGCCTGCGACGCCGCAGCTGTCCAGCGAGCAGCAGCAAGCCCTGGCCGCCTTGGCTGCATTGGCTGCATCGGGCGAGGGCAAAGGCCAGGGCAAACACCCAGCGCTGCTGCACGGTGTCACCGGCAGTGGCAAGACCGAGGTTTACTTGCACGCTGCGCAAGATGTGTTACAGCGCGGCCTGCAGGTGCTGGTGCTGGTGCCCGAGATCAACCTGACGCCGCAGCTCGAAGCGCGCTTTGCTGCGCGCTTCCCCGACCGGCGCCTGGTCAGCCTGCACAGTGGGTTGACGGCTGCACAGCGGCTGCGCAACTGGCTGCTGGCCCACCTGGGCCACGCCGACCTGGTGCTGGGCACCCGGCTGGCCGTGTTTGCGTCGATGCCAAGGCTGGGCCTGATCGTGGTTGACGAAGAGCATGACCCGTCGTTCAAGCAGCAAGAAGGGGCGCGCTACTCGGCGCGGGATCTGGCGGTCTGGCGTGGCCACCACGAGCAGGTGCAGGTGCTGCTGGGCTCGGCCACCCCGTCGCTGGAGACCTGGCAGCATGTGTTGTCGGGGCGTTACGCACTGCTGACCCTGCGTGAGCGCATCGGCGCAGGGGAGATGCCGCGCCTGCGCATGGTCGACATGACACGCCTGGCGCCGCCAGCCCCGGGTCCTGGGGGCGTCCAGACCCAGCAGGTGCTGGCCCCGCCCTTGCTGGCAGCGATCGAAGAGCGGCTGCAGCGCGGCGAGCAAAGCCTGCTGCTGCTCAACCGACGCGGCTACGCGCCAGTGCTGCACTGCAGCGCCTGCGGCTGGAAGAGCGGCTGCGCGCACTGCAGCGCCTGGCGCGTCTTTCACAAAAGCGACCGCACGCTGCGCTGCCACCACTGCGGCTTCTGCGAGCGCGTGCCGCGCGCTTGCCCGGATTGCGGCAACCTGGACATTGCACCGCTCGGTCGCGGCACCGAAAAGCTGCAGGAGCAACTGAAGGAGTTGCTGCCGCAGGCCCGTGTGGCGCGCATCGATGCCGACAGCGCACGCGGCATCGAGGCGCTGCAGCAGCAACTGCAGGCCGTCCATGCCGGCGAAGTGGATGTGCTGGTGGGCACCCAGATGGTGGCCAAGGGGCATGACTTCAGGCAGGTCACGCTGGTGGCAGCGGTCAACCCCGACACGGCTTTGTTCAGCAGCGACTTCAGGGCGCCCGAGCGGCTGTTTGCGTTGCTGATGCAGGCCGCGGGCCGGGCGGGGCGTGATGCCCAACTGGCCCAGCGCAGCGAAATGTGGGTGCAGAGCTGGAACCCAGGGCACGCGCTGTATGCCGCCTTGCAAGGCCATGACTACACCCGTTTTGCCGCGGCCCAGTTGCAAGAGCGTCAGGCCGCAGGTCTGCCCCCCTTTGCAGCCTTGGCGCTGTTGCGCGCCGACGCGCGCACGGCGCAGGCGGCGGCCGATTTCTTGCTGGATGCTTCTGATGCCGCGCTGGCTTTGTCGTCGGTGCAGTCGGTGACGCTGTATCCGCCGGTGCCGCCCCATCTGGCCAAGCTGGCCGATGTCGAGCGCATGCAGATGCTGATTGAGAGCCGCTCACGCACGGCCCTGCAGCGCTTGCTCAGCGAATGGTTGCCCCAGCTGCACAGCTTGCGTAGCCGACACAAGGCGGTGCTGCGCTGGGCGGTGGATGTGGACCCGTTGGCGATCTGATCCAGGCACAGCCGGATCAGGCAGAAACCGCACTCCCTCAGATGCGGGAGTACAAAAGTTGAAGCGCTGGTGTTTGTGCGAGGGCCAAGCTGTGTATCGGGCCGCTTTGCAATGTTTTGTCACAACCAACCCCAGAAGGCGTTGCTACAGTGGATGGCAAGAATCACTTGATGCAGCACATGCCAGTTTCTCAGCACCCGATGCCAGTTTGGCTTGGCCGACCGGCGCCGGCCTGCACTGCTGTGCCGGCACCGGCACCGGCACCGGCATCCGCGTCTCGAACAGAGACTGGCTGTCACAAAGAGTCGGCGCGCGGCGCCCGGGGTGTGTCGTGGTGCGTGTGCCTGGGTTTGTTTTGTGCCAGTCTGCAAG
>Ga0105044_10009591_pt1 | contig 13230 bp, 10 predicted proteins | sample MAT01_FD_78092 | JGI IMG/M metagenome (GOLD analysis project Ga0105044, IMG submission 78092) | Freshwater microbial communities from Lake Fryxell liftoff mats and glacier meltwater in Antarctica - MAT-01 | ecosystem: Environmental > Aquatic > Freshwater > Ice > Liftoff microbial mat | place...
CTTGGTGCTGCCGTCGGGGCACTTCATGTCGGTGATGCCGCCGAGCATTTCGCCCTCGCGTCCGAACATGTGATAGCCGGGCATCGGTTCGCCTTTGCTCTCCCAGCCGACGAGGGCGGTGTAGAAGCCGATCGCTTCTGCGGCGTTGGAGGTGCTGAGTTCCGACCATCCGAGGTCGCCTTGGGTGTAGCCGAGTTGTCCCATAGTGATGTTGGTCTGGATTTGTGGTTTAAGCACGCTGTCGTGCCGGATCAGGGTGTGGGTGGCATTGACCGCTCTGCCCGGAAGTCTTACTCGTGAACGCATGCCTGACGCGCCCTTGCTCGAAATCAAAAACCTCGCCATCGACTTCGCCACCGAGACCGGCACGGTCGAGGCGGTGAAAGGCATCTCCTTCACCGTGGCCGAAGGCGAGACCTTGGCCATCGTCGGCGAAAGCGGCAGTGGGAAAAGCGTGACCGGCCTCGCCCTCACGCGACTGCTCCCGGAGCCGCCGGCGCTGTATCGCTCGGGCGAAATCCTCCTCGGCGGGCGCGATGTTTTGAAAATGACACCGCGCGAGCTGCGCGACATCCGCGGGAACCGGATCGCCTACATTTTCCAAGAGCCCAGCACCTCGCTGAACCCCGTCTTCACGATCCGCAATCAGATCGCCGAAGCGATCGAACTCCACCGCCCGGAGGTCCGCGACCTCGATGCGGAGGTCGTAAAGTATCTCGACCTCGTGGGCATCGTCGATGCGGCCAAGCGGCTGCACGATTACCCCCACCAGCTCAGCGGCGGCATGCAGCAGCGCGTGATGATCGCGATGGCCCTTTCCTGCCAGCCCGAGATCCTCGTCGCCGACGAGCCGACCACCGCGCTCGATGTCACCATCCAAGCGCAGATCATGGATCAGCTTCGCGAGCTCAAGCAGCGCGTGCGCATGGCGATCATCCTGATCACGCACAATTTCGGCATCATCAACGGCATCGCGGATCGCGTCGCCGTCATGTTCCGAGGGAAGATCGTGGAATACGGCGAAACCCGCGAGGTGCTGGCGAATCCGCAGCATCCCTACACCAAGGCGCTCATCCAGTGCATCCCCCAGCTCGGGGCGAAACGCGAGCGGCTCACCACCATCGACCACGCCGCGCTCGAGGCGCTGGTCTAAAGAGCGGGCGCGGGCGGCGATTGACAGTGCGGCTGCGCTGAGCCACGGACCCGCTGCATGAAACCACACTCCCTCGCCCTGCTGGCCACGCTCCTTTTCGGGGAGTCGGCGCAGGCCGATCCGGCGGCGCTCAAGGCGAAGGTGGAGGAACCGGCTTTGGAGGAAACGATGGGCGGCTGCTCGCTCAAGTGTGCGTTCGCGTGGAGCGTGGAGGTCCAGGCGGCGGGCGGCCAGAAGCCGGCGGCGACGAAATCCCTGAATGACGAGAGCGCCGAGACGGCGTGGATCGCCGCGCCGGGCACCACGGGTGTTGGCGCGAGGTTGAAGCTGATCTTTCCAAAAAAACTCCACGCCGAAATCGAAGGCCACACCCCGCTCTACGGCCTGGACATCATCAATGGCGCGTGGCGCACCGAGCAGCAGTGGAAAGCGCACGCCCGCGTGAAAAAGGCCCGTCTTTACTACCGCGACAAACCGCTGGCCGATGTCACTTTCTCCGACAGCCGCCGCTGGCAGCGCGTCATTTTTCCCGATGTCTTCGTCCGCTCCGGCGATTCGATGACGTTTGAAATTCTGGAAATCCATCCCGGCGAGAAAGGGGCCGGCGTGGCGATCAGCGAGATCGTTTTGGAAGGCGCGCACTGAGGTTTCCCGTCCCGGACGGAGCCTGGCCGTGCGGAGGAAGTTGAGGCTTCCCGAGTTTCCGCGCGGGCTTTTACACTGCGCGGATATGAGCGACATCAGCACCCGCATCCAGCAGGCCGTCACCGCCGGCCAACTCCTCGAAAGCAGCGCGCGCAATATCGGGCAGATGCTCGCGCGCAGCTCCTCGCCGGTCGCGGCGGAGAGCATCCGCGAACTCGCGGAGCAGGGCGCCTGGGACGAGCTGAATGACCGCTTCTACAAGACGCTCGCCTTTGGCACCGGCGGGCTGCGCGGGCGGACCATCGGGAAGATCGTGACCGCTGCCGAGCGCGGCGCGCCGCAGCCGCTGGACCGGCCGGAGCAGCCCTGCGTGGGGACAAACTCGATGAACTCCTACAATATCAGCCGCGCGACGCAGGGGCTGGTGGCGTATCTCAAGGAGTGGTTCGCGGCGAACGGACTGCCGGGCCGGCCGAAGCTCGTGGTGGCGCATGACACGCGGCATTTCTCGCGCGATTTCACGGAGCTGACGGCGCGAGTGGCGGTCGAGAACGGGTGCGACGTGTGCATCTTCGAGGGGCCGCGCTCGACGCCGCAGCTTTCCTTCACGGTGCGGGAGGAAATGGCGAACGCGGGCATCGTCATCACCGCCAGCCACAACCCGTCGCATGACAATGGCTACAAGGTTTATTTTGACGCCGGCGCGCAGGTCGTGGAGCCGCAGGCCGGCGGGATCATCGCAAAAGTGAACGCCGTCGAGTCCGACGTTTATGCGCCAGTGGCGGCGGCGGAGCAGGGGACGCGCACCGTTTTGGGCACAGCCAATGACGATGCCTACATGGCGCGGCTGGAGACGCTCATCCTCGATCGCGCGATGGTCGCCGCGGCCGCGCAGAGCGGGCTGGGAATCGTCTTCACGTCGATCCACGGAGTCGGCGGCACGATCATCAAGCCGATGCTCGACCGACTCGGCTTCCGCTACTCCACGGTGCCCGCGCAGGAGGTCGGCGACGGGCGTTTCCCCACGGTCAAATCGCCCAACCCGGAGAATGCCGAGGCGCTGGCGATGGCGATGCAGCTCGCGGATAAGGACGGCGCGGACCTCGTCATCGCCACCGACCCGGACTGCGACCGCATGGGTGTCGCGGTGCGCAATCCCGCCGGCCAGCTCGAACTGCTGACCGGCAACCAGATCGGCTCGCTCATGGCCTACTACCGCGTGACGAAGCTTATCGAGCAGGGCGTGATCACGCCGGAGAACGCCGCGCGCTGCGTGATCGTGAAAACTTTCGTCACGACCGACCTGCAAAAGGCCATCGCCGAGAAGCACGGGATGCGCTGCGTCGAGACGCTCACCGGCTTCAAGTACATCGGCGAAAAGCTCGGTAAATACGAAGCCGCGCTGCCCGCCGAGGCGCGGGCGAAATACCGCACGCTGACCGAGGCGGACACACGCGCGCTGCGGCTGGCGCACTCGAGCTACTACGTCTGCGGCGGCGAGGAGAGCTACGGCTACAGCGCGGCGGATTTCGTCCGCGACAAGGACGGGAACGGGGCGGCGGTGGTCTTCGCGGAAGTCGCCGCGTATGCGAAATCGCGCGGCCTCACGCTCATTGACCTGCTCGACGAAGTGTACGCGGGCTACGGATTCTATTTGGAGAAAAACGGCTCGCTGACTTTCGAGGGCGCGGACGGCGCGGCGAAAATCCAGCGGCTCATCGAGTCCTATGCCGGGCAGCCGCCGCGCGAAGTGGGCGGCCGCGCCGTGAGCGGCACGCGGAACTTTGCGACCGAGACATTCACCGACGCCGAAGGCGACACCATCCCGAAGGAGAAAATGCTCATGATTGATCTCGCCGATGGCCGGCGCATCGCGGTGCGCCCTTCGGGGACGGAGCCGAAGATCAAGTTTTACATGTTCGCGCGCCGCGCGCCGGAGCCGGGGAAGTCCTTTACAGGAGCGGAACTCGCCACGATCAAGAGCGATGTGAACGCGTCGCTCGAACGCCTCTGGACCTGGATCCAGCAGGATGTCGCACAGCGTCTCTCCATCTGAAAACCGCCCGACAAACCCCGCCCCAAAAACGTCATGTCCAGCAGAGAAATCAACCTCGATGGAACCGAAATCTCGGTCGTCAAAGCGCTCGGATTTGGGAGCACCGAGACGAGCGGTGCGGACCTCATCGAGCGTTGCGCGGATCTGCCCATCGCGGAGTTGATCGACAGCCTGCAGGGGCTCATGAATCTCGGCTACGTGGTCGCCGACAAGAGCGGTTTCTACAAAAAGGAGGATATGGAACAGGTCCATTTCCGCGTGAACTCCGGCTACATGAAAGACCTGCGCGAGGCTCTGGATCCGCGTCCGGAAGTGAAGAAGAGCCGGCGCGTGCGGCGGGAGTAGGAAATTTCTGATTTCTGATTTCTGATTTCTGATTGAAGCTCCGCGGCTTTTCGCCGCGCATGTCCGAGCAATCAGCAATCAACAATCCGCAATCAGCGGTGGCCCGTCTTTGGCCCTGGCTCGCCGCAGTTTCCAGCGGCGTCCTGCTCACGCTTTGCTTTCCCCGCTGGAATCAGGGATGGCTCGCGTGGATCGCACTCACGCCGCTGGTTTGTGCGGTCTTCTTCTCGCAGAACACGGGCCGGCGCACGGCGCTGCGCAAAGCGGCGCTCGGCTATGTCGCGGGGCTCGTTTTCTTCACGAGCACATTCATCTGGCTGAGCACCACGCTCGCGGCGCTCTACGAAAACCGCTGGCTGCTCGCGCTCGCTCCGCTGGTCGCGATGGTCTTCAGCTTTTACTTCGCATTTTGGGCGTGGTTTGTGGGTTCGGTGCTGGTCCGGGATGACGCGGCGCGAAAATTTCCCCGCTCGCTCCGCAATCTCGGCACCGCCGGCGCCGGCGCGGCCGCGTGGGTCTCGCACGAGTGGGTGCGCGAGCGACTCTTCGGCGGCTTCGGCTGGAATAATATTGGCGTCGCTCTGCATCGCGACCTGCCGATGATCCAGATCGCGGACCTCACCGGCGTGCCCGGCATCTCGTTCCTCGTCGTCTTCTGCAATCTCATGGCGGTGATCCTCGTGCGCCGGATCATCGGCGAATTCGGCCCGACTTTCCTCAAGCGGGTGCGCTGGGAATTCACTTTCACGATGGCGCTCATCGCCGCGGTTTTCGCCTACGGCCTGCGCTCGATGCTGCGCAATGACGCGGGCGAGAGCGTGCCGCTGCGCGTTGCCGCCATTCAGCCGAACATCCCGCAGACCGAGAAGTTCAACCCCGCGATGGAGGACAAGGTTTTCGCCGAACTCGGCAAGCTGACCGGCCTCGCCGCGCTCACGCGCCCCGCGCCGCAGCTCGTGCTGTGGCCCGAGTCCGCCACGCCCCGCAGCATGTTCGCCGACGACGTGAATTACAATTTCGTCCTCGACCAGGCGAAGGCGCTGGACGGCGCGCTGCTGCTCGGCACGACCGACTTCGACCCTGAGCGCCGCGAGGACTACAACGCCGCGGCACTCCTCACTGCGCACGGCGAAAAGCAGCAGTTTTACCGCAAGATGCACCTCGTTCCGTTTGGCGAGTATCTGCCGCTGCGGCCCGTGTTTGCTGGCTTCGTCGGGCAGCTCGTCCCATCCGATTTCACCGCGGGCCGTGAAGCGACCCTGCTCGACCTGCCCGACCCTGCCATCCGTCTCGCCGCCCTTATTTGCTTCGAGGACACGCTTGGCGATCTCACCCGCCGCTTCGTGAAAAATGGCGCGCAAGTGCTGGTCAACATCACCAATGACGGCTGGTTCGCGCAGTCGCCGGCCGCCGAGCAGCACCTCGCCAACGCCGTCTTCCGCGCCATCGAAAACCGCCGCCCGCTCATCCGCTGCGGCAATACCGGCGTCACATGCGCCGTGGATTCACGCGGTCGCGTCGATCTTTGGCTGCGGCCATTCCAGCAGGGCTTCGCCGCCCGCGAAGTCCTCATCCCCACTGCCGGACCGCTCACCTTTTATACCCGGCACGGCGACTGGTTTTCGCACGCTGCGCTGCTCCTCACCGGTCTCGTCATCACCCTCTGGTTGTGGGCAGGACGCCGCCGCAGGCGGAAAGCAATGGCGTCATCCTGAACGGAGCGCCGCGCGGGCGAAGGCGGGACAGCGCGCAGTGAAGGATCGCTGAAAGTAAACGGGCGGAGGCGGGAGAAAGAAAGCGGCCGCATCTCACCAGACCGCCGCCGCCCATGACCGTCAGCGATCCTTCACTCCGTTCCGGGTCGCAGACTCCCGGAACTGCGTTCAGGATGACGGCGTGCGTTTGGTGGCTCCGCAGGCGCGGCGCTTTGGGACAGCTTCCGAATGACACGCGATGCGGAGATTCAGACGCCCGCCTACACGATGAGCATGCAATCTCCGTAGCTGTAAAAGCGGTAGCGCTCGCGGATGGCTTCGGCGTAGGCGCGGAGGACGAACTCGCGGCCGGCGAGGGCGCTGACGAGCATGAGGAGGGTGCTTTGCGAGAGATGGAAATTCGTGAGCAGTGCGCCGACGGCGCGGGGCTGATACGGAGGGTGGATGAAGATGTCGGTGCTGCCGCTGCGGGCGGCGATGGGCAAGCCGCACGTTTCCAAAACCCGCGCGCTGGTGGTGCCGACGGCGACGAGGCGGTGCGCGGCATTGATGGCGCGGGCGCTTTCCTCGGAGACGCGGAAACGCTCGGCGTGCATGCGGTGGGCGCTGAGATCGTCGGTGAGCACGGAGCGGAAGGTGCCGATGCCGACGTGGAGGGTGAGGAAAGCGTGGGGGATCTGCGCGAGCAGCTCGGGGGTGAAATGCAGGCCGGCGGTGGGTGCGGCGACGGCGCCGCGTTCGCGGGCGAAGACGGTCTGGTAGCGCTCGCTGTCGGCGGGTTCGACGGCGCGGTTGAAGTACGGCGGGATGGGAAGTTCGCCGGCGGCATCGAGGTCAATGGGGCTGCGGAACTCGATGACGCGCTCGCCTTCCGGTTCGATGCCGATGACCACGCCGGTGGTGCCGCGGATGGTGACGCTCGCGCCAAGGCGCATCTTGCGTCCGGGTTTGACGAGGCATTTCCAGCAAATGCTGCTCGTGGAGGGCACCGCGCTGTCGGTGCCAAGGTCCGCGGCATCGACGGCGCGATGCCCTCCAGGGACGAGTTCGAGGAAGAGGAGTTCGATGCGGGCGTCGTCGGAGAAGACGCGGGCGGGGATGACGCGGGTGTCGTTCAGCACCACGAGGTCGCCGGGACGGAGGAAGGTCGGGAACGCGCGAAACAGACGGTGCTCGATGCGCTGGTCGGCGCGATGGAGGACCATCATGCGGGAGTCCTCGCGGCGGGGCAGGGGATGGCGGGCGATGAGTTCGTCCGGCAGCGTGTAGTCGTAGTCGGCGGTGCGGAGACTCATGCAATTTTCGATTTTCGATTTTCGATTTTCGATTGGACGAGCCACGCGGCAAGTGGAGGAAGCACGACCATCGAGCGGGTGAGGAGATTGGGCTGCCAGGCGGTCCACAGCGGCGTCGTTTCCCATAGCAGGAGGGCGGTGAGGGCGCTGAGGGAAAGGACCGTCCACGCGATCTGTCCGCGCCAGACGGCGAGGGGGAGAATCCAGATGACGTACCAGGGATGAAGCACGGGGCTGAGGAGGAGGGCGGCGCCGAGCACCCAGAACGCGCTGCGGCGCCAGTCGTCGCGGAGTTTCCACGGAATGACGATGACGGCGAGGGCGAGCGCGAGGGTGAACGGCCAGTTGCGGCCGAGCGGGTTTGGGATCGTCACGGCTTCGATCCAGCCCCAGACGAGGTCGTTGAAACGCGTGACTTCGGCGAAGGCGAAGAGCGGCTGCACCACGACCGCGGGGCCGCCGTATGGAATGGAGAGCCCGGCGGGAATCGCGATGGCCAGGAGGAGCACGGCGGCGCGACGGCGGAGGGCGAAAAACCAGACCGGGAGGAGGAAGATCGGAATGAGCTTGAAGGCGATGGCGAGGCCGAGGCAGGCGGTGCTGATGAGCGACCAGGACCATGGATGGCGGCTGGAGGGCACCGCGCGGTCGGTGCCGTGGATGGCCGGTCGCGGAAGCGACGGCGCCCTTTCCTCCACGGCTCGGCGCAACGCGAGCACCGCGGCGGTGATGGGGAGGAGCATGAGGCTGTCGAAATGGCCCGCGCCCGCGCAGGCGTAGGCGACGGCGGGATTCCACGCATACCACGCGGTGGTGCGATGGCGGTCGGGGCCGCCGATGAGCGCGAGCAGGAGCGCGACCGTCGCGAGATCGGCGAGGACGAAAACAGTTTTGAAAACGAGCACGGACGGAGCCGTGGTGGCGCTGGCGAGTGCGGCGAAGAGGAGTTCCGTCGCGGGCGGATAAATCGCCGCCGACTCGCGGTGATTGATTTTCGCCCATGAGTGATCGCGCCACGCGACGAGCCGCTGGGAGTCGGGGTTTTCGACGTACGGATTGAAGCCGTGATGCTGGATACGCCCTTCCCACTGATAGCGCCACAGGTCGTCGCCCGGCGCCATCGGCAGGAGCACCACGCGCAGGGCGATGGCCACGAACCAGAAGAACACGGCCCGGCCCGGCGTGCTGCCTTTTGCAAGGAACTGGACGGCGACGAGGAAGCACACGCCCGCTCCGAGCAGCGAGCCGACGAGCCGCGCAGGATGGCCGGCGATGCTGAGGTCGCCGGCCTTCAGCGCCCACAGCAGGCAGGCAAACTCGCCGATGAGCGCGAGCGAAAACACGACCGGCCCGCGGCGGAAGCGCGGCGTGTCAGCGGGCGCATTCACGGCTCAGCGACTTCCGCCCCGCGTTTCGGCAGGCAGGGACGGTCCACGAAAGGCACGCCCAGTTTCTCAGAGGGTGTACCGGAACTCCAACGCGTGTCATCCTGAGCGAAGCGGAGGCGGAAAGGCGGGCGCAGCGCAGTCGAAGGACCCCGGTGGTTCATTGACGTGGGGCGCTGGATCGGACCGCCGGGGTCCTTCGACTCCGCGCCCACAGCGGCGCTCCGCTCAGGATGACACCCGTGAGTTTCCGTACACCCTCTCACGCCTTGGGCGCGGGCTTGCTCGCGGCGCCGGAGACGCGCATGAGGTCGCAGCGCTGCGCGGCGGCGAGGACGAGATCGGCGACCCGGCTCTTCAGGCTGCGCGCGCGTAGGTAGAGGGCGAGGACGATGAGGGCGTAGAGCCCCCACCAGAACCAGTCACGATGCGCGGTGAAGGCCGCGCGATAGAGCAGGCCGGAGAGGAGCACGGCATTGAGCAGGAACGTGGAGGCGACAGGCTGGTAGCGGAGCCGGACGCGCGTCAGGCATTTCGGGCCGCCGTGGTACTCGGTCACGGTGGAGACATTGATGCTCCAAAACTCCGTGCCGTAGATTTGCAGGTCCCAGTCCTTCCAGCCGGTGTCCGCGGAGTAGCGCCAGCCTTCGTCTTCGAGGAGCTGGAAAATCTCGGTGAGCAGTTGCTCGCGGCCTTTTCCCGATTCATTCCACAGGTCGATCCTGGCGATGCTCCCGCGATGGCTCGCGCGGGTGACGCCGGCCTCGGGTTTGGCGATCACCCCGCGCGGCGTCTGCTTGTATTTCATCCAGGTGAAATAGCGCGCCCAGCCGCGGCCCAGCGGCTGCATGAAGGCCATGAACGCGACGAGCAGCCGTGCGCCGATGGTGTCGAACTTCGGTTCGATGCGCGCGTGGATCATGTAGCTCAGGGCGACGAGAAAGGTGCCGAGAAACATGAGCATCGGCACCATGCGGATCTTTTCCAGCGGCCAGCCGAGCACCGCGATGAAGCCCGTGAGCACGACCCACTCGATGCTGCTGAGATACGCCGCCAACTCGCTTTGCGGTGTCGGATAGATCGACTGGAACAGGCCCTGGCCGAAGACGCCATGATAGATGACCGGCTTGTTGAAGAGCCAGGTGAAGCGCGGTGCGCCGTAGATTTGGCCCTTCCATTTCGCGGTGCCGGTCGGGCCGAAAAAGATGAGGTGCTTGAAGCGCAGCATCGACTCCGCCTCGCCGTAGCCCTCCTGCTGTTTGCGAAAGGCCTTGAGCGTGAAGCGGCGGTAATGCCAGACGATGGCGCTGGGCGAGAAGGCGATGACGCCGCCGTTCGTCTGCAGCCGCCAGCAAAAGTCCACGTCGTCGCCGGCCTTGCGGTACTCCGTGTCGAAGCCGCCGATGCTTTCAAACGCCGCGCGGTGAAAGGCCATATTGCAGCCGGGGATGTGCTCGGCCACCACGTCCGTGAGCAGCACATGGCTTGGCCCGCCGGGCGCGGCGCAGACGGCGGCTTGGATCCAATTGACCGCGGGCGGCGAAACATTCGGCCCGCCCACGCCGACGTAATCGCCGCTCAGCAGCGTTCCGACCATGAAGTAAAGCCAGTCGGGATCGGCCATGCAGTCGCTGTCGGTGTAGGCGAAAATTTCGCCGCGCGCGGCGTGCGCGCCGGCATTGCGCGCGTAGCTCAGCCCCATGTTTGGCTGCATGATGTGAATGAAGCCGGGGAGCGCGCCGCCGCCCTCGAAGACCTCGCAACGCGCCTCGTGGTGCTGCCCCGGCACACTCGCACTTTCGTCTTTCACCGCCGCCGGCACACGGGCGCGCCGCTCGTCGAGCCAGACGCGAACGAGCTGCTGTGAGTCGTCATTCGAGCCATCGTCCACGAGGACGATCTCGAAGTCGGGATACGCCACTTCGTCGAGCGAGCGCAGACAGTCGGCGAGCGTCTTGCCGCCGTTGTAACTGCACACGATGACGCTGACTTTCGGATAGCGCGGGAGCACCACGCGCTGGGTCATGGAGGTTTCGCCGCGCAGATATTGCTGGAGCGCGTGAAAGGTTTTCTTCGGCTGGCGCTCACGCGTGACGAGCCCGAACGCCCAGTCCGTGATGTCGGCCCCGCCCGTGAACCACTCGTCCGTCCACGCGAAAAAGATCGTCCCCGCCGCGCCGCCGCGGACCACGCTTTCGAGGTGCCACGCGAGCACGCTGGCCTGCTCGTCCTCGCCCTTGCGGATCGTGTCCATGCCGAATTCGCCAAAGATCAGCGGCTTGTCCTCCGCGAGGTTTTGCAGCCGGGCGAGATACTTTTCAAAGTCACGCTGGCGCTCGAGATAAACGTTATAGGAGACGAAATCGACGTTGCCCGGCAGCAGGTATTCGGTGGGCGGATAGCTGGCGTAGCTGAGGAGCGCGCGCGGATCGGCCGCCCGCGCGATGCGGATGAGTTTCTCGACAAACTCGATGACCCGCTGCGCGCCCAGCCAGCGCACGATGGCGAAGGGAATTTCGTTGCCCACGTAGTAGCCGAAGATCGCCTCGTGCCCCGCATTCTTCGCCACGCCGGCGCGGATCGTCTCCTCGACCTGCCGGCGGATTTCCGCGTTGTTCAGAAACTCGATGTGCTCCGCCCACGGGATCGAAATGAGCACCCGCAGCCGGAACTCCCGCGCGAGATCGAGAAACCATCGCGGTGGGACGTGATAGATGCGCAGGAGGTTGAGGCCGATTTCCTGCATGAGCGCAAAGTCACGCCGCGCCTTCTCCGGGTCTCCGACGAAATCCCCGGCCGCATCCGGCGCGAACGGCCCATAAGTCACGCCCTTGATGAACCACTTTTTGTCGCCCTCGAAAAAGAACTTCGCCCGCACGCGGATCGGCGCGAGAGGCGTGGAGGAGGTGGCTGGCGGGGCGCTGGGTGCGAGGGCGTCGGGCATGTGGAAAAAAACGAGCGCCCTTCTTAATGCCCCCCGCCGCGCGGGGCAAGTGGCGCGGAAACCCCGCGCGGTCATTCTAAGCGGAGTTCCGTGCGGGCCGAGGAGGCGGACGGGAAAAGTGGGGGCTGGTCGCGGGCGAGCAAGGCGGAACGGAAACTTTCAGCGTTCTCGGCAAACCCTCGATCAACACGGCGGGCACGGTGGCCTTCTCTGCGAACCTCGACGCAGCAAGCTTCCGGCGCACAGGGGGCAGCCTCGCGCGGTGGGCGAGAATGTTTTTGACGCTCCCGCAGGCCGCTGGAATAACAGCCCCCACCTTTTCCCCGCCCCACCACCGCCCACTCCATGAACACCGTCCAATCCCTCAAGACCCTGAAAAAGAACGTCGGCAAGATCGTCGAGGCCGAACTCGAATCCACGGGCGGCCTGCTCCGGCTGGCGCCGGCGTGGGTGCCGCGCAGCTTTCTTCAGCCAGGCAAGCGGCTGAAGCTGCACCCGGACGATCTTTATGCCTACGGGCTGAACCGCGGGGGCATCGACGAGCGCTGGTTTGCCTCAACGACGCCGGCGGCGAATGAAGGCCGGGTGCCGGATGAGGGCTACAGCTATGTGGTCGCGGGCGGCTCGCGCTTCACCCTCGCGCAGGCGGTGGCGGAGTGCGGGGCGAGGATCATCGGGGAGAAGATCTGGAAGAAGTACAAGCGCTGGCCGGTGTATTCGAAGTTCTTTGATAACATGGGGCCGATCCCCCACCACATGCACCAGTCGAAAAAGCAGGCGGCGCTCGTGGGGCAGGAGGGCAAGCCGGAGTCGTATTACTTTCCGCCGCAGCATAACAACGTGGGGAATAACTTCCCCTACACCTTCATGGGTTTCGAGCCGGGCACGACCAAGGCGCAGGTGAGGAAGACGCTCGAAGATTGGAACAAGGGCGACAACGGCATCCTCGATCTTTCCAAAGCCTACCGGCTGAAAGTCGGTACCGGCTGGTTGATTGATCCGTGCATCCTCCACGCGCCCGGCTCGCTCTGCACCTATGAGCCGCAGTGGGGCTCGGACGTTTTCGGCATGTATCAGTCGCTCGTCGAGGGGCGCGAAGTGCCGTGGTCGCTGCTCGTGAAAGACATGCCTAAGTCGAAGCATAAGGACTTGGACTTCATCGTGGACCAGCTCGACTGGGATAAGAACGTTGACCCGAACTTTAAGGATAACCACTACCTCGAACCCGTTCCTGTAGCTGACACCCGCAGCGAGGGTTATGTGGATCGCTGGATCGTCTATGGCAAGGTCGATGGCGAGCAGCTTTTCACCGCCAAGGAACTCACCGTCGAGCCCGGTGCCGTCTGCACGATCAAAGACAAGGGAGCCTATGGCCTCATCTGCGTGCAAGGCCGCGGCGCGATCAATGGCCAGGCGCTCAACAGTCCGAAACTCATCCGCTTCCACGAACTCACCGAGGACGAATTTTTCTGCACCGAAGACGGGGCGAAAGCCGGTGTGACCTTTGCCAATACCAGCGAGACCGAGCCCTTGGTCTGCCTGCGTTACTTTGGTCCCGAGGTAAATCCCGACGCCCCGGCGATGGGCGCGTATCGGAAGAACAAGTTTAACTAGGGAAGCGCTGATTTAAACCGTGCCGGGTAGCGCCCGCGCCCTCGCGTGCTGTCATCGGCGCCCTCGCCGATGATCCGC
>Ga0105044_10009592_pt1 | contig 13230 bp, 12 predicted proteins | sample MAT01_FD_78092 | JGI IMG/M metagenome (GOLD analysis project Ga0105044, IMG submission 78092) | Freshwater microbial communities from Lake Fryxell liftoff mats and glacier meltwater in Antarctica - MAT-01 | ecosystem: Environmental > Aquatic > Freshwater > Ice > Liftoff microbial mat | place...
CATAAAGCGCTACCGATTTCCCAATTCTTCCAGCAAGTCGGTTTGCACTTGTTGAATTTCAAGCAGTCTTTGCCACTGATGAGTCAACAGCAAATCGATCTTGGAATGTAAGTGTCGAATCTCGAGCTCGGCTTTCAAGTTCACACGGTAGTCGTTCTCGGCGGTCAGTCGATCTTTGGCCTCTACGCGATTTTGGCTCATCATGATGATCGGTGCCTGGATAGCGGCCAAGCAGGACAACACCAAGTTAAGCAGAATGAACGGAAAGGGATCAAACGGCTTGTCCCCGATCAACAGTGTGTTGATCAAAATCCAAACGACAAGCACGCTTGCGAAGAAGATGATGAATCTCCAGCTTCCACCGAATGAAGCAACATGATCGGCAAGCCGTTGTCCGAATGTCCACTTCTCGTCTACGGCAGAGTTCACGTTTTTTGAAAGGATGTCATGTTCACGAAGGCTTTCGATGACATCTTGCTCTAAGGCTGTCAACTCGCCTTTCTCTTGGCGCAGCATGTTTTGCACATACTCGCTGCGAAGTCGATTCAAATCGTTGTGACAGATGAGGCTATCGCTCGTCCAACCGGGATGACCTGTCAAGATCAGATCGATGATCGGCTGACGGACGAAACTGCCTGAAATCAATTCGGAAGCAGGCAGAGTCTTTCCGCAAATTGAACAATCACTCTTGATCGGTTGTTTCATCATAACTTTCTGGAATAGGTATGGATCGTGCGTGCAACAAGTCTAGCGAATCAAGTTCCAACTTGAATGAAAAGTTTTGAACATGAGTCGTTACTTTACCTGGAAGCGGGGTGTTTTCGTCGTTTGCTGCTTGCTTTTGGTTGTCGGGCTTCGTTTCGTCTTGCACTTATTGTTGCCACGAAACTTTCCAGGCAGCGAACAATCGATAACCCTTGAGTTCGAAGGCGGCCCGCTGGTTTGTCGCTTTTACGACACGCAGCAGCCTCAAAACGGCATTGCCGTCGTCGCCACGGGTGATGGCGGCTGGAGTTATTGGGAAGATAACACCGCGAACTCACTTGCGGCGAATGGCTACATTGTCATCGGATGGGATTGTCGCGTGTTCGCGTGTTCGTGTATTCGCGGATTCGCGGATTCGCGAAGTTACGGCCATGACCAGCTCGTCAACGGATTCAACCCCGCAGTGGAAGCGACACTATCGAGATCGAAGAAACCAGATCTGCCGATTTGGTACTCCTGCTGGTCCACCGTGGCTGATCAATCGGTCGCGGCAGCAGCTTCGACACGTCGACCAAAAAACTTAAGTGGATTGGTGCTTGCCGCGCCAGCCGAAGGAAGCCGCTATGGGATCGAAACCAGCGACCTCTTGGGAGTTTTACCTACGGGACCGGGCTCATACGCATTGGCTGAGTTAGCCGATGAGATCGAAGACCTCGCTGTTACTCAAATCGCAGCAGGTCTCGACCCGATGGACGACTCGACTTGGCTGGAGCCGCTTCATGTGCCGTACAAAATTTTCGAGCTAGCCAGCTCCCTGCACGACATGGGCGGTGCCGGTCCAGAGTTCTAAAAAACGTTGCTCGATGCGATTCGCTGGACGATGTCAGACGACGTTCGTTGAGGGTAGTAAGATCTTTCTCGTAGTCTTTCGCTCGTAGTCTGTGAATCTATTGGTAACCCGACGCTTAACCGAGGATCGCCTCGCCGCCTCGCTGACGCGTCGGGTTACCATTAGGCAGCAAATCCAACCGGCTCGAATAAATTCGCAGCCTATCCGCAAAAGAACGCTACTTTCGCGGAGCGAAAGGCGACTGTTTGCCGCACGATGCTAAAGATCAATGATCGAGTTATGATGGTGAATGCTGAGTATTAAATCTCGGAGCGGCTTCCAAACGATATACTCGCGGTACTTGGCTTCGATTCGACAAGCGTTCTCGATGTGTTCCAGTGCGACCGTTGGATTGGACGATAAGAGTTCTATGGCAGCAGCGGCAAATTTTCTCGCCGCCTTTGCGTCTTTCTCGATATCTTCCAGCCAGTGCGATGCGTGCTCCCAACAGATAGCTTCTTCGCCTGATGTTGCTTCGGCCAAAAAACGCGTTTGCCTGGCCGTCAAATTTTGAAGATTTAGCTTTCTGGGGCCAAACGATGTTTTCCAGTCGCAGCCTCGCCAAGTTCCAGAAGCTTTTGAGTAAGCCTGCGCAGCGTTGCGCTCGACGTCGGTAGTTGCGATGGACTCAGGCTCGCGCATTGTTGTTATCGACACGTCTGCAACGCTTGGAATAAGTGTTTAGAGTTTGATCGCGAATGGTAACGACCGATCGGTTTGATCAAAGGGTCAATGCAAGTGTCATGCCATGATTCCTTCTCCGTGATTCGAGTTCCAGGGCCATTGATCTTTGGACGTATGCTGGATCGTGTCACGTTGAAGTAGCCGAACGGAGTTAGCCCAATGGCACTTACGCAGTATTTTTTGTTATTGGAATGGCGCGAGCCATCCGGTGTGTTACTGATCGATCGTGACTCTCGCACCGGACGGCTCGCGGGCTTTTAATGTAGTCGAACAAACTTCGTTTAACGATCAGCCGCTTGGCGCTAGCCACGGTTAAAGGCGCAGTAACCGGGGCTAGCGCTGGGCTGTTGAAAATGTGCTCTTGTGGGCAAAAAGCCTTTGCGCAGATTTAACTTCACAATCTCGCCGCGACCGGGGCTTGTCCCCGTCGGGCCACGATCGTAACCAGATGGCGAAAGAAATGACGTCGGCCACGGGCGGAGCTTGTCTCCGTCGGGCCATGGTCAGGAAATAATTGTGCATCGATGCGTACAACGCTTGATTAACGCTCCACGCGGACAAGCCGCATGGTAGCGAGGCTCACTCCGCCAGCATCTTCTGGTTAGGATTATAGCTCGACGGGGATAAGCCCCATCGTAGCATCCGGTCGAAACAATATTGATTCAAAATTGCGATTCTAAATACAGTGTCAACCCTAAATTTTTAACAGTCCAGGCTGGCGCCCATCGGCTGATCAAATCGCCGGACGGCTCACGCCGTTCCGCTAACGTAGGTACCACTTTGCAATCACGATCGCGTGGTTGTTGCGGTGCGTTCCAGGTTCATCCCGAGCGATTCGCGACAGGCAAAAACCTTATCCAATGCCTATTGTCTAACCGCGCCGACTAAAAACTTACCAACTCGGGCGTGACTTGCACCACCAAAAACGCACCGATGAATCCATGACCAAACCAAAGCGAATCTACGGACTGACAGTCGCAATCATTGCGGCGTTCTTTGGCTGTCGCGTTCTTTGGCGTCGTATCTTATCTAAATACACGAACCATTCATAGCATCTTGGACGAAGAGGCGAAAATCTTGACGGATAGCGATGAAACGTCTGCGTTCCTGGCGATTGTCTCGGAATCAACCATCGCGATCGGGCACGTCCTCGCTTTAGGATTGATTGTACTTGCGGGATTTGCTGCCCATGTCGACCGAACTAAACGAGACCAAGCTGAGTCGCTCATGCTAATTCAACAGAACCAACTCGCTGCCGTGATTGATTCTGCGTTTGAAGGCATTGTCGCGTTTGATGATTCCCTCAAAGTTCGGTTGCTGAACCCGGCTGCGGCTGCCATGTTCGGTATCGACGCCACCGCTGCCGTCGGGAGATCGATCTCGGACTTCATTCCGATCCGCTGGAAAGAGTCGTTTATCGCGGATGTCGGGCATATGAAAACCGCCGAACAATCAGTGGTGGAGTATCAGGACGCAGTCGGTTTGCGAAGCGACAGCAGTGAGTTTCCCTACGAAGGCACGCTATCCCGATCGGTTACTGAAATCGATCAATTCAACACCTTAAAGATTCGGGATTTGAGCGAAGCAAAGGCGAGCGAAGCGAAACGGCGCGAGTATGTTGCCATCTTGCAACAGCTTCGCGATGCCGTACTGGTGTGTGATCTGGATGACCAAATCTTGTCGTGGAATGAAGGCGCGGCATCCATGTTCGGAATCACTGAATCAGAAGCGATCGGAAAGAATGTCCAAGAGCTGTTATTTCACGATCGTGCTGGAGACTGGATGCGAGGCAGAGAGGCGATCCTGGAAACAGGCAAGTATTCCATTGAGCTAATGCAAACAACGCGAGATGGGCGTGAGCTCTTCGTCGAACAGCGTCGATCGTTGATTCGAGATGCAGACAATCGGCCGACCGCTCAATTGATTTTCACGATCGATGCCACCGAACGGAAGCGAGAGGAAGCGAGCGGAAGCAAAAGAGCGCAGATCTCAACGACTAGAAAGCATTGGCACATTAGCCGGCGGCGTCGCTCACGATTTGAACAATGTGCTGACGCCAATCCTGATGAGCGGCGAGCTGCTCCGGCGCGGCAGCACGAATCCCGAGCGACTGTTTGACACGATTGTGAAAAGCGCGGAACGCGGTAGCCGGATGATCAAGAAGCTATTGGCGTTTGCCGGTGGCGATGCGTCGGAGCGACAACAGGTTGACGTTCGCGAGATTTTATTGGAACTTGACGAGATTCTCAGTCATACGCTACCGCAAACGATTGACTTCCAGGTTCGCACATCTGCCGAGCTGGACATCATCAATGCCGACAGCACCGAACTATCACAAGTGGTGATGAATCTGGCGATCAATGCCCGAGATGCGATGCCCGATGGAGGACAACTGACGCTGGAAGTCCGCAATGCATACATCGACCAAGCAAGAGCTGATCGCAGCGATAATCTGAAGGCCGGGCGACATGTTCTGCTGTCCGTCTGCGACACCGGCGAAGGGATTCCGGCAACGATTGTCGATCGCATTTTTGATCCATTCTTTACCACCAAGCCTCAGGGGAACGGCACCGGACTTGGCCTGGCAACAACACTGGGTATCGTCCGGTCTTATGGTGGCGAGATCACGGTCGACAGCGAACTGGGCACCGGCACAACTTTCTCAATCTATCTTCCGTCGTCAAAGAAAATCGGACGACCGGCACCGAGCCCGGCCCAGACCGATGAAGTTCCCGTCGGCCGAGGAGACCTCATTCTCATCGTGGACGACGAGTCGCCAATTGTTGAAACAGCCCGCGAGATTCTCGAATCGAACAACTACCGCGTGCTGAGTGCAACTAACGGGGTCGATGCGATCGGGATCTTTCGAAAGCATCATGCAAACATTCGTGTGATTGCCAGCAGCGGACTGCGTCGACCTAGTTCAGACGCCGAACGCTTCGTTGGAGTCAATGGCTTTCTGGCAAAGCCCTATTCCGACGAACAATTGTTACGCATCGTGCGAGAGGTCCTGGACGCACCGCAACGAATCGCGAAACGGTGATAGGAATTTCGGAAGTGAGAAGCGAGATGTTCAAATTTTGGGGTCGCCTCTGTCATGCCTAGCCTCAACGAATGCCTGCAGCAGCCAATCGGGAACTCCGATCGAAAGCACGCAAACCTTTCCGAGTACTGGTTCGGCGCTGCTGAACGCAAAGCCGATTTTTGGCGCTACGAAAGTCAACGTCTGGTCCGCCACGAATGTAGGCTCTCCAACGGTGCCCGTATCGCAGTCCAAGCCACTTGGAATGTCGATCGCGATTCGAATGGAGCTGAGCTGATTCGCATGCCGAATCGCTGAGGCAATCGGCTCTCGCGGATTTCCAAATGCACCGGTGCCCAACATGCAGTCGACGACAACAAAAGGAGCCCCGATCGCAGCAACGACTTCTTCGGGCGTGATTGCAACGACGATTGGGATCTGCGCATACTTTGCGATCTGTTCGTTGGCTGCCGCGTCACCGGTTAGATCTGCTGGTAGGAAACATGAGACGATTCTGACTTGACGCCCTAATAGCTCCAAGTGCCGGGCAATCACGTATCCGTCGCCACCGTTGTTTCCTTTCCCACACAGGATGCAGATTTCTCCCTTGGGGGCTAACTTGTCGATCGCTTCGGCAGCATTTCGGCCAGCGTTTTCCATCAGCACGAGCCCGGTCATGCCAAACCGCTCGATTGCCATTTTATCCACGATGCGAACTTCCGCGCGAGATAAGGGACGAACAACGATCGATCGATGAGAAGTCATGTGTACCATTGTCTGGAAAGGAAAGGGTAGTGCGGGTAGTGAGGGTAGTGCGGGTAGTGCTGCCAGCTGCTCCACCTACGCGAGCATCGCACCAATTGCCGAATTGAAGTGAGTGGTTGGCACGCCCTGAGTCTTCGAAGGGCGTGAGAGTACAGTAATGTTTCATCGTTCACGACAGGCCCGCTTTCGGACGCGAAGCAGCTCACGTGATTTTTTCAAAAAAACTTGCCAGGAAAACTGCAACCATGCCGCTTTATGAATATGAATGCAAAACGTGTGATCAGACCATCGAGCTTTTGATCAGAAGCTCAACCGACAAGCCCATTTGTCCAGATTGTGGTGACTCAAAGCTTGAAAAAGTGTTTAGCGTGCCGTCGGCACCAGCGGTGCGTGACGGGCGAGCGCTGCCAGTCAGCAGCGGTGAAAGCTGCGGAGCACCTCGTTGTTGCGGCGGCGGTTGCAACTATTAGTTCAGTTTCGAGAAAGCAAAATCCCAGTTTAGTACGGAGCGAGAAACAAGTGTCCGCTACGCATGGTACAATCTAGCTGGTGTTCGACCGATCTTGATCAAAAACTTTACGTGACTTGTACCCGCCTCGTGTCTACTTACCGATCCCCGGTCCCTCACACCTATTCGCTGCATGTTTTTCCTGAGATTATCCGTCTTTTGGTAATTACATCGATCGTCGTATTGATGGTGCCTGGATGTGGAACGAAGTCTTCCGTATCCACGGAATCGGGGAGTGCAAGCAACGTTTCTGGTGCTGCGACGGCTGAGCAGGCGCAGCAGCTTTTGCATGCCGGGATGCATAACGAAGCGTTGGAACTTGCTCAGCGGGTCGTGATTGATGAGCCCAGTAGCACCGATGCGATGGCGGTGATCGCGAATGTGTTGGTGAAACAGTCTCGCTTCGCCGAGGCTGCGGAAATCGCTGTGCAGCTTGCTGATTTAGTCAAGTCAGATCCCGTCACGCAACTCTTGTTTGCTTTTAAATGGCACATGCGCGCAGGCGATCCGACGGCGGCGGAGCGCGATCTTATTTCTGCGACCAGACTTGCGCCACAAGATGTCCGTGGTTTTCGAATCCTTGCCCAGTTGCTAAATGCACAGGGGCGTCGCATCGAAACACTGGAACATTTAGTTGCACTTGATCAGCTAGGCGGCATGGAATATCTGGAAGCAATGAGCCTGATTGATCTCGGCGAGCCATTTGGACTTGCGGAGTTCGGTGAATTGATCGAACCTATTTCGAGCAGTCTTTTCGAGCTGGGAAAAGCCAGACGCACAGACGCGGCTGACAACAATGGAAGTTTGGCACTACAAACAGTCGATTCATTGGCAGGCACCGACGCCGACACAGCAGTCGTCAAAGCGTTTCGTGGTCGGCTGATTGCCGAGGTCACCGATGGCAGCCGATTTAAAGATTGGCTAATGAGCCTGTCGCCTGACATCCAAGCGCAGCCTGAGTACTGGTTCACGATCGGCAACTGGCTCACACGGCAACAGCAAGATCGCGAAGCCGTGCGTGCTTACGGCGAGGCGATTCGGCTCGACCCCACTGACTGCCGATCGCTCACCTCGATCGCCGTCCTACTTGATCGCATTGGTGAACATGACCGTGCAGTTCACGTGAAAGAGACGCTCGGCACATTGAACGCAATTGTGAGGCAAGCTAAAGACGCCGACGTTCTGGAATCGATGTGGATTGCGGAACGACTTCAACGTCTGGTTCGCCCCTGGGAGTCCGTCGCTTGGTATCGCCACCCGATCGAATTGCAGGGAGAGCTGGAACAACGTCGAGGAGAACTGGAGCAAAGGCGAGAGCAAATTCGAGCTTGGGAACGCAAGGCAAGCGAGGATCAAATTCGCGATGCGAGGCTAACGGTGCTCTTGGGGTTTGACGTTAGTGAGTTTCCAGTGCCGGACTTAGCAAAACTCAGCCCATGGTCGAGTATTAAAGACGAAAAGGTCGCGAGCGAGCGTTTTCGGTTTCATGATATTGCCAAATCAATGGGCGTCGTCACCACAGTCGTGAGCGATTATCCCCAAACCGGAGTCGATTTCTTTCTTCACCAAACCAATGGCGGCGGGATCGCGATCTTGGACTTTGACTTGGACGGGCTTTGCGATCTGTATTTCGTTCAGTCTGGCGGCGACCCCAGAAAGACAGATGACTCGGCTGCGAACCAGCTTTACCAACAGCTGCCAAACGGTAGATTCGTCGATGTGTCTACAGCGAGCCATTCTGCGGATGAGGGGTTTGGCCAAGGCGTATGCGCGGCTGTCATCAACCAGGACGGCTTTCCCGACTTGCTGATTGCAAACATCGGCAAAAATAGCCTTTACATTAACCAAGGTGACGGGACATTCTCGAATCAGTCAAAATGGATCGGTGGCAATCAAGATCGCTGGACCAGTAGCATTGCTGTTGGCGATCTCGATGGCGACTCGCTGCCGGATCTGGTCGAAGTCAACTATGTTGACGACGAGACGATTTTTGAAAGGCGTTATCGGGTTGTAGCGTCGGTCGTTCAGGCTATGCCCAAGCGTGCCTGCGGATTGCCTTGGGAGACTTTGACCAGAACGGGTACTTAGACCTGTTTGTAACCAACTTTCACAAAGAGCCAGTCAATCTATTTTTACAGAACGAGGCGGGATTCTTCCTGGACGAAGCCCGACTCTATGGATTGGTCGAACCTTCAACCAATATGCTCGGATTCGGAACACAGGCTGCGGATGTTGATAACGATGGTTGGCTCGATGTGGCCGTCCTCAATGGACATATCTACAACGCCAGTCAACTGGGAGTTCCGTTCAAAATGCGAGCTCAACTGTTTCGCGGCGGCAAGGGAGAGTTTGTGCTGCAAGACGCTGCCGTCGCCGGGGCGTCTTGGCAGCGCGAGCAGTTGGGGCGCACGCTGGCGATGCTGGATATCAATCGTGATGGACGGATGGACCTAGTCGCCAATCATCTTGACCAGCCCATCGCAATCCTGGAGAACAATTGCCGCTCAGAACAATGGCTGCAAATCGAGTTGGTGGCGATGGTTACATGTGTACGAATGAGCCCGTAATTCACTTTGGAATTGGCGAGGCACGGAAAATTGACTCGGTCGAAGTTTTTTGGCCTTCGGGGGAAACGCGGGATTTTAAGTCGATCGAACCAAATCGGCGTTATCTGGCTATCGAAGGCGACGATTTGCTTTACAAACGATTGTAACTGACGCCTTGACACTTGTTTTTCGGCCATCGGCATTGCCACCGGCGTTGATTTTGGTACGCTACTCGCCCCTCGACCCCGACTTTGGGTGCTCGTTAAACGCCGATTTCAATCGTTATGCGGTGTTTGATTCAGTCTGAAGGGGAGATTTGGTGATTTCCAGAACACTTACTGGCCCGTATTTAACGACTGGGCCTCGGTCTCTGCAGGCCGAAAAAAATCGGAGTAGCTATTAGGTGGGTACGAAGAAAACCGGCAAAGGTCGACGAAAAGTTGGACGGAAAAAGCGACGTATGCGAGCCAGGATTCGCCACAGAAAGAAATAGGCGCAGAAAAGTAGGGGAATAAAAAGCAGGCACAGGCGGTGTCAAATCGCTCGCCCGGCTTGTGAATCGTCAATCTCCCAGTCCCAATTTTGCAAACCAACGTCGTGACTGGTTGGGACCGGTGATTTCCTCTTGACGGAGTTCTCGCTTGAGATGTGCCAATTGCTCTTCAAGTTCAACGTTTTGACGTTCGAGCTGTTGGCGCTCGCGCGCTAAATTGGCTCGTTCGATCGAAGCGGAGATCTCCATCTGACGAAATTTCGATTCCCACTCCGTTTGCAAATTTTGCAGACGGCTTCGCTCTTCGCGAATCAGTTCATCACCGTCCATTAAATTCGCAATCGCGGCAGCTCCAATGGCCATCCCGTCATTGCATTGTGTCGGTTGGTGCTCCAGCAGTTCTCGCAGTTCGGCCAGCTCTGTATCGCGAGACTGTATCTCGCTTCGTAGTCGTTCAATCGCGGCCCGTAATCCCGCCGTGCCATGGGTGCTATCGGTCGCTTCGGCGTCCTCGGCGTCCTGAGCAAAAATCAGTGCCTTACGCTGCTCCCAGGTCATGGTTGCGTTGGCATCGCTGGAGTTACTGATCGAACGATGGACGGATGCCCGTGCCAGTTCGTTGGCTAGCTGTTCATTCTGCGAAGTAAGCTGGTCGATTTCCGTTCGCATCGCCTCTCGCTCGGCCAGCAGCTTGTCGTCTAAGCGTGAACCGTCGGCGTTGGCCTTGCGTCCTCCGTCGTTGAACCCCGAATTAACTTGGCCAGCAGCTAGCCCTGTCGGTTCAGTTTTGGCAAGCACGGCCTGAGCCAGCTCGGTTAGCAGCGATTCGATCGTGGCAAGCCGCGTATCGACATTTGACGATTCACGTCGCGATCGTCGCAATTGACGAGCTGTTTCACGACGACGAGCCTGCAGGTCGGCCTCGCGAGCGGCGAGCAAACGCTCCCGCTCTAAAAGCACCGACGAGGCAGTGTCCGTTTCGTGAATGGGCGCGCGATCCATAGGTTCAAATGAAGAGTTACAGCGAGGTCCGCTGGCGAGTAGTGAATCATCGCATCGTATCGGGGCCGAACTCTGCCAGCGGGTGGCGGGGACCAATGGCTGGCGATTGGCGTTGCGGCGACCCATGCTTAACAATTTGGCTTTATACTGATAAAACCGGATTAATCGGAAAATTCATGCTCTGCGAAACAAACACCGGTCTGTCGTTGCTGCCGTTTCATCCGACCGAGATCAAACCGTTAGGAAACTGTTAGGTCGAAAATCGACTGCTGTCAAAGTAAAAAGCCAGGAACTAAGAAGACTTCATGTCTGAAGACCAATCGTCCGCTCCCAACGACAACACGCCTACGACTGAAACTTCGGCTACGGTCACTCGTCGAGCCGCTAAGCTAAACGCAGCGGCATCGAAAAGCAAACGAACCTTCGAGCAGGCGATCACAGATGTCGAAGAGATCGTTGCAAAGCTCGAGGGTGGCAAGCTGGAACTGGCAACTTCGCTTGACGAGTACCAGCGTGGAATCGGTGCGCTAAAAGAGTGTTACGAGTTGCTTGGCAGTGCCGAACGCCGGATCACGTTGCTTTCTGGTTTTGATATTGACGGAAACCCGGTGATGGAACCGTTCGGTGAACAACCGCTGACGACCGAGGAAAAGCAAGCAGCTCGGCCTGCACGACGTAGTTCAAAACAGCCGCGAGTGCCGTTTACGGACGGCGACTATCTCGATAACGACGACTCGCAAGCGGGCTTGTTTTAGGCGATGGTGCCCACGGCGCGTCTAATCCGGCCAGCGACTTTTACAGCTTCGTTCAGGATAGTTTCACGGCCCGTAAACGCAGGGCATTTCCAATCACTGACACGCTACTGAAGCTCATCGCGGCGGCGGCGATCATGGGACTGAGCAAGACTCCGAAGAACGGATAAAGCAGTCCAGCGGCGACTGGGATTCCGATTGCGTTGTAGACAAACGCGAAGAACAAGTTTTGACGGATGTTGCGCATCGTTTTGCGACTCAAGTTCGCTGCTGCCGCGACTCCGCGAAGGTCGCCACCTACGAGCGTGACGCCGGCTGATTCAATTGCGACGCCAGTCCCGGTGCCCATCGCAATCCCGACGTTCGCTTCGGTAATCGCTGGTGCGTCATTGATCCCGTCGCCAGCCATCGCAACAATCTTGCCTTCACCTTTGAGCTTCTTGATGAACGTGTGTTTATCCGCCGGTGATACTCCGGCATGAAACTCGTCAATACCCAGCTTTGCAGCGACCGCTTTTGCCGTCGGCTCGGCATCACCGGTGAGCATAACCACTTTCAGTCCCAGTTCACGAAGCGTTTTCAGCGCCGCAGGCGTGCTTTCTTTGATCGGATCGCTGATCGCCATGATTGCGGCAAGCTGGCCGTTGAACGCGATGAAAACGACAGTCGCTCCTTCGTCTTGATACTTTCTGGCTTGCTTGCGACCAGCGTCGACGTTGGAGACACTTTCATCGGTTAGCAATCGGCTTTTGCCGATCAAGAGGTTGTGACCTTCAACTTTTGCTCGCACGCCACCGCCAGTGATGCTATCGAAATCAGTCGCAGTCGCAACCTTCATTTCATCTTTCTTTGCTCGTCTAACAATTGCCTGGGCGAGCGGATGTTCGCTTTGCGATTCGACCGATGCAGCTAGCCGTATGACGTCAGCTTCCTTCCAATCGCCGTAGGTCTGGATCTAGGTAACTTCAGGCTGGCCTTGGGTGAGCGTGCCAGTCTTGTCGACGACAATCGTGTCTACCTTTTCCACGATTTCTAACACCTCGGCATTCTTAATCAACACACCCTCCTTCGCGCCTCGACCAACGCCGACCATAACCGACATTGGGGTCGCCAACCCCAGGGCACACGGACATGCGATGATTAACACCGCCACGGCAGCGACGAAGGCGTGTGCAAGTCTCGGTTCGGGACCAAGCGTCGCCCAACCGACGAACGCAAGGATCGAGCATAGGATCACAGCCGGTACAAAATAGCGTGCCACTGTGTCGGCCAGTTTTTGAATTGGCGCGCGGCTGCGCTGTGCGTCTGCGACCATTTGCACGATCCGGCTTAGCACGGTGTCGCCGCCTACGCCGACCGCTTCCACCACCATTGCCCCGGTTTGGTTTAGCGTTCCGCCTGTCACTGCGTCGCCATCAGACTTCTTGACCGGATTCGGTTCGCCGGTCAACATCGATTCATCGACACTGCTTCTACCGCTGACAACCTTGCCATCTACAGGAATTTTTTCGCCGGGACGCACACGTAAACGATCGCCTATGCTGACAGCACCAAGCGGTACATCTTGTTCGCCATCGTCGGTGATTCGGTGTGCAATCTCGGGAGCAAGCTGCATCAATTCGCGGATCGCACCGCCGGTTTGCTGCCTGGCTCGCAGTTCCAATACTTGACCGAGCAGCACCAACGTAATGATCACGGCGGCAGCTTCGAAGTACAGCGGTGGCATTCCGTTTTCAAAGAATGCTTGCGGAATAACATTCGGCAGTAACACAACGAACAGGCTGAATAGATACGCGGCGATCGAACCCACTAAGATCAACGAGAACATGTTTAGATTCATGGTGCGAAACGACTTGGCTCCGCG
>Ga0105044_10009594_pt1 | contig 13229 bp, 7 predicted proteins | sample MAT01_FD_78092 | JGI IMG/M metagenome (GOLD analysis project Ga0105044, IMG submission 78092) | Freshwater microbial communities from Lake Fryxell liftoff mats and glacier meltwater in Antarctica - MAT-01 | ecosystem: Environmental > Aquatic > Freshwater > Ice > Liftoff microbial mat | place...
CGGTAGTGTTATTTCCGGAAATTTAGGCAACCTTACTATCATTGGAATTACAGGACCCTGGCAAATGAAAAACACATTGCAATCGTGCAGAGTTTTTGGTACCCTTTCACTAACTAGTAGTTATATCATTTTAGATAATACAGGCGCTATTACAAATACAACTCTTGGCAATATTATTTTAAATGATGCCGCATCCTACCTAGATTTTTTTGTCGGATCACATCCAGGTACTTTTACAGTCAACACGGGAAATATAACCGTTAACGATGGAGAACTAGATTGCTTTTATCTAGCGGGTACAGGTAATTGCATTTTCAATTTAAATGGATCTTTAAACATTACTAATACAGGTATGGTGCTAGGGGCTTACATGCATAATGGAACAACAACAATAAATATTTCAGGTGACGTAACACTTACGAAATCCTATTTATATGGAGTATTCTCAGGATCTGGAAATTCCACAATCAACATCAGCGGAAATTTAACCACACTAAAAAGTGGTCCATCGTATTCCGAAATTTATGGGATAAAGGATGGAAATGGAACTGTAAATATTAATATTACAGGCAACTTTAACAATCAAGGATATTTAGACCTTATTTGGAATTCTGGAATAACTGGGGTAGGAAACGGAAATTGTAGTTTAACAGTAGGTGGCACACTTACGCAATCGGATGGTGATTTTAGAGGAATATGGAATGCTACAACCACAAACTCCGGTTCCTGTACTATTACTTTAGGAGGAATCAATTTCACAGGTGGAATATTTATGGTTGCCTATTCATGTGCATCATCAAGCGTTGCACATTCCTTAACAGTAACAGGAAGTACAACAATAGCATTTGGAAGTACAACGAATATATTTCGAGGAAATGGCATGTCCACATTGTCAGGCACGAACAACGGCTCGTCATGTAGCTTAACATTTAATGGTGCAATAAACATCAGTGGCAGCGCAGCTGAATTTACAACAAATGCTGGTTATGGTGCAGAAACAATAAACTTTGGATCTACTGTAGCCATCGCAGGTGGTATTATCACCTTTGGCTATACTACACATCCAGTAACATTAACAAGTACAGGAACTTTTACAATTTCAGGCGGCACAGTTAACCTTTCAAGAGATGCAGGTGTATCCACAATAAATTTCTTGAGTGATTTAACAATTTCAGGAGGCACTACTTACTTAAAAAACAATGCTGGTAAAACATCAAGTCAAGTAAATGGAAATTTTAATTTAAGCAATGGTACATTTATGCTATATGGAAACAATAGTATAAACAATACCGACAGCACGAATTTACGCATCAATAGTGACTTTTCACATTCGGGTGGAACTTTTCAATTTTTAAATAATTCTAGTAACTCTGGATCTGTCAATTTATTTATTAATGGAGCAAATTACAATTTGAGTGGTAATGGATCTATGACTTCTGCCGGCGCTGGAACATCCAATTTATTTGGAAACATCTTATTTGGAAATACAACGAATACAAATTACAACCGAACCTCCGTCAATCATATTCTTCAACAAATAAAATATAGCGTTACTGCAAATGGAATTGTTACAGCCATTGCAGGTCCGTTACAAATAGCATCACATACTACCGCGAATCTTGATTTATTGAGTGTTCAAGCAACGGGAACTCTAAATTCCGGCACAGTACCAATTGTCTCAAATGGATTGGCAGCAAACTGTGGAATCAATATTAATTCAGGTGGTACACTTCAAATTAAAAATCCAAATGGACTTTACGATGGGACAAACAATGCAGCAATAGCTGCTACTGGCAATATGAATTATATACTAGATGTTAACAGTACAGTTATTTATAATGGAACTGACAATCAAAAAGTCTCAGGCTTTGGGAATGGCATTGCCACCGGAGCCCAACATCAATATGGAAATCTCGTTATAGACTTTAATGGCACTCCTAACTCAGAATATGTGTATTTGGAAAGATCCACAACACTGAGAGGATCTTTAAGTACGAACAATGGCGAACTACGATTGAATTCATTTACATTGACTGCTGAGTCGGCAAGTGGATCGGGTACAGGATACGTCAAGAGTGAAGATAATACGGCTGTAAATATATCCAGACTCAAAGTAGGATATACGCCTTCCAATAAAAACTTAGTTTTCCCATTTGGTAAATCAAGTAGTGAAATTATTTATCTCAATTTAAACATTACTAATAATCCGGGCTCGGGATACGTCACCATTTCAACAAGAGCAACCGGATCAGACAACACACCACTTCCGGGAACAGATAACGTTAATGCCATAACGAATATTAATCCGGGCGGTGCTGATGTTTCTACGACTCATGTTATTGATAGATGGTGGGAAGTAAATGCGCCGGGAGTAACAGCAGATTATACTTTACGATACAGTAGTGCTGAAAATACAACTACAGGATCCACAACTACAGGTCCATTTAATATTCAATTCTGGAATGGCGGAAACTTTACAAAATTCAATAGCACCGGAAATGGAGTGACGACTGGTGTGGGGGCAATTTCAGCGAATTTGATGAACATCAATGGTCCAATAGTATTATCATCGGGTAGTGCTTCGCTTCCTATTAAACTTGTTCAATTCGATGCGAAAGCTACAGGAGCAGTAGTAGAAATTACATGGACCACTGCCGAAGAAAAAAACAATGATTATTTCAACATTGAAAGATCAGAAAACGGACAGAATTTTGAAAAAATTGAAGAAATAGATGGAGCGGGTAACAGCAACTCTATGCTAAAATATAAAACAACCGATGACCATCCTCTTCCAGGAATTACATATTATCGTTTGAAACAAACCGACTTCGACGGAAAATTTACTTACTCACCTATTCGAGCAGTGAATAGAGGAGAAGCAAGCGCTGTGAGCACTCCTTCAATCGAAGTCATGTCCTTTGGGCCGAATCCATTTTCGGAACAATTCAATGTAAACTATCAATTGACGCAAGGAGGAGAAACGAAAATCAGGCTGTTCAATATGAATGGCCAAGTAGTATTTGAAACCGACAAATTTGATGATTCAGGAAGTAATTCTTTCCAATTTACAGATGATAGAAATCTTGCTACCGGAAATTACATTCTCCAAATCAGCAATGGAAGTGAAAAAATAAGCAAAAAAATCATAAAGAAATAAAAAAAGATGGCATACAATCTTCGCCCAAGTAATAGACAAAAATTAAGTACTGTACAAAAAGGGCTTCTAATTTCAGGAGGTGCTTCGGTACTTACCTTAGCTATATATCTTGGAATTACATTCAACACAGTAGATATAAATAGCAGTCAGGCTTCCGTACAACTTATGGAACAAGATCCCATTAACAACGGAGATGTTGTGCTTGGCTTTGGCTGGGATGAATCGATATGTTTAAAAGCAGATATTGGTACCGACGCTATTGACATCAGCGTAAATGCCGAGTGTATTCCGGGTGGAAAAGACAGTACTTGGGGATTAAGTGCAGGCAATTCGCTTAAAAATTTAAATTTAATACTACCATCTATTGAAGGATTAAACAACGACGGGATTGACATCGCTATTGATTACAGAAGATTAGAAAAAAGTGGAGATTTTTACACCCGTGGTAAAGAGTTTAACTTTGGAATGAAAGATGGAAAATTAGCTATTAAATATACGCTTCTTGCACCCAACGGTAAATCCTATTCTATCACTGAAACAACTAGCTATGAAATTCCGGAAGACATGGAATATCGCAACTATCGATTTATCTACACTCCAACTAATGGCAAAGGAGAAATTTTAGTAGATAAAATTGTTGTTTGGAACAATCAGGCTGTAGCACAAAGTAAACTCTTTTGGAAACAAAATGAAAAGATTGTGATCGGCAATGAAATGAATGGCGAAGGAAAACCGATTGCGTTCTTTGACAATTTAGTCATCCGCAAAACAAATCAGTCATCGAAGATTCCAATGGAACTTTTAAGTTTCTCGGCAGATTTAAACGGACAATTTGTAAAGTTAAACTGGCATACAGCAAAAGAATTTGGAACGGACCATTTCATCATTGAAAAAAGTACAGACACTAAGAATTACAAGGAAATAGGAAAAGTAAAAGGCAAAGGACAATCAAATTCACTTCAAGAATATGCTTTTCAAGACAGTGAACCATTTATTGGAATTACCTATTATCGCTTAGCATTAAGTAATCATAATTCACATTCGGTATGGGTTCCGGTTATTGCATTTCGATTAAAACCTGAGCAAATGATTCCAACTGCAGGAGCCTCACCAAATTTATCTTCTGAAAAGTAAAACTATTTAAACACAGATTTGCATTCGAGTCGGCTACTTGCGTAGCCGACTTTTTTTTATTCCTCTTCAAGTCGTGCAAGTGATTGATTTAAAAACAATTACCTTTAATAAAAACTCAAATTTTGCATTTGAAAAAATAATACTTTTACGCTATTATTTAAAAACAAAAAACAATGAGCTTCTTAAAAGAATTTAAAGAATTTGCAGTAAAAGGTAATTTGATCGACTTCGCAATTGGCGTCGTCATTGGTGCTGCATTTGGCAAGGTTACCACTGCATTTGTAGATGGAATGGTAATGCCCGTAGTTGGAAAATTAATTGGTGGTCAAAACTTCTCCGACTTAAAATATAAAATTCAAGATGGATCTAAAGAAGTATTGGATGCAGCAGGAAATATCATCACGACCTCCGTTCCGGAAGTATATATTAAATACGGCGAGTTCATTACTACGGTTATTGACTTTACTGTAGTTGCCTTTGTGATGTTCTTAGTAATAAAAGCGATGAATAAATTAAAGAAGAAAGAGGAAGTGGCACCTTCTACTCCACCGGCTCCAACTAAAGAAGAAATTCTACTTGGAGAAATAAGAGACCTGTTGAAAAAATAAAAAATAATTATAATATGAAACGAATTCTAGTATTGATACTTTTCACTTTTGCTTCCATAGCAACAGTCTCGGCGCAAGGAGATACATCTGTTGTTGCAGATACAGTTTGGAGAACAGGTGGATTATTTTCATCGTCATTTAATCAAGTTAGCCTCATCAATTGGGCAGCAGGTGGTCAAAATTCCATGTCGCTAAATAATATCGTTAGCTTATTTGCCAAATACAAAAAAGGCAAAGTAGCATGGGATAATACTTTAGATATGGGCTACGGTTTGGTCCAACAAGGAGAAGAAAAAATCAGAAAAAATGATGACCGCTTAGAGTTAAATTCCAAATTAGGTATCCAAGCTCAGGAATCTAAATTCTACTACACCCTACTCTTCAATTTCAGATCTCAGTTTGCTGAAGGATATAATTATCCGAGGAATGATTCCTCACAGTACATCTCCAAGTTTGCAGCGCCTGCTTTTACATTATTCGCATTGGGGATGGACTATAAACCTTCCGATTACTTCTCGGTCTTCATAGCACCTATCACGGCGAGAGCAATCATTGTGAATGATGATCGCCTATCGAAAGAAGGGGCTTATGGTGTTGAGCCTGGTGAAAAATACCGATTGGAAACCGGTGCATACTTAAACACCAGATTCCAAAAAGACGTATTAAAAAATGTAAACTTCATGACCAAATTGGATTTATTCAGCAATTACCAAGAAGATCCGGGTAATATTGATGTGAATTGGGAAGTATTAATAACAATGAATGTAAATTCTTACCTATCTGTATCAATCGGAACACAACTTATTTATGATGACAATACAAAAATTGCATTGTTTAGAGATGTTGACGGAGTCCAAGTTCCGATATTCAAAATGGATGAAACAGGTGCCCTTGTACAAAAAACAGGACCAAGAACACAGTTTCGTCAAATCTTTGGAGTGGGCTTAACCTATAAAATTGAGGGATTCACCGTCCGCTAAAAAAAAATATCATTAAATGTCAAAACAGGTTTGCTTTATTGGCAAACCTGTTTTATTTTCACTGAATGGGACTTGTCATCTATAAATCGTCGGCCGGATCGGGTAAAACATTTACGCTGGTTCAGCAATTTTTAATTAAAGTCATTGGCCATCCCTGGCTATTTAGAAGAATTCTTGCTATCACATTTACCAACAAGGCGACAGAAGAACTAAAAACAAGAATAATTAAAGAGTTGGATATTCTGGCACATGGACGAGAGTCGATGCACCTGCCTATACTTTTAGAAAGTCATCCAAAACTGAATGAAGCACAAATTTCAGAGCATGCTAATTTAGTACTCACAAAAATTTTACACGACTACTCCTCTTTTTCCATCTCTACCATTGACAGTTATTTTCAAGTGTTGGCAAGAACTTTAGCGAGAGAGTTATTGCTTCCCCTAAAATACAACATCGAATTAGATACAGAGTTAATTTGTAAAAATACGACCAACAACTTATTGGATGAAGCGGGGAAAGACGAACAAATTACAACCTGGCTCGAAGCCTTGCTCTTACACAGAATAGACAATGGAAAAAACTGGAATGTAAGAACCGAACTTGAAAAAATGACTCGAGAACTCTTGCAATCATCCTCTGCTAGGGCGCATGCTTCCAGTTCGACGATGCCAGAACTATTGGAATTAATTCAGTGGATGTTGAGCAAGAAAAAGGAAGTAGAAAAATACATGCGATCGAAGGGCAACGATGCCATTGATGTACTAAACAAACATCAGCTTGATGTCAATAAATTTTATTACAAGAGCAAAGGACCGGTAGGCTACTTGTTAAAAATTGCGAACTACAGAAGTAGCTACAAAGAATTCTCAGGAATAAATTCTTATGTCCACAATGCTCTTGAGGATCCCTTGGTGCTTGTTCCGAAAGCAGAACAAAAAAATGAATTGCTGGTATCGATTGCCACCAATGAAATCTATCCACTACTTGATCAAAGCGTAAGCTATTTTTTAGAACATCAGCGCTGTTATCTATCCGTTTGCGAATCATTAAAATTAATTTATCAGGCAGGTATTAGTGGAGTGCTGGATGAAAAGCTTAAAGACTACAGAGAGAAGAATCAAATTTTTCATTTATCTGACACCACTCGTATGTTAAGTAAAATGGTAGCTGATCAGGATGCGCCATTCATTTATGAAAAATCAGGAAACACTTTTTTGCATATTTTAATTGATGAGTTTCAAGATACCGGGACAGAGCAGTGGAGTATTTTAAAACCACTAGTCATTAATTCTTTATCGACAGGCAACGAAGTGATTTTAGTAGGAGATGCGAAGCAATCTATTTACAGATGGAGAGGTGGAAACATGCAGCTTCTCCTTGAAGGAGTGAAGAAGGATTTAAATGATTCGGGTTTCCCAGTCAAGGATCATGTTCTCTCCACCAATTACAGAAGCAAAGAAGAGATTATTAAATTCAACAATTATTTTTTCCCAAATGCTTCCTTAAATTTAAGTTCTAAATTCAATCCTGAAGAAACAATTTTTAAGCTCGCCTACAAAGATTCCGAAGTCTTTCAACGCACCCGAGAAAAAGGTGCTGAAGGCGGTTATTTACAATTCGATTTTTTTGAGACTGAAAAAGCCGCTTCATCTAATGGAACCGAAAAAATTCATTGGAAAGAAAAGGCATTGTTCAGAATGGATCAAATCATTGAAGAACTACTGGAGAAAGGTTATTCTTTAAAAGATATCACCATCATAGTCAGAAAAAATGCGCATGAAAAAGAAATTGCCGATTATTTGTTTAAACAATCTAAATATCCTTTTATTTCTTCTAATTCCCTCCTGCTTTCTACTCATCCACAAGTGCATTTATTATTAAACTGCTTACGAATTTTATTAGATCCGAAATCAGCTTTGTTGTTAGAAGAAATCAATTTACAAATTGAAAAAGAAACTTCTAATGCAGAATTTCCATTCAGATCCTTCCATCACACAAAAAACAAAAAAGGCTGGGCGCAAGTTCAATTGATACATCAAAGAGAAAAACTAATATCGGTACCTTTTGATATTGTAATACATCATCTCATTGAATTACTAAATATTTCAACAACAGATCCATTTATTCAAAAACTCTGTGATCTTCAAAAAGAATATACTGCAAGCATTAACAATACAATTGCAGGATTTATTCAATGGTGGGATGAACATGAACCCACAAGAAAATGGAGTGTGAATTTATCAGAAGGTGGAAATGCGATAAGGATTATTTCAATACATCGATCTAAAGGATTAGAATTCCCGATAGTAATTATGCCCTTTTTAGATTGGGAAATTACACCTTCGTATAAAGAAATATTATGGGTAGAAAGCAAAGAAGAAAAGTTTGCTGAACACGGCAAAATCCCCATTCACGCCGTAAAGAATTTAAACGACTCTTTCTTTAGCGAAGATTATTACAAAGAATCATTAAATACGGCACTAGATAATATTAATTTATTATATGTTGCCTTTACTAGGCCGGAAGAAAAGTTATTCATCATGGCACCTAAAAAACCGGCTCAAAATGAAATTGCTTATCTTCTCAAAGAAGTCATCAATTCGAATGAAGAATGGGCGCAACGTTTATCAGCCCATGAATCATCCAATTTTTCAATAGGCGAAAACGAGAACAAACAAATCAAATCAAAAGAAATTAAAACTGAAAGTATTTACAGCCCATCCTCTTTTACAATGACAGACTTGAAAGAGTCGGAAAATATTATTTTACGATTATTTAATTTAAAATCTACTTTTAGCAGTGATGAAATAATACTTGGAAATTTAGTACATGAATCGATTTCTTTGATACATAAAGAAGAAGATATCAAAACAGCGATTGCAGAAACACTTTCAAAAAATGGGAATCAAACGTATAGAAAGTGGAACACTAAAATTACAACACAAGTACAAGGAATCTGGAATTTACTCAAGAATAAACAATGGACCTCTGACTACTTTGAAGTACTTAATGAATGTGATTTAAGCGATGAAAATGGAATGCTTCACCGTCCAGACAAGGTATTAATAAATGGAAACACAGGAATTGTTATTGATTTTAAAACCGGGAAGTCGGATGACAAATACTTTCATCAGGTAAAAGAATATTGCAGACTATTGCAAGAGACAGGGATTCAAGAGGTAAGTGGATATCTTATTTACACAGCTGACACGGAATTAGTTAAAGTCATTTAATTGAAACATTTGTTACATGAAAAATGCTTTAGATTCACTAATTTTGCAATTCCTTTTTTAAATTAAAAGATAAAATCAACAAACATGTCAAATTCAATCTTTCAAGTACCTATTGCCATCAATGAGCCCATCCTTAGTTATGCACCGGGAACCGCTGAACGCAAAACATTACAAGATACATTAGCAAAAATGCGTAGTGAAGTCATCGAAGTACCTATGTACATCAAAGGAAAAGCTGTACACACTTCTAAAAAAGGAGAGCTGCGCCCACCGCACGACCATCAACATTTATTAGGTACCTACTCTATCGGTGATGCGAGTCATGTAACAGCTGCTATTGATGCTGCATTGGCCGCAAGAACACAATGGGCAGAGATGGAATGGGAACAGCGCTCTTCCATTTTCTTAAAAGCTGCTGAACTTTTAGCGGGCCCTTATCGTGCAAAAATTAATGCTGCAACGATGTTGGCACAAAGCAAGAGTGCTTATCAAGCAGAAATTGATGCGGCGTGTGAGATGATTGATTTTTTACGTTTCAATGTACAGTATGCTCGTGAAATTTATACGCAACAACCGATATCTTCGAAAGGAGTATACAATCGTTTGGAGCAGCGTCCTCTCGAAGGTTTTGTGTTTGCATTAACACCATTCAATTTTACTGCTATCTCTGGCAATTTACCAACATCGGTTGCAATGATGGGAAATACGGTAGTATGGAAACCAGCATTCACTCAAATTTATTCTGCAAGAGTATTGATGGAAGTATTTATGGAAGCAGGTTTGCCTGCAGGAGTTATCAATTTAGTATATGTACCCGGTGCTGCTGCAGGAGAAGTAATATTTAACCATCCTGATTTTGCAGGTATTCACTTCACCGGATCTACCGGAGTTTTTCAAGATGTTTGGAAGTCCATTGGAAACAATATTCACAAATACAAATCGTATCCACGCATCGTTGGAGAAACAGGCGGTAAAGATTTTATATTGGCGCATCCTACAGCGAATGCAGATGAAGTGATCACTGCATTGAGTCGAGGAGCTTTCGAATACCAGGGACAGAAATGTTCTGCGGCATCACGTGCCTATGTTCCTGCATCGCTATGGCCAACAGTGAAAGAAGGATTAATTCGTGATTTAAAAAGCATGAAGATGGGTCCAACGGAAGATTTCGGAAATTTCATCAATGCAGTCATTGATGAAAAAGCATTTGATAAAATTTCAGGTTACATTGACAATGCAAAAGAGAATAAGGATGTAGAAATTATTGCAGGCGGCACTTATGACAAAAGCAAAGGATATTTTATTGCTCCTACTGTTTTACTTGCGAAAAAACCTGATTACATCACGATGTGCGAAGAGATTTTCGGGCCAATTCTAACCATCTATGTTTACGAAGATGCGAAATTTGAAGAGACTTGTGAGTTAGTAGACAAGACCGGAATTTATGCATTGACTGGATCTATCCTCTCAAAAGATCGTTATGCGATTCAACTTGCTACTAAAAAACTAGTGCATGCTGCAGGTAATTTTTACATCAACGATAAATGCACTGGTGCCGTTGTAGGTCAACAACCCTTCGGCGGATCACGTGCTTCAGGAACGAACGACAAAGCCGGATCATTAATTAATTTAATGAGATGGGTTTCTGCGAGAACGATAAAAGAAACTTTTGTTCCTGCTACGGATTACAGATATCCGTTCTTAGACAAAGAATAAAAGAATCGAACCATTCACAAAACCCCACAATAAAATGCGGGGTTTTGTTTTATAAGAGATCATCAAAACTATTAATTTATTTTTCTGATGTCAATTTCAAAAACACATCTTCCAAATGACGACGTGCATTGACTTGATAAATTGAAATGCCATTTGCGGAGAGCAGTGAAATAATTTCAGGTATTTTTTCTTGCTTCAATTTAAACTGAAGAATTTTTCCTTTGTCAATTACATCTGCTTGCATATTTAAGGAATTCGACAATAAAGATGCTGCATCATTTGGACGATCCAATTCCATCTCCACTACTCTATCTTCATTTTCCAATAAAGATTTTACTTCTCCTTGAACTACTAATCGGCCATGATTTAAAATGGCCATTCGGTTGGCGACCAATTCTATTTCAGATAAAATATGCGAAGAAAGAAATATCGTTTTTCCTTGCTCTTTACTCAAATACATAATCAAATTACGAATGTCAATAATTCCTTGTGGATCGAGGCCTGTCGTAGGCTCATCTAAAATGATTAAATCAGGATCATGAATTAGAGCTTGAGCAATGCCTAAGCGTTGCTTCATACCATGACTATACCCTTTCACAGATTCTAAACTACGACCCTTTAGTCCTACCAATTCAAAAACTTCATCGAGTTTTTTATCGGAAACTTTTAATCCGCTATACGCTGATAATAATTTCAAATTATTTCTTGCGCTCAAATATTTATAAAAATCAGGTTTTTCAATGATGCAACCAATACGGCGCAGAATAGAAATTCGATTTGAAAATAAATTTTCATCAAAAATTTTTATTTCTCCTTTGTCAGGACGAATTAATGAAAGTAACATTCTTATTGTTGTACTTTTCCCTGCGCCATTCGGACCCAGGAACCCAAACACATCACCACGGTAAACAGTCAAATCAAGTTGGTCGACGGCCTTTAGTGAACCAAAAGATTTCGACAATTTTTGTATCTCAATGATCTTATCCATGAGATGATACAATTAAAGGGTGAAAAGGATCCACTGGCGCATTGAAACAATGTTGTAAAACACCATGTTCATCAATCAAATATTTGCAGAAATTCCAGGAGGGATGTCGTTTGTTCCATCCATTCAATTTCGGATCGGACAACCATTTATAAATGGGATGTGCATCTTCACCTTTTACTTTAATCTTACTGAATAATGGAAAACTCACATCATAATTTTCGGTGCAGAAAATGGCAATATTAGCATTTGAACCAGGCTCTTGTTTTCCAAAATCATTGGAAGGAAATGCAAGAACGACCAATTCATCCTTATGCATTTTATACAATTGTTCCAGCTGCGTGTATTGAGATGTAAATCCACAAGCGGAAGCCGTATTTACAATCAAGAGTTTCTTCCCTTCAAAATCGCGCAATGAGACTTCCTTTCCTACTATATCTAAAACCTCATAATCATAAATAGACTTCAAAGGTTTTTTATCTTCCAAATTCGAAAACACATCCTTTTTAGTCACCCGTTTTAAAATCGGATAAAATAAATCTCGAATAAATTGCGGCCACGTGGCTTTCATTTCATAATTGGTTAAACTATACTTTAGATCTATAAAAATACATAAAACAAATTGAATCTTGCGAATGAGAGATTAAAAAAGGGCATCGTTTCCGACACCCTTCCAATTCTTTGTACTGAACTAATTAAATTTCTTCAGCAAATCCATAATGATATCACGATGAACCAAAATGTCCATGATTTTCAACTTTACATAATCTTCATGCATGAAATAAAATCCAAAGTTTTTATTCTCACTTCCGCAATTTCTAGAACCGGAACCGGAATCTTTAATCAAATACCAATCTTTACCATCTTTCTCCAAATAACCTACCATGTGCATACCATGATCGTCAGTAGTACTTCCATTTAAGAAACGGAGTAAACGTGCGTTTTCATCAATATACTCTGAAGGAATATCATAACTTGGCACCACTGCTACCTGATTCCAAGGATCAAATCCTGTTTCAGAAACATCACCACCAATGGTCATGGTATATCCCTTACGTATAGCAGTCTTAATTACAGTCATAAAATCATCAAGCGGTACATTGTAGTAAGTACTATCATGCCACCAATTATCCGGCACTTCATATTCCATTTTCTTCCAATATGGCTTTGAAACGAGTGATGCTAAATCGATATAATCATTCATATTCAATTTAAGTATATCCGTAACATATTGCTTTGAAGAAATAGATTTACCATTCACAATAATAGAAGTGGGTGGAATACCCATGTAATGATTCATGATGGATTTCACAGTAGAAATTACTTCTTCTTCATTCCATGCATTCATCGCTTTTACCGATTGCAAATACGCTTTTAGCTCGGCGAACATGGCGGCATGACTTTGGAAAGCTTGTC
>Ga0105044_10009597_pt1 | contig 13227 bp, 7 predicted proteins | sample MAT01_FD_78092 | JGI IMG/M metagenome (GOLD analysis project Ga0105044, IMG submission 78092) | Freshwater microbial communities from Lake Fryxell liftoff mats and glacier meltwater in Antarctica - MAT-01 | ecosystem: Environmental > Aquatic > Freshwater > Ice > Liftoff microbial mat | place...
GGGTTATTCACTGGCGTGAACGGCAGGGCATTGACTTCGGTCAAATCGCCCATGTAGACCTCGATAAATGGCACAGCCGCATCCAGACGGAATGACAGCGGCACGATTTTGATTAATTTCAGCGCGGACTCCGGCGTACCGAGGACGGTGAGCGAGGATGCGTTCAGGGTGCTGGTAGCAGCGATATTATCGATTGGAACCGGCGTGCGCGACGGGCGTACCGTCGGGGTGCTGGTCGGGGTGCGCGTCGGGCGCGATGTGAGCGATGGGCGCGCCGTGATGGTGGGCGGCACAGTGGGCGTATCAGACGGCGGCGGCGTGCTAGACGGCGTGCGACTAGGCGTTGGCGTATAGGATGGGGTATGGGTGGCCGTCGGGAGGCGCGTCGGGGTGTCAGACGGCGTTGGCGTCTCGGTTGGGGTGTCTGTAGGCGCGGGCGTGTGTGACGGTGTACGGCTGGGGCGGCGTGTGGCGGTGTTGAGATGGGTTGGCGAGACTGACGGGATGGGCGTCTCGCTGGGGATGGCGGTCTCCGTCGGCGTGTCGGTCAGGGTCGGCCTTGGCGTCTTGGTGAAGGTGACGGTTTTGGTCGGTGTATGGGATGGCGTTGCCGATTCAATCATCAAGGCTGATTCCGCGCTCGCGCTGGGCGAGATGGCGGCCACTTCTGTCGGGTTATCCGGGGTTGATGTCTCACCCGTCAGCGTATTGACCGAGCCGCGCATGACCAAAAATGCGGCTATCGCCAGCCCCAACAGGCCGACCAAGCCCCAAATCCAAGCGGGGATTCCGGCGCGTTTGGGAGACCGTGTGCTGATGATAATGGCGGTCACATTGTCCGGCGCGCCGCGTTTCAATGTTTCTGCGATGAAATAATGCAGGGCTGCCTCATCTGAACGGGTGTCAAGCGCGGCCTTGAGTTCCGGGTCATGCACGACATCCCACAGACCGTCGCTGCACAACAAGAACACGTCGCCTTCTTCAACCCGAATGTCGCGGAAGATGATGCTCAATTCCAGCGGGTGGCCGATAAAGGCGGTGATGTTCATGTTCCGGCTGGCGATAGCTTGTTCCGGGGTGATTTCACCTCGCTCAAGCTGAGCGGCCAGTACGCTTTGATCTTTGCTGACGACCTCGAAATTATCGCCCCGCTTGCGGTAAACCCGTGAGTCGCCAAGATTGAAGATAATCGCCGAGCCGTCGGGACGGATGACCATCCCGGCGGCAGTTGTGCCGATATACATCATGCCAAATTCGTGGGCGCGTTCGTGAACCGCTTTCTGGGCGGTTTCGATGCCTTTTTGAAGGCGCGCACGCGGGTCGGTTTCCGGGTCATCCATGTCGTAATAGACCCGGAAGATGGCTTCGACGGCGGTCTGGCTGGCGATGTCACCTTTGCCGACGCCGCCCATACCGTCACAGACCAGCGCCATCGCGCCGAGTCGGAACTCTGCCTCACCGGGTTTGGGGAGGTAGAAGCGTAACGAATCTTCATTGCGCTGACGTTTGCCACCGACATCGGTTTGACCGTAGATGTTCAGCGGGAATCGAAAACCATCTGTCATGAGGTCTAACCTTTGCGTGTAAAGACTAAGACCGTCGAGCTACCGAGTCGGATGACATCACCCTCACCGAGCGGGATGCGCCCAGTAATCTTCGCGCCATCATTGACGGTTGTCCCGAGGGCGCTACCGTTGTCAATCAATGTCCATATCCCATTATCCAGCACGATTTCGGCGTGGGCGCGTGAGATATTCTTGTCACCGTCAAAATTGGCGCTGTTGTTGCGCGGGCCGCTGCGGCCAATGGTGAATGGGCTGCCCATCAGCGGGAGAACCTTACCATTCATATTGCTATCACCGCTTTCACGCACTTGTAGGAAGGCACTGGCGACGATGGAGGCGTTGGTCTTGTTGATGTCAGACATCCCGCCAAGTGCGGCGTTGGTCTTGTCGGATACCATCGCATTGGGGCGCATGGTCGGCTCATCAAGGTTCGAGCCAGAACTGCTGGGCGGCTTCATCGTGTCTACGAACGACGGCGTGCCGGACGCGGATGAGGCTGGTTTGTTGGTGTTTTGTGGCATGATGATTTGCGCGCCGGTCATGCTGGGCAGCGATGAGGCGGTGGTCTTGTTTTTGTTTTTATCGCGGCGGCTGCCGGATAGTAAGAAGATCAACAGCCCGATTAACGCCAGCACAATCACACCGATTAAGATGCCGACCACGGGGTTCTCGCGGATACGATCTATCAGGCTGGGCGCGGGCGTAGGGGTAGGGGTGGGGACGTTGAGCTTGAAGCTGCGGTCAAAACTCGCCAGCGGTTGGCCTTGCGCGTCTAAGGCCGTGACGACCACTTCAAAATCGCCAGTGGTCAGGTCTAGCGGGATGTTGAACTCAGTAGCGTCGGGCAGGATTTCTTGCTGGTGAATAATCACGCCGCCGCCGTCGTTCAGCACGAGGCGATACAGGGCGATTTGCTCCATGTTCGTGCCATTGAACTGAACGGCCAGCACTTTTTCCGCTGCTCGGTAATCCAGCCCGACAAACTCTAACTGAGTCAGCACCGGCGTCCCTGTGGGGGCGTTGGTGGGGGTCAGGCTAGGGGTGATGGTCGGGGTGATAGACGGGGTGGCCGTCACCGCACGGGGATAGGCGAAGTTCTGGAATTCGTTAGTGGCGACCACGCGCCCGTTGAGATCGGTGGCCTTGAGTCGGAAGGTGTAGCGCGCTTGTGGGATGAGTTTTGCGCCCGAATACTGGATGGGCGTCACGGCGTCCACGAGGATGGTATCGACCAGCACATTATTGGCGTCCAACACCAAGAGTTCGAGGTCGCCCATCTGATTGCCGTTTTCCAACGTCAGACGGATTTCCAACAAATCGTTGGCTACGTCGTAGCCGACGGCGTCAATGTCGGCGGTGAACACAACCGCTGTCGCGGTGGGAGACGGTTCTGGCGTATTGGTTGGGATGGGGGTTGGCGTGCGCGCCGGGTCGTATGTGAAGTTTTGTTCAACCCGGTTCAGGCTTTGATTGGCGGCATTGAAGGCCTCGACGCGCACGGTATATTGTTCATCGGGGATCAGGCCGATATCACGGGCGATGAACTCGACACTTTGAATCAGTTCGGCGCGGTCTTGGCTAACCTTATTGAAACCGCGCCCGTCGATGATGTCGATTCGCACGCGGGCGACTTGTTCAGACTCGGTATACACGATGTCTAGTCTTATCGCATCGGTCTCAGCGTTGTATTGAATCGACTGCACGTTGACGCCGACATCCACCAGTGTCGGGATGGGTGTCTCGGTGGGAATGAGGGTTGCTGTCGGCAGCGGGGTCGGGGTTGGGCGCAGCACGCTCAGTTCGTCGTCCGTTTCGATGTTCTCACCGTTGAAGCGGATGGCTACCACATCAATACGGATGCGGCCATCGGGCAGCCCGGCCATGCTGAAAGTGATCGGCTCGGGGTCTGGGCCGCCATTAACGATGAATTCGCCGATGCTGCTGCCGCTGGGGTCGCTGACGAAAACGCTGTAGCGCGTGATTTGGTCAAGGTTTTCACCGCCGAGTTGCAGCGTCACCATTTCGGTAGCGCGGTCAAACGCCTTGCCTGTGAAGCGGATAATCGGCTCGGCAACCGGGGTGGGGGTGGCCGGGGTACATTGTAAATCGGTGGTGAAATTAAATGTATCGGAAAGCTGTGGCGAGTTAAACCCGGCGCCAGCCAGCAACGTGGCGGTATATTGCCCGCGTGGTAGGCAGAAATCTGCCAGCGCAACGCGCTGATTGTTTAACCCGTCCACGATCACTTGGAACAGGCTGGACAATTCACTCAATGCGCCGATGGCGGCAAAACCTTTGCTGCTTTCGGCCATGCTACGCAACGATGCTTCATCAATGGCAACCGCGCCGCGCAAGCCCACCGCGTTAATCGCAACCGGGTTGTTAATGTTGGTAGCTTTGGTGATGACTTCGTTCAGGGTATGGGTGCTGCACGTATCGCCGCGCCCAGCCGTCAGTTCGTCGCGCCCGTCAGTGAATAATAAGACGGTACGGCGTGCGGGCAGTTCAGCTTGTACAGCCCGATCAATCGCGGCGAATGTCGCATCGAACAAGCACGTCCCGGCGTTGGCGTCGCTGGGGCGGGCGGGCTGATAAGTCCCGATCAGGTTGATGACGCTGTTTTTGTCGCGGCTGAACTCCGTCGCGCTGGAAATGACTTTGTTGAACACAATCAGCGAGAACTGTGTGCCATCGGGCAGGGCGTTGACGGCTTCAATCGCGGCGCGGCGCATATCGTTGGCGCTGGCTTGCATACTGCCGCTGGCGTCCAAGACGATCACCACGAACAGCGGCGTATTGGGTTCCTCGACGCGGGCTTCTTGCGTCAGGTTGATGTCGTTGCCGCTGACGACGATGGTGGCATCGTCACCGCCGGTATCAGCGGGCATCGGGCGGCCAGCCCCGTCTGCGAATGTGAAGTACAGCCCTAGTTCACTGACCTCATTTTGTCCCTCGGTCACTTCGGCATAACTGACGACCAGTTGAGCCGGTAATTCATCTTGCGCGCTGATCAAGGTGCTGATGAGAGCCATAAAAACTAATGTTAAGCCGATACGAATGGAGCGCAGCACGGGACTTTCCCCCCAATGATGGAAGTTATCAAGCAGTTTATCCCTGATAGTATAGACTACTTAAAAAAACACGGCAATCAACCCGATACAATAGATCATGCTGAGTCCTGAGTCCTGAGTGCTGAGTAGGGACATGAGACGCAATATCGGTTAACTTTTAGGGAAGAATTTACCTCGTATCCACCAGAGAAATGGATGATAAAGCTATGGAAAATCGTTGGGATGAGGCAGATGCGGCGGGTTTTTCGGGTGACATCGGTCAGTTAATCTATGTTTCGCGCCTGTTGGGGCAAGATTTTGACCTGACACAATATGGCGGCGGCAATACCTCGGTCAAAGTGACTGAGACCGATTTGTTTGGGCATCCGCAAGCCCGCTTATACGTCAAAGGTAGCGGCTATGACCTCGCTACCATCACCGAGGCCGGTTTTTCGCCGTTGGTGCTGGCTGACATCGCCCGGTTGGTCACACTGCCCAGCATGACCGACAGTGAGATGATGAACGCTATGGGGAGCGGGCGCATCCGCGCCGATGCGCCGTTGCCGTCGGTGGAGACCATCTTGCACGCGGTTTTGCCGTATAAATACGTGCTGCACGGTCATGTGATGTCGATCATGTCGTTGTCCGGCGCGGCGGACGGGGAGGCCGACTTCGGGCGACTCTACGGGAAATCACTGGTGCTTGTACCCTACATCATGCCCGGATTCAAGCTGGCGCGACTGGGCTATCACTGTTGGTTAGACGCGCTATCGGCGCGACCCGCTGCCGGGGGTATTCTGCCAGCCGATACCGAGGGCGTGATTGGGATGGTGTGGCTCAAGCACGGCCTCGTGTCATGGGGTGATACGGCGCGGGAGGCTTATGACCGGTTCATCGCACTGGCGACTCAAGCCGAGGCACAGCTTAACCGCCGGGCGCTGCCACCTGTCTCACAGTTGCCCGCTCCGACTCACGTTGAGCGCCGGGAAGTCGCAGCACTGCGCCAGAGTATCAGCCAAGTTGCGGGATTCCCGATGATTATGCGCCGCAGCGTGGACGCTCAAGCCAACCGGTTCGCCAGTCATACCCAAGTCGCGGATTGGTCACAACGCGGCACGATGACGCCCGACCATGTGATTCGCACGAAGCGCATCCCGATGTTGGGGCGCGATGTGGCGGGTTATGTCGCGGAATATCGGGCGTATTTCGAGCGCAACGCCCCGCGCAACGCCGACCCACTGACGATGCTTGACCCCGCGCCGAGGGTTGTGCTTGACCCGCTGTTGGGGTTAGTCAGCGTCGGGCGGACGGGTAAAGAGGCGGGTGTGGCCTGTGCAATTTATGAGCGCACGGTTGAGGCCATCTTGCGCGCCGAATCCGCCGGCGGATGGCAGCCACCCAGCGAGGCTGATTTATTTGATGTTGAGTATTGGGAATTGGAGCAAGCGCGTCTGCGCCGTAACACGCCGCAAAAACCGTTTACTGGCGAAATCGCGCTGGTGACGGGAGCGGCGTCTGGGATTGGCAAGGCCTGTGCTGACGCGCTGCGGACGAACGGGGCGGTGGTGGTCGGGCTGGACATCAACCCGACGGTGATTGACCTGTTTAACGGGGATGACGCGCTCGGCCTCGTTTGTGATTTAACCGATGAGGCCGCGCTGTCCGAGGCGCTGGAGGCGGCGGTCAACCGATTCGGCGGCCTCGATATGTTGGTCTTAAATGCGGGCATTTTCCCGGCCAGCGCCCCGATTGCCAGCTTAACGCTTGCGATGTGGCGGCAGACGATGGGCATTAATCTTGACGCCAATCTGATTTTGATGCGCGAGGCGCACCCACTTTTGGCGCTGTCACCACGCGGCGGACGAGTCGTCATCATCGGCTCGAAGAATGTGCCTGCGCCGGGGCCGGGGGCGGCGGCCTATTCTGCGTCGAAGGCGGCGCTGAATCAATTGGCACGGGTGGCGGCGTTAGAATGGGGGAAAGACCGGATTCGCGTCAACAGCGTACATCCTAATCAGGTTTTTGATACGGCGCTGTGGACAGAGGAGGTCATCAATGCACGCGCCAAGCATTACGGCCTGACGGTAGACGAGTATAAGACCAACAACGTTTTGCGCGCCGAAGTGACCCGTCTTGATGTGGCCGCCGCTGCCGTGGCCTTGCTGGGCGATGCTTTTCGTGTCACAACTGGGGCGCAAGTGGCGGTGGACGGGGGTAACGAACGTGTTATATAAGCGTCGCGTTGCTTGCGATGTGTGTTCTGATGGGCTATGCTATGAAGCAGTCGGCTCATCGGCATGTATTACCGTGGTGGTGGCGGACTGTTTTGCAAAGGTATGTTCATATCGCTGGAGGAGTGAAGTATGCGCCGTAAATTAGTGTTAGTGATGGTATTCGTGTTGGCGTTGGTCAGCACGGGTGCGTTCGCGCAGGGTGAACAGGTCACGCTGCGGGTGACATGGTATGACGACGGGAACGAAGGCGCGGTTTTGCGCGGCATTTTAGATCAATTTGAAGCCAATAACCCTGACATTAAGGTTGAACTCGACACGGTGGCGTATAACGTCATCCTAGAGCAAATCCCGCAGCAGGTTCAAGCCGGTGAAGCGCCGGACTTACTGCGCCTGACCAATTTCCTCGGTCTGCGCGGCTATTATCTGGATGTGACCCCCTACTTGACCGACGCGGAAGTTTATGAGAGTTACTTCCCGGCGGGCGTCCTGAACGCTTTCCGCCTTGACGGGGAAGAAGGTCTGTTCGGGCTGCCGCTTCAGACCACGGTCAGCGGCCTCTACGCCAATGCCACACTGTTTGAGCAAGCCGGTATCGAGATGCCGACAGTGGATGACGGTTGGGATACTTGGATTGAAGCGGCCACCGAAGCAGCTGCTGCCACCGAGACCCCGTATGCTATCGCTTTTGACCGCGCCGGTCATCGTTTTGTCGGCCCAGCCATCAGCGAAGGCGCGTCGTTCGTCAATGAGGACGGCACGCTGACCATTGATCAGCCCGGTTTCCGCTTGATGGCCGAACGCTTGAAGGCGTGGCACGAGGCGGGCATCATCCCGGTTGAAGTCTGGTTGGGCGCGGGCGGCAGCTATGCTCCGGCAGCCGACTATTTCATTAGTGGTCAGGCCGTGTTGTACATGGCCGGATCGTGGCAGATTAACAATTTTGCCAGCAATATCACCGATACTTTTGACTGGGTGGCGATTGGCAACCCTGCGGGCGCAGAGGCGGCTTCTGGGATGCCCGGCGGCGCGGCGCTGATGGCGATGGCCGCCACCGAACACCCGGAAGAAGTCGCCCGTTTGTTGGAGTATCTGGCGACCCCGGAAGTCTACGCGCAATTCACCGCCGAGACGCTGTTCCTGCCCGGACACCTCGGTCTGCCTGAATTTGAGTATGTCACCGACAACGAAGACGCTAAGGCCGCGCTGAACGTGTTCGCCGCCGAAGTGCCGAAGATTGCTGAAGCCGCTTACGCGCTGAACTTCTACCCGAAGTTCTTTGATGCCTTCAATGTCCCGACCCGTGAACGCCTGACCCAATATCTGGCCGGTGAACTGACCTTGGACGAGGCGATTGAGCGTATCCAGCAAGACGCCGACACCGCGATTGCGCCAGCGTCGTAGACCTTTCTCACCCCTAGCCCCTCTCTGTACATTACCCGCAAGTTTATGAGAGAGATTCGGGACGACCCATCAGCCCTCACCCCTAGCCCCTCTCCCTCATGGAGAGGGGAATCTAGGTTAGACGACCAACATCGTTTGAGGGGGAAAGAGAATCTGGGTGCGCCCCTACGAAACCACACGGTTTTGGTAGGGGCGGGGTCATGTCCCCGCCCGCCATGCAAAAATCTGAAATGCACCCCATGCCGCGTTAAACGTCTCGCCGCGAATTATTGGTTTTGATAGACTATAGAAAGGTTTATCAGATGGCCTCTCGACAGCGCCTTAAAATCCTCCGTAGCCCGCTCGAAATCGTGTATAACGCGGTTGTGGACGCGCTAGATTTCGTCCTCCGCCCGCTACAAAAACGCATCGGTCAGCGCAATATGGCGTATGTGTTCGTGCTGCCCAACCTCATAATTTTCTCCCTGTTTGTGCTGTTCCCGATGTTGCTCAACTTTTATTATGCCTTCACTGGTGGCTCGAATATTTTCCCCGACCAACGCCCGTTTGTTGGGGGGCAAAACTTCAGCGCCATTTTTAACTGCCAAGATTTCACCAATCCCAATTCGTGCCAAGAAGACCTGTTTTGGAAGGCCGCCTTTAATACGTTTGGTTTTGTCGTGCTTCAGGTCGGTGTGATGGTGGTTATTTCGTTACTGACGGCGCTGGCGCTCAACCGCAAGATACGCGGACGTGGTTTTTTTCGCAGCGTGTTTTTCTATCCGGTGCTGTTGTCACCGGTGGTGATTGCGCTGATTTGGCGCTGGATATTGCAAAGTGACGGCCTGCTCAATGGCTTGCTCACGTCTGCCGGATTAGAGCGTGTAGCCTTCTTGACCAACCCCGATTGGGCGCGTTTTTGGGTGATTTTCATCAGCGTGTGGGCGCAGATGGGGTTTTATACCCTGATTTTGCTGGCCGGGTTGCAGAGCATCCCAAACGAGTTGTACGAGGCGGGGTCGATTGACGGCGCCAACAACCTGCAAACTTTCCGAAATATCACGCTGCCGCTGTTGATGCCGACGATGTTGGTGGTGTTTGTTTTGGCGCTGATTCGGGCGGTGCAGGTGTTTGACCAAGTGTACGCCTTCACCAACGGCGGCCCCGGCACGGCCACGACTTACATGATTCAATACGTCTATCTGACGGCCTTTGCCGGGCGTGGCAATCAATACGGATTGGCTGCGGCCGCCTCGGTGATTTTGGCGACGGTGTTGTCGGTGTTCACGCTGTTGCAAATCCGTTTTGGCCGCCGTTCCGAGCTGGCATTGTAGGGAGATTGGGATGGCGACTGCGCTGCGAACATTTTTCACCCGTACACGCGGGCATAATCGGCTGGACGTGACCGACTGGCTGACCTATGGCTATCTGATCCTCGGCACGCTGGTGATGTTTGGCCCAGTGTTGTGGTTGGTGATGTCATCCTTCAAAGACATCAATGAAATTAGTCGGTTTCCGCCGCGTTTTTTGCCGTATCGCCAGCAAACGGTACAGGTGGAGGGCTATGCTGACCCGCTGCCGATGTTCATTGTGACATTGGAAGATGGCACAACCCGCGTTTTGGCGCGGGCGCGCCGGGTTGGGATTGAGGCGCAGATGGTTGACCCCGCCGCGCCAGCGGAAATTATCCGCGCTAACATCAGAGCCATGACGCCGGTAGAGGCGGTCTTTTTCAGCTTTGATAACTATGTGCGCGGGGTGGAAAAGTTCAACTTCCCGCGCTATCTGATGAATACCGTGATCGTGACCGTGATCGCGACTTTTCTGACGCTGCTGGTCAATAGCATGGCCGCCTTCGCGTTGAGCAAGTATAAATTCCCCGGCGCGAACATGATTTTTCTGGTCATGGTCGCCACGTTACTCGTGCCGCTATCAGTCATCCTCGTGCCGCTACTGCTGGTGATTACCGAGGTCGGCTGGTTCAACAGCCTGATTGGGTTGATTGTACCGACGGTGGCGACCCCGACGGGCGTATTTTTGCTGCGCCAATACATGCTGACCATCCCTGATGAATTGCTCGAATCGGCACGGTTGGACGGCGCGAGTGAGTGGCGGATTTATCTACAGGTAATTTTGCCACTGGCGCGCCCGGCGTTGGCGGTGCTGGCGATTTTTAGCGTGATGTGGCGCTGGAACGACTTTTTATGGCCGTTAGTGGTGCTACAAAACAGCGAATTTTTCACGCTACAAGTCGGGTTGAACTCGTTCCGGGGCGAGTTAAACACCGACTGGGATTTGATTTTGGCGATGACCGTGCTGACGGCGCTGCCGGTGACGGTGATTTTCGCCTTCCTGCAAAAATACATCACGACGGGGATTGCGACGACGGGGATGAAATAAACTTGCTCCCTTTTTGATCCTCCGCAAGCGGGCGGCGTAGCACCAGCTTACCCCAAACCGCGTCCACGGGGAGATGGGATTTTTAGGCGCGGGCAGGTGGTGAGGTTTCTTTGTATAATAGGGCGATGTTTGACATCCCCTAACCTAAGGAGCCATGGTGAACGAAACCACCCGTATCGCGCTGATTCAGACCCGCTGGTTGGGCAGTCGCGCCGCTATGATTGATGACTATACCGACCTGATCGCGCAAGCCGCCGCCGGGGGCGCACAGGTTGTTTGCCTGCCAGAACTCACACTCAGCCCGTATTTCCCTAGCCGCGCCGACCCGTCTGGTTTTGAGTGGGCGGAGTCGTTGGATCGCAGTGACTCGGCACGCTTTTTCAGCGGGCAATCCGCGCAGCATAAAATCACCCTGATTGGCAGCCTGTTCGAGAAAACTGAGGACGGTGTTTATCACAATACGGCGGTGATTTACGGCCCGGATGGCGTTCGGATCGGCTATACGCGCAAGGTGCATATCCCCAGCGGCGAGGGCTATCACGAGACCGATTTCTTCGTCGGCGGGGAAGACTATCCGGTGCATACGGTCAACGGTTGGCCGACAGCTGTCCCGACCTGTTATGACCAGTGGTTTCCCGAATTGGCGCGGATTTATGCCCTCAACGGCGCGCAATTCATCTTCTACCCCACTTGTATCGGCAGCGAACCGACAGACCCCGATTTTGACAGTCAAGACGCTTGGCGGACGATGATGCGCGCCCACGCCATCGCTAACGGCGTCTATGTAGCGGCAGCCAACCGCACGGGGACGGAAAACGGCATCACGATGTACGGCGGCAGTTTCATCTGCGCGCCGACGGGCGAAATTATGGCGCAAGCCGGGCGTTACAGCCGTGACGTGATTTATGCGACGCTGGATAACGCTGTTTTGAGCCGTTGGCGCGGTTTATTCCCGTTATTGACGCAGCGTAAACCGGCGGCGTATGGGCGCGTCGTCCAAGCGTCTGATGTTGGATTACCAGACCGGTTTAAGAAATAGGAGATCGTATGATTCCAGAATTGATCGCCCGTACCGCGTGCCGAACCGGTGAAAACCCGCTGTGGCATCCCGATGAGCGTGCTGTGTATTGGACGGACATCCCCGGCGGCGCGATTTACCGGCAGGCATGGGGCGCGTCAGACCATACGGAGGTCTACAATGGTGATGTGGTGGGCGGTTTCACGCTGCAAACCGATGGCGCATTGCTGCTATTCGGCGCGGGCGGCAGGGTTCAGCGGTTGGCGGGCGCGACTCTGACCACGGTGCTAGAAAATATCCCGGCGGAGTTGGGGACGCGCTTCAACGATGTGATTGCCGACCCGATGGGGCGGGTGTTGTGCGGCACGATGCCGACCAGAGCGCGCGGCGGGCGACTGTATCGTTTGGACGCTGATTTGACGCTGACCCAAATTGTTGACCACATCGGCATTTCGAACGGGCTGGGATTCACCCAGAATCGCAAACAGATGTATTATACGGATAGCGATCCGGCGCGGACGATTTGGCGGTTTGATTATGACGCCGCCACCGGTACGCCCAGCAATCAGGCCAAATGGTTGGTCTTCACTGACGGCGACGCCGTTCCAGACGGCCTGACCCTAGACGCCGACGGCTGTATCTGGTCCGCGCAGTGGGACGGCGGCTGTGTGATTCGGTTTGACCCTGACGGGCGCGAGATGAGCCGGATTTTTGTGCCGGGCGCGCTCAAGGTCAGTAATATCACGTTTGGCGGGGACGATTACGCGACGATGTTCCTGACCACGGCGGGCGGCGATGACAAGGGCATGAACGGCATGAACGCTGGCGCGCTGTTCGCGGTGCAGCCGGGGGTTAAGGGCGTGCCGGAGTTTAGATCACAAATCAAGACATAGGGGACAGGCTATACCCTGTCCGTAGGACAAGCCGGGGTGGGATATGATAAAATCTGTACGGATTTTTGGCCTGCTGATGATCCTCGCCCTCCTGACGCTCAACGTCGGGGCGGCGGGACCAAACCTGAGCGTGGACGTGTCGCAAGACCGCGCCGCGATTGACCCGTTAATTTACGGGATGAATTTCGTTGACCCGGCGTTGGGCGCAGAATTGGCGCTACCGCTGAATCGTTGGGGCGGCAATGACACCAGTCGCTATAACTACCTCTTAGATACCAGCGCCAAAGGGATGGATTACTTTTTCTCGGTCATCCCTTACAGCGCTGATGGGGCGAACTTGCCCGAAGACTCCACCGTTGATCGGTATATCCGGCAAAACGCGGCGTGGGGCGGCCAGACCATCATCACCGTGCCGCTGATTGGCTGGACTCCGAAGGCGGCGGACATTCACCTGTGCGGCTTTCCTAAATCACGCTTCCCCAATCAACAGGCGTTTGAGCCGTGGCGTGAAGAATGTGGCAATGGCAAATACCCTGATGGGACGCCCATCACCAATCCCGTGGCAACCGATTCCAGCGCGCCGATTACCACGCAATTCGTGACCAATTGGGTGGCGTATCTGGTCAATCGTTACGGCGGCGCGAACAGCGGCGGCGTCCGCTTATATGCGCTGGACAACGAGCCGCA
>Ga0105044_10009599_pt1 | contig 13226 bp, 12 predicted proteins | sample MAT01_FD_78092 | JGI IMG/M metagenome (GOLD analysis project Ga0105044, IMG submission 78092) | Freshwater microbial communities from Lake Fryxell liftoff mats and glacier meltwater in Antarctica - MAT-01 | ecosystem: Environmental > Aquatic > Freshwater > Ice > Liftoff microbial mat | place...
CACTCGATTCCGTCATGATACCTCGGATCAGACCAACCAAACAGACCTCCTCGGAACGCTGGATGAGCCATAATTCTTTATCCCATCAAGGATGAGCTGCATATCGAAGAACGAAGAACGAGTGCCGGATTGCCACCGCTCAAGGAGTACTTAAAGTTCTTCAGACTTGAATACGTTCCTCCAATCAAGTGACTTCGCCATTCAAACGATGGGCGATTCGTCTCGAAGCTTGCAATCTGCGCTGCGATGGGAACACAGCGAACATCCCTTGGTGTCCGTCGATTGCAGATTGGCCAAACCACCGCAGGAGCCAGCGAGTCCTCGTCGTCCAAACATCACCCCGAGGGCCATGCCCAGCATGACCAGCACGAAGACACTCAACGTGATTCCGAAGACAATGCACCAAACTACCCAGCTCATGATACACCTATTTCGCTACGCTTAACTGTTTGCTGACCTCGGGAAAAAGCTCGGAAAATCGAGTCGAACAGGTCGACGGAAACCGGTTGCCTTGGCGAAGTATCAAAAGGACTGCCCAACTCTTCGACTCGGCCAATTCCAGCCCCCGTTCCGGGCCCATCGCCATCATGCAAGTAGCGATCCCATCGGCCAACGCACCGTTATCGGCAACAGCTGACGCGGATGCTAACTGGTGCGTCACGGGGCGCCCGGTGTTCGGATCGATCGTATGCGAAAATCGGTGACCTTCGAACTCGAAGAAATTGCGATAGTCTCCACTGGTCGCAATCGCTGCATCGGATAAACCCACGGTGGTCTTTAGCGATCGTTGGAAGTCAAGCGGTGCTTCGATACCTACACGCCAAGGCTGGCCATCGGCCCGGTTTCCTCTCGCAACGATCTCGCCGCCGATCTCAACAAAGTAGTTGGAAATGCCATTCGCCTCGATCACGGCACCCACGCGATCAGAACCATGCCCCTTGGCGATGGCCGAAAGATCGATTTGCAGCTCTGGCTTGGCTTTCTTCAAGCCTGGTGGATCGAGCCTAACCGACAACTGTTGGTAACCCACCCATGCTCGTGCTATGTCCAATTCTTCGTCGGTCGGAATCGTATTGCTCCGTTTTCCGGGACCAAACCCCCACAGGTTAACCAACGGTCCTACGGTTATGTCAAACGCTCCTTCCGAAGCCATCGATAGTCGCAATGACAAATCGACTAAGACCGCTGTCTCCGACGATACGGAAAACCAATCCGTAGAACTTGAAGCATTGAAACGGGTGATTTCAGAGTCCTTGAGATAGGTCGACATTTGCTGATTCAGACGCAAAAGTTCATCTTCGATTTTATGATGCAACGCCTGTTTCAAGGGACCGCCTGATTCAGGCTGGTACCGAATCGTGTAGGTGGTCCCCATCGTCGCACCCTGTAGCAGTTCGTGCGTCTGGAGCGGTTTGGTTTCGCTGCAGCCGTTCAGACATACAACGCAAAGCAGATAAAGAGCAAGGTGGGCGATAGGGGGGTGTAGCTCGGTACGGAGTGCTGAAATCAACGGCACGGAGTACCGTGCTACACTGGACACATGAATCATAGACTGCCCTCTATCCACCGAAATCGTCGTAGGCGATGTTGCTTTGCGGCACACCCAATTCATCGAGCATCTTGAAGACGGCTGAGTTCATCATGGGTGGACCGCACAGGTAGTATTCGATATCCTCCGGTGCCTGATGACACTTTAGATAGTTCTCCAAAACCACTTGGTGAATGAATCCGACATGACCGGTCCAATGGTCTTCGGGTTTCGGTTCCGACAACGCGATGTGGAACTTGAAGTTTGGGAATTCCTTTTCGATCTTTTGGAAATGGTCGACGTAGAACAGTTCTCGCATGCTGCGACCGCCGTACCAATAGGAGACCTTGCGTTTGGTTTTTCGATTTCGGAACAGCTCGAAGATGTGGCTGCGCAAAGGTGCCATTCCTGCACCACCTCCAATGTAAACCATCTCGTTCTCCGTGTCCTTGATAAAGAACTCACCGTAGGGACCGGAGATGGTAACTTTATCGCCAGGCTTTAGACTAAAGATATAGGAACTGACTCGGCCGGGCGGTGTTCCCTCGGGGGCTCGCGGAGGCGGCGATGCCACTCGCACGTTGAGCATGATAATCCCGGTTTCGCCCGGATAGTTGGCCATAGAGTAGGCGCGGTAGACCGGCTCGTTTACCACAGAAGTGTACCGCCATATTTTGAACTTGTCCCAATCCTCCCGAAATTGCTCCTCGATCTCAAAGTCCCGGTAATGAACCGTATGCGGAGGCACGTCGATTTGGATGTATCCGCCGGATTTGAAGCCCACTGCATCGCCCTCGGGCAATTCCAAAACTAATTCCTTGATAAACGTGGCCACGTTGTGATTCGAGCGGACCGTACACACCCACTTTCTGGTTTCGAGAACCTCATGCGGCACCTCAATTTTCATGTCTTGTTTGACCGCCACTTGGCAGCTCAAGCGGTATCCTTCACGAGCCTTGGATGTGCTGATGTGGGTTCGCTCCGTCAGCAAGATCTCGCCGCCGCCCGAAACGATCTTCACTTTGCACTGTGCGCATGTTCCTCCACCACCGCAGGCGCTGGATACGAATATCCCGTTGTTGGCCAGGCAACCGAGCAGCTTGCCTCCGGCCGGAACCATCAGCGTTTTGCTGTCGTTGACCACGATCTGAACATCGCCGGCCGCCACCAATAGCTTCTTGGCACCCAGGATAAGGATGACCAGTGACAACACCACCGCGGTGAAGAAAAAGACTCCGATCAGAACCAAGTTAATGCCAGTCATAGCTGCTCATTCCGCTCGAAAACCACTTAGAGTTGGATGCCCGAAAAAGCCATAAACGCCATTGCGATCAGTCCCACCGTGATGAAGGTGATCCCCAGTCCACGCAGCCCTAAAGGTATATTGCTGTAGCGCAATTTCTCTCTGACCGCGGCCAAAGCAATGATGGCCAATGCCCAGCCGAAGCCGGACCCAAAGCCATACACAACGCTCTCGCCGAGATCGTACCCCCGTTGATCCATGAACAACGACCCTGCCAAAATCGCACAATTGACCGTGATCAACGGAAGAAAAATCCCAAGCGCGCTATAAAGAGCTGGAAAGAACCGATCGAGAACCAACTCTAGAATTTGAACGATGGCCGCAATCACCCCGATGTAGCTGATGAACCCGAGGAAGCTCAAATCGACCGACCCGAAACTAGGACCGAGCGTTTTTGCCAATGCACCTTCGGAGAGCAAGTACTGATAGAGCAGATTATTCGCAGGTACCGTCACGGCCTGCACGATCGTAACCGCAATCCCGAGTCCGATGGCCGTTTTGATATTCTTGGAGATGGCAATGAACGTGCACATGCCCAGAAAGAACGCGAGCGCCATGTTCTCGATGAATATGCTCGTCAAGAACAGGCTTAAGTAATGCTCGAAACTATGAATGGTCATTTTGTTTTAAGCCTCCTCCATTTGATTGGGTTTTATAGTTCTTACGATCCAAATCAGGATTCCAATGAGGAAAAACGCACTGGGGGACAAAAGTAGTAGACCATTCGGTACGTACCAACCACCCTCCGTGACCTTGGCCAAAATGGGGAGGCCAAATAGCGAGCCAGATCCGAAAAGCTCTCGCACGAAGGCCACCAGCATGAGGACAGCGCTGTATCCGAGTCCATTGCCGAGCCCATCGAGAAAACTCATCCATGCGGTGTTCTTCATCGCAAAGCCCTCAGCGCGTCCCATCACGATGCAGTTGGTAATGATCAAACCGACGAACACACTCATGGTCTTGCTGATCTGGAAAAAATAGGCTTTGAGGATTTGATCGACGACGATCACCAAGGAGGCGATCACGACCATCTGAACGATCATTCGAATACTGCTTGGGATGAAGTTTCGTAGGGCAGCGATCGTCGCGCTCGAGAATGCGGTCACCAACGTCACTGCAATGCACATGACTAGCGCTGTGGAGAGTTGTGTCGTTACCGCCAACGCGGAACAAACACCGAGGACTTGTAGTGTGATCGGATTGTTGTTGACGATCGGATCGAGAAGAATTTTTTTAGGGGATGGTGCTAACATATGAATCGCCTTTCTGAGCAGCTAGTTTCTCAAGATAAGGACCGAAAGCGTCACTGCTAAACCAATACTTGAGCATGCTGTCGACACCGCGACTGGTGATCGTTGCGCCCGAAAGCCCGTCCACCATGTACGGGAGGTTTTCCGACGTGGGACTTCCTTTCGCAACGCCTACCGCCAGCGTGGCATCCGCCCGGTCACCTCTCCAGAGCTTTTTACCTTGCCATTGTTTTTTCCATTTAGGGTTCTCCACTTCGCCTCCCAACCCTGGCGTTTCACCATGCTCATAGTAGGTCAAGCCGTTGATGGTCTTGAGGTCGCTGTTCAAAGATACAAAGCCGTACATGGTCGACCAAAGCCCTTTTCCATAGATCGGCAGGACGACCTGTTCCAGCTGGCCCTGTTTGTCTTTCACCAAGTAGACCCACGTGTACTTTTCGCGTTTTGGAATGCCGATTCGAAATTTGCTGGTGTTGATCGCTGTGTTCAGCGTTTCGTCTTTGGCGGCTTTGCGTTCGTCGAAGGAGTCGTTGGCAATCGCCTGGTCGGTGACGTATTCTCCCGTTTGGAGATCGACCACTCTGCGTTCGATGGTTCCGTCGGTAAACATGTCGGTGATTTCTTTTGCCTTCAGTTCACCCGACCGATTGCCTAAGCCTGCAGCCTCGACGATATTCTTTTGCCGGTCCAACAGTTTATTTTTGCCCTGCACATCCTTTAAAGCCACCGCCGCAGTGCTCACCAGCAAGGAGCAAGCGGTGCAAAGGACAAGCGTTACCACGAAGGTATTGGTGATTGAATCGCGTTTCTCAGGAAGCATAACGGGCGGCCCTCCGCTTGATGTTGGCTTGAATGACACAGTAGTCGATAAACGGGGCGAAGACGTTTCCGAACAAGATCGCCAGCATGATGCCTTCGGGGAAAGCAGGATTGACGACCCGAATCAGGATCGTCATGCCGCCTATAAGAAGTCCGTAGAACCATTTGCCAATCTCGGTCATCGAAGCGCTGACGGGGTCGGTGGCCATAAAGACGGTCCCGAAGGCAAATCCACCGATTACGAAATGCCACCAGGGCGGAACGTTGAACATGGAATTGGTCTGACTGCCCAGAAAGTAGAACAGCGAAGAGAGAGCCAGCGCCCCTAAGCAGACGCCGCTCATGATTCGCCATGAACCGATCCGAGTTACAATCAGAACGACGGCCCCGATCAAACACGCCAACGTGCTCGTTTCGCCGATGGAGCCAGGGATCGTTCCCAGGAAAGAGCTGGTCCAGGTAATGCTGTGCTCACCCCCAGTGGTCATGACATGTGCGAGTGAGTCTATCGTATTGGGATACTGTGCCGTATCGGCCGAAGCCAATTGCCCGAGGGCCGTTGCACCCGAATAGCCATCGATATTTCCCTCGCTGCCGACGTACTTCGAAGCGATCCAAACCCGGTCCCCGGTGATTTGAGCGGAGTAGGCGAAGTACAAGAAGCAGCGCGCAGTCAGAGCTGGATTAAGAAAATTCCGGCCCGTGCCGCCAAAGATCTCCTTGCCGATCACGATACCAAACGCGATCCCAATCGCGACCTGCCACAGCGGGATATCCGGAGGTAGCGTCAACGGAAATAGCAACCCGGTTACGAGAAAGCCTTCGTTGATCTCGTGCTTGCGAACGATGCTGAAGATGACTTCACAGATGCCGCCGACCGTCATGCAGACCAGATAGATAGGCAAAAAATACATGGCTCCGAGAAGGAAACAATCGAAAAGGCTATTCGGATTGTGCTCCAAGCCCATCGCGGTATGGAGGACATGATGCCAATCGAAATAGGGCTCCATCTTCAGGGCAATCAAGGATTGGATGGCCAGGTTGGCTTGGTAGCCGACGTTCCACATACCGAACAACGTGCACGGAACGAGCGAAACCACGACCATGATCATCATGCGTTTCAGGTCGATCGCATCGCGAATATGGGTGAGGCCCTTGGTGACGCTCCCAGGCGTGTAGAGAAAAGTATCTCCGGCTTCGTAAAGTGGATATAGTTTTTCAAGCCGTCCGCCTTTGTCAAAAAGTGGATGCATTCGATCGAGCATGTCGCGAAGGAACTTCATCGGTCTGCTATCCCTCATTCTCAATCTGGGTCAGATTGTCTCGCAGAATACTGCCGTACTCGTACTTGCCAGGACAGACAAAGGTGCACAAGGCGAGATCCTCTTCATCCAATTCGAGGCAACCCAATTCTTCAGCTCTCTCGGTGTCACGCGAGACGAGCGCTCGCAGGAGAAGCGTCGGCAAGATATCCAGCGGCATCACGCGCTCGTACGAACCGATTGGGACCATCGCTCGTTCACTCCCCTCGGTGCTCGTCGTGAGCGAAAAACGTTTGCGGGCTGAATAAGCGGCGGCGAATGCCCGAGTCAAAGAGAATTTGTTAAAGCCCGGCATTTGCCAACCTAACAATTCGCGTTGCTTCCCTTCGGCCAGGCATGACACCTGGAGATGGTAGCGCCCGAGGTACTCGACGTTTTCGGCGATCTGACGTCCACATAGAATCGAACCCGAGACGATGCGATTGTCCGAACCTGAAAGTTCACCCAGGGTCAGTTCTACCAGTGAGGCTCCCAACCGGGACTGGATCAAACGGGGTTTGGTCACCACCGGACCGGCGAGCGCGATCACCCGAGTCGGGTCCAGCCTGCCGCGCGTGAACGCGCGACCGATTGCTATCACATCCTGATAATCGAGATGCCAGTTCACATGATGGATTGAGGCAGGTCTCAGGAAATGCATATGGGTTCCAACCAAACCGGATGGGTGCGGGCCAGCGAATTCAGCCAGCCGAACCTTGGGCATGTTCTCGCCAGGAGTTTCTGTTCCCGATGCGCGGCATACGAAGACGCTTCCCTCGGTCAAACAGGAAATCGCTGAGAGGCCCGCAGAAAAATCCTCGCGTGCCGCTTGGATCACTGGGCTGGGGTCAACGGCCAACGGGTTGCTATCCATCGCGTTGACAAAGATCGCCGCCGGAACAGACTTAGGAGAAGGGATCCGGCTGAAGGGCCGCGTTCGAAAGGCTGTCCAAAGCCCTGTTTTTACAATGCGCTCGAGGACATCCTGGCGGTTCATTGCAGCGATCTGTCCCGCACCTATACCAGGAAGCTCGCGCACCGATTCTCTGTCCGCAATGTCGATGACCAATGACACCAAATGGCGTTTCTCGCCGCGATGGATAGCGCGAACCCTTCCACCTGCGGGTGAAGTGAAGAGGACTCCATCGGTCTGTTTGTCGACCATCATCGGTTGACCAAGCTGGACGTCCTCGCCCTCCGAAACCAATACGGTCGGACGAAGCCCAAGATAGTCGCCCGTGAGCAACGCCACCTGACCTATTGGGGTGTAATCAATGCGTTGCTCAGGCTCTCCCGCAATCGGGATCGCTAAGCCTTTCGAAGATAAAAATCGTTCGACCATCGCAGGACTTCCATTCATTATTCGCCATGAGCGAGTGCAATGACAGAGAGAGACACGCGAACCATGGCTAAACTTAGCCTTGGATATAGACCTTCAGGTAATGGTTCTCGACAGCCAGTAAATCGAACTGGGCCTTCACCACGTCGCCGATGGAAATCATCCCTGCTAAGCGTCCTTGGTCGAAAATCGGAAGATGTCGTACGCGATGCGACGTCATGATTCCCATAATGCTTTCAACCTCGTCGCTCGGATGGCCCGTAACCAGTTTCCGGGTCATGAAGTCGCGTACCGAAAGACAACTCAAGCTTTGCTTTTGGCTATCGATGGCTTTCAGGATGTCTCGTTCCGTTATGATTCCGACGATCAAATCTGCATCGACAACCATAAGAGAACCGCAGTTGAATTGCACCAATCGCTCAACGGCATCCTCGAGACTTGCGGTCGTTGCGATTTGGTGAACCATATGCCCTTTGGTTTGGAGAATTTCATAGACACGCATAGCAACTACCCTTTAAAAGTGACTCACGCTTTAAAACAGATAATATTTCAGACAAACGACCAAAGAGAAAAATCGCCTTCGCCTTTCGCTTAGTGAAATTAAACCTCTTTCACGGCCGATAAAGGGACTTTAGACGTCAAAGACCCCTGCCGCAAGCATTTCGGAACAATTCGTGCCAATTTTGGAAGAGTTTTCTGCCCGTACGATTTCGTCCTAGCGGCATTGGCAAAGAAGACGCCGCACAACGACCAACTGTGAACCATAGCAGTCCGGGACGATCCCTTTACATTCCTCACAAAAACGGTTCAAGACGAAAGCGTGTGGAGAGATGTTGCTCGATCTGTTTTCTCTTAAGCCCAACTTTGAAATTGGCAAAACCGCTGTCAACGCTCCAAGCCTCTTCCAAAAGAATCAACTCCTTGAGGAATCGCATAAAGGGGAAAAAGCCTGGAGCAATTCTGTGATACGAAGTAGCAGAAGATTTGTGTTCTAAGCATCGGGCTCGCCTGCTGCCAGTTTGAGTGCCAGGACAGGAACCGACCGGTTCGCGCCAAAGAGGAGGCATTGGTCTACCCATGGTTCCGCCAGCAGCCAGTTCGTCCAGAACATTGTCATCATCGCTTGCTCGATTCGAACAGACGACTGGCGAAGCCTCCGTGAGTCCGTAGCCTTGAAAAATGGGGTATCCCGCTTGTGCGAAACGGGTACGAATCGAATCCGCGATCGCAGCTCCGCCACTGGCCAACCGACGCAACTTGGTGCCCAGCATCTCGAGCAAACCGGTGCGCTGGCAGCTTGAAGCCTGCCATTTTGGAATTCGGCGTCTCGGACTATCCAAGCGACTTTGTTCAAGCGAGCAGCGGGTAAGGCCTGCAATGCATCCGCTAAACGCATCAAACGATTTGAACCTAGATACCCGCGGGGGCTTGAAAGTTACCTGACACAAATGCTTTGGCCATCGCCTTGGGAACTTCTGCCTCAGCTAAAACCAAGTTGGCTCGATTCTCGGCGACCTTTGCCTTCATCACCTGTTCGGAAGCGATTGCCTCGGCGCGTCTCTGTTCGGCTTGAGCCCGGGCCATCCGCACGTCCGCCTCCGCTTGATCTGCTCGCAGTCGTGCGCCGATGTTCTGGCCGACCTCGATGTGCGCGATATCGATCGAGACGATCGTGAAGGCGGTTTGGTTGTCCAGGCCGCGCTTGAGCACCGTACGCGAGATTAGATTTGGGTTCTCCAACACGACCAAGTGGGTTTCGGAGGATCCGATGGAGCTAATAATACTTTCTCCCACTCGGGCGATAACGGTCTCTTCGGTAGCACCACCGATCAACTGTTCCAGATTGGTTCGAACCGTAACACGGGCCTTGACCCGCAGCTCGATTCCATTCCTGGCAATCGCCGACAGAAAACCGCTGCCGCTGTGTTTTGGATCTGGGCAGTCGATAACACGGGGATGCACCGAAGTCCGGACGGCGTCGAGCACATCCCGGCCAGCAAGGTCAATCGCCGCTGCGCGATCGAAATCCAAATCGATCCCCGCTCGATGGGCCGCGATGATCGCGTTGATCACGTTCATAACATTGCCCTCCGCCAAGTAGTGCGCCTCTAGCCTCTGCGTGCTGATACCGTTGGTTCGATCGATGTCCAAACCGGCTTGGGCTGCCATAATCTTGGCGTTGACGATGACTTGTGACCGCACTTGCCGAAAGTACATCCCAATAAGGCTAGACATTGAAACATCGGCACCGCTCGTTTTGGCTTGCAACCACAAGCTGCCGAAATTCCAGAAGACGATCAAACTGATCAATCCACCGACCAGAACAGCGACCAGCAAGCCGATCATCAGAAAAGTTTTGGTATTGATGCCATCGAAATTGGCTTGAGCAAGGAAGGATAACATAGGATCGTTGGTACTCTCGAGGATGGCTGGTGTTGCTTACCGCGCACCAGTTTTACCGGTGAATCGATACGGACACCCTATTGTGACCAGTTTTGCACTCAATTTGCAACAGGGCAAGCCAATTTGCAACGGGGCAAGCCAATTTGCAACGGGGCAAGCCAATTTGCAACGGGGCAAGCCAGATTGCAGTAGGGCAAGTGCATCTTCACGTCTTAGTTTTTGGGTACGCCCTTCGTTGTACGACGCTCCGCGTCGTAGGAATCACGACGCGGAGCGTCGTGCAACTAAGTTTACCAACCCAAGTTTTTAGGTTGGACAATGCGCTAGCCAGACTTCCTGACCAAGCAACGGTCAAACGTCGGATTACTCTTCGTCGTTTGTGTCTTCGGCCAGCGCTTGAGCGACCGCTTTCGACAAATCCATTTCGGACTCCAGGTCCCAAAATCCTAGCGGTTCTTCGAGATCGGTGATCTGGGCCATCGGTTCCCCGATGGCGGATAATGCAAAGAGACCGAACTCTTCGTAGGGCCGTTCGGGCGAAGTGTAGAGATTGGCTCCATCCAAAACACGTCCCAAATCGCTAGCGAAGCGACGTTGCATGTAGCGAGCGAAAATCGCCAAAGCTTGGGGATCTGCTCCGCTGTCGAGCAAATGCCGTAGAGTGCCCGCGATATCGTGGTCTTCGTCTTTGGCCGCGTCCTCGATCCAGGTTGCATCGTGAATGGGAGTAAACAGGTCCTCGACGATTTCGTGAAAGCAGATGGTTTCCACGATCGGCGAGCTATCTTCGACGGCATCGTGCGCCATCTCGTCCGCGTCTTGAAAGCCGCGGGCGTTCAGAAACTTGGTGATCTCTTCTAGATTTTCGTTGCTCATACTGGTGCTTTTCTGATTGGAAGGCATCTTGCCTGTGGGATGGACGGAGTATCGATTTGGTCGGACTTAGCGGGTTTCAGGACGCAAGTTTTACCCAGCAGACGACCTATTTGGCAACAGCCGAAAACCAAGAAACCCATTCCTAGAAATTTTGCAACGTGATAAATCCAAGAAAACGACTATCATACGTTCGTAAACGTTACTCCCACACTCTGAAACTCGTCTTGCATGGCAGGTGCCATTCCCCAGCCAAACCTGTTTGGAAGATCTCCGTTCCTATCATGACCAGCGAAACCACTCCAAGCATTCCAGCCATTCCAGCCATTCCAACCATTCCAGCCATTCCAGCCACCCTGGCCGCCAAAAAGATTTCCATTCTGGATTGCTCGGAACGATCTCTCGTTCAATGGCTGGCGGAACGTGATTTCCCAAAATATAGATCCAAGCAAATTCTGACGTGGATCTACCAAAGGAGGATCGATGCATTCCAGGACATGTCGGATTTGCCAAAAGAGCTGCGAACCAAACTGGATGAACATTTCTCCATCTTCCAATCGAAAACCGCCGAATCGCAGCAGTCGGAGGACGGTACCGAAAAGCTCCTTTTGGAGTTGGCTGATGGTGGCCGGATCGAATGTGTTTTGCTGCGAGATGGCCCGCGCAGGTCTGTTTGCTTGAGCAGTCAAGTCGGTTGCGCCATGGGTTGTGTGTTTTGCGCAAGCGGTTTAGATGGCGTAGATCGCAACTTAACGCGGGGAGAAATATTGGAGCAAATGCTCAAACTGCAACGGCTGCTCGAACCCGAGGAACGGCTCAGTCACATCGTCATGATGGGTATGGGTGAGCCGCTGGCCAATCTTCGTACCGTGCTGGAGGCGCTCGATGTCGCAAGAGACGGTGACGTTGGCCTGGGCATCAGTCCGCGGCGAATCACCATCAGTACCGTCGGTCTGCCCCCTGCGATCGATCGACTGGCAGAAGCGAACTCACCCTTTCAACTTGCCATTAGTCTCCATGCACCCAACGATGAGCTTCGGACGCGGCTCGTCCCGGTGAACAGAAACATTGGAATCGAAGCGGTGATGGATGCAGCCGACCGATACTTTGGCGTAACAAGCCGTCGCCTAACGTTCGAATATGTCCTGCTGAAGGATTTGAACGACTCCCCACAATGCGCTGAGCAGTTAGTGCGTTTGCTCAGACGCAAAACAGCCATGCTGAACGTCATTCCCTATAACCCTGTGCCAGGCTTGCCGTACGAAACGCCCTCCTCCGAAGCGATCTTAGAGTTTCGGCGCATCCTGATGGAAGGGGGGATCAACGTGATGTTCCGCCAACGCAAGGGGAACGACATTCAAGCCGCTTGCGGACAGCTTCGTCGGCTTCGGGAACGCGAACCCCAAATTGTTACGCTCAACAGCACTATGTCGTAGATGGCTCGAAAATCTTTCTCCTCAGCTATGCTCAAAACCGCAATCGGCTCCATCGTTCTAGTGCTGTGCGTACTGGGATCACTCTTGGCGATACGGTACGCAAAAATAGAAATGATGGCTGCCGCGGCGCTGCCTCCTCCCGAAGAATTTCCCGAAATCGTAGAATTTGCGAGACCAAGGCCGGTCATCCTGCGGCAGAGCACGACGACTGTTGGAACCATCTTGGCACCTCGCTCGCTGCAGCTTAAGACCGAGGTGGTTGGCACCGTCTCTGAATTAGGATTCGAACCTGGTCAAACCGTTGCCAAGGGTCAGTTGCTGTTGAAGCTGGATACGAGCGTCGAAGAAGCGCAGTTGGCCAGCGCAACAGCTGTCGAACAGATCGCCCAGTCGACGCTGGAACGCACCCGTCGAGCGTCCAAGGTCCAAGCCATTAGTGAACTGGAACTCGAACAGGCTTCAGCCATCATGTCCCAAGCCAAAGCCGACGTCCTACGATTAAAAGCAGTAATTCGCAAGAAGACCCTTCGAGCTCCTTTTGACGCCCAAGCTGGATTGTTCGATATCCAAGTCGGTCAGTACTTGTCTGAGGGTACTCAGATTACGATGCTGCAAGGGTTCGACCGGATCGAACCGTATATCCATATCGACTTCATGATGCCACAGCAAGCTGCTGACGACCTACATGTCGGCGACGAAATCCGCTTGGCCGTAGACCAGCAACGCATTCCTGCCAAGATCATCGCGGTCGACTCACAAGCCGATCGTATCACTCGCAATGTGATGGCCCGCGCTCGACTGGACCATCCACCATCGACGATGCAACCCAACGACTCGGTTCGAATTGAACTGGATTACGGTTCGTCCACCTCTGCTGTTTCCATTCCAGCAACGGGGCTTCGAAGATCCCCCACGGGCGCGTTCGTGTACGTAGTGGAACCTGGGGCCGAAAATCCTGAGCAAATGCGAGTCAG
>Ga0105044_10009600_pt1 | contig 13225 bp, 9 predicted proteins | sample MAT01_FD_78092 | JGI IMG/M metagenome (GOLD analysis project Ga0105044, IMG submission 78092) | Freshwater microbial communities from Lake Fryxell liftoff mats and glacier meltwater in Antarctica - MAT-01 | ecosystem: Environmental > Aquatic > Freshwater > Ice > Liftoff microbial mat | place...
GGCGGAATCGAAATCAATACCAACCACGCCGCTTGGAACTACGGCCACTTGGCGACCTACTTCTCTATGGTCATCGAGAGTTGCGGCCTGAAGCCCGAAGCGGCCGCGCTCGCCCCGGCCGGCTTTAAGGAGATTTTCCAAGACGGTACGAACTGCGTAGATGACCCCGCCGGGACGACCTATCCCCCGATGGAGAAGATCCTTTCGACGTTCTTCAAGGCCTACGACGCGGCCCTTGCGGCCTTGGAAAAGGCCGACGACAAGGTTCTTGCAGCCGCACCGACCGACGAAAAAATCCGGGCCAACTGGAAGACCAACGGCGCTCGCGCCATGTTCCTCATGACCAACCATGTGGCGATGCATATGGGTCAGGTCAGCACCTGGCGCCGCGCTATGGGCCTGCCCGCTGCGTGAGCCAAGATCGCGTTCGTAAAACGATAGGGTCGATTGCAGCGGCACCGCCCTTTGGCGGTGCCGCTGTCGCTTCAAGGGTCGGATGATCCGATATCTCTCCCGGTGGTGATGCCTGTTTCCTGCAATGCCGTTCCTCGGTTACCGTTCAACTCCAAGGCAAAGGGCGATGCCGGTCGCGGGTGCGGCCGCCAGAACGTGCCATGGCTGAGAATCACATGAACAACGCGACATTCGAACCAGGCGGACCGGCAGCGCGGGCCATCACGTCGTCAATGCAGCCGATCAAGAAGGCCGACTTCCAGTTCGAGCAAGCGCGACACCTGCTGTGGCGCGCCGGCTTCGGCGGCACCGCAGGCCAGATTCAGGCCCTCGTCAGTTGGGGCCTCGACAAGTCGGTCGAACACCTTCTCAACTACGACAAGGTCCCGTTTGAGGCCGCCACCGGCGAGTCGTTCGACAAGGACATCATGCGGCCGCTCGGCGAGGAAGAGCGCCGCCTCTACCGCAAGGCCCAGCAAGCCAAAGACGAAGATGCGCTTGCCAAGGCCCGGTTGGCCCGGCAAAATGCCGAGCAGGCCGACCGCACGCAGATGCGCGAGATACAGACCTGGTGGGTCAAGCGGATGATCGAAACGCCCCGACCCCTTGAAGAGAAGATGACGCTCTTCTGGCACGGGCACTTTGCCACCAGTTACCGCACCATCGAAGACTCGTACCACATGTTCGCCCAGAACAACCTCTTCCGCAAGCACGCCGTGGGCAACTTTGGCGAGATGCTCTTTGCCATCATCCGCGACCCCGCCATGCTGGCGTATCTGGATCAAAACGACAGCCGCAAAAACAAGCCCAACGAGAATCTCGCCCGCGAGATCATGGAACTCTTCTCGCTCGGCGTCGGCAACTACACCGAGAAAGACATCAAGGAAGGTGCCCGCGCCCTCACCGGCTACACCTTCCGCGACGATGAGTTCATGTTCGAGAAGAACAACCACGATGCGGCGAGCAAGGTCATCCTCGGCAAACCCGCATCCCACGACGGCGATTCGTTCGTGCGGACGATCCTTGAACAGCGTGAGTGCGCGGTGTTCATTGCCACCAAGCTCTACCGCTACCTGTGCGCCGACTACCCAACCGGCAGCAAAAAGCGCGACGCCGCCGCCAAGAGCGTGATCAGCGATCTCGCCGCCACCCTCATGGCCAGCCGCTACGAGATCAAGCCCGTGCTCCGCAAGCTCTTCCAGAGCCAGCATTTTTACGACCCGCACATCGTCGGCGAGCAGGTCAAGTCGCCGGTGCAGCTCGTCGTGGGCGCCGTCCGCTCGCTCAACACGCCCGTGCGCGACCTGACGTTCCTGAGCGAGGCGTGCAACGCCATGGGCCAGAACGTGTTCTTCCCACCCAGCGTCAAAGGATGGGATGGCGGTCGGTCATGGATCAACACATCCACCATGTTCGTTCGCCAGAACACGCTCGTGTTCCTCCTCAGCGGCCGACGTTCGCAGGGGCGCGACGGCCTCTCCGATGTTGAAAAGTACGACGCGACCAAACTCTTCTCCGAACTCGCCGATGCCTACCCCGGCGCCTCGGCCGACGATGTTGAAAAAATGGTCGATGCGATTCTCGCCTTCACGCTCGGCCGCACCCAGCCGGCCAGCCGTCAAACTCTCGTCGACTTTGTCAAAGCCCGTGGCGGCAAGCTCGACCAGAAGTCCACCGTCGAGCTCATGCTCCTCATCACCGCCCTTCCCGAATACCAGTTGTGCTAAGCCCGCTTGTTTGTCACGCGACGCGCTCATCACCCCCGCTCATCACCCCCGCTTCTCACCCCCGCTTCTTGCCCTCTCCTGCCCGCTCCTTTGCTGATCGACCGACTTGCCCGGAGTGTTTTCCATGAGCGACATGAACCCCCTGACGATGGCCTTTACTCGTCGCCACTTCCTCCACCGCGGCCTCGTGCTCGCCTCGGCGTCCGTCGCCCTCCCGCAGTTCCTGCACGCCTCGGCCGCCGGCCTCCCCATGCCGCTCGAAGGCCTCACCAGCATGCCCGGCGTGCCCGAAGATCACGTTCTCGTGGTCATTCAACTCAGCGGCGGCAATGACGGCCTCAACACCGTCGTGCCCTACCAAGACGCGGCGTATCACCGCGCTCGCCCCGGCATCGGCATCAATGAAGACAAGGTGGTCAAGCTCGAGAAGGCCGAGGTCGGCCTCCACCCCGCCATGACACCGCTCCGCGAGATGTACGACGCCGGCCTCGTTGGCATCGTCCAAGGCGTCGGCTACCCCAACCCCAACCGCTCGCACTTCAAGAGCATGGACATTTGGCACACCGCCGATACCACGGCCACCGGCGAAGGCTGGCTCGGCCGCTATATGGACAGCGAATGCTGCGGCCAGGGCAAGGGCGAATCTGGCCGTCCCGAGCAACCGGCTTCGGGTTCCATGCCCGGCATCGCCATCGGGCAAGCCGCGCCTCTGGCCATGCAGGGCGTCAAAGCGAGCCCCATCGCCTTTGAAAATGCCGACCTCTTTCGCTGGACCGGCAAGGACTACAACAAGGCTCTCAGCGAGCCCTACGACACCATCACCCGTCAGGAAGTGGGCGTTAACAGCGACCCCGACACCAATGCCGCATTCCTCGTTCGCACCGCCCTCGATGCCCAGATCAGCAGCGACACCATCCGCAAGGCCGTCGCCGCGAAGGATCGCGTTTCGTATCCCGGTGGCGACCTCGCCCGCCAGCTCAAAATGGTCGCAAGCATGATCGCCGCCGGTCTGCGGACCCGCGTCTACTACGTCACCATGGGCGGCTATGACACCCACGCCGGTCAGGGCGGCGAGTTTGGTCGTCACTCGCAGTTGCTCGGTCAATATGCCAGCGCCATTCGCGCCTTCTATCAGGACCTCAAGGTCCAGGGAAATGACGGCCGCGTGCTCACCATGCAGTTCTCCGAGTTCGGCCGGCGCGTCGGCCAGAACGCCAGCCAAGGCACCGACCACGGCACCGCAGCGCCGATGTTCTTCTACGGCCCCATGGTCAAGCGCGGCGTGCTCAACGAGCACCCCTCACTCACCGATCTCGACTCAGGCGACCTGAAGTACACCACCGACTTCCGCTCGGTCTATTCCGGCGTGCTTGAGCAGTGGCTCGCCGCGGATAGCAAGAAGATCCTCGAAGGCACGTTCAAGCCCATGGCCATAGTCACCAAGGCGTGATTCGTCACCAAATCCCGGCCGCTTTCAAACCGGCAATCGGCCGCGAAGCAGTTCCTCGGCGAGCCGCCCCAGCGATAGCGGTGCGCTCCCCTCGGCCTTGTTGTTGGCAATCACCCACACGTCCCGCTCCGTAACCGCCGCGGCTTTGAGCAGCGTGACAATCTGCCCGCGCGCCGTCGGGTCCTCATCCACCAGTTTGTCAAACGGTTCGTAGCGATCCTTTGCCTCTTCGTACGACCGATCCGGCCGCAGCAGCCACCGAATCACCAGCGCACGCCGTGGCGGTGAATCAAACAACCGGGCCTGCTCGCTGATGCCCGGCATACTGGGATGACCAACCAGGCCGTGCAGCGCACCGCACCGCTCGAGCATCGCCGCCCAGCCCGCCGCATGCGTTGCCGACGCAATGGCGTGGTTGCGAACTTCTACGGTATAAAGCGGGCCGCGCGGCAGTCCGCTGAGGAACCCCTCAACACGATCGCGGAGCTCCTCAACACCGCCCAGCGCCGCCAGATCAAGCGGCGGAAACTGGAACACGATTGGCCCACAGGCCTCTTTCAACCCCATCACGGCCGGGCCCACCACACGATCGATGGCATACTGCACATCAAGAAACAGCGGATTCGCCAGCCCGCCGCTCGCCAGCGCCGCCGTGTCACCAAACGTGCGCCCCCGCTCGTCCCCCAGCGGCCGCGTGAGCGACTGGTGCGCCTTTACGAGGAACCGAAAGCCCGCCGGCACCAGTGCCGCCAGCTCGGCCATCTCTTCACGCGACATCGACTTGTAAAAAGTCCGATCAAGCCCCACGGTCCGAAACAGCGGGTGCGCCGCATACGCCGCCAGGCCGCTCCGCGCCAGTTTTTCCTTCGTCACGGCCCGGTCATAGACGAGTCCCGCCCAACCAGGAAACGTCCACGACGAAGTGCCCAGGTGCAGCCGGGCCGGAAGCCGCTTCCCAAGCTCTCGCAGCGCGCCAGTCGCCGCCGCCGCATCCACGATACTCCGCGCCGCATCGCGCGGTCCAGATTCAAACAACCAAGCTTGGGCACGTTCTTGAGCCATGCGATGCCCGACGTGCCCTTTGGCTCGTCATTTGGCGTTAAAATAGTAGTATCCTCGGCCGCCCGCTCAGCGTTCGCCGCCCCCGCTCGACTCTTTTGAGAATGGATCAGGCGGCATCGTCTCAGGCAGCGTGAAGACCTCCGCCCGCTGGTTCGTCGCATGGTCATTGCCGCTGGCCCGCGGCTTCACCGGGTCACTATCGCCGCATGCCACCAGCCTGATCTGCGGCCACTTGGCCCCCTGCGCCACCAGCGCCGCGCCAACTTCCCAGGCCCGCGCGTACGAAAGCTCCCGCGCCTTCTTCGTGTCGCCCAGCGCCTCCCGCGCGCTCACATGACCGCGAACTTCGACCATCCATCGCGTTCCGACAATCGAGTGGCTCAGTTCAACGATCGCATTCCGGCCCGTCTCCGAGAGACTCGTCGACTGATCGTCAAACTCAACATACCCCGACGGGGCTTTGTAGTCACTCGGCCGAACCGTCTGCGCGTCCTTCTTGTCGCCATCCGGGCCCGCCTCCCGCGTTTCGCCCGCGCTATCGCGTTTGCGCATGTACTCGCGGGCCGGCGCGTCGTTCGCGCCCGTGCCATTGGGGTCGACGGGGTTGTTGAACCCCTCGCGAATGGCCAGCACAAACTCCATCATGGAGTCCTTTGCCGGAGCCGACGAGTTGCCGTCGCCATCAGTGACCGGCCCCTTGGCCTTGGCGCCCATGTTGAGCGCCAGCAGAATGGCAAAGAACCCCATCTGCAAAAGCGCGTTGTCGGCAAACGACACAACCCACTCAGGCACGCCTTCTTCATGCTCCTCATGGCCCCCGCCGCCGTGCCCGCCTTTGCCATGACCGCCCCCGTGCCCGCCGCCGCCCTTGCCGCCCCCGTGTTCATCGTGTTCACCGTGCTCTTTGTCACTCATGCGCGTACCTTCTCAGTTGCATTGGTGGGGAACATCTGGCCCAAGGGGCAAAACTCACGGGGTGCTTTGCCCGCTTTACGCAGCGACCTTGGCCCGCATCGGCAGCGGCAGGAACGAACTCATCTTGTCGAGTGTCACACGCGGATTCTCACCCGCCTGGATCGAAAGAATTCCTTGCAGAACCATCTCGCGACTGAGGAGTTCCTCGCCAGATCGCAGCGCCAGTTTGTCGCCCATCGGGCCTGCTACGCAGTTGGCAAGCACCGTTCCATACATCGTCGCCACCACCGCAACCGCAAGCATGTGCCCCATGAGGCCGATATCGCCCGAGCCCAACTGGCTGAACATGCCAATCTGGCCAATCAGCGTCGCCGTGAGGGCAATACCCGGTCCGTACACCTTGATCAGGTCAAAGAACTTCTTGCCCGACTTGTGGCGGTCCTGCATCGCCATCACTTCCATCCGCAAGGTCGATTCAATCGTGGCCGCGTCGGTGCCATCGACAGCCATCTTCAGCCCCGCCGCGAGGAACTTGTCATCCACCTTGGAGAGCTCACTCTCGAGCGACAAAATCCCCTCGCGACGGGCCTTCTCGCCCAGTTTGTTCAGCAGTTTGATGGTGTCAATCGGCGAGGTGCCCTTAAAGAAGAAAAACTTCTTGATATACTGCATCGCCGACAAGACTTTCCCGATTGGCATCGCCATGAAGATGACGGCAATCGTGCCGCCGATGACCATGATCATGCCCTTTGTAGACCACAGGGCCATGAGGTCACCGCCCGTTGCCATCCAGAAGACGGTAAACGTGCAGACAAACATGAGCAATGAGCCGAAGACGCTTCCGATATCCATGATCGATGGCTCCGTGACGTTCTGACAATGCAGCCTAACAGGCGACTCAACGGTCAATCGACCCAGCCAGCACCCCTGTCAAGCCCGTCGGCCACTTGAACTCACTTCAAGGCCGTTTTCTGACATCGGGGCGACCTTGGAAGTCCGAGAAAATCCCAAACGTCCGAGAAACCACTGGCCTGCAAGCGGTTACCAGTGTCCAGAATCCTTTGCGCCCTCCCCGCCCCGGCTGGCCGATAATGAGCCACTATGTCCGCAGCATCCATCTCCCCCTCGGCCACGCCCGGGGTTCTGACCACCAAAGCCATGAAGAAGGGCTCCGCCGGAGTTCTTCACTACTTCCTCGTGTTTGCACAGGTCGCCATCTGGGCCTTCCTCGTGCTCTCACTCTGGACGTTCAATCAGGCCGACCCACCCGCCAGCAACCTCGCTTGGCCCTTGAACGACCCCCCCAGCAACGCCTGCGGCCTCCTCGGGGCCTACGCCGCGTTCGGCCTGCACACCCTCCTCGGCTGGAGCATCTGGCCCCTCATGGGCCTCTGGGGTCTCTACCTGTTCCTCACCGCCTTCGTCAGCCGCGTCGCCCACCCGCTCACCCGCGGGCTCGGCGTGCTCCTCATGTGCCTGGGTATCGCCGGCCTGCTCTCACTCGCCTTCCCGGTCGCTGGCCCCATGCCCCACCTCTCCGGCGGCGTGCTCGGCGCCTTCATGAGCGGCGAGTTCAAGCACCTCTTCGGCCCCGTCGGCACCGCCGTCTGGATGATCCTCACCTTCCTCGTCGGCGCCACCGTCGCCGTTGATGTTTGGGTCATTCTCGCCCCCCTCTGGGCCTTCCGCCAGGCCCGCGCCGCCGCCGGGCCAACCGCCGCCGCCACCGTCGCCGTTGCTGGCGCGACCGCCAAAGGCGCGGGCTGGATGGCCCGCCTCGTTGCCACCCTCACGCGCCCTGAAACTCGCGCCGCTCGCGCCGAGCGATTGGCAGGCCTCAAGCGCCTGCTCGATGCGCCCAAGCGCCGGCCCACGGGCCTCAAAAATCCACGAAAGAATGGCGCTGGCGAAGGTCGCGAGGAAATCGACGAAGCCGCCGGCGGTATCGGCGGCACCGAGTCGTTTAATCCTGATGAGCATGTGATCGCTGCCGACGCGGCCGATGATGCCGACAATTCCCAGACTGAGCCAGCCGCTCCCCGCAAAACCAAGGGCAGAGCCGCCGCGTCCTCGTCGGTGCTCGATGAAGACGAGGAAGCCGAACTCGACGAGTCAGCAGAAGCCGACGATCAGCCCGCCATTGCGGCACTCCCCAAAACCTTCGACGAAGCCGCCCTCCGGGCCAAAATCGCCAAACTCCCCATCGTCTTCGGCCAGAGCGCCAGCAACAAGCGCAGCGCCACCGAGGCCGACCTCCGCGACATTCAAGCCACCGGCAATATGGAGGGCTACCGCTTCCCCGGTCTTGATCTCCTCGAAGAGCCCGAAGCAAGCTACCCCGAACGCATGGATTCCTTCATCCGCGAGCAGGCCGCCTCGCTCGAAATGGCCCTCAAAACCTACGGCGTCAGCGGCGAAGTGGTCGGCTCTGAATCCGGCCCCGTCATCACCGTCTACGAAGTCCGCCTTGGCCCCGGCACCAAGGTCTCCGCCATCACCGCCCTCTCGAGCGACATCGCCCGCGCCCTCAAGGCCGTCAATATCCGCGTCGTCCCCAACACGGCCGGCAAAGACACCATCGGTATCGAAGTTCCCAACGTCCACAAAGAAAAGGTCCGCCTCAAAGAGCTCATGACCCGGAGCGAGCTCTTTGCCGGCATGCACCTGCCCATGTTCCTCGGCAAAGATGCCAGCGGCGCCCCCCTCATCGTCGACCTCGCCTCCGCTCCCCACATGCTCATCGCCGGCACCACCGGCTCGGGCAAAAGCGTCTGCATGTCGTCGATCCTCATGTCATTCCTCTATACCAAGAAGCCCAACGAACTCAAACTCGTGCTCGTTGACCCCAAAATGGTCGAGCTCTCCCAGTTCAAAGACGTCCCGCACCTCATGTGCCCCGTCGTCACCGAAATGAACAAGGCCGCGGCCATCCTCGAATGGGCCGTCCGAAAGATGGACGAGCGCTACGAACTCCTCGTCGAAGCCAGTTGCCGCGACATCGGCTCCTACAACGCTCTCTCCTGGGAAGAAATGAAGGAACGCTTCAACCCCAAGGACGAGGAAGAAGAAGCCCGCATCCCCAAGAAACTCCCCTACATGGTCTTCGTCATCGACGAACTCGCCGACCTCATGATGACCAACAAGGAAGTCGAGCACTCGATCGTCCGCATCGCCCAGAAGGCCCGCGCCGTCGGCATCCATCTCATCGTGGCCACCCAGCGTCCGCAGGCCAACGTCGTCACCGGCCTCATCAAATCCAACATGCCCGCCCGCGTCGCCTTCAAGGTCGCCAGCGGCATGGACTCGCGCATCGTCATGGATCAAAAGGGTGCCGAACTGCTCCTCGGCCAGGGCGACATGCTCTACCTCTCGCCGCGCTCCAGCAAACTCAGCCGCGCTCAGGCCACGCTGGTTGACGACAAAGAAATCCGCAAGGTCGTCCGCTTCCTCAAGGATGTCGCCGAGCCCACCTTCGAGCGCTCGCTCATGCAGCTCCGCACCGGCGCTGCCGCTGGCACCCTCAGTGACGGCGAAGACCCCGACACCGGCCAACTCGCCGGCGTCATGGTCGCCCAGAACGATCCACTCTTCGAGAAAGCCGTCGAGCACGTCATGGAGCACGGCCAGGGCTCGGTCACGCTCCTGCAGCGTCGCTTCGCCATCGGCTTCACCCGCGCCAGCAAAATCGTCGAGGCCATGGGCCAGTGCGGCATCCTCAGTGACCACAAGGGCACCAAGGCCCGCGAAGTGCTCATCACCCCCGGCGAGTGGGACGCCATGAAAGAGCAGGCCACCAAGGATCGTGAGGCCGCCGCCAACGGAGAGATCGATCTCTTCGAGTCAGTCGAGCCCAAAGCGGTGGCTTCAATCGTCGGTTCGGCCGGTGCCGTCCCCGGCAGCGAGAAAGCCAATATCGAATCCGCCTCATCCCTCGATGACGACGAAGAAGCCCCGTTCGACGACGAGCCCAAAGGCCGGCGCCGCGGCAGAGATGACGACGACGATCTTTGAGTGAAGCCCAGGCATCGTCCGTCCTCGCCCGTCCCCGTCCGTTTCCAACCGTTCCCGCTCGCGATTAGCGCGCGTCGATCGCAAAGAACCGCGCCGTGTTCGCGTTGATCGCCGCATGCAAGTCCTCAAACCGCTCCCCCCGACATTCGGCCAGCGCCCGCGCCGTCAGCGCCACCATCGCCGGTTTGCACGGCCGCTGTGACCGTAACGGCTCCGGGCTCAGATACGGCGCATCAGTCTCAACCATGATGCGATCGCATGGCACCATCTTCGCCGCCGCCCGCACCTCCGCCGCGTTCTTGTAGGTGATCACGCCCGTGAACGACACCATGGCCCCAAAGTCCAGCAGTTTGCCCATGTCGGCCTCATTGCCCGTGAAGCAATGGAACACAAACCGCCCGGGTTCGAGCGCCGTCCGCGCCAGAATCGGGATCAGGTCATCAAACGCCTTCCGGCAATGCAGCACAATCGGCTTCAAAATCGCCGCCCCGTGCTCACCCCGCCCGCACGCCTCGATAAACGCCAGTTGCTCGTCAAGCACTGCCCGCTGAATGTCCTTGGGCGGGTCGTCATAGTGATTGTCAAGCCCCAGTTCGCCCCACGCCACACACTTGGGCGACTCAAAGCACGCCCGCAGGTTGCCCCACTCGTGCGGCCCCTCACCCGCATACAGCGGGTGTACCCCCGCCGTGTGCCACACCCGCGGGTGAGCCAGAGCGATATCCCGCGCCCGCAAACAGTCCTGCGTCGTCGTGGAAATCGTGATCGCCCCCGTCACCCCGCTCGCCGCCGCCTCCGCCATCGTGGCATCGAGCGCACCCGCAAAATCCGCAAACGTGAGATGGCAGTGCGTATCAATCACAGGGGTTCATGCTGGGAAGTGAGGCGACCGTAAAAAAGTGCTGCAAGCGAGATCGACGACCCGTCTCGCTTCAGCGTTCGGAATCGAAGGATACCCGAAGGGGAAGAGGGTGGGGGGCCCCGTCGCATCCGCATCTGCGTTCGCGCCACCCGTCTTCATTCCGAAGCGATGCAAAGTAAACAGCCAAGGGCGTGCAGGATGCTCGGCGACTGCCCGCCCGCAGCGGCGACAAGGCCGATCCAGTCTATAATTCATGAAGTTTGCTCAAAGAAGGGCTGCCATGTCCACTCTCCACTCCCCAGCCACTCCGCCAGCAGCCCGACAGGAGCGGGAACTGATCCCATCCGACAGCCCGCTCGCGCCCTATGTCTCGGTCAATCCCGGGCGCATGCACGGCGAGCCGTGCTTCATCGGCACTCGCATCCCCATTCAGACGCTCTTTGATTATCTCGAAGCCGGAGACCCCCTCAGCGAGTTTCTTGAGGGCTTTCCGGATATCTCGCGAGGCCACGCAGTCGCGGTGATCGGCGTCGCTTCTCGCGGGCTGCACAAAAAGACTGGGCCGAATCGTTACCGTACGTGCACCTTAACATCCAGCAAAGAACGCCCCGATGTAGTCGGCCAGGTCGTCGGGGTCGGTGAGGCCGTCTTGATTGAAGTCGCTACCAGTGCCCGGGGGATCGCCGAAATAGGCACCGATGTAGTCCGCGAGGTCGTCGGGGTCGAGGTTGCCGTCATTGTTGAAGTCGGCGGGGCAGCAGTTCGTGATGGTGAGGGTGGCCTCATTGCTGGTGACGCTGCCGCAGGCGGTGGTGACGAGGCAGCGGAAGTTGCCGCCCAGCCCCGAGATGGAAGTGATGTTCATGGTGGGCGCGGTAGCCCCGGAGACATTGAACGTTGGTGTGCCTTGGGTGTTGTTGTTGATGCCGTTGCTGAGCGCGGCCCACGCGGTGCTCGGGCCGGCGGGTTGCCATTGCCACTGGTAGGTGAAGGGGCCGGTGCCCGTGGCGGCGACGGAGAAGGCAGCGGTGCCGGAGGGACAGATAGAGACCGATGCGGGCTGCTGAGAGACTACCACTGCGGTCGGCGTCGTGTTCAGGATCACCGTGACGTTGCTGCTGCTGTTCGCCACGGCCAGGTCGGGCCTGCCGTCGGCGTTGAAGTCGCCCACCGCGACGGAGGTCGGGTTGGTGCCCGCGGCGTAGTTGACCGCTATCTGGAACGTGCCGTTGGCGTTGCCCAGCAGGATGGAGATGTTGTTGCTGCTGCTGTTCGCCACGGCCAGGTCGGGCCGGCCGTCGGCGTTGAAGTCGCCCACCGCGACGGACTGCGGGCTGCTGCCCACGGCGTAGTTGACCGCCGCCTGGAACGTGCCGTTGGTGTTGCCCAGCAGGATAGAGACGTTGTTGCTGTTCTGGTTGGCCACGGCCAGGTCGGGCCGGCCATCGGCGTTGAAGTCACCCACCGCGACGGAGAACGGGCCGCTGCCCACGGCGTAGCCGACCCGCGCCTGGAACGTGCCGTTGGCGTTGCCCAGCAGGATGGAGACGGTGTTGCTGTCGAAGTTCGCCACGGCCAGGTCGGGCCGGCCGTCAGCGTTGAAGTCGCCCACCGCGACGGAGATCGGGAAGCTGCCCACCGCGTAGTTGACCGCCGCCTGGAATGTGCCGCTCAAGTTGCCCAGCAGGCTGGAGACGTTGTCGCTGAAGAAGTTCGCCACGGCGAGGTCGGGCCTGCCGTCGGCGTTGAAGTCGCCCACCGCGACGGAGAACGGGCCGCTGCCCGCGGCGTAGTTGACCGTTGCCTGGAACGTGCCGCTCAAGTTGCCCAGCAGGATGGAGACGTTGTTGCTGTCGAAGTTCGCCACGGCCAGGTCGGGCCGGCCGTCGGCGTTGAAGTCGCCCACCGCGACGGCGACCGGGCTGGTGCCCACGGCGTAGTTGACCCGCGCCTGGAACGTGCCGTTGGCGTTGCCCAGCAGGATGGAGACGTTGTTGCTGTTGGAGTTCGCCACGGCCAGGTCGGGCCTGCCGTCGGCGTTGAAGTCGCCCACCGCGACGGAGAACGGGCCGTTGCCCGTGGCGTAGTTGGACGCGGCGGCAATGGAGAGCGGGCACTGAGCCAGCGCGGGCATGGCCGTTGCCAAGAGGAGGCCCAAGGCGGCCAGCCAGCGCGGCGCCTTCATTGCCGCGAACACGCTTCCAAAGGTCATGGGTTGAAGCGTAGTGGTCATGGTTTGGTCTTTCGTGTTCATGGGAAATCTCCTCCAAGTCATGTGAATCATCTTCCACCCCATGACCCCGCACAACTTCCCCATGCCTCGGCTCGCCCAAGCCATGAGAATTGTTCCACAAGTCAGGGGAATGGTCTCCCAAGTCATGGGTTGGCTGGCCAAAGCCAAGGCCCGATGCGAAAAAGTCACGGGTTTCCTCGCGGGGTCCGTCAGTGGCACCTGCTCCGCGCTGTCGTCTGCTGCTGCAACCATACCACGGGCTGTTCCGCGGGGCGAGTGGAACTTAGCAAATATTTATGTGAAGATAGATACTTTGGCCATGAGCGTGATAGCTGACAAAAAGGTCTAACAGTTGCCGTTCTATGAGTCCCACAACCCACAACACAATCTGGCATGGGCCGCCAATGCCGTGGCGATCGGCCTGCCCGCGGCCCAGGCCACGGCGTTTCCCACGCTGACCAAGGCGGCCCGCACGGTCTTTGATGGTGCCCAGAACGCTCGCAACGCGGCCC
>Ga0105044_10009604_pt1 | contig 13224 bp, 14 predicted proteins | sample MAT01_FD_78092 | JGI IMG/M metagenome (GOLD analysis project Ga0105044, IMG submission 78092) | Freshwater microbial communities from Lake Fryxell liftoff mats and glacier meltwater in Antarctica - MAT-01 | ecosystem: Environmental > Aquatic > Freshwater > Ice > Liftoff microbial mat | place...
ACGGTTGGAATGTTTTTGATTTTGGAGTTCTTGTTCTTTGCCTGATCCCCGCAGGCGGAAACTATTTTGCCGTCGCCCGGCTCGCGCGGATTTTTAGGGTTTTTAGACTTGTATCGACCGTCCCCCGTCTTCAGATGTTGGTAGGGGCGCTTTTTAAGAGTGTACCTTCTATGGGCTATATCGGCGTTTTGCTGAGCCTTGTGTTTTACATTTTTGCGGTTGTAGGAGTATTTGCTTTCGGATCGAACGATCCTTTTCATTTTGGAAATCTCCAGAGTGCATTGCTCACCCTATTTGGAGTGGTGACTCTGGAGGGCTGGACAGACGTGATGCAGATTCAAATGTATGGCTGTAGTTTAACAGATTCAGAGATGGTTAAGGCAGTTTGTACTCAGCCAAAAGCCGCGGGCTGGTTGGCGCCCCTCTATTTTATTCTCTTTGTTATTTCCGGAACCATGATTGTTTTGAATCTTTTTATTGGAGTTGTTGTCAACTCCATGAGCGAGGCACAAAAAGATATGCGTGGAAGTGGGGTTCAGATTGGAGTTATCGCAGATATCCATCAAATCTCCGATAAAATAGATGATCTAAAGAACCATCTTCAAAGGGTTGAGTCTGAACTTTCAAGAAAATCATAAGACCTCTCGCAAAAGTGAGTATTTACCTCCTTATTTCGATTGGCCTGAAAGGTGGCGCAGTGATTGCGCAAAGTGTGTCCGGTGATTTGATTGTGCCAGCACTTGGAACACTCTTCCTGGGGAATTCCTTACGAAGGTTTTATGAGTTTGTTGGTCGTCATTTTAGAGATTCCAGCAATAGCCATTGGTCTTCTCTTGGCGAAAGATCGCAATTCAGAAGTGTTTTCTGGCCACCTCTTCCGAGAGGTTTTTCTGAACAAGAGCATTTTTTTACTTTTGGGTGGATTGTTTGTGGGCGCATGTCTCGCATTCGATAAATTGGAGGTTCTTAGCCCGTTTTTCATCTTTGCTCAAAATAATTTGTGAGGGGGCGTGGCAGCCGTGGCAACCGATCGGCTGCTATGGAGGAAGATCGAAATATTCTATTTCAAGTCATTGGGTCCCGGGACTTAATTGATCGACTGGCAAAGAGTCTTGAAAAAATATTTTTTAAAAATTATGCAATGATTCTCTACATCCATGAGGTCGAGGTACTGCGATCAGAAAAGTTCTAAACGATCAGCTCTTGGATTAGAACTTGTACACTACGACGTTTCGACCTAATTATTGAGGATGAGTTTAATGAGACTAGCTTTTATTCTGATGAGCGTTCTCTTTTCAAACTATTCATTTTAGTTCTAAAGACCGAGTCACGCTTTTCCAAGTTCAAGAGGCACTTAGAAAGAATAATTTGTCGGACATTCACGTTGCCGAAAACAAACACTAAATAATGGCATTGGCTGTCGCAGAGTTTAGTGGTCCCAGCGATATCACCGCCTCGTCCTATCTCTGGGCAGAGAAAAATGAACCGAAAGATTCACGCCTACCATCGGAGGGTCGCTGGCCGGATTTCCTGTAGCGTTTGCCACTCGCTCCACAATGTATCTGTTCGTGGTCATATAAATCTTGCCTCCTTAGTTTATTTTTTTTGAATTCGGCTTGCGATTCCTTGAATGACTACGTCCTCATCTGGTGATGTGCTGCTTCCGATGCCAATACGCGAGAGCCTTCCCCCCGTCGCACTTGCGATCCTGCGCGAATTCTCAAGAATCCACATTACGCTACCTTCCTCATGCTTTCTCATCTCGTCGACGATAAGCCCATGTAGAATCTGGGCCTTGAAGAACACTGCCTCGATCGGTCGCTCTGTAAGCCATCCAGAGACAAGAGCAAGAGCCTCCGATTTTTCTTCAATGCCACGCTTTGCTAGCATTTTCAAAATCTCGTCACGTTCGTCCGACTGAATTTCACCGTCTGCCCAAGCGACTTCTACCAAGGGTACGAAAAAAAGAGCTTGAGCGGAATCAGGGTTAAACCCAGCCTGCATAATACTCTTCTTCAGACTCTCATTGTTGAAGATCAAGCCCAACATCTCAGCGCTAGGCGTTTCGATTAAATGACCATGGAGTTTACTTTCGGGATGCTCTCGAAGACGCTCTTCTTGTTCCATATCTATCTCCTCTAAAACTTGACCACAAAATACTCGGCCAACAAGAAAACTATATGAGAAAAGCCTGATTCGCAAAAATTGATTATAAGTATTAGATCAATCGTTAAATACTATATTGAAAATTCCAAAGCCATCAGCGAGTCATCGTTACTTTCGAAAACGGCTAAACCATAAAGGCAAAACAAAAAAGAGAAAAATAGGACCCAGAACTAAGGCGAGTATCACCAAGCCCGGGCGAATCTTACGCCTGAGACGAGTGGCTTCCAAAAATACGACTCCAAGCCCTAGGACACCCAGACAGAGCCAAACAATCAGGGCGAGACGGGTCATCTAGCTCATTTCTTCTGCATCAATCGCAAGAAGTCGGAATCGGTGGACATGATGAAGCTCCCCTTATCTTTGAGCGTCTTCCTGTAAGCATCAAGAGTGCGAGTGAACTCGAAAAAGTTGGGATCTTGGCCCAGTGAACGAGCATAAATAGAGATAGCTTCGGCCTCTGCGCGGCCCTTTATTTCTTGGCTTTTGCGATAGGCAGTCGATTCGATCTCCTTTAAATCCTGGTTTAATTTGCCCTGGATTTTGGCCTGTTCTCCCTTGCCGATCGATCGGATTTTCTCAGCAATCCGATTGCGCTCTGAAATCATTCGGTCGTAAACTTTCCCCTCAACACTTTTCTCGTAAGCGATGCGGCGCAATTGGACATCTATAAGTTCGATACCCAGATCAGTGAGCTTATCCTTGGCCCGGGTGTGAATCATCTCACTGAGGCGCTCTCGTCCGACCAATATCGCCTCGAGCTCACCGGTGATTTCCTCCTCTTCTACCTCCAAGACATCGATACCCTTAACCGGCTCTTTTGCGCGCTTCTCGGCCTGCTGCTTTCGCTCCTTAATCTGATCCATAATCGTGTTAGTATTTCTCACGGCCTCAACAAGATTATGATTTGAGATCACGTCCCTCGTCGCGCCGTCTAGAATGCTGTCGAGTCTAGTCTGAGCGGCACTTTCTGTGCGCACCGTTTCGGCAAACTTCATGGCATCGTTTATTCGCCACCTTGCAGTCGTGTCCACCCAGATGAATTTTTTGTCCTTCGTGGGGATCTGATTCGAATCGCCGTCCCACTCTAATATTCGTTTATCAAAAAGGCGTACATCTTGGATAAAGGGGACCTTGAAGTGAAGCCCAGCACTGGTGACAGGTTTTCCCATCACCTTTCCAAACTGCGTAATAAGCGCCTGCCTTCCCTCCGGAAGAGTGTAGGCCGAGGCATAAAGTATAATGACGGCCGCTAGCGAGATGCCCGCGATGATAAGAAGCTTCTGTTTATTCATTTTGAGTCTCCCTGAGTTGCCGGTTCTGGAATGGGCGCAATCGTGCCTGCTGCCGGCGGGGGATAGAGCGGCAATACGCCCCTCACTTTGCTATCCACAATGACGAGTCTGTCGAGGTTGGAATAAATGTCTTCCATGGCTTCTATATAAAGCCGTCGGCGCGTGACCTCTGGTGCTCTTCGATATTCAACAAGCCTAGCATTGAAATTTGAAGCGTCGCCTTTGGCCCGGTTGATAAGCATGACTGCGTGCGCTCCCGCGTCAGCGACCACCTGCTCTGCTTTACCTTTCGCTTCGGGAATCACATTATTATAGCCTCGCTCTGCCACATTAATTGATTTTTCCTGCTCCTGTTTGGCGGCGTTCACATCATTAAAAGCGATCTTCACTGACTCGGGCGGTGTGACATCCTGAAGCACGATGGCTGCTACGGTAATTCCCATATCATATTTATCGAGCACCTCTTGAGTCAGCTTTTTGGCTTCGTCTGCTATCTCTACACGCCCCGTAGTTAGAATCTCGCCCACAAGTCTGTCGCCCACCACCCGTCGCATAATGGACATAGAGACATCGCGGATATTTTTTTGAACGTCTCTCGCGTGAAACAAAAACTTCCATGGATCACTGATGCGAAATTGAACGATCCACTCCACGTTGGCTACGTTAAGATCTCCGGTTAGCATGAGACTCTCTTCGCTAAAGTCGGACTTGGAGTACGCCGTTCGCGTTTGCTGTTGCCCTTCCGATCGAAATCCGAACTCTTGCTGCAGCAGAACCTTCGAGGGGACCTTGGTTACTTGGTCGATAGCAAATGGAAGCTTGAAGTGAAGCCCTGGAGGAGAAGTCGCGTGGTACTTTTGAAAACGTGTAACAACGCCCTCTTCACTGACATCCACCGTATAAACAGAAGTGAGGATTCCCAGCACGACAAAAAGGATGAGAGCCACATTCAACACGAGCATTGGAGAAACTCTTGGCCCTCCTGGCCCGCCTCCCCGCTTGAACTGCCTGTCAAAAGAGTCACCCAACTTTCGCAGCAATGCCGTCAAAGTCTGCAGGGGGTCATCTGGATCGAATACCGGTCTATTTCCGTAATTGCTCATTTATCTCCTAACAAGGTCTACCAATTTCCATTTGCTCTTATACTACGCTTTAAAAACAATACCAGCTGCCTGATGGCATGCAAGAATAGATAAAAGCATTTTCGTGCATCGTTAAAACAAATACTAAAAATGCTAGGCAATGTTTGCATCAATATGACCGGCCGAGATCACAACCTACGTGCCAAAATGAATGAGCGAATCGCTAAAGCTAAAAATCCAATGGTCACGACAGCAGTGGCAAATTGTACTTTAACGGCTAAGGGCCGAAGCACTTCTTCGCCGGCGAGCAAAGCTGGAATCTGGGTGAAGGATCGCGCAGTTGCAAACAAGAGCCCCAAAGCCAAGAATACCAAAACGTGCATCATATGCTTGCGAATTTTTTCCTGAGTCGAAAGCAATCCTCCTAAAAGAAATATTCCTCCTGCATAGGCGGGTATCAAAGCGGTCCTGCTCGATTGGTCGGCCCAGACAAAATAAGCAAAGAGCCCGAGAGCAATTAGAATGAGGGAATAAAAAATTGTAATCCTAGGCATATTCATCATGGGCCATGATTTAACCAAAAGATTTAGTCTCTGCAACCAAAGTAGACCGCTATCTGTAATAGATGTTCTACAGTTTTACACTTCGTTTTTATCGATACAATAATCACTTATTATCGATTTGATAAATTAATATTTCTTGGCAGTATTTAATTGTTCAAAGAGGAGAATAGAATGAATGCAAAAAGCTTACTCGATCAATTATTACGCTCTGGGGCAGACTTGCTTCAAAACAATTCTCAACCCGCTCAAGGTCATGCTAAACAATCGGGGGGTGTATCCGAGAGTTTGTCCTCGCTCATTTCGGGTAAGGGCGGAGCAGCGCTAGCTGGCGGTGCACTCGGCCTGTTACTCGGCAGCAAATCTGGGCGCAAAATGGGCGGCAATGTACTTTCCTACGGTGGCTTGGCGGTTCTTGGAACTCTCGCTTACAAAGCCTATAAAAATTATCAGCAAAAATCCTCGCACTCCGCCGCCGGCACCATGCAGCCCCTCGAGATCGTCTCGGGCAAAGAGGCAGAAGCAAGATGCAATGGAATTTTGATTGCGTTGATTGCTGCATCAAAAGCCGATGGCCATATCGATGATCGCGAAAGACAACTTATTCGTGCCGAAGTGACTAAGTTGAGTGGTGATCCTGCACTTGAAGAATGGCTTGATCGTGAGTTGAAAAGGCCTTTGGATCCAACTGAGGTTGCAAGTTATGCAACCGAAATACCGATGGCTGCTGAAATGTACCTCGCGAGTTTACTGGCGGTAGATCAACAAAATTTTATGGAAAAATCTTATCTGGATGAGCTGGCTCGACAATTGAAGCTACCGGCCGCGCTGCAAGCTGAGCTTGCCCAACAAGTTCAACAGGTAACACTGCGATCAAATCAGATCCATCCGTAGGGGCGATTCCCGCTGTGATTTTCACCACATCGAATTGTGCTGATTTCAAACACGGGTTTAATCCTCCTAACCGCACATCGTCTGTGCGACAGATTTATTTGATAAGACTTCGTGAGGAGTTTTCCAGTCAAGGTATTTCATAGGTCTGTTATTGATTTCGAATTCTACTTTTCGGCGTTGTTTCCAGTGAAGATCTTTGAGTTCAGTTTTCTTAGGATAGTACTGCTTGAGAATTCCAATTCTGTTTTCGTTCGTTCCTCGTTGATAAGTTTCGATGATCAGCAAACTCCAGTCCACGATCGTTGCTGATGGATTTGCAGGGTAAGCCTTGAAGAGCTTGAATGGTTTTTTGAGTGACCAGAGGAGCGAGTCTTCTATTGAGTCTGAGAAATTTGTTGAATCTCAATTTTCGATCAGCCAGCGCAAGAATGCAGGTCTTTTGATTCTTACCAATCATCGTATCTCTCTTGTCCTCAATTGGCCTCAGACGCTTGGAAATGGGGGTGGCATTTTGGATACGGCCACGGCCTTGCTCAGAGGGAAAACGACGTCGTCGCCCACAGTGGATTTTGTCAATTCTCAAGCGATTAACTCATTTTGCCTTTCGTCTTTGTAGAAAGACTTTCTCGACACTTTTTAACCCGATCAACAGAGCCCAGTTCATCCCCATAAAGATCTATACCTACGCCGTCAGCAGGAATGAAATCGATCATGCGGCTGCCATACTTTTTCTTCAATATTTCCGCTAGCTCAACAAAGCGTTCTGAATACTGATACGCGCGCATCTCTTTCCAAATGATCGACTCCTTATAGACGATGAGAATATAGCCTTGCTTGCCGAGAGATCTCGTCTCGTCGGGCTCGTCGATTTGCTTCAAGATGAATTCCATGTTTTCGTCTGAAATATCGGGAAGCTCGCTAGGCTCTTTCAGTAACGATGACTCAAAAGCGCTACGCCAACGCTGTTGGTATCGAACCCTATTCTTTTCGACTTCGGTGCCATAAACTAAAATCTCTTCCTGGCTTGCAAATATTATATTGCCTACTTGTTCTCTACATTTTGGACAAAGAATTTCCATCCAAGGTTCGAATACTTCGCCGAGTTTAGTTTCGGCGCCAAGACCCTGCCATGAGCATTTTGCACATGAGAATGTCTCTTTCTTATAGAAGAAGATTCTCTGTCGCTTGGGAATTTCCGGATCGAAATCATCCATTAGAACACCTCTTATTTAAAAATCCCTTCATTTTCTCGACGTTCGTCCGGAATTCACAAACAACTGCTTCAGATTGCAGGCCCAATCCTTCTCGTTTTTTAGTCAAGACATTCAGAATTTCGCTATAGTACCAGACCGTTTTTTCCGGACCGGCTTTAAAGATTCGCCATACGTCGTCCCCGATTTCTCCGAACTCATTCACGATACAGTTGGTATTGTGGATTTTGTCACAGGCGACAACGAGCAGCGACGCTCTTTCCAAGGGCAAGCGCCCAAGCTTTCTTATGTGCTCCACTTTTCGGGATTCCCAAGATTTCTTTTGTGTTGGATTCCCTACTGAATCGGAACAATCCGACTCAATCTCAGCAATGATGGGTCCGAAATCACTTTCGATATCGCTGAGGATTAAGTCGGAGTCCTCGACCGTATCGTGCAAGAGTCCTCCGGCAATTTGCTCGAGCGATCCTCCGAATTCTTGGATCATCCGCGCTACCGCTATCGGATGCTCAATATACGGCCTTTTCGAGCCCTTTCTAATCTGGCCCGCGTGCGCGCTCACCGCAACTGCCAAGGCCCCTTGAAGGAGCGGGGCGGAGAATCTATCTTTTGTTTTATTGCTTCTCATGAATCCAGAATGGGCGAATATGCTTTATTTGAAAAATTGATAGTATTTATGTATAATATAAGCAGGCCTTATATATGGAAATTCAGCAGTTACGGGGATTTATGGCAGTCGCAACTTACGGGAGCTTTTCACAGGCTGCCGAGAAGACGTTCCGAACACAGCCAGCCATAAGCCTTCAAATACAAAGCCTTGAGACAGAGCTTGAGACTCAACTCTTCGATCGCCTTGGCTCAAAGAAAATAGTTCTAACGCCGGAGGGGAAACTCTTTTTCGATTTAATTTCGCCTCTGATGCAAAGTTTAGAGTCAGTTCCCGTACGATTTAACGAAGCCCGTGGAGCATTTCAAAAGGGAAAGGTTCTTGTCGCCTCACAAACCTCAGTGATGGTGTATTTACTTCCGAAAATCGTTGAGCGCTTTAAATCAAAGTATCCCGACTGTTCCCTCTCAATTATGAATCGAGGAAAGAAAGATATCTTAAAACTTCTTGATGCCGGCGAAATAGATTTAGGCATTGCGTCTCTGAGCAAAGTTCCAGATTCAATCTCCTACAAACGCATATCGCAGTTTAAGCGGCTCCTCATTGCAGCGCATGATCATCCGATCGCGAAAAAGTCGCAGGTCAGCTTAAAAAGCTTATCGGAATATCCCCTAATTCTTCCTGGCGTAGGAAACAGCACCCGCCTTGCGGTCGACAACAAATTTAAAGAAAGTGGTCTTACGTACAATCTTGCAATGGAAATTACCGGTCGCGAAGCGATTAGAACTTATGTCGAAATGGGCCTCGGAATATCGATCGTGGATGAATTTTTTGTCACTTCGGAAAGTAAGAAAAAGCTCTACGTTAAAGACATGAGCGAGCATTTCGGAAAAGCCGAGCGAGGCATTCTTATACGAAAAGGCAAGTTTCTATCGAAGCACGCCCGAGAATTTATTGAAATGATATCGAAAGTGGGATTTGGCAGTTAGGCGTCGGCACACGTCGCGACGAACATACGACCTTCGGGTATGAGCCTGTGACTTCGTTTTTTCAACGTTAAGGAATACCTCATCCGTCAAAACACAATCTGATATCTCACAGCGCTGCCTTTTCCGTATCGCTGAAGAAAATTATTCTTAACCAAAATTTGAATCGCATAGAAGACCGTTCGATTCGGGAGCTTCGTCTTCTTCTCAATTTCGCCAGATTTCAGTCTTCTCTCGGGCATTTCTTGAAAACAATGTAAGACTTTCAACGCGGGCTCCGCCAAGTCTCGAAACGCAGAATGTTTTTTTCTAAATATTTCAACATGATTCAGCCCTTCACTCAGGACTTTCATCATGAAGTTCAAAAAATGCTGTATTTTGTACTTCTTGGGATCAGATTTAAATTTGCCATCCGAGCAGCGATTCAAGATCAGGTAATAGTCTTCTCGATGCCGTTCGATTTCGCGATCGACCGCCAGATATCGGGCAACGAATGATAAATGTGGATCCTGAGATTGTAGAAGTGCAAGCAAGAATAACCCGCGACCAAGACGCCCGTTACCATCTTGAAATGGATGAATTGCCAAGAATCGAAACACAAACTCCGCCGCGACCGCGAGTGGCCACGGCTCTTCCTTGATGGCTTCGTTGTACCATTTCACAAGATCGGCCATCGCAGCACTCGTAATCGGACCCGGATCAGCAGTCTTAAAAACGTCTCGAGTCTTTCCCGTTCGATGATTCACTTCGACAACGGAGTTCGGACTCTTTTTGTACTGGCCGCGGTAGTGATCAGCCCTTCCATACTCCTTCAGCAACTCATCATGAAGTCCTCGAATTTGAATTTCGCCGAGCGGCAGCATTTCCTGAGCTTGCTCGTAAACAATTGCAAGCATAGCCCGACAGCCTGCAACTTCATCAATACTGCGCTCACGATCCTTAGAGAGTTTATTCTCGATTGCCCGTTTGTTTTCACGGAATGCGGTCGTCTTCGCCGAACTGCTCAGGATCGTATCCATCCAATCGATTTCAGGATCTGTAAGCTGTGCATTCTCAATACGAGTAGACGCACCAATATTGCTAATTCGAGCGTAGCGATGAATCGCATCGAGCTCCTCGCGCTGCAGGCCCCTCAGTTCTCCATATTCTAGCGATAGGGCCGATTGAAAGGCCTTTAGCCTCTTCGTTAGCGGAGAATCTATGGTGAAAGAGAGCATGGTATGAGTGTGTCAGATCCCGCATAATCCCGCAATATATAGGCCTTTTTTATTGCGGGATATGGCGAGATCAAAGGCTCATCCATCAAAATTTTGCCCGGGCAAAAAAACCGCGGAGGAGGGCCAAGCATTAGAACATGGGTCTTCCACGGCGGATTTCAGGTTTGGAGGGGCAAATCTTATGGCTTCGTTATCGGTGCTGGTGCGCTATCCATTTTGGGGCGTCGCGCAAGCGCATCGCCAATACCGAATTCTTTAGATCAATAGACCTTGTTGCTGGAAAGCGATTTTGAGTCTAAAGAGCACATCCAATTTCAGCCACACGAAGACAACTCATGAAAAATCGGCTCATCCCCACCACAAAAAAACCCGCCAGAGGCGGGTTTAAATGGTTGCGGGCGTTAGATTTGAACCAAGGTGCTCTGGGTGAAAAAATGCCCAAAGGCTCCCAAAAAGTTACTGTTTAATTAATCACAAAAAGCTTCACAAATCGAGCTTTTTTGATAATAATTAAACAGTGGATTCTTTGAGTGTATTTGTAGACGGCCTGCAATCTATCGGGCGCTATACCTTTTCAAAACAAGAGGCCCTTCAAAGCTGGAAAACTTCGAGTAAGGCCTTCGATCTAGCCGCCAATCGCCTGCAAAAAAAAGGCCGACTAGAATCTCCAAGGAGCGGATTTTTTATCATCATCCCAACGGAGTACTTAGGGACCATCCCACCCCCTACTTGGTTTGTCCATGACCTGATGACCTTTCTGAAGCAGCCTTATTATGTTGGTCTATTATCCGCAGGAGCATTTCATGGAGCGGCACATCATCAGCCACAAGAATTCCATATCATAACAAACAAACCTACTCGAAAGCTGCTGATCAAAACTTCTCGAATCAGGTTTTTCAAAAAGAATAAACTTCTTCTTCAATTCACAAAGGACTTGAAAGGCCCAACAGGACCTTTAGTAACATCCAACCCTGAACTCACCGCTCTCGATTTGGTGTTCTATGCTTCAAAAATTGGAGGCTTGGATCTTGTCGGAACAGTTTTGTTTGAACTCGCTGAAGTCATGAATCCAAAAGACCTCGTTAAAGTTGCAAAGGAATGGCCAAGCCTTTCGAGCATTCAAAGGCTTGGATATATTTTGGACCACTTGGAACTACATGAACTGTCTCAACCGCTCTTAAAATGGTTTAAAAAACAAAATGCTGTAAAAGTGCCCCTCGCACTCTATAAAAAAAGTCTCGCAGGCCCACGAAATGCGGATTGGCTCATTATTGAGAATGATAAATTGGAAATCGAAACATGATTCAAAGACCCTATGTACTAGAATGGCGCAAATACGCCCCCTGGCAATTGGAAAGCCAGATCGAACAAGATTTTGTTCTTTCAAGAGCTCTCGTTCAACTTTTTTCGAATAAAGTCATTCAACAAGATGTTGCTTTGCGTGGAGGTACGGCTTTAAACAAATTATTTTTCAAAAAGCATCTTCGTTACTCAGAGGATATCGATCTTGTACGGGTAAAATCAGGTCCAGGGAAACCTTTGATTTCAGCTATTCAAGAGGAGCTATCGCCTTGGCTAGGAAAACCAAGAGTAAATCTCAAGCAAGCGTCGATCACATTGATTTTCCGTTTTTTATCTGACGCTACGCCTCCAATTCAACTGCGCCTCAAAGTTGAAACTAATACTCGAGAGCACAAAGCAGTACTCAAATACATTGAAAAGCCTTTCGAAATGACGAGTCGCTGGTTTTCAGGCTCTGCAAATATTAGAACTTTTGACATCGAAGAAATTCTCGCTACAAAATTAAGAGCACTTTATCAGCGAAGAAAAGGACGCGATCTTCTTGATCTTTATTACGCTCTTGATGAGTTCCCTGATCTGAACATTAGCAACCTCATTTCAATTTTTCAGCACTATATGAAGAATGAAGGGAAAAGCATTTCACGGGCTGAGTTTGAGAACAATTTGTTTAACAAAATGTCCGACAAGCCGTTTTTGGACGATACCGAAACACTTCTAGTCAGTGATGCTTCCTACAATGCGCCAGGAGCTTATAAGAAAGTTCTTGAAAATTTCATCAACAAATTGCCTGGTGAGCCCTGGGCTGGGCCGCCAGATCAATCTACAGGCGGGGAGTAAGCCATGTACTTCCAACGCCGTGGCGATAAATTCTCCTTCATCTACTACGCCACAACGCTTGGCAAAAATGTTCGCTCCGAGATAGGCGCGAGGTCGACACGGAGTATAGATGTCGGTATTTTTCAAAAAGTCTCACCACAAGAAAATATTTGGAGAGCGTGATCCCTGAACATCAGCAGAAAATTATTTACGAGCGACTGGAGATTGAAAATCCATCTGCGGCTGCCATGTTTTGGCTCGCGCTCAACACAGGTCTTAGGCTCAATGAACTTCTTGGCGAACCTGCTTACAAGCCACTTCTTCTCACCCTTAAGAATTTAGATCTCACGCCTCTTGGCTTACCTTCTGCTCGATTCCCAGCCATCCAATTCTGTTGTGCTTGGGCTGACCTTCCCCCCGAAAGTTGGAGTGTTTGAAAGTTCCGAATTGATAGGCTAAGAAGGCCCATCAGGAAGGAATTTTGACATGAAACAGTCACGATTTTCAGCAGAGAAGATTACACAGATTTTGAAGGAAGCGGATTCGAGAGCTTGAGCATGAGAATTCGAAGCTTAAGCGAGTCGTAGCGAATATGGCTTTGGATCTCGAGGGTTATAAGGAGATCGAACTATGGAGACTTGATTACAACTCGATGAGACCTCATTCATCGATCAACATGAAAACAACCAATGAATATGCAGCCGAGCTCTTGACTCGCCGTGCTGCTTGAAACTAACTGATCTAGGCACTTATCAACCCTCCAATCAATGGGGGAAGATCAACTACGAGTGTCGATGACGAAGTGTTAGTGGTGGTTTCAAAGGTGAAGAAATATATTTCGGAGAAAGCGGGAATGAACACTGCTGCTTCGGTCATGGATGCGCTTACTCAGCGGGTGAAGATTCTTTGTGATCAAGCCATAGCCGAAGCCAGAAACGATGGTCGTAAAACTGTAATGGATCGGGATTTCGTATGAAGCCATGGATTAAATTTAAAAAATTGCACGTGAGTGCGGTCATTCCTCGTTATCAATCTGCGGGCGCAGCGGGTTTCGATTTTCATTCCATTGAGGATGCGAAATTCCAGAAGCC
>Ga0105044_10009605_pt1 | contig 13222 bp, 9 predicted proteins | sample MAT01_FD_78092 | JGI IMG/M metagenome (GOLD analysis project Ga0105044, IMG submission 78092) | Freshwater microbial communities from Lake Fryxell liftoff mats and glacier meltwater in Antarctica - MAT-01 | ecosystem: Environmental > Aquatic > Freshwater > Ice > Liftoff microbial mat | place...
CCAGCCGCAGCCTTCGACTTGTAGATCTTCTGCATCAGCACCGGCAGCAGAATGTCGCGCACCAGCGTGCTCTTACCGCTGCCGCTGACGCCGGTGACGGCCACGAAACAGCCCAGCGGAATCTTCACATCGAGGTTGCGCAGGTTGTGCTCTTTGGCGCCCTGGATCTCGAGCCAGTCGGCGCCCGGCTCGCGCCGCACCTGCGGCACCGGAATGGTGCGCTTGCGACTGAGGTACTGACCTGTGATGGAGGCCTTCGACTTGAGGATGCCCTTCACCGGGCCGCTGTACACCACCTCCCCGCCGTGCTCGCCCGCCCCGGGGCCGATGTCGACAATCCAGTCGGCCTCCATGATGGTGTCTTCGTCGTGCTCCACGACCAGCACCGTGTTGCCCAGGTCGCGTAGGCGCAGCAGGGTGTCGATGAGGCGACGGTTGTCGCGCTGGTGCAGGCCCACCGACGGCTCGTCGAGCACGTACAGCGTGCCCACCAGGCCGCTGCCAATTTGGCTGGCGAGACGAATGCGCTGCGCCTCGCCGCCGGCCAGGGTGCCGGCGCTGCGTGAGAGCGAGAGATAGTCGAGGCCGACGTCGAGCAAGAAGCCGAGACGAGCGTTGATCTCTTTCGTCACTCGCTCGGCGATCATGCGATCGCGTTCGCTGAGCACCAGTTCACTGAGAAAGCTGGCCGAATCACCGATTGCCATCTCGCAGATCTGGGAGATGTTCTTGTCGTTGATGGTGACCGCCAGCGTGGATGGCTTGAGGCGGGCGCCCTTGCATTTCGGGCACGGCACCTCGCGCATGTAGCCCTCGTACTGCTCGCGAGCCCAATCGCTCTCGGCACCCTCACGGCGGCGGTTGAGCCACGGCACCACGCCTTCGTAGGCAGTGGAGTACTCGCGGGTGCGGCCGTAGCGGTTCTTGTACTTGACCTTCAGATTGCCCTCGACGCCATACAGGATGACCTTTTGCTGCTTGGCGTTGAGGCTGCCGTATGGCGCATCCATATCGATGTCATACGATTCGGCAACCGCCTCCAGCATGCGCGTGAAGTACTGGGTGCTACTGGTGCGCCACGGTGCGATGGCCCCACCGTTGATGGACATGTCGTGGTCGGGGATGAGCAGCTCTGGGTCGACCTCGAAGGTGGTGCCCAGGCCATCGCACGCTTCGCAGGCGCCATACGGCGAGTTGAACGAGAAGTTGCGAGGGGCCGGCTCGTCGTAACTGGTGCCGCACTTCGGGCATGCGAGATGCTGGCTGAAGGTGAGCGTCTCGCCTTCCACCACGTCGCCGCCCGCCGCATCCTTGGCGGCGAACAGCTCGATCTCGGCGACCCCGTCGGCTAGCTTCAGCGCCGTCTCCAGCGAATCGGTGAGACGCCGTTCGATGCCATCGCGGCGCACCAGACGATCGACGATGATCTCGATCTTGTGCACCTCGTAGCGCGCCAACTTTTCGTCGCGCTTGAGGAACTCGGCGATGTCGACCACTTCGCCATCGACCCGTGCGCGCACGAACCCCTGCCCGGCGAGGTCGTCGAGCAACGTGCTGTACTCACCCTTGCGGCCGCGCACCACCGGTGCCAGCACTTGGAAGCGAGTGCCGTCGGGCAGCAACAGAATGCGATCCACGATCTGCGACGGCGTCTGGCGTTGCAGCCGGGTGCCATCGTTGGCGCAGTGCTGTACACCGATGCGGGCGAACAGCAGGCGCAGGTAGTCGTAGACCTCGGTGATGGTGCCGACGGTGGAGCGCGGGTTGCGGCTGGCGCTCTTCTGGTCGATGGAAATGGCCGGCGAGAGGCCCTCGATGACATCGACATCGGGCTTGTCCATCTGCCCCAGGAACTGGCGCGCGTACGCACTGAGCGATTCCACATACCGACGCTGACCCTCGGCATAGATGGTGTCGAACGCAAGGCTGCTCTTGCCCGAGCCGGACAGCCCGGTGAACACCACCAGCCGGTCGCGTGGGATCTCGATGCTGATGTTTTTCAGGTTGTGCTCGCGCGCCCCGCGCACGACGATCTTCGCTTCGGGAGCAGCGGCCATAGTGGGAGGCTACCAAACGAACACCTGTTCTCTGCATCCTCGGGCGACCGAGCCGCGGCAACCGCAGATTGATTGTCAAGATTTGTTGAAGTTGCCTGCTCAGTGCGCCGATAGCAGTGCATGACGATCGGCGCCAGTCACGACACCACGTTCATCCGTGGGGCGCAGCGCGTGTTGGAACACCTCTCTGCAACGACCGGGTTGGGGACCTGGGCCGTGTGCAGGTTCGGCCAACACGGCAGCCAGGCGTTGGCCGTCGACGACGCCTTCGGCACGGTCCAGGCCAACACCGTGTTGACCGAACCCTTGGGGAGGGGGACGAACGTCCGCATTGCGGCTCCCATCACCTTCCCAGATGGTCAGCCCTTCGGTGAGCTGATTGGCTTCGACCGGCGCGAACCGATGATCCCCGTGGAGCAGAGCACGGCCCAGGCTCGCGTCTTTGCAACTCTGCTGGGCGCGCTCGCCGCGGCCGAGGCGACGCTCTGCATCGAGCGTCGCAGCGCCGAGATCCACGCCGGGCTCTCCGACCCGCTCACCGGGCTGGCTACCCGCCAAGGCTGGGAACAGCGGCTGCGTCGCGACGAACAGTACTGCCGCGAGTTCGGCGAGCCGGCTGCGGTCATGATCATCGAACTGGACGATCTGAAGCGCAACAATGAGCTGCACGGCCACTCTGCCGGCGACGAGCAACTGAAGGTTGCCGGTGCCGTGCTGCGCGAGGTGCTCGCCGGCCGCCACTTCGGCGCCCGCATCACTGGCGATCGCCTGGGTGCACTGCTGGTCGGCGTCAGCGACCACGAAGTCGGCGAGCTGGAGCGTGTCACCCGTCAGGCGCTCGCTGCCGCCGAAGTGTCAGCTGCCGTCGGAGTTGGACGTCGCCGACCGGAGACCGGAATCGACGGGGCGTTGGCAGCCGCAGATGGCGACATCACGCGGACGCACTCTGTTCGGGAGTCGGCCTCAGCCGACGCGAACCAGGCGGCTGCGCTCCTGGAGGCGATGGAGCGCGGCTCCATCAAGCCGTACTTCCAGCCGATCGTTGATCTACGAACCGGCGACGTCGTCACGCTGGAGGCACTTGCGCGTTGGCAATCGCCCGACGGCGTACGCGAGCCCGACCAGTTCCTCCCACTACTCCAGCAGGCCGGCCTGCTGGGGGCACTGTTCGATCGAATCTTGGAGGATGGCTTGCAGAAGCTGGTCGAGTTCCGAGCCATCTCCCCCAAGCTGCAACTGGCTGTCAACTTCGAGTTCGACACCAAGCCGGTCAACTCGCTGCTCGACACTGTTCGCGACCGGCTGAACGCATACGGCTTGCCACCGGAGGCGCTGTCGCTGGAGCTCAGCGAACGCCAGACCTTCGAGCTGCCGGCCGATGTGCGCGACGAGCTGTTCGCCATTGCCGACATGGGTGTGCACCTGATGCTCGACGACTTCGGTACCGGGTTCGCTTCACTGGAGACGCTGACCAGCCTGCCCGTCACCGGGGTCAAGCTGGACCGTCGTTTCACCGGCCAGGTCGTCAAGGGCGAGCGCGAGAGCATCGTGGTGAAAGCGATGATCGCTCTGGCCGCCGAGACCGGATTGACCGTCATCGCCGAAGGTATCGAGACGCAGCTCCAGTGCGACCGGCTGGTGCGCATGGGTTGCCGGCTTGGCCAGGGGTACCTCTTCGCGCTCCCCCAGCCCGCCGAAGCCGTCGCCTCCGTGCTCTCGGCGCCGCTGGTGAGCACCTTCTAGTCAGCCCGCATCGCGCAACTCACGGCGAAGTTCGTTGACCTCGTCGCGCAGGCGTGCGGCATACTCGAACTTCAGTTCTGCGGCTGCCTCGTGCATTTCCTCTTCCAACGTTTGGATGAGGCGTGCCAGCTCTTGCTGTGGCATGGTCTTCAGCTCGCGCTGCACCTTGTCTCGTTCGCGGTTGCGGCGGTTTCCCTTGCCCGGCACTGGCGCAGTGTCGTCGGGCCGCAGTAGCGAAAGAATGTCGCCGACGGCCTTGCGGATGGTCTGCGGATTGATGCCGTGCTCCAGGTTGTAGGCGACCTGGCGGGCACGTCGTTCGCGGGTGGTGTCGATTGCTCTGGTCATGCTGGGGGTGATCTTGTCGGCGTACATCACCACCTGGCCGTCCACGTTGCGGGCGGCACGACCGATCATCTGGATCAGCGAGGTCTCGCTGCGCAAGAAGCCTTCCTTGTCCGCATCGAGGATGCTGACCAGCGACACCTCGGGAAGGTCGAGACCCTCACGGAGAAGGTTGATACCGACCAGCACGTCGAACTCGCCGAGTCGTAGCGCGCGCAGGATCTCGATGCGCTGGATGGTGTCGATGTTGCTGTGCAGGTAGCGCACCCGTAGCCCCTGCTCGAGCAGGTAGTCGGTGAGGTCTTCGGCCATCTTCTTGGTGAGCGTGGTGACCAACACGCGGTCGCCCATGGTGAGGCGAGTGTTGATGTTCTCGATCAGGTCGTCGATCTGGCCCTTGGTGGGCTTGACGATGACTTCCGGGTCCACCAGGCCGGTGGGGCGCACGATCTGCTCGACCACCTGCTGGCTGTGTGAGATCTCGTACGGCGAGGGCGTGGCGGACACGAAGATGCACTGGTTGACACGCTCGAACGTCTCCTCGAAGCGCAGCGGCCGGTTGTCTCGCGCGCTGGGCAGCCGGAAGCCGTGTTCGACCAAAATGTCCTTGCGGCTGAGGTCGCCCAGGTACTGGCCGTGCAGCTGTGGCACGGCGACGTGGCTCTCGTCGATGACGAGCAGGAAGTCTTTCGGGAAGTAGTCGATGAGAGTGAACGGTGGCTGCCCGGTGACACGACCATCGATGTGCATGGAATAGTTCTCGATGCCGTTGCAGTAGCCGACCTCGGCCATCATCTCCAGGTCGTACTGGGTGCGCATGCGCAGGCGCTGTGCCTCCAGCAACTTGCCGTTTGCTTCGAACCAGGCAAGCCGCTCTTGTAACTCGGCTTCGATACCCACGACCGCCTTTCGCATTCGCTCTTCGCCAGCGACGTAATGAGTAGCCGGGAAGATCATCACCTGGCTCATGTCGTCGAGCGTCTCGCCGGTCAGCGGATCGATGGTGGTGATGCGATCGACCGTGTCGCCGAACATTTCGATACGCAGCACTGTCTCGTCGTACGACGGATGGATCTCGATGGTGTCGCCGCGCACACGGAACTTGCCGCGCCCGAGAGCGATGTCGTTGCGGTCGAACTGCAGGTCGACGAGGCGGCGCAGGATGCTGCGCATGTCGTAGTCGACCCCCGTGTGCAGCTCGAGCAACTGCCCGCGATACTCCGCAGGATCACCCATGCCGTAGATGCAGCTGACCGATGCGACCACGATGGTGTCGCGGCGGGTGAGCAGCGCGGCGGTGGCCGAGTGACGCAACCGGTCGATCTCGTCGTTGACCGACGAATCCTTCTCGATGTAGGTGTCGCTGGAGGCCATGTACGCCTCGGGCTGGTAGTAGTCGTAGTAGCTGACGAAGTACTCCACCCGGTTGTTGGGGAAGAATTCGCGCATCTCCTGCGTCAACTGCGCAGCCAGCGATTTGTTGGGTGCAAGAATCAGTGTGGGCCGCTGCGTGGCCTCGATGGTCCAGGCGATGGTGGCGCTCTTACCGGAACCGGTGATGCCCAGCAGGGTCTGAAAACGGTCACCGCGCTCGATTCCCTCGGTGAGCTTCGCGATCGCGTGAGGCTGGTCGCCAGCGGGCTGAAACAGAGACTCGACCTTGAACTCGGGCACGCTGCGCAGCCTACCCGGCGAACGAATGTTCGTGCGACAACCGTGGCCCGGCGAGTGCGGCAGTACGGGTACGGTCGTTGCATGGTCATTCTGCAGACACCGCGCCTCCGTCTCCGGGTGGCGCGCGAAGCGGATGCGGCCACCATGGTGGCGTATCGCTCGGACCCCGAGGTCGCGAAGTATCAGGACTGGGACATGCCCTACACACTCGAGCGGGCGGTGGCGGGTGCTGCGAAGCAGGCGACGTTCGACGACGTCGTGGAAGGCTCGTGGGTCAGCTTCGCGATCGAACTCGACGGCGCAGTGATCGGCGACATCGTGGCCTGTGTACGAGACGGCGGTGGCATTGCCGAGATGGGCTACACCCTGGCGCCGCAACATCACGGCCACGGGTACGCCACCGAGGCGGCGAATGCCATGGTCGACCATCTGCTGCAGCACCAAAGGGTGCACCGCATCGAGGCCAGTCTCGACCCCGAGAACACTGCATCCATGCGCGTGCTGGAGGCGGTGGGCATGCGCATGGAGTGCCTGGCCCGCAACGCCTATCTGGTCCGCGGCGAATGGGTCGACGACCTGCGCTATGCCATGACCGTGGCCGACCGCGCAGCTTGGCTGCAGCGTCCTCGCACGCCCGCAGGCAGCGTGGAGCTGGTCGAGATCTCCCCCGACAATGCACATCTGTGGGGCCGGCTGCGCACTCATCATTCGCAGGAGCGCTTCGTGTCGCCGATGGCAATGTCGTTTCGCCACGCGTTGTTCCCCGAGACGTACCAGGGCGGTGCGATGGTGCCGTGGATGCGAGGCGTGCTGGCCGACGGCGAGCAAGTGGGCTTCATGATGCTGGGGATGGTCACCGAACACCACCCCGAGCCGTACCTGTGGCGATTGCTGATCGACCGTCTCCAGCAACGCCGAGGTTTGGGTTCGCAGGTGCTGGGCCTCGTGATCGATCAGCTGCGCGAGTGGGGCCACCCCACCCTGACCACCAGCTGGGGCCAAGGCCCCGGTTCACCTGAACCGTTCTACTTGGGTCACGGCTTCATCCCCACCGGCGAACTGGACGACGATGAAGTGATCGCCCGCCTGACGCTGTAGCCAAAAGAGTACACTTACCGCCTTATCCGTATTTTAAACGGAGGTTGTTGATCTGGAAGAACTGGCCGTAGTGAAGGTGCAGATCGACTGGCGCGGTCGTCGGGCAACGGCGTTCGTCCCGAAGTTGCTCACCGACCGCGACCTCACCCTCGACATCGAGACCGTGGCCCGAGTATCGCGCGCCATGGTCGGTGTTGAGTATGCAGCTGAGCGGATGCCGGCCAGCATTCGCGGACTGGCACGACTACTGCTCCGATCAGAAGGTGTTGCGTCGTCATACATCGAGGGCATCGTGGCGCCGGTGGTGGAAGTGGTTCTCGCCGAGCATCACGGGCCCGGGGGTCGCACCCCTGGCGCCTGGGTTGCGCAGAACCTCGCGGCTGTCACGCAAGCACTCGACAGCGCTCGCCAGGACGACCTTTCCGTCGAGTTGTTGTGCGCCTGGCATCGCACGCTGATGGCTGCTGGCCCGCTACCGCAACGCTACGTCGGCGTGATCCGCGACGAGCAAGGCTGGATCGGCGGGAGTAGCCCGTTCGACGCCCACCTGGTCACCCCGCCACCCGACAGGCTCGACGAACTCATGGCCGATCTCATGGCCTACATGAATCGGACGGACGTCGACCCGATCGTCCAGGCGGCCGTCGGGCACGCACAGTTCGAAGTCATCCACCCGTTCGCTGATGGCAATGGTCGCGTCGGGCGAATCTTGATCGCGTGGACCCTCACCCGACGCCTCGCGCTCCTCACGCCGCCCGCCACATCAACGGCGATCGCGGCCGACGTGGGCGGCTACAGCGCCGGCCTCACCCTGTTCCGATACGGCCAGCACAACCAGTGGATCCAATGGTTCGCCGACACGGTAGCCAGCGCCTCTGGCCGCCAGCGGGAACTCGTCGCGACAGTCGAGACCCTCGAGCGAACCTGGCGCGAAAACCTGGCAGCGGGCAGGACCGGCAGGCGGAAATTGAGAACGAACGCTACCGCGTGGCGGGTGTTGGAACTCATCACGCCACTGCTGGTCCTCACCAGCCGAACAGTCGCCGCCGAGCTCGGTGTGCCCACCAAAACAGCCGGCCTAGCACTGCGCGAACTAGCCGACGCCGGCATCCTCACGGTCATCGACAACCCAGCCGCCGGTCGCGGTCGGCCGGCGCTCACCTACACATCCAGCGAACTGCTCGGCTTGGCCGGATCCAGCCCTCTACGTGCTTGAAGCGCGTCGGCGCCGCTCAACATCCGCCTCGTCGCTCAACGAGGGCCATGCCTCGATCACCGGCAACGGGTCCAGCATGCTGTCCGGTGGCGGCGTCAAGGGTGCTGACCTTCAGCATCGGTTCGGTCGTTGCGGCCGGCGAAGTGGTAATCGGCGGGCAGCTGGGGAAGCGATTGCAACCATTTCCACAACCGCTCGATCTGCTCGTCGAGCGCATCCGGATGGCCGCTGTTGTCGATGACGAAGTCGGCGGTCGCCAGTCGGAGTTCGCGCGTCGCCTGGCGGGCAATACGAGCGCGGGCGTCGGCCTCGTCGAAACCTCGATACTTCACCAGCCGCTCCACCTGTGTTTCCACCGGCACGTCCACGACGATCTTGCCCTGCAGACCCTCGCGCGGATTCTCCGTCAGCAACGGAATGTCCAATACGACCACCTTGTCGGTGGCGACGTTCTCCATCACCTGACGGTTCATCTCCGCCCCCACGGCCGGGTGCACAATGCCGTTGAGATCCTTCAGCGCGTCGGGGTCGGCAAATGCGATGCCGGCAAGCGCCGCACGATCCAGCGAGCCGTCGGCCGCAATGACGCCAGCGCCGAAGCGCTCAGCCAGCTTCGCCAACACCGGCGAGCCCGGTTGCTGTACATCGCGGACGACTTGGTCGGCGTCGACGATCACTGCGCCTCGCGCCGCCAGCGCTGCACTGACGGTCGATTTCCCCGACCCGATTCCGCCCGTCAGCCCCACCAAGATCATGAAGCGATGGTAGTCGTAGGAACGTTTCAGTCGCTCAGCGCCAATTGTGCTACGCGTGCTACGCTTTCGCCATGGACACAATCTCGCACCGCGAGCTCAGAAACAACAGCGGGCATATTCTCGAGCGCGTTCGAAACGGGGCGACCGTGGCGGTCACCAACCATGGCGAACTCACCGCAGTTCTCGTTCCACCGTATTCCCAGCTGATCGATCAACTCGATGCTTCGGGCAGGGTGAAGCACGCCACCGACGCCTCACCGCTCGGACTGCGCGAACGGATTCGCCACCCGGTGCCGACCTCCGTCGCCCTCGACGACCTACGTGGCGAGAGGTGATCCACTACATCGACACCTCGGCATACCTCAAGTTGATCATCGAAGAGCCCGAATCAGCCGGACTGGTTCGTGCGCTCGAACTTGGTCGCACTGATGGGCACCGTGTGGTCTCGTCTGCGCTGCTCGAGACCGAACTCCATCGAGCGAGGCATCGCTATGGACTCGATCGACAGGTCATCGAGAACGAGGTGGCGAAGCTCACCCTGATCAGCGCTACCGACTCTACTTTCCGTCGGGCCGGCGCATTTCCGGATCCACTCTTGCGCTCCCTGGACGCCCTCCACCTCGCCACCGCAATTGAGTGTGGCGCCGTCGCCATCTACACGTACGACCACCGTCAGGCCGATGCAGCAACGAACGCTGGCATCGAGGTGCTCGCTCCAGCCGACTGAATCAGAGCTGCCCCAGTGCGCGGGGCGCGCTCGGCATCATCCTCATGGGCGACGGTCCCGCACGAAGTACAGACCCATTCCTCCACCATTGTGCACTCTCGCACACCTCGCGAGGCGTCGCGTTCAGGCGGTCCTCGAACCGGCAGCATGCCCGCAGCTGCGTTGCAAAACCTGTTCAGACAGTCCGCAGAACACGTCGGGAACAATGCTCGAGGCCGAAAGCAGCTAGTACCAGCCAGAGCACTCGCAGGCCAGGGCGGCACGCACAAGTAGCATCCGGTGGTGGCCGACGATACCGACGAACTGGCGAGTGCGCCGGCGAATGCTTCGGACCCCACCTCCGTTGGGTGGCCACTCGTCGAACGACGCGGTCGCAGCCGAACACCACCCGGCGGCACCGACCGTCGCTTGCGTGGGTCGAACGACACCGGACCGCTCGCACTCGGCCAGCACGGCTCCTCCGTCCCGGCAACACTCACGGCAGCGCCACTCTGGCCGTTTCGAGGTGCAGCACTCATTGGCGCCTTTGTCCGCGCGCAACCAGACCTGTCGTGGCACAACTGGAGCCTGGTAGTCATCACGGCCACTGCAACTCTCTTCACTGCGACTGCATGCCTACGCCCAGCTGCCTACCGCAACGACCCCAAGACCCGCCTGCAAATCGTCATCGAGCTGGCAGCGGTCGTTGCCGCTGTGCTGCTGAGCGGTGCCTGGGCATCGCCCTTCGTCCTCTTTCTCGTACCGATCGGCATGCTCGCCGGTTTCGCCGCCGGCGGCATTTTCAGCGCCCAGCTAGCCGTCGCCGCAGTCGCCGTCATCACCGTGCAGCACGTTCCGAACGTCGGCGTGCGCCAGGGCCTTCAGGACGGGGCGCTGTGGATCGGACTGCTCGGCCTGGTGGCATTCACCAGCGGTCTGGCCCACCGCGCTGCGTACGATGCCGCACGCCAACAACAGGTCGCTCACAACCGGGTCAGCCGCCTCGCCGAGGCCAACTCACTGCTCTTCGCGCTGCAGCGCGTCGCCCAAACTCTGCCCGCCTCACTCGACCTCGAAGAGGTACTCGACTCCACTGTCGGCCGCTTGCGCACGATGGTGCGCCACGACCTTCTTGCGATCTATCTCGTCGACCTCAGCACCCGCCGCGCAACTCCCGAGCGCACCCACGGCGAAATCACTGCCCGTGGCTACTCCCTGGACCGGCTGCCCACCGGACTTCGGCAGTCCGCCGAATCGATGAAGACCATCCGCATCGACCAACTGAACGAAGGGGAAGGTGTCGCTCCCGGCGCCAGATGCGGCCTCTACGCAGCGCTCCGAGCGCGTGGCGCCCTCGTAGGTTTCATCGCCGTCGAATCATCCACCACTGGCTCGTTCGACCAGCAGCAATCCGAGATCGTCCACGGCCTCGCCGAACCATTCGGCATCGCCATCGACAACGCCCGCATGTTCCGGCGCATCCGCACCCTCGCCGCCGATGAAGAACGAACGCGCATCGCCCGCGAACTCCACGACCATGTCGGCTCGTCACTGGCGATGATCGGCTTCGAGGTTGACCGAGCGCTCTCGGTCGCGGCCGATGGCGGTGAAATCGAGCCAGTCCTACGCGAACTTCGCGAGCAGGTCTCCGCCATCGTCCGCGATGTGCGCGACACCCTCTACGACCTGCGCACCGAAATCACCGACAACAGCGATCTGGCCGCTACCGTCGCAGAGTTCCTTTCGCGCGTCGGCCAGCGCAGTGGTATCGAGACGCTCAGCGACATCCGTCTCGACGAACGGCTTCCGCTCGTCGTGGAACGCGAACTCTGGCAGATCGTCAAAGAGGCGATTCTCAACGCAGAACGCCACTCGCACGCCACCCACCTTCTGGTCAGCGGGCGTCAGAACGGGCCCAAGCTGCAGTTCGTCGTCCGCGACGACGGCGTGGGCCTCGATGTCAACGACGCCCGTCCGGACAGCTACGGCCTCGTCGGCATGCGCGAACGGGCACAGCGGATGGACGCCGACTTGACGCTGGAGTCGCCGGCCACCGGTGGCGCCGAAGTTCGGATTCACTTCGAGATGAAAGGGCGGCCCAGCGAGTGAGCATTTCAGTCGTCCTCGTCGACGACCACACCATGTTGCGCCAGGGCCTACGCCGCGCGCTGGAAGCGGAAGGTATCAGCGTGCTGGGCGAGGCAGGCAACGGCGAGGAGGGCGTACGAGTAGCCCTCGCCACACATCCCGATGTCGTACTCATGGACGTCTCGATGCCAACAGTCGACGGCATCGAAGCCACCCGCCGCCTGGTCGCGGCTGAAAGTGGGATGCGCGTCGTCATGCTGACCATGCATATCGACCGTCAGGTTTTCGACCGTGCGCTCAAGGCCGGCGCCGTCGGCTATGTCACCAAGGACTCGTCGATCAGCGAAGTCGTGGAGGCCATCCGCATTGCGGCCAACGGTGATCGGCCGATGTCCCCACGGCTGGCGGAGGCCCTACTCCACGAAGCTCACCGAGATTCAGACGGCATCATCTCCGCTCGAGAGGAAGAAGTGCTGCAGCTGGTCGCCGATGGGCTGGGCACCAACGAAATCGCCGAGCGCCTGTACATCAGCCACCGAACGGTGAAGAACCACCTTGCCTCCATCTACGACAAGCTCAACGCGCGCGACCGGACGCAAGCGGTGCTGATGGCTGTCAAGATGGGCATCGTCAAGCTCACCTGAAAACGCAGGATGGCACGGCCTTTCAGCCGTGCCATCGCTGCCAACAATTCAGAGAATCAGGTTTCGGGGGCCTCTTCAGCCGCTACCTCTACCTCGACCGGCTCGACCGGCTCGACGTCAGCCGACACGTCAGCCGACACGACAGCCGCTACCTCGACCTCGGCTGCAGCCTTGTCATCAGCAACCTCCGCCACGGCGGCGCTCGCAACTGCGTCAGCTGCCGGCGGGGCCTCGCCCGGGTTCTCCTGGTAGTACTCGGCCCATGCGGCCTCGCGCTCGGCATCGTCGCCACCAGCAGCCCAGTTACCGTGCTCGTCGATCTCGAAGTGCGAACGGTACTCCTCGGCCAGCTCGCCGCCCTCGGCAGCCTGCTTGATGGAGAGGCTGATACGGCGACGGGCCAGGTCGAGATCGATGATCTTGACCCACAGCTCTTCGCCGGGCGTGACGACCTGCTCGGGCGAATCGACGTGGTGCGTGGACATCTCCGAGATGTGCACGAGACCCTCGATGCCTTCGCCGACCTGCACGAAACCACCGAACGGCACCAGCTTGGTGACACGGCCGTAGACCAGCTGGCCCACCTCGTGCGAGCCGGCGAACTCCTGCCACGGATCCTGCTGGGTGGCCTTCAGCGAGAGGCTGATGCGCTCGCGGTCGAAGTCGACATCGAGGACCTGGACGGTGACCTTGTCGCCAACGGTGACGACGGCACCTGGGTGGTCGACGTGCTTCCACGACAGCTCGCTGACGTGGATGAGACCATCCATGCCGCCGAGGTCGACGAACGCACCGAACGACACGACGCTGCTGACAACACCCTCGCGGATCTCGCCCGGCTTGAGGTTGGTGAGGAAGCTGTCGCGGCTTTCCTTCTGCGTCTCTTCCAGGAAGGC
>Ga0105044_10009606_pt1 | contig 13221 bp, 15 predicted proteins | sample MAT01_FD_78092 | JGI IMG/M metagenome (GOLD analysis project Ga0105044, IMG submission 78092) | Freshwater microbial communities from Lake Fryxell liftoff mats and glacier meltwater in Antarctica - MAT-01 | ecosystem: Environmental > Aquatic > Freshwater > Ice > Liftoff microbial mat | place...
CCTCCACCTGTCCATTGCACCAGGAACAAGCGGGGATGAGGTTGAGTGGGTTGGTTAGGCTTCCTCCACTTGAGCGCTTACGTCGTTCGTGGAGACCAGAAATAACTCCACCACACTGCCCCCCCAGGCCCACTTGGTCCAAGAGGGGGCCGATCTGACATCGCACCCCCGCCAGCGCCAGCGCCCCCACGGTGGGAGCACGGGTCTCTTGCATGAACTCAGTTCGTTTCTCCGAACGCTGCTTCAGTGGGGTGCGTTTCAGTTGAGAATCGCCGCGACGCATGGAGGAGTGACGCTCCACTAGTACCACTCGCCGTTACGTTCGCCGTAGCTCATTTGAGTCAAAGCCACCACCTCCCACCTTCCCCCTTGATTCATTGCCCACGTCTGCCCACATCCCTCACACCAGCATTTCTCGTCGGTGTATCGCATTTGATATACGTGGTCATGTCGCTTTGGCGTAACTCTAGAGTATCGCATCAGATACGACAAAGGCGGGCACCACAAGGGTGCCCGCCTTTGTCATCCCTTTATCAGAAGGGCTCTTCGTTGGGGTTGACCTGACGAGAGGGGCGAGAATTGGCGGGGGCCTTGGAGCCGCTGGCCTCACCATCGCGAGGGTTGCGAGTCACTTCAGCGCTGGCCCAGCGGAGGCTGGGAGCGATCTCGTCCGCAACAATCTTGACCTTGGTGCGCGTCTCTCCGTCCTTCTCCCACGAGTCTTGCTGGAGGCGGCCCGTCACCACTACCCGCATGCCCTTCTGAAGAGAGTCCCCCACGTTTTCCGCCAGGGTGTCCCATGCGGAAACGTCAAAGAAGCTCGTGACCTCTTCATCGCTGTTGGCCTTGCGATAGGACTGGGCGAGACCCAGGTTGGCCACGGCCTTGCCGCTCTTGGTGAAGGTGACTTCGGGGTCTCGGGTGAGATTGCCCACTACCGTTACTGTGTTATCTGCCATTTTGTTAACCTCCTAGTGGTTATGTCTAGCGGGATGGCTCCCTAGCGGGGTTGCAGGTGAATGCGAACCCCAGGACGCCCTGCGGCATCCTTGTTGACAAGAACTTCCGATACCCAACCGTCCCAACCTTGGCCCGCATCCATCATGGGGGCCAATCGAGATGCCAGGGCGGCCGGGATATGGCCCAACATCATGTCAGCGTCGTCCATCTCAGTATGGACCTCGATGGCGTTGCTGTCCGCTTCGTTCTGGGGGTTGCGAACAAGATGGACGGGGAACTGATGCCCCCTCTCGTCCATGTCCATGTCGATCCTGTAAAGATTGGTGGGATAGCCGGGGGCCCATGTAACGCCCGCAACAGCCGTCTTGAATGGCTTGGTGAAGCTCACTTATGCCTCTTCCCCGTGGAGCCACAACTCGATGGCATCGAGGTCCGCTTGAGACCAATCGGCAGCCTTGGCCGGAATGGTCATCTCGGCCAAGAAGCCACGGAAGGCCTCCATGTCCTCTTGGACTAGGTTGTTGAGTTCCCCCCGCACGGCGGTCAAGCGGACTGCATCAACCGGCTCGCCCACCTCAATCACTTCGGCAAACTCGGCCGGTTCCCGCATGATGGGGGGCGCCTCAATGGCCACTGGGGGGTGGTCGTCCCCTTCGGGGGTGGCGGCAGCCTCCAGGGCCTTCATGACCCCCTGGGGGGGTGCTAGTGCCAAGGGGGTCCCCCGTAGGGCGGATGCTAGCTCGGCCTGGCCCTGACGCCACCGAACGAGAGCCTTGAGGTCCACCAGGTTGTCGGGGTAGCCTGCCTTTTTCAGGGCCCGACCTAGCGTCTTGGAGCACAAGACGTTCCATTCGTCGGAGGTTCCCTTGGCGGGGACGGTCTTGTAGGCGTGCACGGGGGCCTTCTTGCTTCCCGTCGGGAAGTGGATGGTGCAGACGCAGAAATTGCCGCTTCCTCCAAACTGCTGGGGGATCCCAGTTTCAGTGCCCACTTGGAGCTTGAATTCATGAGTGGCTCCGGGGTCGTCCTCCAGCAGGAGGCTCCAACGCAGAGCGGGGCTAGCGTAATTCTCTAGGGGGGGTGGCATCTCTTAACCTCGGGTGCTATGTCTGCTCATTAGTTTAGCAGACGCGTGGGCGAATATCTGCATGGCAAGCACATTTGGGCTAGTCTTAAAGGGAACCCCGGAGGGAACATGCCTCGTTCTAGTCCACAAAAACGCTCAAATATGACAGTTGGGCGTTCCGGACGGCTCGCCATCCGTCACCCTAAGGCCTCTTTGGTCCTTTCCCCCGCGAATCTTCAGAAAATTGGAGAAATTCAGTCGGGCTTCATGGTGGCGTCCGAGGCATGGCAGCGTGAAGCGTATGGGTTCTACAACGTCATCGGAGAGGTGGCGTACGTGATTTCCAAGACGGCCGACACGGTAGCCATGTGCGACATCGTGCCCATAGTGGACGATGAATCCATTGCGCCTGGCGGCTGGAGAGAAACGCCAGACGACAGGGTACTGCGGGTCTGGAAGGCCTTCACGGGGGCACGAGGGGACAAGAAGGAACTATACCGGAAGGCTGCCATGCACTATCAGATTGGCGGGGAGTCCTTTCTGGTGGGGTCCAACATCAAGGATCGTCACGGCCTAGAGGGCGGGGTATTGTGGCAGTTCCTGTCCCCCTTGGAGATAACGGTCGAGGGGGGCGGGCGTTCAGTCAAGCGCACCTACAACTATGCGGGGATGCAGCCGGTCGAGCTGAAGGACACCTACGTGGCTCGCCTGTGGAGAAGCGCTCCGGACTTTGAGCAGCAGCCCGACAGCGCCCTGAAGCATTCGCTCCCCATCATGAACGAGCTTGTTCTGTTGAGTCAAGTCGTGGACGCGATCGCCAAAACTAGGCTGCCCGCTGGCATCTTGTTCGTGCCAGACGAGATGAGCTTTGGCTCTTACGACGAGACCGAGGATGATTCAGACGAAACCGACGACATTGATCCCCTGACGCAAGAGTTGACGGAGCAGTTGACGGCAGTCGTGGAGAACCGAGCCTCGGCGGCATCCCTGGTGCCCCTCATCATGCGGGGACCAGCGGAGTTTGCTGACAAGATCAAACTCATTGACGTTGCTAGAGATTTGGACAAGGCCTTCATCGACCTCCGCATCCATCTACTGTCCCGCCTGGCCACAAGCCTTGACATTCCGCCCGAGATGATGACGGGCGTGGGCGGATTGAACCACTGGAGTTCCTTCAATATCGACTCCAACTTCGTGAACCGTCACGTGAAGCCCATCGGGGAGAGCTTGGCGGAGTTTCTTACGACTGCTTACCTTCGACCCATGCTGATTCAGTTTGAGGGCATGACGGACGAGGAGGCCGCTACCTTCTCTCTGCACTTTGACCCCGCCAAGGTAGTGGCAAGGGCCGATACGGGGCCCAACGCTCGGCTTGCCTTCGATCGCGGCGAGATCAAGGCTGTGGCCTTCTTGAGAGAGAACGGGCTAGATGAGGCGGACGCCCCAGACAGGGAAGAACGCAAGATCCATGACCTTCGTGCCCTTATGCAAGCCGAACCCATCATCTATGGCGCTCAGGTTATGGGGATGTTGTATCCGGAACTGAAGGACAAGCTTGAGGTTCCTGGCGTTACGGATGTGCCTGGCGCTCGTCCCGGCGATGGCGATCCAGGAAACCCCACAGGCATGCCGGAACGCAAGAACCACACGGGGCCCAATAGCGACCCCGTAGTGGACAATGAGAGCGGTCAGGGGCTCCCCAAGCCGAGGGGCCCCGCCCATTCCAGGACCGATGAGGCCTCTTTGGTGGAGAAATTGGCAAGAGTGGCGGATTCGGGCCTAATGGATGCTGTCAGGATTGCCTCTGCGGAGCAGTCCCAGGAGGACGCCATTATGGCCATCAACCTCCAAATGAGTGCAATTCAGCAAGACCTGGCTGAAGAAGCGGCCCGACATCTGGAATCTCAAGAAGGGCTTCTGCCGGATCAGTCCATTCCCGTATCGGTTGCCATGGCGGACGATCTCTGTGGACTGCTTGTCCGTGACATCCAATTGGGGCGCAAGGGAGTGGTATCTCTGGAGAACCTGGAGTTCATGGGGACGGTTGAGCGTCATTTGGCGGCCCTTTAGCAGACTGCAAAGAATCCCCCAACCGAGGTTGGGGGGAGGATGTTTGGATCGTGGAACCACAAGGACCGAAGACCGACAGATTGGCCGTAGCGCTCGATCAGCCCGACCATTCCAAAGGGGTAATGCTGTGCGTGCGCCCCGAGAATCCTGGTCGATTCGCACTTGAGGGGGGCACCCCCGAGAGCGAGGTGCACATCACTCTCCTGTACTTCGGCAAAACGGATGAGTTTGATGAGGCGGCGGCCCAGCAGGTGACGGAGGCGTTGCCGGGGATATTGGAGGGGCTGGGATCCATCAAGGGGGAGGTGACGGCTGTTGCGGAGTTCACCTTGGCGGGCGAGGACGATACCCCGCTAGTGCTTTTGGTGGATGCGCCGGGCCTTGGGGCCTTACGGGACCGATGCATGCGAGGCCTGTCGGGGGCGCTTGGGGAAGACACCCAGCCCAAGTCCAATCACGACTTCATGCCCCACATGACGTACTCGTACGGCTTCACTCCAGAGGATCGGCAAAGGGCCGAAGCCTAGTGGGCGAAAGTGTGGAGTTCAATTTTGTTGAGTTTCTGTGGGGAACAAAACCCTACAGGGTTTCTCTTACTGCGGAATCCATTCCCACTAGTCAAAATGGTCTAGAATTGGATCAAGAGATTCCAGATTCCCAACAGGACGCGTCCCAAATGAACTATGAAATTCAAGAGGATCATCCAGAATGCCAGTCCATGACGGACGGCAAGATGCCTGTGGCGATTGTGGATGCGGAATCCGGCGAGGTTGAGTGTTGCCATGTCTCCCTGGAGGACGCACAAGCCCACGTGGACGCCCTGAAGGACGTCCAGAAGGAACACCTGCCAGACGAGGTCCAAGCCCCCCCAGTGGCGCCTGAGGCGCCCCCAGAGGCCTCTCGTCATAACCGTTTGGCCAACCTGCGCCAATTCCTGGTCAATGAAAGCGGAGTGGCATTCGCCCCCCTCCCTACGCACAAGACCCCCACAACCGACACTAAGGACTGGGATGGGGATGTCGTCAAGGTGAGGACTGAGTCCGAACGTGATCTTGGGTACTACGGCAAGATTTACGCATGGAGGGATTCCACCAAAGACATAGGCCACAAAACCGCATATCGCTTTCCTCATCACATCGTGAATGTGGCCGGTATCCCTGGGGCGGCAGTCGATTGGGCCACTCACGCATCCTTGATGTTCATTGATGATTCTGGCATCCCAGAGAGCGACTATGAGGGAGTCTACCGACACCTTGCGGCACACCTTCGCGACGCCGGATGGGAGGACATCCCCGACCTGGGTTCCGACAACGCTTCGGCAGAAGCAGTCCGGTTGGCCATTTCTCAAATCCAGGTTCCCCAGATGACCATGCAGGCCCCATCGGGCTTGCATGCCTTGGAGGATTCTGCATTGGTGGCAGAGGTGGTGCGTCGCTTCATCGAAGCAGGCGAGACCATGACGGAGATGGCAGAAGAGGAAATCGAGAAGATCCTTGGCGTTCCCGAGGAGATCCCAGACGCAGAGCCGGTAGATAGCCGTTCGTTCCATTGGGAAGGCATCATTATCCCCGAGGGCGTGCTCTCGGGCGACGGTCGCATGATCGAGCAGGGTGCGCTCACGTGGCGCGACCTTCCCTTGCCCCTCATGCTTCAGACCCGTACGGCGGAAGGGCACGATGGGGCAGAAATCTGCGGCTCCATCGTGGAGCTTGAGCGTACGGGCAACGCCATCGTGGGACGTGGCTACTTCGATGGCGGGCTCGTTGGCCAAGAGGCCCGTCGCCTTTATGCCGAGAAGACCATGAGGGGAGTCTCGGCCGACCTCGATGCTATTGAGGTGGAGATCCGAGACCGGTCTGGCGATGCAGTTACGCCCGACCAGGCTAGGCCAAATGCTGGGCTTGTCCAGGCCTTCGTCAAGGCAAGGATCATGGGGGCCTCGCTCGTGCCCTTCCCCGCGTTCATGGAAGCCACTATTTCCGTTCTTGATTTTGAAGATAGTTACGCTCTTGTGGCGTCGGGCGCCCAACTTGAGGGAGAGTTCGTTCGGGTCTGGACCCCGGACGCACAGTTCGTCGTTCTCGGGGATTCGGAGCCACTCGACAGGGACGCCCTTGTGGCCTCGGGGGCCCCCGCCATTCTTGAGATCCCAGTGGCCCCTCCGGCTGAGTGGTTTGCCCGTCAGGACATGGAGGAGGCCGTTCCCTTCCGTGTCTATCCGGACGGCCGGTGCTTTGGCCTGGTGGCCAAGTTCGGTTCTTGCCATATGAGTTTTGCCGATCAGTGCATCGACGTACCCCGCTCCTTCTGTGACTATAGGTGGTTCCAGAACAAGAGCACCTTGACTGCCGAGGGGGGCCTCGTAGCAACAGGGCCGGTGTTCATGAATACCGTTCACCCCGCCCTGCGGGCTCGTGCCCACGATGCCTTCGCCCACTATGCCGAAACCGGCTGTGCGGTAGCGGACGTGACCCTTTGGGAGAACCAGTGGGGGATTGTGGCGGCGGGGGCACTTCGCCCTGACGTCACGCCCGAGCAGGCTCGGCGCATTCGAGGCAGCGACATCAGTCCCGACTGGCGTCGCATCGACGGCCGGATGGAACTCGTGGCACTTTTGGGCGTCAACATGAGTGGGTTCATCGTGGATGGTCTCGTGGCCTCTGGGGCCGAATACGACCCATCTCCTCGTGCACATGTGAACTTGGTCACAGGGGAGTTGGAATCTCTCGTGGCGGCGGGTATGCTTACCCGTGAGTGCGGTACCTGCGGGGACAGCGAACTCAATCCAGATGTTCTGTTGGAAATCGCAAGGACCCTAGCGGACCACAGCCGCCTCATCCAGCAATTGAATACCTCCACACGCAATCTCAGGGCCGAATATGTGGCCAGCCGGATTGCTCGAATGTCCAGCGGGGGGTAACGGCTCCTGCGGAAAGCAGGTACTGTGCCTAGGCTATCGGATTCCCTTGAGGCGAATCGAGACAAGCTCACCGGACGAGTTTCCCCCGTGGGGACTCTTCAGCGACTTTTGATGACCCTGCCGCAAGATGATGCCCAGAAGCTCAAGGAGCTTTTGATGGACAAGTCGCTTGCGACGAATCGGGTGGCCACCTTCCTCCATCAATTCGGCAAGCAGGTGGAGGCGGAGATCCCCAAACTAAAGGGCGACCAGGTTGCCCAGCAGTCCAATTTAGCGGCCCTTTGTGGTAGGGTAAGTTACCAAATGGTTCAGTCTTACCGGACCAAGCACCACAGTCAGGAGTCCTGATGCCCAAACTTGCTGATGAGGCCAAGATGCTGGAGGCGGAGGATCCCTCCGCCGAGAAGCTGGCTATCATGCGGAGGGAACGCGACAGCCTCAAGGGCCAGTTGGACCGGGCCTTTGTGGAGATGTCGGACCTGCGCAAGTTGCTGGACTTCCATGATCTGGTGGGGTCGGCCAGCATGAAGCCACCCAAATGGCTGCAACCCAAGAGGGCCAAGAAGGGAGAGCACCACGCTATCGCATGTGGGATTCTTTCCGACTGCCATTTCGATGAGGTTGTGCGGGCAGAAGAGATTGGGTTCCAGAACTGCTTCGATCGACGTATCGGGACGCTGCGCTTGGAGAAGTGGGCCCAAGGCTTCGTCAAGCAAGGCAGGGACTATTTGTCTGGGGTAGCCTACGACGGGGCTGTTGTTTGTCTAGGAGGGGACATCTTCTCCGGAAACCTTCACGACCTGTCGGAGACCAACGAGGACACACAGTTTGGATCACTGTTGTACTGGTGTGAGCAAATCTGTGCGGCCCTGTCGGTTGTGGCGGATTTCTACGGCTCCCTGTACGTCCCCGTAGTGGTGGGCAATCACGGCCGCATGACCTTCAAGCCGCGGACGAAACTGCGGGCCAGGGACAACCTTGACTGGCTACTGGGTCACATGATCGCCAAGCACTTCGCCAATGACGACCGGATCACCGTCTCCGTTGAGGATGATGCAGATGCCTTTTTCGACGTTTACGACACCACCTTCCTCCTGACCCACGGTGACCAAGTCACCGGAGGGTCTGGAGTGGGGGGGATCTGGCCGCCGATCATGAGGATGTTGGGGCGCAAGCAGACCCGGTATTCCTATCGTCCATTTGAAACAATGATCATTGGACATTGGCACCAACTCATCATGGCCCCAGCCCAAGGTCTGATAGTGAATGGCTCGATCAAGGGGTACGACGAGTTTGCTTCACTTTTCAACCTGCGCCCCGAACGGCCCCAGCAGGCCATGTGGCTCGTTACCCCCGAGAACGGCACAACCTGGTCGGCCCCGGTCTTCTGTGACGATCGAACTGCCGAAGGATGGTAGAGCCAGAGGCCAGGCGGCTCTACTGTATTGTGAGGGAGGACCTACCTCCCGGCCTCCGTGCCGCTCAGGCGGGACACGCCATCGCCGACACTTGCCTGCTTTGGGAGCGAGAGGCGTGGGAGTGGACCACTAGGGGCAATTACCTCATCATCTTGGGAGTGCCAGATCTGGAATCTTTGTCGGCAGCATGGGGAAGGGTTCTCCAAATGGAGGTCCCCGCCAGCATCTTCGAAGAGCCAGATTTAGGTGGAGAGGCTACTGCCATTGCATGCCTGCCCCCTCCCGAGATGAACGCCGCCTTTGCAGATTTGCCCCTAGCCTATGCCAAGCGTAGGCGCTGGTGGCCTCCCCTTCTGGGCTAGAATTAGGACATGGACATCCACACGGACCCCAGGGCGGCCCTCATGGTGAGCCTTTGCGCCTATGAGGCCGTAGCGATCTTGACGGGCCAGGTGCCCACGATCACCTCCCTGTGTTGGCGGGCTCGGAATACCTGGACGGGTCGGGTTGTCATCTGGCTGGGCATGGGGTACCTTGCCTATCACTTGCTTGTAGAGCAGGATGGAATCGCAAACGTCGTAGAGGCACTCGTTAGTGATTGAGTGTTGGAACTGCCTTGAAGGGTTCGATCCCATTGCTTCCCGCTGGAGATGCCCCCACTGTGGGGCCAAATCTAATTGCTGTGAAGGCAACACCAACTAGGAGAACCTTGCACGAGACCACATTGCCCCCGTTTGCAACGGATGCATGGATAGGGGAAGCCCTTAGGCTCGCTTACCTGGTGGCGTCCTTTAGTCTCGATCCCTCCAGCCAATGCGGCGCACTCCTGTACGACCGAGGGGGAGACCTGGTGGCTTACGGCTGCAATGAGCTTGCCCCCGGCATGGAGATCTGTGATGCCAACTTTGAGCGGCCTCGCAAGTACGCCGTGGTAGAGCATGCGGAACGGCTTGCCATCCTGAGGGCAGGGATGCGCCCTGTTCTCCCCTTCATCATGGTCGCCCCCTGGGCCGCCTGTGCCGATTGCGCTAGGGCCACCACAATAGTGGGCGTCTCGTTTCTGATCCGTCACGGCGATTGCATGGACCGCCCCGCAGTCAGATGGCGAGAATCAATCTCCCTGGCGGACGAGATCCTGGAGGCAGGAGCCTGTCGGGTCCACGAGTTCAGAGGCACCTTGGGGGCAACCCCCGTACGCATGGATGGAGAACTATGGAATCCCTAGATGGCAATCAGATTCTCGTGGGCTTGACAGGATACGCCCAATCGGGCAAGGACGCCTTCGCTGGGCGCCTGATCAGCCATCACGGCTTTGTCAAGGTGGCCTTTGCGGATGCGCTTCGTTCCTTCGCCTATGCGATCAATCCCCAGGTGGGAGTTGACACCTATCGAGGCCTCATCGACTCCATCGGATACGAGACGGCCAAGACCAACTACCCGGAGGTGCGCCGACTTCTCCAGGCGATCGGGACGGAAGGGGTTCGGGATCACTTTGGCCAGGACACATGGGTGGAGGTTGCCCGAGCGAAGTGGGGCCAGCATCATCGCGTGGTCGTCACGGACGTTCGCTTCCCCAACGAGGCCGCTGCCGTCATTGAGGAGCGCGGAGTCCTGTATCGCGTTGAACGACCAGGCGTTGGCCCCCTGGGGGGTCACGTCAGCGAATCTCATGTGGCCGCAATCCCAGCGGCCCTTGTGGTGCGGAACGCTGGGACCCTGGAGGACCTTTGGGAGACCGCTGACGTCCTAGTGGGGGGTCTGGTAACGTGAAGATCTCCAAGGGAACGATCAAGCGTTTGCACGTTAACCAAAACGCAATTCGCCGCAATACCCGAGAGGGGCTAGAGGAGCCACCCCTGACGGTCCAACACCACACGGGGCCCAAACGGACCAGTCGGGTAGATCTCCTGGACGAGACTGGAGAGGTTGTGGCCTCCTTGATTTACCGCCCTCGCAACCCTTTGTCCTGCGGGGCACGGGTGTGGTTGGAAACAAAGTTGGAAGTTTCACTTGTGGATCCAGAGCCGACCTGATACGATGGTGAGATGAACCCCCGCCGATCTCGCCACCTCAGTTATTACTCAAGTAGCTGAGTGGCGCGCCCTGGCGTGTCACTGCCAGGTGCGCCGGAGTGGGAGAGCCGGGCGGGGCCGTAACCCCCGTGGCATTGCCTGAGAGCGTTCGATCCGCTCCACCTGGACCATGGAAGGTTGCCAGAGTTGGACTAATGGGCTCGCTTGGAAAGCGATGCGGCCTTCGGGTCACAGGCGTTCGAATCGCCTACCTTCCGCCACGGAGAGTTGCCAGAGCATTTGGTCAATTGGGCCCGCTTCGAAAGCGGTGCGACGAAAGTCACGAGGGTTCGAATCCCTCACTCTCCTCAACAAGGAACGGTGCCGGAGTCAGGTTTAACGGGACGGTCTTGAAAACCGTAGTCCCCACGGGGACCGTGGGTTCGAATCCCACTCGTTCCGCCCCTGGAGGGGTGCCAGAGTCAGGTTATTGGGCTCGCCTGCTAAGCGATGCGGCCTTCGGGCTTCAGGAGTTCGAATCTCCTCCCCTCCGCTCAAACGCCTTGCGAAAGGCGGAACGTTCTAGCCCGAAACGCTCCGCCACCTCTGCCCACGTGGCCCCTTCGTTGCGCATGATCTCGGCCACACGCATGTCCGATTCGGCTATCTTGTTGCGTTTGGCGGCATGACCGGAACGATGGCGTCGTTGAGCGACCGCACTTGTGGTTTCGCTTAGAATGCGGGGGACTGTCGTCGTCGGGACACGCTTGGGGGCACGTTTGGGGACAAGGCGCTGGGTCACCTTGGGGCGCCGCTTGGAACGACGGTCCCGACAGACGTTGCACGCACAGGCGGAGAAGCATCGGTGGGCGCCCGAAAGACAAGAGGGGCAGGTCGCGTTCAGGGGGGCAGGGGGTAGAGTGGGCACACTCAAACCCTACAGGGAGAACCTCAAATGACCACGGCTGTTCGAAACGATAGCTCTGCTAAAGCGGACCGCGACCACGGACGCTCCCTAATTGCACGGGAGAGGGAAGTGGAGAAGAGTTTCCATCTAGTCGATACGGACACTTCCTGGCAGGACCAGGGGGCGTGTCGAGGCACCCTCAAGCTCGCCCCCGAGGCCTTCTATCCGGAACATGGCTCCGGCGCTGGCGCCTATCGGGAGGGCCGCAAAGTTTGTGAGGGGTGCCCCGTTCGTGAGCGCTGCCTGGAGTTCGCCATTGTGAATCACATCGGCACAGGCCTTTGGGGTGGACATTCTCCGGTGCAGCGCCGACAAATCTGGAGGAGGCATGTGCCCACTCCCGCACATCTCAAGGGAAAGTTCTAGAAATGGGTTGTGATTGAGTAGCCCGTGAGATAAGATGGGGGCATGAACGCAGCAGCGCTACTTTTACGAGAACGAGAGATTCAGCGGTCTCGGCGCTCCGTTCATTCTTGGCGCCGAGACCGCTAGCCCCCCAGGGGGCCCCAATCGCGCCCCGTTGGTCTAGTTTGGTCTACGACGCCGGATTCTCAGTCCGGAGATCGCGAGTTCAAATCTCGCACGGGGCACTTTGGACTGTTAGCTTAGTTGGCCAAAGCGCCTGCCTGTCGAGCAGGAGACCGCGGGTTCGAGTCCCGTACAGTCCGCCACCCCCCGTAGGACACACGGCTGGTCACCTGGCTTTCACCCAGGAGGTAGCGGGTTCGAATCCCGCACGGGGGACTTGTCATGGGAGTGAGGCTGAGGTAGCCGGTGTGATTCCAAACCACACGTCGAGGGGGTTCGATTCCCTCCACTCCCGCCAAACAGATGCCCCGGCCGATTGGACGGAGTTGCGACTACGAATCGCGATGCTTGTGGGGGTTCGAATCCCCCCCGGGGCTCCACCTTCTCCTCGTGGTCCAAGGGAAACGACGCTGGCGTCCGAAGCCAGAGAATTGGGTTCGAGTCCCAACGGGGAGGCAACTCAAGGGCGGAGCGCTATACTGGGTGGGCGTTCGTGGCTCAACTGGAAGAGCACCGCTCTCCTAAAGCGGTAGTGTCGCAAGACCATGCGGGTTCGAGTCCCGTCGGGCGTACCAATGCCGTCGTAACCCCTCGGGCCTCTACCCCGTCGAAAGGGTAATTGGAATCATGGGGGTTCGACTCCCCCCGGCGGCTCGAAAGGCGAATCATGATCGGTGACGAAATTGAGGCCATCCCAGACCTTCCCGAGCCCATAAGGGCATGGAGGGCCTGGGGGGCAACCCGCCTCCCGGGCCTCAAGACGGATGACCCATGGGAGAACTTTCTGACGGGCCCCTATCGCCATTCCTATCTGTGGCCCAAGCGCAACGGAGGCACCTTCACGGACCGTGATTTCCTCACCGCCAAATGTCTCTGTGCGACCCCACACGATGATTCCCCGTGCGATCCAAAGGACGTCCCCTTTGGATCTGCCGGTAGCGGGTGCGGCATCTACTCCAGCAAGACCTTCGGAGATTTGGCCCATGATTTCGGAGATCCTTGCTGGCACCTCCAATCCACCTTCGACGCCACCGCTTATCACCCATTCGCCTTTGGGCGTGTTCTCATCTGGGGGAACGTCTACGAGCATGAATTTGGGTACCGTTCTCAATTCGCCCGACCGGAAAGTCTCGTCTGGGTTAAGGGGTCAATCCTTCCGTTTGAGATGGCTCAAGGGTTGGCGGACGACTATGGCATCCCGCTTGAGGTGATGGAGGCCGCAGAGGCCCGTGCGGCCATGGGGGCTACGTCGGGGGACTATCACAAGAGAATCATGTTGA
>Ga0105044_10009607_pt1 | contig 13218 bp, 6 predicted proteins | sample MAT01_FD_78092 | JGI IMG/M metagenome (GOLD analysis project Ga0105044, IMG submission 78092) | Freshwater microbial communities from Lake Fryxell liftoff mats and glacier meltwater in Antarctica - MAT-01 | ecosystem: Environmental > Aquatic > Freshwater > Ice > Liftoff microbial mat | place...
AGGGTGGCCCGATTTTTTTCGCCCTCTCGCTGATTCCCTTTTTCGCACTGGTCTGGCTCCTGATGCGGATGGAAAAGCGACGGTTATCGGGTCCCAAAAACCTAGTTCCCTCCGGGAGTAGTTCGCGTGGGTCACGGGCGTGAGCCTTTCTTCGATGAACGGCCGCTTTTCTTCGGTGGTGGGTAGCGAGTTTCGCAAGGTTTGGGCTGGGGTCGGCGTGGCGATGGCTTTCTTAGTATTTGCGGGATGCTCGGTGGAGTCGCGAAAGGCTCGCCATCTGCAGCGGGGCGATACCTACTTCGCCGCCTCCAATTTCGATCGCGCCGAAATCGAGTTCCTCAATGTGTTGCGGTTGGACCCCAAGTCCGCCGATGCGATCGGAAAGATTGGGATCATCTATTACGAGCAGGGTCGCCTGGGGCGAGCTCTGCCTTATCTCGTGCGTGCGCAGGAACTCGACCCCGCCAATCTGGTCACGCGCGCCAAGCTTGCCGCGCTGCTTCTTTCGGTCGGAAACCGAGTGCAGGCCGCCGACCAGGCGAGTTTTATCCTCGAACGAAAACCGGACGATGCGGAGGCGTTGGTCATGTTGGCCGAGGCCACCGCTACTCCTGATGCGATCGCGACGTTACAGGCACGTCTGGACGAAATGCCGGCTGCTTTGGCCAATGGTTCCGCCGTTTGGGTGGCAAAGGGAATTCTTTCGGCGAAAATGGGGAGTATTTCCGATGCGCGGACCGCTTTCCTCAAAGCGCTGGAAATCGATCCGAATTCGGTTCCTGCGCTTTCCGCAATGGCCGCGGTGCATGTCGCAAGTCGAGAGTCGGCCAAAGCCGATCTCGCATATGCGCGCGCTGCAGCGCTTTCCGGCCCTCGTTCGCCTCGCAGCCTCCAGTACGCCCGCTTCAAGGCACAATCCGGAGACTTTGCTTCCGCTCGCCGGATTCTCGAGGGCGTGCTGGAGGCGGCCCCCGATTACATTCCCGCGGTGTTGAGGCTCGTGGATCTTACGGCCGGAGAAGGCAAGGTGGAGGAAGCTCGGAGGATTCTGGCACCGGTGATGACGCGTGAGCCCAGTCATCCGGAAGGCCTACTCCTCAGCAGTCGCCTCTGGCAGTCGCAGCGGGATTACTCGAAGGCGTTGACCGAAATCGAATTGCTTTTGCGGATGTATCCAAAATCGCCCGAGGCGCATGTGGAGGAAGCGCGTATCCACCTCGCAAAGGCAGACCCGAGTCGTGCGATGGAAAGTCTCCGTTTGGCGTTGGACTCGAATCCATTATTCAAGGACGCAGTCGTCCTTCTAGCGCGCATTCAAGTGAGTCAGGGAAACGCAGCGGTGGCCGCCGCTGCGCTCCATACTTACCTCAAGCAAGATTCGAGCTCGCCGGAGGCTTATATTGTACTCGCCGAGGCGTACCGGGCGCAGCGAAAATTTCAACCGGCCTTGGACGCGGTCCTTGAGCTGGAAAACGTCATCCCCGGCCAGGAGTCCGTCGCTTTGCTGCGAGGCGAGATCCTCAAGGAGTTGAAACGTCCAGCCGACGCGAGAGCGGCCTTCGACGAGGCTCTGATTCGCAATCCCAATTCAGTTCGCGCTTTGGAACTGTTGTCGGATCTCGACGGCGAGGAGCGCCAGTTCGATCGTGCACGGGTCCGGATCGAGACGGCGCTGGCAAAGCGGCCCGAGGTGGCCGATCTCTATCTGCTCTCCGGTAAACTGGCGCTTGTCCGAGGGGATCGTTCTGGCGCGGAGTCGAACCTCCGGAAAGCGGTCGAGCTGAACGCCAACCTATCCCTTGGATACATGCTGCTTGCCCGTCTCTACATCGATTCGAAGGATTCGGTTCGAGCGCTAGAGAATTTACGGGTGATCGTGCAGCGGAATTCGCGCGATACAGGTGCCTGGATGCTGTTGGCATCGCTCCAAGAAGAGGGTGGCGATTTTCCGGCCGCCCGGAAAAGCTACGAGGATCTTTTGGCGATCACGCCCGATTTCGTTCCCGGCCTAAACAATCTTGCCTGTCACTTGCTCGAGCACTCCGCGGAGTGGGACCGCGCCACCGATCTTGCGCGTAAGGCGCGAGAGCTCGCGCCCGGTGACCCGGTTGTCGCGGACACCCTCGGTTGGATTCTGTATCGAAAGAAAGATTACATCATGGCGTTGCCGTCTCTTCGAGAGAGCGTGGCCAAGTCACCTCACGTGGCAGCAGGCCACTACCGGGTCGCACGCACACTTTACATGATTGGCGACGAACAAGCGGCATTGGAATCGTTCAAGACCGCACAAGAGAAGGGTTTGGAGGGAAAAGATGCGGTCGATTCAAAGGAAAAGGTCGGTATTCTCCAAATCCAAAGCGGCTCGGTTGACGCGGTTTCACAATCGAAATTGGAAACGCGAATTTTAAAAGAACCTTCCGATCCCGCGGCGCTGCTTCGGCTAGCGGAGGTTTACACCAAGCAGGGTGACGCGGCAAAGGCGGCCCAAGCGCGTTTGAAGGCGTGGACTGCCAATCCGCAAAATGGTCGGGTGGCATTGGCCATGGCGCAACTCGAGGTCGCGAAGGGCGATCTGCCAAAGGCGTTCGAATTCGCAAGAAACGCGCGCCGTATCCTTCCCGAGGATGGGGAGATTCTGAGCATGCTCGGTCAGCTTGCCTATCGAACGGGAGACTTTGTCTGGTCGCGCACGCTCCTGGATGACGCTTTCCGGAAACGACCGAACGATGCGGCAGTCGCTTACCATTTTGGAAATGTGAAATATAGCCTAGGTGAGGTGAGTGGGGCGCGGGACTTGTTTGTCCGGGCGACAACTCCTACCTCAAACGAAGATCTCAAAGAGAGGATTCAGTTGATCGATGCGGTGGAAAAAAGTTCGGTTGATTTTGCGATGCAAACGCTCGCCAGACGTCGCCTGGCGGCGAAACCTGACGATGTCCCCTCATTGATGGTTTTGGCGCTCATCGGCGCGCCTACGGAGGCGCGGCGCCATTTGGAAACCGCGTTAACCGCACTTCCGCTGTTCATGCCTGCGAAACGAGCCTTGGCGCTTCTGCTCTTTAACGAGGGACCTGAGAACGATCGCCGTGTCGTCGAACTCGCGACGCAGATTCGAGAGAGCTATCGCGATGACCCTGCGTTGACTCGCGTGTTTGCTCTGTCTTTGGCGAGAGTAGGCGATTACATCGGTGCCGCGGCTTTGCTCGAATCGACGTCCGTCAAATATCCACAGGATTCCTTGGTTTGGTATTACCTGGGTGTCAGTCGGGTAAAATCGAACCAAGCGGATGCGGGACGCCGAGCACTGGAGAAGGCCTTGCTTTTAGGTCTCAACAACGAGCTTGCAAAGGAGGCGATTTTTATGCTTGCAGTCTTGACAACCGCACCAAGCAAAGGCTCGAAGTAAAAGCTTTGGATCTGGTCTTTTTCCTCGCGTTGATATTTGATAAGAAATCCACGCTTCCCTCGTCCTCTCTTGAACGATCGAGTCCTTCTAATTTTCACCTCTTGATTCTTCGGCATTTTTTTAAGACTTTCTAGAGAACACGTTGCGCCACTGAAGGTCCGTGCGTCAAAGAACCCCGCGTTGGTGTACCTTGTGGTCCAGCTCTGCAAATACCAGTGTACCCGCTGCAGCGAGCCATTCCGTGCGAGGTGCCTTGGCTGCCCAGCGATTCATGAGCGACGAGGGGATTTTCTCGCAGCCAGGAAAAGTTATGAGCAGCTCCTCATAGCGTATCCAACGGTGGTTTCTACAGTGAATAACTTGGCCTGTAATCTGGCCTACCACAACGGAGATCTGGACGAGGCTCATGAACTGGCGCTTAAAGCGCGCGATTTGCCATCCAGCGATGCGAACGTGGCCGACACGCTCGGGTGGATTTTATATTTTAAAAAGGAGTATCTGCAGTGCATTTCCCCTCTGCGCGAGAGTCTATCGAAAAATTTTGAAAATGCGGAGGGGCACTATCGCCTAGCCTCTGTCCTCTACATGATCGGCGACGAAGAAGCTGCGCGGCAGGAATTCGAACAAGCGCTTGCGAAACAGTTGACGGGTTTCGACCAGGCCGATGCGCGCCGCAAACTGGACCTCCTTGGAGTATCTCGAGGGAAATTGACTCCGTCGGCGGAAGCGTCGCTCGAAAGGCTGATGAAAGCGAAATCTCCCGATCCCGGTGTGTTACTTAGAATCGGAGAGAACGAGGCCGCCCAGGGGAATTATGAGAAGGCGCTCAAGCTTCTCCAGCAGGCGGTCGAGGCGAATCCGCAGAATGGGATGCTCCTGCTTTCCCTTGCTCGATCCACATTTGCTCGAGGTGACTTTGCGGCTGCGATGGAGTTTGTGAGCAACGCGCGGAAGATTATGCCCGACAATGTGGAGATTGTCGCATTTTTGGGTGGCACACGATCGAACTGGCCTCGCAGGCGCTCTCTGTCCTTCGCGAGGACGTGGAGCTGGTCCGGGTACTTGCAATCGCGACGTTTCGTCAAGGCGACTTGCGACGCGCGCTTCCTTTTCTGGAATCAACTGCCTCGCGTTAACCTGCCGAGTCCCAGCTACGTTACTTCCTGGGTGTAGCGCAGGTGAAGCGGGGCAGATCACTGCCGGCCGGGTCTCATTGCTCAAGGCGATTCAACTGGAACTCGAAGCGAACTCCAACACCGATGCGGCTGCGCTTCTTGCGTCGACTGAGCCAACCGTTAAACTCTAGAAATAGCGTGTCTGCCCCGCCACGTTGTTCGTCTCTTCACTTTTGATTAGTCACCCTCCTCCTCACCAACCTATGAATCGATTTCACGTGTCCCAGATCCACGCCGTGGCACTTGCGCTGTCGATGGTCTTTGCTGCATTGTCGGGTTGCTCGCCAGCCTCGTCCAAAGAGCGCGCGATTAGAAAAGCCGATGCGTTCTTCGCGAAGTCGGAGTACGAGCGCGCGGAAATAGAATACCTCAACGCGCTCAAGATCGATTCCAACGATGCCCATGCCCTGAGTAGATTAGGCATCGTATTCTTTGAACAGGGGCGTACAGCAAGGGCCTTTCCGTTTCTCAAGCGCGCGCTCGAATTGAATCCGGCCGATGCGGTCTCGCGTACAAAGCTCGCGGTGATGTACTTGTCGGTGGGAGCCCGTAATGACGCGATTGCTGAAGCGTCGGCGGTTCTTCAAACCACGCCCTCCTCCTTAGACGCTCCAATTGTTCTGGCGGAAGCGAGTATCTCCGGCGAACAGGCCGCGACGGCAAACGCTCTTTTTGATGCCATGCCCCAAGCTATACGTGAGAGTCCTCCGATTTTAGTCGCGAAAGGCATCCTTCTTGCCCGTTCGACGTCATCCAATCAAGCCGCTGTCTTATTCGAACGCGCGAGCACGGCGAATCCTCCATACGCGCCTGCATTTTCGGCTCTCGGATCTGTGTATCTCGCTAGAAATGAAACGGCCAAAGCCGATGCTTTTTTTGCCAAGGCGTCTGAGCTTTCCGATGCACGGTCGCCCCGCCGTATTCAGTATGCACTTTTCAAATTTAAGTCGGGAGACGTGCCTGGAGCGAAAGCAGTTCTCCAGGCAATCCTTGCGAGAACGCCTGACAATTTTACCGCCATGTTGCGGCTGACCGAACTGGCGATCACCGAGAATAAGTTAGATGAGGCCGATCGCATCCTGGAGGCGGCGTTGAGGCGTGACGGCGCGCACCCGGAAGTCCTCTCGATGGCCGTTCGTTTGGCGATGTCGAGGGGCGACAGTGAGAAGGCCTTGGCGAAGGCCATTTCGCTTACCACGCTTTTCCCGCAGTCGCTCGAGGCTCATTGCGAAATGGCGAAAATTTATGCCGTGCGTGGTGAGTTCTCCAATGCGGTCGACAGTCTCAATCGAGCGTTGGCGATTAACCCCGAGTATAAGGACGCCCTGGTATTGCTCGGGTCGATCGACGTGCAGCAGGGGAACAATAGCGCGGCAGTTACCACGTTACGGAAACTGTTGGAAAAACACCCGCAGCTGGTGGAGGCCCATTTCGTCTTGGCCGAGGCCTACCGGGGATTGAAAGACTTTCAGTCCGCTCTTGCAGTCTACACAACGTTGGAGGCGATCCCTCCCGTTGATCCTCGGGTGTACTTCCTCAAAGGATTAACATTAAGGCAGTTGAAAAGGAACGATGCTGCCCGGACCGCTTTCGAGCAAGCCGCTTCGGTCAACCCCACGTCTCTGAAGCCCCTCGAGCAACTCTCGGAAATCGATATGCAGGAGGGGAAACAGGATCGCGCCCAGAAACGACTCGAAGCGGCGATCGCATCCAGACCTAAAGATGCTGAGCTCTACGTACTGCTCGGGCGTTTAAAATTCTTCCGGGGAAATCCAAGCCAGGCTGAGATGGATCTCCGCAAAGCAATCGAATTCGATCCCAATCAGGTTTCGGCATACACGCTCCTCGCCAAAATTTATCTGGATTCGAACGATGTGACCCGAGCGATGGAAAACCTGAAGGAGGTTCAAAAGCGAAATCCCAAAGACACAGGCGCCCTCTTAATGCTTGGATCCATCCATGAGCAACAAAAACAATATACGAGTGCTCGCGATGCTTACGGTCAAGCGTTGTTAGCCAATGCGCAGTTTGCGCCAGCGTTGAATAATTTGGCGAATCTTTATCTGACTCAGTTTAACGATGTAGAGAAGGCCTATCAATATGCCCGCCGTGCGCGGGAAGCCTCACCGTCCGATCCGGTGGTTGCTGATACGATGGGCTGGACTCTGCACAAGCGGGGAGAATACGCGACTGCGCTTCCGTTTCTTCTCGAAGCGGTGGCAAAGCTCCAGGACTCCGCTGAAGTGCAGTATCACTTGGCAATGAACTATTACATGACAGGTCAGGAGTCTGAGGCCAAATTGGCGTTTGAGTCCGCGTTGACGAAGAAGGGCACTTTTCCTGAGATTCCGGATATTCAAAGTCGGCTCAACTTACTGAACGCCGATACAGCGGCGTCGAGTTCCAGCGCGGAAACGTTGGAGCGTTACGTGACCTCTAATCCCAAGGATACCTTTGCCCTTGCGCGACTGGCAGCAATTTATGCGCGAACAGGCTCGATAGATAAGGCGATCACGACTCAAGAGGCCGTCGTTAAGCTCAATCCGCAGAGTGCGCGTAATACGCTGGCTTTGGCTCAAATGTACCAGACGAAAGGAGATTTTGCGAAATCGGCTGACCTTGCGCGCGCAGCGAGGAAAATCTCTCCCGACGATTTCGATATCATCGTACTTTCAGCCAGGTTGGCGTCGCAAACGCGCGATCACACGAGAGCCTATTCACTGTATTCGGAGGCGTCGCGGAAGCGGCCTGGCGACGCGACGCTTTTATCCGAACTTGCCGGGACAGCCTATGCCGTAGGAAGAATTTCCGAAGCCAAGATTGCTTTGATCGAGGCGCTGAAAGTCGCGCCCAGCAGCGACGAGAGTGAGAGACTCGAACTGATGGAAAAGACAACGGATACCCGGAGTACAGCGGGCTCTGTTCATCTTGCCCAGAAACGCTTGTCGAAGCTACCGGACGACTTACCGTCCCAGTTCGTTTTGGCCTTGAACGCTGGCGACGGTGCCCTGGTGCGTGCCAGTCTGCTCAAGTTGGTGGAGGCTTATCCGGATTTTGCCCCTGCCCAGCGGGTTCTCACCATTTTGTTTTCGAGCGAACCGATCAACGACGCAAAGGCGGAAGCGATGGGTACCAAGGCTCGGATCCATTATCCTAATGATTCTGAACTGGCGAAGGCTCTGGGGTTTATCGTCTTTCGCCAGAGTGACTTCCGGAGATCGCTCACTTTGCTCGAGTCCGCGAAAAAGGACTATTCCGCCGATCCCACCATGTGGTACTACTTAGGGATGAGCCAAGACAGGCTGAAGATGAGGGGCGCCGCGAAGGAATCGTTGCAAAAGGCGCTCGATCTCGGCCTTGCAGGTGCATTGGCGGACTCGGCTAAAGCGATCCTCTCGTCCGAGAAGGGCTAAACTTAAGGATCGATCGTTCTGGATGGGATTTCACCCGCCGGGCTGACTCCGAGCGGTTTTCTATGCCCGATTTTACTGCGTGTGTTTGAGATCAATTAAAGACGTAACTATCTTCATTTCAGATAATTAACGCTGATTCTTTCTAAACCGTCAGCGAAAATTTACAGAAGATTTTTAATCGTAAACAATTGCAGTACAACATTTTGTGTAGTTGATGCTGAGTAAGGGACTGCCCGTGTCGATAAACTTTACGGATTGCCATTCGTCTCTGGTGCAAACCTAACAATTTTGAAAATTAAACTGCTGGTAGATAGCGCTTTAATTAATGTTTAGTCTGTTGGCACGCCGAGTGCTGAGCTAATCCTGTAAATAAACTCTCGTTTGCTCTAAACCTGAATCATCTCATCATGAAATTCGCATCCCTCAAAGTCGCTTCCGGGCTTCTCATGGCCGCCACTCTGGCGTTCGTAACTCCCGCGAAAGCTGTTTCTTTTAACTATTCCAGCGCTGACGGTGCCCTCATTCAATTCGCCGGCAACGGTACGTTCGGGTTCACGGCTCCTCCAAACTTCACCGTCACTTCCGGTACTGCTATCGGCTTTGGCGGCTCAATCACCACTCCTGGCGGTGGTTATGTCATTGGTGCCATCGCTGCTAACCAAGCTCCTGTCACCGGAATGGGCACGTTCACCATCCAAGATGGGGCTACGCCTCTGACCGCTCAGCTGGTCTGGAACACGATCAGCCAGATGAATGCCGTGGGTGGTCTTAATGTTCTCGCATCTCTGAATCTAACGAACATCACCTATTTGGGTGGAAACGGTGACCTCATGGCCTTGAAAAATGATGGATCGGGTATCAACACCCTGTCGTTCCAATTCACGACCAGCTACACGCTCCAGCAGCTCAAGGACAACCAGATCTCGAACTCGTTTTCCGGAACTGTCACTTCGGCTCGCGTTCCAGATGGTGGCACGACCGCAGTTCTCCTCGGTGTCGGTTTGGTTGCCATGGGCGTCATCGCTCGTCGCCGCCTGAGCTAAGTTCCACGGCGAACCTAGAAGTATTCTCGACCTTAGAGGGCCGGACGAACTTCGTCCGGCCTTTTTTGCGTTCGCACCTTGCGAGCGGTTGGTGTTTCAAGTGCTCCAATGCTTACCCTTGAAGTTTCGAGACGGATACCCGATGCACTTGGGAGGGTGCTGATATCGCCATGAGTTTGTACGTCTGGCTCGCGTACCTCGGAGCGGGGATGGCGGTTGTCTATGCGGTTGTGATCGCTCTGGATAGGAAGCGCAATCAGACGCGCTGGGCTTTCTCCGCGGGAATGGCAATTCTGGCGATCGAGAGTATCCTCAATGGCATCGCCCAATCCTCTGCTGACACGTCAGAGCTCGTATATTGGCAGAGCTGGCGACTTATCGCCACCGCCTGTATTTCTGGCCCGTGGATCGTCTTTAGTTTTTCCTACGCCCGGGGGCGAGTTGCTCCGCGCAGAAGGTGGAAGAGTTTCGTGCTGCTCGCGCTTGCGATCGTGCCACCGCTGGTGGCGCTCCTGTTTCGGGACGACATCGTGGTCGCAATCCGGCCTAACGAGTTCGCTTTCCAAACGATCCTCGAGTTAGGGTGGCCCGCGTTGGTTTCCTATGTGGCCCTTCTGCTCGCATCAGTCATCGCAATCACCAACTTCGAGCGAACTTACCGCGCGGCTGTGGGTACCATGCGTTGGAGGATTAAGTTCATGCTCCTGGCGCTCGGTCTGTTTTTTGTGGTGCGGATCTACACCAGCACGCAGGCGCTCACCGTTCGTCAATTCGATCCGAATTACAACGTTTTCGATTCGGCGGCGCTGTGTGCAGCGGTTATCGTAATGCTTCGATCGCTGCTCAGAGCGGGACATTTTGAGATGGACGTGTACCCGTCTCCCTCCGTCATCCGGGGGTCCGTCACGATTCTCTTTGTCGGGGCATATCTTGTTATCGTTGGCTTGGCTTCGAAGCTAGCTTCTTACTTCGGTAACGAGGGTACCATCGGGGCAAATGCGCTCATCGTCCTATTTTTGTTGATCGTGCTCGCCGCTCTTCTCCAATCGGAGAAGCTAAAGTTGAAGCTGAGGCAGTTCGTTAGCCGAAATTTTGAGCGTCCTTTTTATGATTACCGTTCTGCTTGGCGCAATTTCACCAACAGCTCTTCGATTCATCTGAATAGTGGGGTTCTGTGCCGAGTTCTATCGCGGCAGATTGCTGACCTTTTTCAGGCTCACGCCGTTTCTGTTTGGTCTACCCGCACCGATGGGGAGTCACTGATTTGTGAGGCGTCAACGTCCGTAGCCGAAACGGAACGGTCGTCTATGACTCCATCGCCGGAAGAGGCACGCGCGATTTTGGATTACTTTCAGAAGCAGGCGGAGCCAGTTCCGTTCGAAAAGGCGACGGACGCTTGGGCTGTCGCGTTGCGCCGCTGTCATCCCAAAACATTCGAAACGGGTGGAAGCCGGATCGCTTTGGCGTTAAGGAGTCAGGAGAGCTTTTTGGGTGTACTAATCGTCGGTGACCGCGTGAATGGTAGCGATCATGCATTTGGCTCGCAGGATTTGGATATGCTCCGGTGCGTGGCCAATCACCTGGCGAGTGGGTTACTCACGATTCAACTGTCGTCGCGGTTGGCGCAGTCTCGGGAACTGGAAGCGTTTCGGACGATGGCTGCGTTCTTCGTTCACGACCTCAAAAACGCCGCATCCACCCTCAATCTAATGCTGCCCAACTTACCGTTGCATTGGGATAATCCGGAATTCCGGACGGATGCTCTGCGAGGAATCACGAAGACCGTGACTCGCATCAATTCGCTGATCAAACGAATGGGTGAGCTCCGCAATGAACTGAAGCTCAGCGTGCAAACGACGGATTTGAACGACGTGGCACAGCGCTCGTTGCAGGGGTGGGAAAAGGTCTCTGACGTGTCGCTGGAGAAGTCATTTGCTCCATTGGTGCCTGTGCAGATTGATCCCGAACAAATTACGACTGTCCTAACCAATTTGGTGCTCAATGCCAGGGATGCAACGATCGAAGGCAAATCGCTTTCTGGTAAAGTGCGTGTCGAGACGAAACAAACTCCCGGCTGGGTGGTTGTCTCGGTGTCAGATAATGGATGTGGGATGAGCCCGGCATTTATCGCCAACTCCTTGTTTAAACCGTTTCAAACGACCAAGAAAAACGGCTTGGGAATTGGAATGTTTCAAAGCAAGATGATCGTGGAGGCGCATGGTGGGCGCTTTACGGTCCAGAGCGTGGTTGGAAGCGGGACGACTTTCCAAGTTTTTCTCCCTTCGACGATGGTCGTAGGACCGTCGAAGATCCTTCCGCTAACGGTCCCTATAAAGGAAGCAACTTAAGGATGAAATCCACGCTCTTGATCGTTGATGACGACGATGAAATTCGCACGCAGCTACGATGGGCGCTTTCAACCGACTACGAGGTGATCGAGGCCGAGAATCGGTACAAGGCCGTTCAGCTTTTTCAGACTCACAAGCCATCTGTCGTCCTTCTGGATCTGGGCTTACCGCCTCATACGGGAACGCCGGAAGAGGGCCTAGCCACGCTTTCGAAGATCCTCGATATTGAAAGTCACACCAAGGTCGTCATCGCGTCGGGACAAAATGAGCGCGATACGGCGCTTCAAGCGGTGGGTTCGGGGGCGTACGATTTCCTGGCCAAGCCGGTCGACGTTGAAGAGTTAAAGCAGCTACTGAAGCGATGCTTTCACGTTGCCAAATTGGAGACTGATTTTCGGTCGATGCAGCGAGCGATGCAGTCCGATGGTTTCGATGGAATGCTCGGCAACAGCCCGGCGATGCAATCGGTGTTTGGGGCGATCCGAAAGGTGGCTGCAAGTGAAGCGCCTGTCCTCGTTTTGGGAGAGAGCGGTACAGGCAAAGAAGTCGCATCGCGCGCCATCCATCAGCACAGCAGTCGCAGAGACGGGCCCTTCATCGCAATCAATTGTAGTGCCATTCCAGAGACGCTTTTGGAAAGCGAATTATTCGGGCATGAAAAAGGTGCTTTCACCGGCGCACATATCCAACGGAAAGGGAGGATTGAGCACGCGAGTGGAGGCACGCTCTTCCTTGACGAAATCGGTGAAATCCCTCTAGCGATTCAGGTCAAATTACTGCGCTTTCTTCAGGAGCAGACTATTGAGCGCATTGGCGGCAGGGGAGAGATTGAGGTCGATGCGCGGGTCATTGCGGCCACCAACGCAGACCTCGAAAAGGGGATCAAAGAGGGCACTTTTCGGGAGGACTTTTTCTATCGTCTGGCGGTTGTCCGCCTCATGCTTCCTCCCCTCCGAGACCGCGGCGAAGATATCCGCTTGGTCGCACAGTCCTTCCTTCATCGGTTCTCCGCGGAGAATAATCGCCAAAACCTTACTTTCGGTCAGGAAGCCATCCGGGCGATCTACCGGCACGGCTGGCCTGGCAATATTCGTGAACTCCAGAATCGTGTTCGTCGGGCAGTGATCATGGGTGAGTCGAATCGACTATCGGCAGCCGATCTCGAATTGGATAATCTCGCCGCGGGTTTCCAAGCAATTACCCTCAAAGATGCCCGAGAGAATCTGGAAAGAGAGATGATTCGCGCCGCCCTCAAAAAGAACGGCGGGAAGATGGCACCGGCAGCGGTAGAACTCGGGATCAGTCGGCCGACGCTCTACGACTTGATGGACAAGCTGGGCCTACAGAAAACAAACCAAGAGACCTGATCTCAGGCTTCCTGGTCTGCGGGAAAAATTGGAGACGGGGAGAGAGAATTCTCCGACTCTGTTTTTAAGCTTGGCAACGGGCACGCCGGCGGGTGACGCCCATTGCCGCCAAGGCTGCTCCCAAGAGAACGAGCGTGGATGCCGTTTCTGGAACACTGACAACACCAGCCGCCGCAGCTGCAGAGGTGAAAAACGAGTAGGATGAGAGGGGCGCGGAGCCCGAAAAGGTTTTCACACCCGAGGCGTCGCCGACGTAAAAATTATGATTCGTGGTGCCCCATTGAAGCACTAAGTACGACCAACCGCTCACGTCGATGCTGATTTGAGTGATTGCCGGATTCGACGGAGAAGGCACCGGGGGTGCAGGGACGGCTGGGCTCGGATTAGAGAAGTCGGAAACTGAATTTGAGAAACCGGAACTTGCGGGACCGGGTGTCTGTGCTGGGTTCGAGCTTCCCCCGGTCGG
>Ga0105044_10009609_pt1 | contig 13216 bp, 14 predicted proteins | sample MAT01_FD_78092 | JGI IMG/M metagenome (GOLD analysis project Ga0105044, IMG submission 78092) | Freshwater microbial communities from Lake Fryxell liftoff mats and glacier meltwater in Antarctica - MAT-01 | ecosystem: Environmental > Aquatic > Freshwater > Ice > Liftoff microbial mat | place...
GCACGGGATCGAGATCCAGGCGCACCTGATCGAGCGCGCGTGGCGCACGCAGGCGCAGTTGCAGCTCGACGTCACGTTCGAACACGCGAGCATCGCCGACGTCGAGCTCGACGCCTCCGTGGTGTTCATGTACGCGCCGTGTAATGCCGCGATGCTGACGCGCGTGATCGATCGACTCGCCGCACTCGCACGCCGCCGCCGGATCTCGATCGGCACCGTCGACTTCGAGCTCGATCTTCCGTGGCTCACACCGCGCGCGTCATCGAATCGTGCCCTGTCGCTGTAAACGTCATGACACGCTCGATCAGTTCGAGTGGATGCGCGTGAACGACGACGTTTCGACCACGAGAGAGATGGCACTGAGCGCGATGCCGACCGGTGCGATGTCCCACCGGGATGTCGCTGGGTGCGCCGCACGGGAGGCGCGTGCTAGAACGCATCCGTGCGTCGCAGGTTCCTGATCGCGCTCGCGATCCTCACGGCCGCGCACGGCTATATCTGGTGGCAGCTCGTGTTGCCGCTGCCGTCACCGGCCTGGCAGCTCGGAACCGCGCTGATCGCGCTGCTGTATCCGAGCTTTCCGCTGACGCAGGGCATCGCGCGCAAGCGGTCCCGCGCGGCGGCCAAGCCGTGGTTGCTCGTCGGCTATATCTGGTTCGGGTTCGCGACGTACCTGTTGCTCGGCGCGATCGGCGCGCATGTCGCGGTGATCTGTGGAGTCGAGCCGCAGGTCGCGGCGATGTGGGGTGGGGGGATCGCGATCGGCGTCGTCGTGCTCGGCCTGCTGCACGTCGCACGTGGTCCGCTGGTTCGTCGGGTGCGCGTGCCGCTCGCGAAGCTCAAGGCGCCGTACACGATCGTGCAGCTCACCGACGTCCACATCGGCCAGATCATCGGCCGCGACTTCGCGGAGCTGATGGTGCGTCGGGTCAACGCGCTCAAGCCCGACGCGATCGTGATCACCGGCGATCTCGTCGACGGCCGGCTCTCCGAGCTGCGCCCGCACATCGAGCCGCTGCGGCATCTGCGTGCGCGCGATGGCGTCTATTGCGTCACCGGAAACCACGAGTACTACTGGGATGCCGAGTCCTGGCTCGTCCACATCCGCTCGCTCGGCATCCACGTGCTGCGCAACGAGAACGTCAAGCTCGGCGATGCCGTCACGATCGCCGGGGCCGACGATTCCTCCGCCGCCGAGGACGTCCCGCGCGCGGTCGCGGGCTGCGATCCCACCTTGCCGCTCGTGCTGCTCGCGCACCACCCTCGCACCATAACGCGCGCGATCGCCGCCGGTGTCGATCTCCAGCTCTCCGGTCACACCCACGGCGGTCAGCTCTTGCCGTGGGGCTACCTCGCGCGGCTGTTCGATCCCAAGGTCGCCGGGCTCGAGCGATTCGGCTCGACGTACCTCTACGTCAGTGCGGGCACGGGGTTCTGGGGACCGCCGCTGCGGGTCGGCACGTCGTGCGAGATCTCGGCGATCACGCTCGTGCCCGCCTGATCACCATCGTCCCAGGATCGCGTAGCCTCGTCCCGTGGCGCCCGCGATCGTCGTGCTCGGGATGCACCGCAGTGGCACCAGCTGCCTCGCGGGCATGCTCGCATCGGCGGGGCTCGCGTCGGCCGGCTCGACGGTCCGCAACTGGGACAACGTGCGTGGCCATCACGAGATGCTCGATCTGGTTCGGTTGAACGAGGCGGTGCTCGCGCATTCGAGCGCACACTACCGCGCGCCACCGACAGATCTGCGTTGGACCGATGCGCACGCCGCGCTCCGGGATCAGTTGTTGTGCGCGTCGATCGACGGCCGTCCTGCGCTGCTGAAGGATCCGAGGATGCTGCTCACGCTGCCATTCTGGCGTGCATCGACCATTCCGTTCTGTGCTATCGGCATCGTGCGTCATCCGCTCGCGGTCGCGCGATCGCTCGCCACCTGGCGCGAGCTCCCGCTGATCGAAGGCGTCGCGCTGTGGCTCGCGCACAACCAGGCGCTCGCGGCGGATCACGGCCCCGTGATCGACTTCGATCAACCCGCAGACGTCATCGTCGCTGCGGTCGCCGCGCTGTTCGACTGCGACGCCTCCCTGCTCGCCGCAGCGTACGACGAGCAGCTCGTCCATCACGACGACGGCGACCCACCGGTCGTGCCCGGGCTCGACGAGGCGGTCGCGCTGTACCGGCAGCTCGGAGGGCAGGGGCACCGGCGCGCACACTTCCCGCGCCGCGAGCTGGCGGTGTTCGATGCGAAGCTGCGCGAGGGTGATCGCGAGGCCGCGGTCACCGCCGCACGCGCAGCGATCGATGTCGCGCCCGATCGCGGCGCCGTGCTGGTGCCGGTGATGGCCGCGCTGCTTCGCGTACGTGCACACGCCGAAGCGCGCGTGGTCCTCGATCACGCGTCGCTCGACGACACCGGCTTACTCGATCTTCTACGCGGCAAGCTCGCGCTCGCGGTCGACGACGCGGCCGTCGCGGTCACCCACCTCGAAGCCGCGTGCGCGGTCACGTCGCCGCTCTATCAAGCGCGCCACCTGTTGCCGCACGCGCTACGTCGCGCCAATCGTCTCGCCGAGGCACGCACCGCGCTCGAGCGTGTCGTGACCGAAGCCCTCTATCCACACGGCCCGCTCGCCACGCTCGCCGAATGGAGCTTCCTCGATGGCGACCACACCGCCGCGGTCGCCGGCATGGCGCGCGCGATCGAGGCGGCGCCGCTCCATCGTCGAGGTCGGCTGCGCACGCGTCGCGCCGAGTGGCTTCGCGCTGCCGGCGATCCAGCCGCTGCACGCGCCGAGCTCGAGCGTGCCGTCGACGAAGATCCAACCTACGCGCGTAGTCGCGAGCTCCTCGGGGAAACCGTGTTCACTCGTGGTGTTTCGATCGACCCGGTCTCGGCGTCAACACCGCACAAGTGAACACTGTCCCTCCACGCTCGAGCAATTCTCGGCGGATAGGATAGCGAAGTGTCGCAGGTGAAGACTGTCCCCTAGTCGACCACGACGCCGGACCCCTCGCGTAGCGAGGTGGCGAGGTCGAGACCTGCGAGGATGTGGTCGATCGCGGCTCGCGCCTCGACGATCCCGAGACCGTCGAGGCCAGGCACGTCCAGATCGACCGCGGCACCACGCACCGCCAGCTCACCCGCGTACGTGTGCTCGTAGATCGCGTGACCGAAGATCCACGTCGTGCCACTCACGCGCAGCAGCGCGCCCTCGTCGAACATCGCGAGACGATCGTGCTCGCGCGTGCGCGTCGATGGCAGCGTCGCGCGACCCGCCGCACGCGCTCGCTGGATCGTCGCCAGACGTCGGGTGAGCGCGAGCTTGGTGTGGGGGAACGCAGCCCACACCAGCGCATTCAGGAGGTCGTGGAGATTCCGCGGGCGGGTCGGAATCTCACCTCGCTCGACGATGCGGATCTCGTACAGGCTCGCCGGATCGATCGCGCCATCCGCGCCGAGCGCGGCGCGGGTCTTGGGCGCTTCGACCAGATGCATCCCGGCGAGCTCGAGACAGTGATCGAGCATGCTCACGGTCGGCCAGTCGGGCTCGCCGGAGAAGCGCTCGATCAGATCGCGAACGCGATCGAAGCGCACGTGGGCGAAGCGGCGCGGATCCCAGGACGTCACCGGAGCGGCCACGTCGGCAGCGGCGGTGCACCGCGCTTCGCACGCTCTTGATCGAGCGCATCGACAGCCATGCCGTGCGAGAGGTCATCGCAATCGCAGCACAGCCGTGGGTGGTCGTTCTGGTGGCGCAGATCCGGATCGCTGCAGTGCCGGCACGTGGGGAGCAGGGAAGGTGGAGCGCCGGTCGACACCGACCGAGTATAAAGGAGCGTGCTCGACGAAGCTTCGCCGTGGAGCGGCGGCGGGACGCATGATCCGATCAGCTGTGGTGCGCGGCGGGACGCATGATCCGACCAACGTGCGCAGCGCACGGCGGTCAACGCGAGGCCGCAGAGCTCCTGATGCACGACACCGCACGATGCCGCACATCGCAGCGGCGCCGTCGAGCTCGCGACCTGGCTCGCGACCGCGTGATAGCGTCCGGGGATGTCCGTTCATCTCGAAGCACGTCCAGGCGAGATCGCGCCGATCGTGCTCCTCCCCGGCGATCCGCTGCGCGCACAGTTCATCGCTGAAAAGTTTCTGACCGATGCGGTCTGCCACAACCGCGTGCGTGGCGCGCTCGGCTTCACCGGAACGCACAAGGGCGTGCGCGTCTCGGTGCAGAGCACCGGCATGGGCATGCCGTCGGCGGCGATCTACATCCAAGAGCTGCTGTCGCAATACAACGTCCGCACGCTGATCCGGATCGGGACCTGCGGTGCGATCCGCGCCGACCTCCGCACGCGCGATCTGGTGCTCGCCCAGGCGGCGTCGACGGACTCCGCGATGTTCCGGCAGACGTTCAACGGCGCCACGTTCTCGGCGACCGCTTCGTTCGACCTGCTCTCTCGCGCTCACGCGCTCGCCACCGAGTGGGGCAAGCCGGTGCGCACCGGTACGGTGCTGACCAGCGATACGTTCTATCCCGACGAGTCGGTCGTCACCACGTGGTGGAATCCGTGGGCCGAGCACGGCGTGCTCGCCGCCGAGATGGAGACCGCCGCGCTGTACACGCTCGCCGCCCGGCGCAGCGCCCGCGCGCTGTCGATCCTCACGGTCAGCGACAACCTCGTGACCGGCGAGCAGACCACCGCCGACGAGCGGCAGACCGGGTTCGCGGACATGGCGCTGCTCGCGCTCGCGCTCGCCGGCGAGTCGTAGCGTGCGCGACCCCTTCAAGTGGGTCGCGCTCGTGGTCGCGACGATCACCGTCGGCGTGATGAGCTGGATGGTCAACGACATGCGCACGGAGCTCAAGCGCACCAACGCGATCGTCACCGAGCAGCTGCCCGCGATCCTCGCGAACGCGAAGCAGATCGGCGAGACGATGGCGCGCCTCGCAAAGGACATCGACGCGATCCGCGACCTCGCGGGTCTCGGCGCACCACGCGACAAGTCGCTCGCCGTCTACGCGGACAGCCTGCTCGATTTTCTCGAGACGCAGCCGGGTCAGATCGGACTCGAGAAGATCTTGAACAAGGAGCTCAAGGATCTCGTCGCCATCTCCGACTGGGTTGCCGGCGCGCGCAAGGAAGCGCTGTGGCTGACGTTCCGCGCGGGCACCAAGGCGGAGCTCCTCGAGCGCCTCGGCAAGAACAAGTTTGGCTCGTCATGGATGTACGCGCCGCCGAGCGGCCCACCAATCACGCTCGTCGAGTTCTTGAAGACGCACGACCCGAAGTCTCCGTAGCCGCCTCGATCGCCTCGACGAGCGGTGCCAGCGTCTCGCGGTCGAGGCGTGCGACGCGCGCCGCGGTGAACTGCTGCATCGCGCGATCGAGCGCTCCGAGGTTGGCCTCGATCGTATCGAGCCGTCCGCGATCGAAGAGCTCGTGCCGGAGCGTGTCGCACACGTAGTGCACGCAGCGTGCGGGGCGATGCACGATCTCGAGGCTGCAGCCGCGTGCTCCACGAAACGCACAACCCGCGTGATCGTCGCGCGGCGGCGTCAGGTCACGCGCACGCGTGCCGCTGTGGGCGAGGGCGCCGACCTCGTGATCGTCGAACACCTCGTTGGTCACCCCGCAGCAGCAATCACCGCCGGTGTAGTGGCCGTTCGGAAACGGCGCACCCTTCGCGCACGACGCACACGACGTCACTACGTCGAGCTGCGCGACCACCGCGAGCTTGCGGGTCTGCACTTCGGCGGCCAGCCTGCGCTCCTCATCGTCGATCTTCGCGCCGAGCTCCGCGCGCAACCGACGGCGCAACTCGATCAGCTCCGCCGCGCGCGAGGGTTGGCGGATCTTGATCAGCAGTCGCTCGACGGCGATCAGCACGGCCTCACCGTACCAGGTCCGGCGTCAGCAAGAACGACGTCACGGGCGATGGATCGCTCGAGGTGGGTAGGTTGCACGGCGCGACCGTGCTCGCCCACAACGACGTCTCGCAAGCGCACAGCACGACCCAGGGAAGTCCGGCCGGATGCGCAGCGTTACCTCGCCGATCCACCTAGGTCCGCTTCGTGCAGCGACCACGATCATGCGGAACGAACCGGCGAACTCCCCCGCGGGTCGACGCCGATCGCGTGCGCGCAGGAGCACGGCTTCGCGCGACGTCCTGCCGACGATTGCGGCCGCTACCAGCACGCGCCTCGCACCCCTGACGCCGATCGCCCGCTGCCCTCGATCGCGCATGCTCTCGATCCCGCGACTGGTGATCGACCTGCCGGAGCCACCGGTCGAGTCGATCGACGATGTCACCGGTGAGCTGTCGCAGCTGATCGAGCACGAGCGCCCGCGTCGGACCACCTCGCAGCCACCTCCGATCCCGCGGCCCACGTCGGTGCCGCTGATCGGTGACTGGCACGTCGGCTTCGAGCTCGGTCGCGGCGGCATGAGTACCGTGCACGCGGTCTCGCATCGCGAGTTCGGCAAGCGCGCCGCGCTCAAGCTCTCGCACTCGACGATCGACGGCCCCTCGATCGGCGCGAAGCTGTTCCTGCGCGAAGCGCGCGTCGTGCAGCTGATCGATCATCCCGCGATCCCTGACGTGTTCGCGACCGGCACGCACGACGACCGCCCGTATCTGGTGATGGAGCGACTGCATGGCGAGAATCTCGCGGAGCTCGTCGAACGCGGCGGCGTCGATCGCAAGCGCGCGATCGAGATCCTGCTCGAGCTCTGCGACGTCGTCGCGGTCGCGCACGAAGCAGGCGTCGTGCATCGCGATCTCAAGCTCGACAACGTGTTCGTGCTCGCCGAGCCGACCTCTCGCACGCGCATCAAGCTCCTCGACTGGGGCTTCGCGCGGGTGGCCGGCGAGGCCGATCCGTTTCAAGGCATGGTTGCGGGAACGCTGTCGTACGTCGCGCCCGAGCAGGTGCTAGGCGACCCGATCACAACAGCCACCGACATCTACTCGCTCGGCGTGGTGATGTATCGGCTCCTCCTCGGGCAAGCAGCGTTCACGTCCGCCAGCGATGTCGACCTCGCGCGCCTTCACCTCCGCACGCCGCCCGCGCATCCGTCGCTGCTGTGGCGCGAGATCCCGAAGCCGCTGGCCGCGCTGCTGATCGCGATGCTCGCGCGCGAGCCGCTGTGCCGGCCGTCACTCGCCGAGGTCCGCAGCGCGCTCCAGTCGACGCACGGACGCCGCCGGCTGTTTTCGCTGAAGCCGAGCCGGGTGCCCGCGCACGTCCTGCGTCGGGTGTTCGGCGCGGCCACCGCGATCGTGTCCGCGATCGCCGGTGCCGCCGCGATGCTGTGATCACCGAGCGAGTAGCGCGACGATCTTTCGATCGAGCTCCGCGTACGCCGGGTCGCCTGCGATGTACCCGCCACCCGGATGGAGATGGTGATCCATGCCGATCACCACGAGCCCCTTCGGGCCGTGGTCGCGATGGAACACGCGCAGTGCCGGCGCCGAGGTCGAGCAATCCGGGCACCCAGCCGTCCACCACCGAACAAGCACGACCAAACCACGCAAACTCTCGAGCGATCGCGGCTCCGAATTCAGCCAGTGATCGACCTGCCAGGCTGGCGGGGTGGTCCCGCGTAACTTCGCGATCCCGGCATGCTCCGGCGCCTGCTCGGGCGCACTCGTGACCACAGGTTGGCCTACCGACGAACTGCTGCAACTGATTGATCCGGCGAGGATTAGTGCCACCGCGAGGCGCATCACGGCAGCTTGCCTCGGAGCGCGGGAAACGTCGACGCCATCCCGCAGGCGTGGTAGGGATATGGGCAATTCTTGACGGCCTGAACGTCCTGAATTGAATGGCCGAATCACTCGGCCCAAGGAGACACGATGGCCAATCAACGAGGAACGTTCGCCAAACGAAACCGTGAAATGAAGCTCAAGGATCGTGCGAAGGAAAAGGTGGAGCGCCGCAACAACCGCACCATCAGTCCGACCGATCAAAAGGGTCCGCAGATCGCGTGGGATCAGGCCGGTGGCACCGAGCTCGCCGAGATCGCCGCCTCCACTCCAGCTCCTGTTGTCGACGCAGATCCGCAGACTCCGACCGACACCGATTCCTGATTCCGACCGGTTCCGGTCGTCGAGTCAATCGGGGTTCCAGGCTGTGCACTCGCACGCCGTGACACAGAACGTCGTTGCCGCTGTCGCTCCCCGAGCGACACCACCCGACCCATCGTTTCGATAACCCCGCGACTTGCCGGAGTTTGCCTTCGACGGTCGCGTTGCACGACGTGCGCGCATGCTGCCTCTATCGACGTTCGCTGGCTGACCTGCGCAGGTCAGTTCGTGATCGATCACCGGGCGCAGGGCACCTCGGGTCGACTCACCGCCGATCCGATCCGGCCAACTGCTCACGGAGCGCTGTTTCGACACCAGCCACCTAGAACAGGATCGTCGAGCAGTTCGCGGGGCAGGCGTCGCCCTCGGTGTTGTTACCGTCGTCGCAGCTCTCGCCCGCCTGCAGTACACCGTCGCCGCAACGCGGGCCAAGCTCGCAGCTCGGCTTGCACCCGTTGTACGCGCCGGTGTTCTGCGCCGTGCCGAGGTCGCATTGCTCCTCGGGCTGGACGAACCCATCACCGCAGCTCGGACCGAAGCCGCAGATCGCGGTGCACGAGTTGTAGCCGCCCATGTTGACGCCGTCGTCGCACTGTTCCTGCGACGAGGTCAGGCCGTCGCCGCACTCGTCGTCGCACACGCTCTTCGACGTGTTGAAGCCCTTGAGTGTCAGCCGGTACGAGCTCGCTGTGGTGTGGCGCTCCGCCTGGAACACGACCACCTCGTAGATGCCGCCGAGCGTCATCCCGAGCGCGCTGTTGGTGTTGACCAGCGAGGTCAGCGTGATCTCGCCGTCCAGCGCGCCGTGCACGCCGCCGAGGTCGACCGCGAGCTTGCCGTTGATGAACACCCAGACGTCGTCGTCGCCACGGAACTTGAGGTTCTCGTTGCCGTTCCACTTGAACCAGTAGCGGAGCTCCGAGGTGAACGAGAAGTTGTGGCCGTTGTTGCGCGAGATCTCCTTGTCGGCAGCCGCGATCGAGGGGTCCTGCCAGCCCTTGCCATCGACCGGGAAGAAGTTCGGCTCGTCGTACTCGTACGTGCCAGCCGCGATGCGCTTCATCGGGATCGTCTCGACGACGGTCTTCGCGAACGCCGAGTCGCGGTACCAGGTCGCGAACGAGTCGCGGTTCTTGATCGACGTGTGCGCGGTGCCGTAGTCGTTGGTGTCGATCAGCTGCGGCTTGTTGTTGACCAGCGAGCTGGTGGTCATGCCGGTCTGCGACTTGTTGATGTTCTGGAAGTCGACATGGCCGCCGGTGAGGTCATTTCCCTTGAAATCGCGGAGCACGATGATGACCTCCAGCGGGTCCGGCTCGACCGTGGTCGACGCCGTGCACGTGAAGCCGGTCTCGACGACGCACGTCGCGGAGCAGCCGTCGAACGACTTGAGGTTGCCGTCGTCGCAGGCCTCACCGGCCTGGATCGAGCCATCACCGCAGACCGCATCGCAGACCCCGTCGACACACTTCGGCTCGCGCGTGCATAGCGGCGTGCAGCCGTCACCGAGATCGTTGTTCTGGTCGTCGCACTGCTCGGTGCCCTGCGTGAGGCCATCGCTGCACGTCGTGGTCTCGCAGGCCTGGCCTGGCGTCGCGCACTGGAAGCCGGCCTCGAGCGCGCAGGCTGCCGAGCAGCCCGCCGTCGCGGCGTTGGCGTCGTCGCACTCCTCGAAGCCGGCAACGATGCCGTCACCGCAGGCGGCGGCGGTGCACCGGATCCCGGCGGTATCGCACTTCCACCCCGGTTCGAGGCCGCAGTCGTCGTGGCAACCATCGCCACTCACCGTGTTCTGGTCGTCGCACCCTTCCGTGTCCTCGACGAGGCCATTCCCGCACACGTGGGTGACCACGCAGAGCTGGCCGGGGGTGCCGCACGCGAAGCCCTCCTCGATGGTCGTGCAGTCGGCGGAGCAACCGTCGTCGGCGGCCACGTTGGCGTCGTCGCAGACCTCGCCTTGCGAGGTCTCGAGGAGGCCGTCGCCGCACACCGCTCGCTCGACGACCCCGGGGCCGTCGGGGGTGGGATCGCTACCACCATCGGGGAGCATTCCATCGTCATCAGCAGCACCACCGCCGCAGCCAATGGCCACGACCGAGAACAGGACGAACAGAGGTCTCACGATCACCCACGATACCGATCGCCAGCAGACTTGAAAGTGACTTGATGGCTTCGGCTCGGGTAGCCACGGTCGTCGTCGAGCAGGGAAGTGTCGGCGGTTGTGCTCGAACGTGATCGCGGCGAACGTCTCATCCTACGAGCCGCCGGCGGTCTGCGGCGCGAGCGTCTGATCAGCCCGCGACGCGACGGCGGACGGTGCGCAACAGCCCGCCGAGTACGGGCAGGGCCTCGTAGAAGCCGCTCGCGGCGTCGAACAGATCGCGGTGATGCGTGATCTTGCCATCGGCATCGAAGCGCAGGTGCGTGACCCCAGGGACGACGCGGAGGTCGTCCTTCTCGCGCCGCTTCCACTCCCAGCGCCAGCGCACGTAGCTGCCGTCGCTTCCTGTGGAGACGTCCTCGACGATGAACCGCGACACCGCGAGCGAGTCCAGGACGCGCTTGAAGTACGCGCGCAGCGCGGGGAAATCTCCGCGGATCTCGTGAAACGGGTCCTGGAACGCGAAGCCCGGCGCGTAGAGCTCCTCGAGACGTGGGATCCACGCCGCCGAGAACTCGTCATAGAAGCGGCGAAATCGTGCGAGTGCGTCCGTGGTGTTCATCAGCGCAGCCTACTCGCCGCCTTCGGTATCCAGATATGGCCGCTGCTCGACTTCGGTCTTCACCTGCTCGCGCAGGTGGCGGTCGGTCACCGCTGCCTCCCGGGTGGCGCGCTGCTCCTCGAGCTTCTTCTTGTCATCGCGCTTTGGGGTCATTCCCGAAATCGATGCAAACCGAGCGCCGCTCGCGTTTCGTGCGCCTCGCGCACACCGTGCGGCGCACGCGACTGCCGGAGCTGTCGCGAATCGCGTACCGCGGTGCGGCAACGATCGCCATTCCGTTGCGCGCCCGCACATGCGCGCTTTCGACGCGATCAGTGCTTCATCGAAACCGTGGCGCTCGGCGTCAGGGTCGGGTTCGGGTTGTTCAGCGAACCGCCAGTGCGGCGGCCCGACCTGGGCGGATCAGAACCCGACGAAGGTGATCACCGCGCGAGAAAGATCCAGTTGATCTCGTCGTCACCGGTCGTCGGGTTGTGGAACTCGACCGTGTGGATGCGAACCTCGTCGAAGATCTCGCGGAGCTCGGTCTCGAACCGCGGGCTCGGCTCGAACGACCACACCCCGAACACGCCGCCTGGCGAGAGGTGCTGCTTCGCGAGCGTGAGGCCCTGGCGATCGTAGATGATGTCGTTGGACTGCCCGAGCTGCGAATCGGGAGAGTGATCGACGTCGATCAAGATCAGATCGTGCGTCTTCACCGGCGGCTTGAGCAGGCGCTGGTAGACATCGTCCTCGACGACGCTCAGTCGCGGATCAGCCATCAGCTCCTTGCCGAGCGGGATGATGCCGCGCTCGAACCACGAGATCACACCGGCGACCAGCTCGACACACTCGAGCTTGGCGACGCGATCCGACTCGAGCGCAGCCTTGTTCGTGTAGCCGAGGCCGAGGCCGCCGACCAGCACGTCGAGGTTGCTGCCACCGTGCATCTCGATCGCGCGCGTCGCGAGCGCGCACTCGGAGAACGTCACGACGTTGCTCATCAAGAACTGCGCCTCGAGGGTGAGCTCGATAACGTGATCCTCCGGCGGATTACGACGGCGAAGGATCAGAACGCCGATCTTGGACTCGGCGTGTTCGAGTACTTCAAATTCGAGCACCGGCCACAGGTAACACCGATTCGCTCCTCCCGTCCCGGTGCGTGATGTCGCTGATCGGCGGGCGGCTCAAATACCGGGCGTGTTCGCGGCTGAACTGCGAGGCTCTGGTGACTGGCGCGAGATCCGGCAGCTGTCTCTCGTGGTGTCGCAGAGGACGATGCGGGGTGCTGCCTCTGATCCTGAACGTTTCCGGGCCAGCTCCTCGGCGCGCAGGTACGAACAGGGCGCATCGCGCAGATCATTGGTGGGGGATGGCCGCGAGCTGCAGAGCCGACGGCCAGAGCGCGGTCAGCGTCAGCACGGACTTCTGATCACATCTTGTCGACACGCGCGTGCAGCTCGTCGAGCGTCATCGATCCGGGTGCGCGGCCCTGCGCAGCCGCTTCCGAGGCGAGCCGCTGGAGTGCTTCGTTGACCGGCGTCGGCACCCCGTGCATCCGACCGAGCATCGCGATCTCGCCATTGAGGTAGTCGGTCTCGAGCGTCGCCGCACCACGCGCGAGGCTCTGCCACGTCGAGCCGCCCTCCCGCTTCGAGCCCGCGATCGGCGCAGACTCGAAGCCCGCACGACGAGCGGCATCCTCGCCATCGGTCGGGCAGGACAGGCCGGCTGCCTCGAAGCAAGCGCGCGCTTCGGCACGCGCGCGGTCGGCGATCGGAGCCCGACGCGCCGCCGGTCCGCACAACGCCTCGGCACCGTTCGCGAGGTTCGAGATCAGCTTGCCGCGCTTCCACCGCATGATGTTGGTGCGCACCTCGACGGAGAAGCCGGCCACGATCAGCTCGCCGGCGAGCTCGTCGGCGTGGTCGCCCTGACCATCGGGGTAGCGCCCGACGTCGAGCAGTCCGGGGATCGGCGCCGCCCACACCTGCACGAGGCCGGGAGAGAGATGAGTCGCGGGCATCATCACGCACACGCCATAGACCTCGCGCGCATGACGAAGCGCGATTCGTTCGGCCTCGAGCCCGTTCGTGAAGCACGCGATCGGCACGTGCGGTGGTGGTGCGAGCTGGCGGAGTGCGGCCGCGGCATCCTGCGTCTTGACCGCGAGCACGACGACATCGCCGGCGCGCCACTCGGAGATCCGCTCGGCGACCGGCGGATGCACGACGAAGCTCTCGTCGGGGCCCTCGACGCGGAGTCCGGTCGAGCGAATCGCCTCGAGATGTGCGCCACGCGCGAGCAACACGACGTCACGCTTCGCACGCGCGAGCAGCCCGCCGACCACGCCGCCGATCGCACCCGCACCGAGGATCACGAGGCGCATACGTGCTCCACGATCGCTGCGTCGATCAGCGCGTGA
>Ga0105044_10009610_pt1 | contig 13215 bp, 11 predicted proteins | sample MAT01_FD_78092 | JGI IMG/M metagenome (GOLD analysis project Ga0105044, IMG submission 78092) | Freshwater microbial communities from Lake Fryxell liftoff mats and glacier meltwater in Antarctica - MAT-01 | ecosystem: Environmental > Aquatic > Freshwater > Ice > Liftoff microbial mat | place...
CAGCGCCGCCGCACCGCCCGTCATGAACCGGTCGCGCAGCCGTTTGCGGTGGTCGGCGATATAACTGGGCAGACGGCCGGTCAACGGGGCAGGCGCGGCCTCGTCCTCGGCCACCGGGAGGGGGTCGAAAAAGGGCAGGCTGGCTTCGGCAAAGGCGGAAGACTGAATCATAAACCAAAGTAGAACAAAGACCGGTTAATTTTGGATTAACCCGACTCGCCTCCAAAGGGTCACCAATGCGTAAAAAATATCTCTCGAATCGTACCAATGGCTTAGCTGAAACGGGCTATGAATCCATGATGAATGGCTTGCAACGCTCTGAATCTTAGAGCAAAATGACGGCGTGGCGGAGACGTGGGCCGGGATCGAACCGGCATTTGCAACCTTGCTGGGGAGCCGCATAACCATTCTGCCACCACGTCCCGACCTCACTATAGCGTGGGGTCGGGACGCGCGTCCACTATATGTATTGGTTATCCCAAGATTTCGCCTGTTTAGTGTTGAGGACATCACCCCTTCATCGAATCCCAAAATCCCTTGACCGCGCTGAAGAAACCGGCCGATTGCGGGTTGTTCGCCTCGCTCAGCTTGTCGAACTCGCGCAGCAATTCCTTTTGCCGCGGCGTCAGGTTCACCGGCGTTTCGACCGCCAGTTCGATCATCATGTCGCCGACCTCCTTGGACCGGATCGCCGGCATCCCCTTGCCGCGCAGCCGCATCTGACGACCGGACTGGCTGCCTTCGGGGATGCGCACGCGGGCCTTGCCGCCGTCGATGGTGGGCACCTCGATATCGCCACCCAGCGCGGCGGCGGCCATGCTGACCGGCACCTTGCAGAACAGCGTGGCGCTGTCGCGCTGAAAGATGGCGTGGTCCTTCACCTCGATGAAGATGTACAGATCACCCGTCGGCCCGCCCCGCATCCCGGCTTCGCCTTCGCTGGCCAGCCGAATCCGCGTGCCGGTTTCCACCCCGGCGGGGATGTTGACCGACAGCGACTTTTCCTTTTCGACCCGGCCGGCCCCGGCGCAGACCTTGCACGGGTTCTTGATGATCTGGCCGGTGCCGTTGCAGGTGGGACAGGTACGCTCGACAGTGAAAAAGCCCTGCTGCGCCCGCACCTTGCCCATGCCCGAACACACCGGGCAGGTCTGCGGCTCGCTGCCGCCCTCGGCCCCGCTGCCCTTGCAGGTGCCGCAAGTTGCCGCCGTCGGCACCTGGATGGTCTTTTGCAGGCCTGCGAACGCCTCTTCCAGACTGATCCGCAGGTTATAGCGCAGATCGTTGCCGCGCACCGCCCGGCTGCGCCCGCCGGCCTGGCCACCCCGGCCCATCATGTCGCCGAACAGATCGTCGAACACATCCGAAAACGCCGACGCGAAATCGCCCTGCGGACGGAATCCGCCCTGTCCGGTCCGCGCGCTGGCCCCATTCCCGCCGTCAAAGGCCGCATGACCGAACCGGTCATAGGCGCCCTTCTTCTGGTCGTCCTTCAGGACGTCATAGGCCTCGTTCACTTCCTTGAACTGCGATTCGGCATTCGGGTTGCTGGCGTTGCGGTCAGGATGCAACTCCTTGGCCTTGCCACGATAGGCCTTCTTGATCTCATCCGCGCTGGCCCCGCGAGCCACGCCGAGCACGTCGTAGAAGTCGCGCTTTGCCATCGGCATCCGCCCCTTGGAAACAGGAAGGACCGGCCCCGAAATGGGACCGGCCCGCACCCGTCATCAACGCCTTAGCGGCGCCGCTTGTCCTCGCCCAGATCCTCGAAATCGGCATCGACGACGCCATCGTCATCGCCCGACCCGCCGCGGCCGCCGCTTTCGCCGTCTGCCGCCGCGCTGGCCTTGTAGATCGCTTCGCCCAGCCGCATCGCGGCCTCGGTCACGTTCTGCACGCCACTGCGGATCTTGCCTGCGTCATTGCCTTCCAGCTCATCCTTCAGCGCGGCAATCGCCAGCTCGATCGCCTCGACCGTGCTGGGATCGACCTTGTCGCCATGCTCCTCCATCGACCGCTCGGTCGAGTGGATCAGCCCCTCGGCCTGGTTCCTGGCCTCGACCAGCTCGCGGCGCTTCTTGTCGGATTCGGCGTTGGCCTCGGCGTCCTTGACCATCTTGTCGATCTCGTCATCCGACAGTCCGCCGGACGCCTGGATCGTGATCTTCTGTTCCTTGCTGGTGCCCTTGTCCTTGGCGCTGACGCTGACGATGCCGTTGGCGTCGATGTCGAAGGTCACCTCGATCTGCGGCATGCCGCGCGGCGAGGGCGGGATATGTTCCAGATTGAACTGGCCCAGCATCTTGTTGTCCTGCGCCATCTCGCGCTCGCCCTGGAAAACGCGGATCGTCACCGCGTTCTGATTGTCCTCGGCGGTCAAGAAGATCTGGCTTTTCTTGGTCGGGATCGTGGTGTTGCGGTCGATCAGGCGGGTGAACACGCCGCCCAGCGTCTCGATCCCCAGCGACAGCGGCGTCACGTCCAGCAGCACCACGTCCTTGACATCGCCCTGCAGCACGCCGGCCTGAATCGCGGCACCCAGCGCCACCACTTCGTCCGGGTTCACACCCTTGTGCGGTTCCTTGCCAAAGAACTTGGTCACCGCCTCGATCACCTTGGGCATCCGGGTCATGCCGCCGACCAGCACCACCTCGTCGATCTCGGCATTGGTGACGCCGGCATCCTTCATCGCCGCCTTGCAGGGCTTCAGACTGCCTTCGATGAGGTCGCCGACCAGGCTTTCCAGCTTGGCGCGGGTCATCTTCATGACCATGTGCAGGGGCTGGCCATTGCTGCCCATGCTGATGAACGGCTGGTTGATCTCGGTCTGCGTCGCGCTCGACAGCTCGATCTTGGCCTTTTCCGCCGCCTCTTTCAGCCGCTGCAGCGCCATCTTGTCGCGGGTCAGGTCGACGCCATGCTCTTTCTTGAACTCGTCGGCGAGGTAGTTGACGATCCGCATGTCGAAGTCTTCGCCACCCAGAAAGGTGTCGCCATTGGTCGATTTGACTTCGAACAACCCGTCGTCGATTTCCAGGATGGTCACGTCGAACGTGCCACCGCCCAGGTCGTAGACCGCGATGGTGCGGGTTTCCTTCTTGTCCAGACCATAAGCCAGCGCCGCCGCCGTCGGCTCGTTGATGATGCGCAGCACTTCCAGGCCCGCGATCTTGCCGGCATCCTTGGTCGCCTGGCGCTGGGCGTCGTTGAAATAGGCGGGCACGGTGATGACGGCCTGCGTCACTTCCTCGCCCAGATAGCTTTCGGCGGTTTCCTTCATCTTCTGCAGGATGAAGGCGCTGATCTGGCTGGGGCTGTACTTCTGCCCCCGCACCTGCACCCAGGCATCGCCCTGACCGCCGTTCACCACCGAATAGGGCAGGTTCTTCTTGTCCTTGGCGATATGGGCGTCGTCCACCCGGCGTCCGATCAGACGCTTGACCGCAAAGACGGTGTTTTCGGCGTTCGTGACTGCCTGCCGCTTGGCGGGCTGGCCGACCAGACGTTCTTCTTCGGTAAAGGCGACAACGGATGGTGTGGTGCGCGCGCCCTCGCTGTTCTCGATCACGCGCGGTTGGCTGCCATCCATGATGGCAACGCAGGAGTTGGTCGTCCCGAGGTCGATCCCGATGACCTTACCCATGATTCAAAACCCTTTCATTCAGGCGGTTTGAGCGGAACCGGCCCGCACCTGCGGCACCGTCCCTTTGTGGATGGAATGCGAAACGGGACTTTGCCCCCTTTCGGCTAGGCGGGTATATAAGAAGGGTGTCGGGGGCCTGCAACAGCCCCTTCAGGGATCATTCGCGCGAAATCGGGCCATGTCACTGTCCAGCAACCCCTTCTCAGCCATTTTGACTTTGCGTGGCGTCACGATCTGGCCCGGCTTGCTGTCGCCCGCTGCACAGGCCGCGCTGCTGGGTGAGCTGCGCGACGTGGTGGCCCGGGCGCCTTTCTATCAGCCTGTCACCCCGATGGGCCAGCAGATGAGCGTGCGGATGACCGCCGCCGGACGGTTCGGCTGGTTCACCGACCGGCGCGGCTATCGCTATGTCGACCACCACCCGAACGGCGCTGCCTGGCCCGCGATCCCGGCATCGGTGCTTGCGATCTGGCGCACCGTTGCCGATTGCCCGCGCGACCCCGAATCCTGCCTGATCAACCTGTACCGCGGTGCCGCCCGCATGGGCCTGCATCAGGACCGGGACGAGGCGGATTTCACCTGCCCGGTGGTCTCGATCTCGTTGGGGGATGACGGGCTGTTCCGGGTCGGCAATGTTGCGCGCGGCGGCCGGACGCAATCGGTCTGGCTGCGGTCCGGCGATGTGGCCGTCATGGGCGGCGCGGCGCGTCTGGCGCACCACGGCATCGACCGCATCCGGCCCGGGTCGTCCACTCTGCTGGACGGCGGCGGGCGGATCAACCTGACGCTGCGCGTCGTGACATGAAGGGGCGTGACGTCAGCGGACCCTGCATTCATTTTCTGTCCCCAAATATCCCGGGGCTCCGGGGCAGAGCCCCGGGTGTTTCAACCTGCCGCCACGCCGATCAGCCAGCCCCGTCCAGCGTGCAACACCCGTTGCGCAGGCTGTTGCCGCCCTCGCCCTGCTGAAAAACCACCCCGCGCCAGCCAAAACGCCGATCGGTCATGCCGTCGCTGCACTGTTGCGCCGCAATCGTCAGCGTCCAGACCCCGCCCGCCGGATCGGCCAGAAAGGCCAGAAACCCGCCTGCCGCCACCGCTTCCGAAATCAGGCTCAGCGGCGTGCTGTCGTCCGGGGTGGTGAATTCTTCGCCGCCTTGCAACAGGCCCAGCGACCAGAACGGTTCGGTCCCCAGACAGCGCAGCGGGCGCGGGATCCGGCCTGCGTCCACCTCTTGCCGGACCAGGAACCGCATTGCCACCCAGCCGCTGAACTCACGCCGGCCGACCAGGCCCCAGCGCCCATCATCCGACAGGCGCACAACTTCGACATTCATCTGGTCGGGCGCAATCTCGCCCAGCTTGTCGCTGCCCGCCAAGGGCAGGGCGCGGATGTTCAGTACATCGTCTGCCGCCACGCCGGCGACGGTGAATTGCGCCGGGAACTGCTGTGCCGTCGCCAGAACCGGCCACGCCATCAGCCCCAGTACCAGCAGGACCATCCTCATCGTGCTGCCCCCCATGACACCGACACATGCCGCCGGGTGTAATTCTCGGCCATCAAACCCAGGATCAGCAAAGCCAGCGCGACGTAAAGCGGATAGGTCGGGCTGCTGAAATGCGGGTTGTAGTTGATGAAAACATCGCCGCGCGCCTGGTCGATGCAATGAAACAGCGGGTTCCAGCTGAACATCGCCAACAGATGGCTGGGCATGGTGTTGGCCACGAACATCTTGCCCGAAAAGATCATGTTGGCCCGTGCATAAACGGACGATGCGATCTGCGACACCTCTGGCGCCCAGGGCCGCAGCGCCAGAAAGCAGACCCCGACCCCGACCCCCGACAGCCAGGCCAGCAGCAGCATCCCCATCGCCCCGGCAGGATCGTCGATCACGACCGATGTCCACAGCACATGGTACATGAACAGCACGATGAACAGCGACAGCAGCTGCAGATACAGCGACCCGAGCGCGGCGGCGGTGATCGTGACCAGCGTGTTCAAGGGCGCGTGCTGCATCATCGGCGAGGCCGCGCCATCCGATTTCACCACGGCACCCATCGCCTTGGTATGGACCATGAACAGAAAGATGCCCGACATCAGGTACAGCAGAAAATCGCCCCGGATCGCGTTGCCGCGCACGCCCAGAATCCAGAACATCGCAAAGAACGCCGCGACAAAGATCACCGTCTGCACCACGTTCAGCAGCAGACCGACCAGTGCGTTGCGGTGGTCCTTGCGCACCTCGCGCACGGTGGAATGATAGATCAGCTCCAGCATCGCAATTGCGGTGCCGGTCTTGGTTCGATGGCGATTCGCCTGAAACATGTGCGCGGTCCTGCTCGTCCTTCGTGCCCGTGCGTTGATCGCACGATTGTCTTGAAGGTCCGTTGAGGACGCAGCATAAGGGCCGGGGCTTTTTTGATCAACTACGGGGTTTGCATGGATCACGACCGCCTGAGCGATGTGATGCGGCGGCTGGCCCTGCAGGCCGGGGCCGCGATCATGGAGGTCTATCGCAGCCCCGGTTTCGACGTGCAGGCCAAGGGCGACAACAGCCCCGTCACCGCCGCCGATCTGGCCGCCGACGCCATCATCGCAGCCGGGCTACGCGCCGCCTTTCCCGACATGCCGTTGGTGACCGAGGAGCAGGCGGCGACGCATGGCCAGTCGCTGACCACATTCCTGATCGTCGATCCCCTGGACGGCACCAGGGAGTTCGTGCAGCGGCGCGGCGATTTCACGGTGAACATCGCCTATGTGCAGGACGGCGCGCCCCTGCGCGGCATCGTCTATGCCCCGGCACAGGGACGGCTGTTCTATACGCTGGCCAACGGCCAGGCGGTCGAGGAATCCGGTGATCATGCGCTGGATCAGACCGGCCCGGTCACGCCGCTGCACGTCGCCAGCCCCGACAACGCCGCGCTGATGGTGGTCGCGTCCAAATCGCACCGCGATGCCGCGACCGATGCCTATATCGCCCGCTATTCCGTGCGCGACATGACCAGCGCGGGGTCCAGTCTGAAATTCTGTCTGGTCGCGACCGGCGAAGCTGACCTGTATCCCCGCCTTGGCCGCACGATGGAATGGGATACCGCCGCCGGCGATGCCGTGCTGCGCGGGGCGGGGGGGCGCGTGGTGCGGTTCGATGACCACGGGCCGCTGACCTATGGCAAGCCCGGTTTTGCCAACCCGTTCTTCATTGCCTACGCGCCCGGGGTCGCGTTGCTGGCCCGTGCATGACCGTGCTGATCGTCATCCCGGCCCGTTATGCCAGCACCCGCTATCCGGGCAAACCGCTGGTGCCGCTGACCGGGGCCACCGGGCAGGCGACGACGCTGATCGAGCGTAGCTGGCGCGCCGCGATGCAGGTGCAGGGTGCGGCCCAGGTGGTGGTGGCCACCGACGACGCCCGCATCGCCGACCATGCCGCCGGGTTCGGCGCGCAGGTGGTGATGACCGGTTCCGCCCATATCAACGGCACCGAACGTTGCGCCGAGGTAGCCGCCCGCATCCCCGGCCATGACATCATCGTCAATCTGCAAGGCGACGCGCCGCTGACCCCGCCCTGGTTTGTCGAGGATCTGATCGCCGGGTTGCAGGCCGCGCCGCAGATGCAGGTGGCCACGCCCGTCCTGCGCACCGATGCCGCCGGGCTGGCCGGGTTCATCGAGGATCGCCGCGCGGGCCGCGTCGGCGGCACAACTGCGGTCTTCGGGGCCGACAACCGCGCGCTGTATTTCAGCAAGGAGGTCATCCCCTATACCGGGCGCGTCTATGCGCCTGACGAACCAACCCCGGTCTTTCACCATGTCGGCGTCTACGCCTGTCGCCGTGCCGCGCTGACCGCCTATGCCGGCTGGCAACCCGGCCCGCTCGAGGCGCTGGAGGGGCTGGAACAGTTGCGCTTTCTGGAACAGGGCTGGCCGGTGCTGTGCGTGCAGGTGCAGGCGCGCGGGCGGCTGTTCTGGGAACTGAACAACCCCGCCGATGTGCCAAGGATCGAGGCGATGCTGGCGGCCATGGGCCTGCCGTGAGCGACCCGATCCCAGTCAGCGTGATCGTCGTCAGCCGGGGCCGGCCAAAGGCGCTGACGCGGTGCCTGACCGGATTGGCGCAACTGCTGCATCCCGCGTTTGAAATTGTCGTGGTGGCCGACCCTGCCGGGATTGCGGCAATTGCGGATCGGGGCGGGCGGATCAAGACGGTGGGGTTTGACGAACCCAACATCTCGGCCGCGCGCAATCTGGGGGTGGTGCAGGCGGCGGGGGAAATTGTCGCCTTCATCGACGATGATGCCGTGCCGGAACCGACCTGGTTGACCCGCCTGACCGCGCCCTTTGCCGCGCCTCAGGTGGTGGCAGCGGGGGGGTATGTGCTGGGGCGCAACGGGATATCGCCGCAATGGCCGCCGCGCGCCGTCGGCCGGGATGGCGGCAACAGCACGCTGGCGCTGGACGGCACCGCACCCGCGCTGTTCACCGGCACGTCGCAACGCGGCATCCGGACCGAAGGCACCAACATGGCGTTTCGCCGCGATACACTGGCGGCAATGGGCGGGTTTGACCCGGTGTTCAGGTTCTACCTCGACGAAACCGACCTGAACCTGCGGCTGGGCGCTGTCGGGGCGGTCACCGCCATCGTGCCTCTGGCGCAGGTGCATCACGGCTTTGCCGCCAGCGCCCGCCGCCGCGCCGACCGGGTGCCGCAATCGCTGTATCAGGTCGGGGCCAGCCTGGCCGCCTTTGCCCGCAAGCATGGCACTGGCGACCCAACGCCGGTTCTGGCCGCCGAACTGGCCGCCCGGCGCGCCGGGCTGATCGGCCATATGATTGCGGGCCGGATCGAGCCCCGCGACGTGCAGCCCCTGCTGTCGAGCCTGCAACAAGGCTGGGCTGAAGGCCTTGCCCGCGCCTTGACCCCCTTGCCGCCGCTGCCTGCCCCCGTGACGCCATTCCTGCCGTTCCGCCCGCCGGTCGCCGACCGGGGCGCGCGCGTACTGGCCGGTCGCCGGTGGCAGGCGCGTAGCTTGCGCGCGCAGGCCTCGGCACTGGCGGCGCAGGGTTGGCGAATAAGCCTGTATTTGTTCTTCATTTCGGCGCAATATCACCGCGTCAGGTTTGATCCGTCGGGCTTTTGGGAACAGTCCGGTGGCCTGTTCGGAAAATCGGTTCGGCGGGGGCGCGCCGTTCGCTTGTGGCGTTTCGACAACCGCCTGCAATCCGAGGTTGCAAGGGTTGCGCTGCAGCGCGGAATCGGTGAGAAGTCGACACAAGTTTGAGGCAGTGCCAGATCCAGCCGCCTGCCTGCCACTTTCTTGTCGCAATGCCGACCGATAGCGGACAGGTGGTAAACGGTAGGCAACGGGATTGGTGCGGTCCCGGCGCAACGAAAGGGAATGTGATGAAAAAGCGCGTGACAAAGGCCGTTTTCCCCGTGGCGGGGATGGGCACACGTTTCCTTCCGGCCACCAAATCGGTCCCGAAAGAGATCATGACCCTGGTGGACCGCCCGTTGATCCAGTACGCGATCGACGAAGCGCGCGCAGCGGGCATCAAGGAGTTCATCTTTGTGACCGCACGCGGCAAGTCCGCGCTGGAAGACTATTTCGACACCGCGCCCGAGCTTGAGGCGGCCCTGCGCAAAGCGGGCAAGGACGAATTGCTGGAAACGCTGAAATCCACCAACATGGACAGCGGTGCCATCGCCTATATCCGCCAGCACAAGGCGCTGGGTCTGGGTCATGCCGTCTGGTGTGCGCGCCGCCTGATCGGCAACGAACCCTTTGCCGTCATGCTGCCCGATGACGTGATCGCCGCCGAAAAACCCTGCCTGCAACAGATGGTCGAAGCGTATGAAGAGGTTGGCGGCTGCATGGTCGCCGCGATGGAGGTGCCGTCGACCAAGACGTCAAGCTATGGCATGCTGGACATCCAGAACGACATGGGCGCGCTGGTGCAGGTCAAGGGGATGGTGGAAAAGCCGCCCCAGGGCACGGCGCCCTCCAACCTGGCCGTCATCGGGCGCTATATCCTGACCCCGCGCGTGCTGCAGAACCTCAACCAGATCAAACCATCGGTCGGCGGTGAATTGCAACTGACCGACGCGATTGCGGAAGAGATCACCAAGGGCCGCCCCGTCTATGGCTATCGCTTCCGGGGCGAGCGGTTCGATTGCGGGTCCAAGGCCGGTTTCCTGCAGGCGACGGTGGCCTTTGGCCTGGCGCGGCCTGATCTGCGCGAAGAATTGTCGCAATACCTGAACGCGATGCTGTCGATGCGCAACGCTGCGCAATAGGGCTGCTGCGATGCCGCCCGAAGCGCGGTTGCCCGAAGCGCGGCTGCCCGAAGCGCGGCTGCCCGAAGCGCGGCTGCCCGAAGCGCGGCTGCCCGAAGCGCGGCTGATCGACCTGACCCGGCTATTGTCGCGCGCCGGTCGCGTGCTGACCGGGATCGACCGCGTCGAACTGGCTTACCTCGATCACCTGCTGACCCTGCCGATGCCTGGCTTTGCGCTGGTCCGCACGCCGCTTGGCTATCTGCTGCTGGGCCGGGTCGGGATGTTTGCCATCGCCAAGGGGATGCATGCCAATCACTGGGGCCAACGCCGGTTCTTCGCCCGACTGCTGCGACGCGTTGATCCGCCCGCGCTGATGGCCCGCGCGGTGGCGCGGCGCACTGCCATGGCCCGATGCTTGCGCGGCGGGCTGGGGCGGTTGCTGCGGCGGCGGCTGCCGCAGCGGTTCCAATATCTGAACATCGGCCATTCCAACCTGACCGACCGCACCCTGTCGGCGATCCGCGCCCTGCCGGGCGCGGAGATCCGCATCATGATCCACGACACGATCCCGCTGGACTGGCCCGACCTGCAACGCGAAGGCACCGTTCCGGTCTTTGCCGCCAAACTGCGCCGCGCCGGGGCCTTTGCCGATGTGATCGTGTGCCCCAGCGCCGCCGCCGGGGCGGACATTGCGCGCCATCTGGCGCAATGGGGCCGGGTGCCGCGCATTTTGCCCGCGCATCTGGGCGTCGTGCCCGTGCCGCCCGACCCCGCCGCGCTACCCCCCGGGCTGGACCTGAGCGCGCCCTATTTCGTCACCCTTGGCACCATCGAGCCGCGCAAGAACCACGCCCTGCTGCTGGACGCGTGGGCGCATCTGGGCCCCGCGCCGCCCCGGCTGTTCATCTGCGGCACCCGGGGCTGGCGCAACGAGGGCGTGTTTGCCCGGCTGGACGCCCACCCGCCCGGTATCACCGAACTGCCCGGACTGTCGGACGCCGCCGTTGCCGCGCTGATCGCCGGGGCCACCGCTTTCCTGTTTCCGTCGCTGGCCGAGGGATTCGGTCTGCCCCCGGTTGAGGCCGCGGCCCTGGGCACCCCGGTCCTTTGTGGCGATCTTGCCATCTGGCGGGAAGTGTTGGGTGAAGTTCCCGTTTACCTTGACCTGAACGACAGTTATCGGTGGAGCAAGGCAGTCACCGAGCTGTTGGCCGACGCTTCGGCCACGCCACGCCGCCCGCGCCCCGCCCCGACATGGGAGGCGCATTTCAAGATCGCGTTAAGCGACCCATGATAGGGCGGCAGGGCGGCAGGCAACAGAACTGCCAACAGGGCGGATCGCGGGCCTTTCGCCCCGGTCCGCGAGGATGAGGTGGTTCTTGGGGTTCTGGCGGTCATATCGGTTACGGCTGCTGCGCAAGCGCTGGCGTATCCGCGCGCTGCGCAAGTCACGCGAATTGACGGTGGTGCAAAACCGCACCGCCGCCATCCGCAAGGGCGATATTCTGGTCTTTTCGACCTTCCGCAACGAAGACGTGCGCCTGCCGCATTTCCTGAAATACTACCGCGATCTGGGCGTGAACCACTTTGTGATGGTGGACAATGCCAGCGACGACGGCGGGCGCGACTATCTGGCCGCGCAGCCCGATGTCTCGCTTTGGACCACACCGGCCAGTTACAAGCGCGCGCGATTCGGGGTGGATTGGCTGAACTGGCTGCAGCGCAGACATGGTGATGGCCATTGGTGTCTGGTGGTCGATCCGGACGAACTGCTGGTCTATCCGTTCTGCGACACCCGGCCCCTGCGCGCGCTGACCGACTGGCTGGATGCGTCGTCGATCAAGTCGTTCGGCGCGATGTTGCTGGACATGTACCCCAAGGGCCCGCTGGACCAGACGCCCTACACCCGCGCCGATGACCCGCTGTCCATTGCCTGCTGGTTCGATGCCGGCAACTACGCGATCTCGCGCAACCATCGCTTTGGCAACCTGTGGATCCAGGGCGGCCCGCGGTCGCGGATGTTCTTTGCGGACCAACCGTGGCGCGCGCCTGCACTGAACAAGATCCCGCTGGTGAAATGGGACAGCAGCTATACCTATGTCAGCTCAACCCACATGTTGCTGCCGCGCGGGCTGAACCTGGTCTATGACGAATGGGGCGGGGAAAAGGCGTCCGGCGTGCTGCTGCACACCAAATTTCTGGACACCTTTACCGTCAAGGCGGCCGAGGAGCTGACCCGCCGCCAGCATTATGCCGCCAGCCACGAATACCGCGCCTACGCCGCCCGACTGCGGGACAACCCCGACTTGTGGTGCAAGTGGAGCGAAAAGTACATCAACTGGCGCCAGTTGGAGATTCTGGGCCTGATGTCCAAGGGAAACTGGGCGTGACGGTCGGCATCATCATGCTGGTCCACAACGCGCTGGACCGGGCCGAACAGGTGATCCGCCATTGGGTGGCGGGCGGTTGTCCGGTGGTGGTGCATGTCGATGCGCCGGTGGACCGCGCGACGTATCAGCGGTTCAGCACCGCGCTGGACGATCTGCCGCAGGTACGGTTCAGCGCCCGGTTCCGCTGCGAATGGGGCACCTGGGGCATCGTCGCGGCCAGCCAGGCGGCGGCGGAAACCATGCTGGCCGCGTTCCCGCAGGTGCGCCATGTCTATCTGGCGTCGGGTTCCTGCATGCCGCTGCGCCCGGTCAAGGAACTGATCCGCTATCTGGACGCGCGGCCCCAGACCGACTTTATCGAAAGCGCCACCACGGCGGATGTGCCCTGGACGGTCGGCGGGCTGTCGGGCGAGCGGTTCACCTTGCGGTTCCCGTTTTCGTGGAAGCGCCAGCGGTTCCTGTTTGACCGCAGTGTCGAATGGCAGCGGCGGCTGGGCTATCGTCGCCCTACCCCGCCGGGCATCGTGCCGCACATGGGCAGCCAATGGTGGTGCCTGACCCGGCGCACCCTTTCGGCGATCCTGACCGATCCGCGCCGGGCCGCGCTCGACCGTTATTTCCGCCATGTCTGGATCCCCGACGAAAGCTATTTCCAGACGCTGGCCCGGCTTTACGCGCAAACCATCGAAAGCCGGTCGCTGACCCTGTCCAAGTTCGATTTTCAGGGCAAGCCGCACATCTTTTACGACGATCATCTGCAACTGCTGCGCCGGTCCGATTGCTTTGTGGCGCGCAAGATCTGGCCGCGGGCGGACAGGCTGTATCAGACATTCCTGGGCGACCCCGCCGGCGCGATGAAAGGGGCCGAGCCGAACCCCGGCAAGATCGACCGCCTGTTCGCCAAG
>Ga0105044_10009612_pt1 | contig 13214 bp, 11 predicted proteins | sample MAT01_FD_78092 | JGI IMG/M metagenome (GOLD analysis project Ga0105044, IMG submission 78092) | Freshwater microbial communities from Lake Fryxell liftoff mats and glacier meltwater in Antarctica - MAT-01 | ecosystem: Environmental > Aquatic > Freshwater > Ice > Liftoff microbial mat | place...
AGCAGGGCCGGAAAGCGCTCACGCCGATCCGCCGCCAGGGCATCTTGGGCCTCGACGCAGGCCAGGGCGGTGCTGCGCAGGCGCGCTGGCTCTTCGTCCGCCCGGCGGATCCCCGTCAGGTCAAGCTTCATCGCCACGAGATAGCTGCGGATGCCATCCGGCCGTTCGACGCCGGCTTCAAGGGTGATGGAGGCGTGCTCCACCGTGCGCTTGGACAGGGCATAGGTGTAGACCGACTGCAGATGCCGGACCTGCTGGTACCCTTGCCCCGGCACCACCCACTCGACCGCCGCAGGAAAGCGCAGCTGGAATTCCGTACGCGCACCGCTGCGCAAGCGCTTGACCCGCGCCTGCACAAGACGACTGGCTGGGGGCGGCACGGCGTAGGTCAGGTTGGCGTCCCAAGCCTGCTCGCCGCCCATGGGCAGCGGCAGCAGATTGAAATCGAAGAAGCCGATGGCCACCCCACTGTCCAACGGACGGCCAGCCGCATCCAGGCGCCGGGCGTCACCATTGGGGGCGATGCGCAGCAACGCCAGCGCGTCGCGGGGATCATTCGGCCCACGCGGCGCGATCAGGGCGACCTCATTGCCCTCACCCAGGACCACCATGGTCAGTTCCCGTTCATCGATCCGGCTGGGCAAGGCCCGGGTCGAACCGGTCGCACTGGTGACCGTGCGCAACTTCCAAGTGAGGACATCGCCCACCTCGTACTGCACCCGGCAGGGCCGGAAGGCGAGGGCGAAGGCCAATAGGGCGACGCCGGCGCTGAGCAGGCCGACGACAATGGCCGTGGCCACGGCAGCGCGCTTGAAGCGATCAAAGTCCCAGGCCATGGCCAGGGTTCTAGCGGGGTGGCCGCGAGGGGCCACCAAGTCCTGGGAGCCGGCTCAGCGGCGCGGCGTGTCCAAGCACCAGATCACTTCGTCGCTGCGATAGGTCGCGGGGGCGTACGGGGTGAGGTTCTGTTTGATGCCGGAACCGGGCGTGCTCTGCGGGGCGTTTTCGCTCATCCCCACCTTGGTGGCGACGATCGGCTCGTGGGCCCCCTTCGGATTGGGGCGCTCCATGGCAAAGCGGGGGTGGTCAAGCAGGCTGCCACGGATCGGGACCATGCCGGGCTCATCCAGGCGCGCCGCCGGATAGGGCTCGGGCCCGCCGCCGCCGGTTGCCTGTTTCGACCACTCCACGGTCGCCACCGTGGCCGGCTTGAACTTTTGGCCGGGGGGCTGGCAATCCTGGCGCGTGCGATGCAACTCGTCCACGGCCGGAGGATTGGCCGGTAGGGCGTAGACCTCTTTATCGCCGTCCCAGGTCCAGCGTGAACCCCAGCCATAGGCATCGTCCACCGAGGTCGGCGCGTAGCGCGACTGGTAGTACATCGACTCGCCACATCCGGTGAAGGTGAGGACGACGGCACCAAGAAACAGCAGGGCACGCATGGGCCGGCTATGTCACCCCCGCAACCTCCGTCAGGCAACCGGGATCCGGAGGGGGTGCCGAGGGTGATTCACTCGGGCCGGCGGTCGACCGTGGGTTGCGTCCGGGGCGCTTGGCGGATAACCGCGCCCCATGTCCGACCAGCCAGTGCTCAAGACAGTGCAACTGACCAAGACCTATACGGACTTTTGGGGTCGGGCGCGGGTGACCGCTCTCGACCACCTGGATCTGGAGGTCCGTCCGGGCGAAGTCTTCGGCCTGCTCGGCCCCAACGGCTCGGGCAAGACCACCACGATCAAGTTGCTGCTTGGCCTGATCCGACCGACTCGCGGCGATGCCTTCGTGTTCGGGCAGGACCCGCACGACCGCAAGGTGAAGCAGCGCATCGGCTACCTCCCGGAAGAAACTTATCTCTACAAGTTCCTGACCGCTGACGAAACTCTGACCTTCTTTGGGCGCATTTTCAAGCTGCCCAGCGACGTGATCCGCAAGCGCAGCGACGAGCTGATCGCCCTGGTCGGCCTGCAGCACGCCCGCCGCCGCCGCCTGGGTGAATACAGCAAGGGCATGGCCCGCCGCCTGGGCTTGGCCCAGGCCCTGATCAATGATCCGGACCTGGTGGTGCTGGACGAGCCGACCTCGGGCCTGGATCCGATCGGCAGCGCTGAGGTCAAGGACCTGATCGTCGAATTGAAGCGCCGCGGCAAGACCGTACTGCTGTGCAGCCACCTGCTGGCCGATGTCGAAAGCGTCTGCGACCGCATCGCCATCATGCACCAGGGCGTGCTGCGCGAATGCGGCCGGGTCGATGATCTGCTGCGCGACGACCAGCGCCTGAATATCGAGCTGGACCGTCCCGACGAGGCCACCATTGCCGCGGTGAAGGCCGCCGCCGGCGCCAGCCTGCTGGGCGTGGCGCCGCCGCGCGAACGTCTGGAAGCGCGCTTCCGCCGCATCATCGCGGCTGCCCAACCGACCTCCGGGGCCAAGAACCCGGTGGAGAAACGCTAATGCGCAGCCGCGTGCTGGCGATTGCCGGAGTCACCTGGACCGAGGCCGTGCGTGGGCGCCTGTGGCTGGTGCCGGTCCTGGCCGCGGCCGGGCTGCTGCTGGCCGGACCACGCCTGCAGTCGGTGGACGACACCGGCGCGCTCAAGCTGGCGGTGGTGTCGGTCCAGGTGGTGATCGGTTTCGTGGTCACCTTGTTCGCCGTGCTGGTGGGGGCCAGTCAGCTGCGCCGCGATCTGGACGGACGCCTAGGCCTGACCTTGTTCTCAAAGCCCCTCGGCCCTGGCCGCTATTTACTGGGCCGCTGGACCGGCGTGCTGGCCATCATGGGCGGCGCGACCCTGATCATCGCCCTGGCCGGGGCGGTGCTGCTGGCGTGGCGTTTCGGCGGCCTGCCCGAGGTCCGCGCCACCGCTACGGCGGTGCGCTGGGATGCCGTGACCGCGGTGGGCGAGACCCTGCCCGATCGCGACCGGCGCAGCAGCGGCATGCTCAGCGGCGCGCCGGGCGACGGCATCCGCTGGCACTTCTCCGGCTTGCCTACCGGGCGCGACCTGGAGGTGCTGGTCAAAGTGGCGGTGCAGGGGCCGGATCCTCTGGACCCGGTGCGCTCGTGCTTGGCCGAGATCACCGCCAGCCCCACTGCCGCCGGTACGCCGATAGTCCTGGCCTTGCAGCCCGGCTCGCCTTATGGCGGTGCCACCCGCCACCGTCCGGCGGTGCCAGGCAAAGTGCTGATGGCCCACCGCGACGCCTTCCACCGGGATCTGACCAACGATTACTGCCGCCTGCTGCTGCCCGCCGCCGCCATCGGCGCGGATGGCCGCGCGGTGCTTGGCCTGACCCGCCTCGAAAGCACGACCAGCATGCTCGTCACCCACGACGCCATGCAGATCGGCGTGGATGGCGGCGGCTTCCTGGCCAACCTGCTGCGGGGCGCCCTGGTGACGCTGGCCAGCGCGGGCCTGCTCACCGCGTGGACGCTGCTGTTAGCGAGCCTCGCCAACCTCGGCGTGACGCTGCTTGGTGGCTTGACCCTTTTCTTTGCCGGCAGCGCCCTGTGGACCATTCAAGACACCTTGGATTACGAACGGCCCAGCCAGGTCCTGACCCGGCTGCTGGTGCTGTGCCGCGACGCCATGCCCAACTTCGACCGTTTCAGCATCAGCGCCGAACTGGCCGCAGGCCATGCCGTGCCGTGGAGCGTGGTCGGCCAGGCCTGGCTCTACTACGGCACCTATTCCGTGATCTTCCTCAGCTTGGCCTGGTTCGCCTTGCGTCGGCGAGAACTCTGATGCGTGCGCTCCCCCTGGCGCTCTGCGGCTTCGCACTGCTCATCGCCGCTCAGGTGGTGGCCTCAACCCTGCTGGCGCCCCGCCGCGCCGCCTTCACCCCGCACGCGGATGTCTTCGACGCCCTGAAGCCCGGTGAGTTCGCTGGCACGCTGATGCTCGGCGGTTTCCGTGGCCTGGCCTGCGACCTGTTGTGGATGCGTGCCCAAGGCGCCAAAGAGCGTCACCAGTTTTATGAATCAGTGACCCTCTTCCAGGCGATCACCCGCATCCAGCCGCGCTTTGAGCAGATCTGGACCTACGTCGCCCATGATTTGGCCTACAATGTCGCCGCCGAGGTGGACGACGAGGACGCCAAGTACGCCTGGTACCTGGCCGGCCTGGAGGCCAACGCCCGTGGCGCCGAACGCAATCCCGGCAGCCGGCGTATCCTGCGGCACCTGGGCTGGATGCTCTTCCATAAAGGAGAGCGCTTTGCCACCCGCATGGAGGGCGCCACCTGGGCCCCGCTGTTCAATGGCGCCCTGGCCAAGGCCAACGACACCCTGCCCCCTGACCGCCGCCTGCCCCTGCTGCCCGCTGGCCCCGGCCTCAGCAATTTCGCCCTGTCCGCCCAGGTCTACGCCCTTTGCGCGCGCCTGGACGATGAGCAGGGCAGCAGCTCGGCTCCCTTCGTGCGCCGTATGCCGGCCCTGATGGCCGATCACGACGGCAGCCTGCGGCGCAACCGCGGCCAGACCCTGGCGGCCTTCCAACGCTACCTCGACAGCATCGACGCCTGGGTCGAGGCCGCCCGCTGGCACGACGCCCCCGGCACCGGCGACCCCACCGACAGCAGCCAGCGGCGCATCGCCCGCGAGGCGCGCGAACGCAACGAAGGCCCCCTGCTACGTCAGTGCGCCGAGATCATCCGCCGCCTCGCCCCGGCTGATCAGCAGGAGCGCGCTCAGGCCATGCTCAGCGCGCGGGACACGGCTGGATTGCGCGCCGTGATCGCGGCCGGCGGCTGGAAGACGACCCTCGACCGCGGCGCGGTGCGCTGGCTCGACGAGCAGCCCGCCGCCCCGTGAGCGCGATCGTTGTCGGCAAGTTCGATGCCCTGCACCTCGGCCACCGGCTGCTGGTGGAGCGCGCCCCCGCGGACCGGCCGATCCGCCTCCTCGGCTTCACCGGCATGGCCACTGAGCTGGGCTGGGAGGAACGCCTGCCCCTGGTCGCACCCGACGACCGCCCGCGAATCCTCGCCAGCTGGGCCGGCGACCGCGACCTAGCCGAGACGCTGCTGCCTTTCCTGCGGGTGCGCCACCTGGACGCCGCCGCCTTCCTCGCGCTGCTGCGCGACGACCTGCACGCCAGCGCCCTGGTGGTGGGCCAGGACTTCCGCTGCGGTCGCGGCCGCAGCGCCGGCATCGCCGAACTGGCCCCGCTCTGCGCCGCTGCCGGGCTGCTGCTGCTGGCGGTGCCACCGCTGCTGCTCGACGGCGCTGCGGTGTCCTCTAGCCGGATCCGGCAGGCCCTGGAGCATGGCGACGTGGCCCAGGCCGCCACGCTGCTGGGCCGACCACACCGCCTGTGCGGCACCGTGGTGCGCGGCGACGGCCGCGGCCAGGCCCTGGGCTTCCCCACTGCCAACCTGGGCGAGCGGGCGAACCTGCATCCCGCCCCCGGCGTCTATGCGGCGCAGGTCACGGGCCTGCCCGGCGCCTGGCGCGCGGCGGTGAACATCGGCCACTTGCCCACCGTGGGCGCCGCGCGGCCACTGACCGTCGAGGCCCACCTGCCGGGCTTCGCCGGCGATCTCTACGGCCGGGCGCTGGGCCTGGACCTGCTCGCCCGGCTGCGGGACGAGCAGCGTTTCGCCAACCTTGACGACCTGCGCGCGCAGCTCGTCCGCGACGTGGCGGCGGTGGCAAGCGTCTGAGGGCATGATCCGGCGGTCCGTGAGGACCGCGCTCTGGTTGCATACTCTGCGAAGCCGCCACGGTGCCGCCATGCCCACCGTCGACGCCATCCGCGCGGCCCTGACCCAGGTCCAGGATCCGGACCTGCACCAGGACCTGGTCGCCCTTAATATGATCCGCAACATCACCATCGAGGGTGGTGCGGTGGCATTCGATCTGGTCCTCACCACTGGCGCCTGCCCGGTGAAAAAGCAGCTTGAGGATGAGTGCCGGGCCGCCGCCCGCAGTGTCGCGGGCGTCACCGCCGTCGAGATTCGCGTCAGCGCCGAAGTGCCTAAGGGCCCCTCGCGGCAAGATGTGCTGCCCGGCGTGCGCCACGTCATCGGCGTCGGCTCGGGCAAGGGTGGCGTCGGCAAAAGCACTGTCACCGCCAACCTGGCTTGCGCCCTGGTCAAGCACGGTGCCCACGTGGGCATCCTGGATGCGGACATCTATGGGCCGTCCATGCCGATGATGTTTGGCGTCAACCGCCAGCCCTTCATCCACAACAAGAAGATGGTCCCGCTGATGAGCCACGGGGTGCACCTGATCAGCATGGGCTTTCTGGTCGATGACCAGCAGCCGGTGATCTGGCGCGGTCCGATGATCATGGGCGCGCTCAAGCAGTTCCTCACTGATGTGGACTGGGGCGAACTCGACTACCTGTTGGTCGACCTGCCCCCCGGCACCGGCGACATCCAGATGACCCTGATTCAGACTGTGCCCCTGGCCGGCTGCGTGGTGGTCAGCACGCCCCAGGCGGTGGCCTTGCTGGATGCCCGGCGCAGCGTGAAGATGTTCCAGAAGATGGACGTGCCGATCTTCGGCATCGTCGAGAACATGAGCCAGTTCATCTGCCCGCAGTGCCAGCACGTCTCGGACATCTTCGGTGCCGGCGGCGCCGAAGCCGAGGCCACCGCCTGCCAAGTGCCCTTTCTCGGGCGGGTGCCCATCGAACCCGCCGTGCGCGCGGCTGGCGACGACGGCCGCCCGGTGGTGCTGACCCATCCTGACAGCCACAGCGCCCGCGCCTTCACTTCCATCGCCGAACGGGTGGCGCAACGGGCCTCGATCCACGCGCTGCGTCCCTAGCGTAGCGCGAGCGCCGCGAGCCATAGCATCCCCACCCATGTCCCCCCGCATCTACCGCAAGCTCGCCGTCCTTACTGAAGGCTCGACCGACATCCACCGCAACAAGACCGCCATGGGTCTGCTGCGCTTCCGGCCCGAGGACGTGGTCTGCGTGATCGACCGTCAGTTGGCAGGCGGTGATCTGGGTGGCACGCTCGGCGGGCTGGGCAGATCGATTCCGGTGGTGTCCGAGGCCATCGATGCCAAGTCCCTGGGTGCCGAATGGCTGGTGATCGGCGTCAGCACCCCCGGCGGCTACCTGCCGCCCCACCTCAAGCAGGTGGTCTACGACGCGATCAAGCTGCGCATCGGCATCATCTCGGGCCTGCACGAAAGCGTGAACGGGGATCCCAATCTGGTGTCCATGTCCGCGCGCTATGCGGTCGAACTGGTCAATCTTCGCACCATTCCTAATGATTTCGATCCCACCGTCGGCACCGCCCGCGCCCGCCATACCCATGCCCCGCGGGTGCTGACCGTCGGCACCGATGCCAACGTGGGCAAGACCACCACCTCGCTGATGCTGCACCATCACTTGACCACGGTCGAAGGGCTGCGCTCACGCTTCGTCGCCACCGGCCAGGACGGGATCCTGATCACCGGCAAAGGGCTCTGCATCGACCGCTGCATCGCCGACTTCGCTAGCGGCACCGTCGAGCGCCTGATCCTCGCCGAGGACCGGGACTGCGACCTGCTGATGGTCGAGGGACAGAACGGCCTATTCTCGCCGTGTTTTTCCGGCACCGCGCTCAGCCTGCTGCACGGCACCTGTCCGGATGCGATGGTGCTGTGCCACCGCGTCGGCCGGGACTCTCTGCGTCACACCGATGTGCCCATGCCCAGCCTGACCACGCAGATCCAGGCGATCGAAGCCATGCTGCGCCCCCTCCATCCCGGTCGGGTGGTGGCGGTGGGCCTGAATACCAACGGTCTGTCCGAAGCTGACGCACGGCAGGCCCTAAAGGACGCTGCTGCCGAGACCGGCCTGCCCACCGCCGACGTGGTGCGCGACGGCGCCACCGGCTGCGCGGTGCTGGCCAAGGCGATCCGCAAGGCGCTGGGCAGGAAGTTGCGCGCCGCCCGCCCCGCACGTAAGACCACAAAAATGCCCGCAAGGCGTGCAGCCAAGGCGCACGCGCGCTGAGCGCTGCGCAGGTCAGCGGCAGGAATCCGCCTGTCGCCGCCCGCCCCCTGCGGCCATACTCCGGCATCGAGGTCCCCATGCGCCCCATCCTGCTCCTCCTCTTCGTCGCCCTGGCTGCCACTGCCGGCGAAGCCGGTCGTCCCTGGAGCCGTGACGACGATGCCATGGTACGCCTGCCCCGCCTGCCCAAGCCAGTGGCCACCGCCATCGCCGGCCCGGCCGCAGCTGAAAACTTCATCCCGGGCGTGCGCGTGGCCAAGGGCCAGCGCGTGGTTCTGGACGGCACCCTCGCTTTCGACCAGGGTCCGCAGGACGGCATGGAAGTCCTCGCCTGCCTGAAGGACGGCAAAACCCACGAAAGCATGATCCGCCTGGACACCAACAACGGCCAACTGATCAAGGCGGCCGTGCTTGCCGCCCTGGGTCCCGACGACGGCGTGCCGGCCGGCGAGGCCTCGGGCATCCCGGCCCGTGGCACCCCGGTGCGCCTGACCGTGCAGTGGCAGGACCAGGACGGCCATTGGTTCGAAGCTCCCGCCAGCTGCCTGGTCCGCGACCGCGCCACCGACCAGGGTCATCCGCCCGTGCCCTGGATCTATACCGGCAGCCGCTTCGTCACCGTGCCCTGGGGCGGTGATGGCGGGACGCAGAAGCGCCAGGTCTTCATGCTCGACAGCACCCGCAGCGTGGCGGTCAATTTCGACGAGCCCGATGCCCTGCTCGCCAGTCCCTTCCCCGGTGCGGCCAGCGACGACCGCTTCGAGGCCAACAGTAGCATTCTGCCGCCCCAAGGCACCCGCGTGCGGCTGGTCATCGAAGCCGCTACCCTGCCACTGACCTTGACCCTGGGCGCCGATGGCACCCTCGCGAGCCGCGGCCAGACCCTTGAGGACGACGCCCTGGACGCCCTGTTGGTGCAGCACTACGGCCCCGCCGCCACCCCCGCCTTGCGCGCCGTGGCGATCGCCGTGGCCGCTGATGCCGACCACGCGCTGGACCTGGCCGCCCGCACCCGCGTGCTGGCCGCCGCCGCCCGGGCCCAGGTCTGGGTCATTCCGGTCTTCGTCCTCGCCAAATAGTGGCGTGTGGCGCGCCCCCGGTCCCATCCGGGCCGCCCGCGCACCCACCCTTGCCATGTCCACGTCCCTGCGCCACAATGGATAGCGTCTGGAGGTAGACATGTTGACGATGGAAGAACTGCTGCGCACCATGGTCGAGCGCGGGGGCAGCGATCTGCACCTGAGCGCCGGCAGCGCCCCGCGCCAGCGCATCGACGGCAATCTCATCGAGATGCCCGGCACCGAAGTCCTGGGTCCCGAACAGACCAAGAAGCTGATCTACTCGGTCCTCGACAACCAGCAGATCGCCCGCTTCGAGCAGGACTTCGAGCTCGACATGAGCTTCGGCCTGGCCGGCGTCGGGCGCTTCCGCGTCAATGTCTTCTTCCAGCGCGGTGCGGTCGGCACCGTGATGCGCACCATCCCCTACGAGATCTTCACCTTCGAACAGCTCGGCCTGCCGCTTACGGTCTGCCGGCACCTCTGCGACCTGTCCCGCGGACTGGTGCTGGTCACCGGCGCGACCGGCTCGGGCAAAAGCACGACCCTCGCGGCGATGATCGATTACATCAACACCTCGCGCCAAGAGCACATCATCACCATCGAGGACCCGATTGAGTTCGTGCACCGCAACAAGACCTGCCTGGTCAACCAGCGTGAGGTCGGCACCGACACCCAAGGTTTCAATCAGGCCCTGCGCCGCGTCCTGCGCCAAGACCCCGACGTGGTGCTGATCGGCGAAATGCGCGACAAAGAGACCATCGAAGCCGGACTGACCCTGGCCGAGACCGGTCACCTGACCTTCGCGACCCTGCATACCAGCGACTGCGTGCAGACCATCAACCGCATCGTCGACGTCTTCCCCGCGCACCAGCAGAACCAGATCCGCACCCAGCTGTCCTTCGTCCTGGAAGGGGTCTTCTGCCAGCAGCTGCTCTCCAAGCAGGGCAGCCGCGGCCGGGCCATGGCCAGCGAGATCATGATCCCCACCTCCGCGATCCGCTCGCTGATCCGCGAAGACAAGTGTCACCAGATCATGTCCCACATCCAGACCGGCGCCAAATGGGGCATGAAGACCATGAATCAGAGCCTGTTCGAGCTGTACAAAGCCAGCGTGATCAGCTGGGACGACGCCCTGAGCCGCTCTGGCGACGCCGAAGACCTCAAACGCACCGCGCAGCGCGACGGGACGGCAGTATGAGTGTTCAGGGTATGGGGACCGGGGTATGGGTTATGGTCAGCAATGGGTCATGCGGTGTCGTCACCATGCCCCATAACCCATCAGCCATACCCCATCAATTCTTCACCATACCCCATAACCCATCCACCATAACCCGGCCAGAGGCCCTATGGTCTCCCTGAACCGTCTTACCCGCAAAAAACTCGGCGAACTGTTGATCGAGCAGGGCCTTTTGACCGACGATCAGGTGCAGGACGCCCTGCGCATGCAGCACCAGACTGGCATGCTGTTCGGCGAAACCCTGGTGCAGCAACGCCTGATCACCGAAGAGAAGATGGTCGCGGTCCTGGTCAGCCAGTTCGGCATCCCCTACATCAAGCCCAGCCAGTACACCATCCCCAAAGAGCTGCTCGAGATCTTCGATCCGCAAATGATGCGCCGCTTCCAGTTCGTGCCCATCGACTCCATCGGCTCGGTCCTGGTCATCGCCATCGCCGGCCTGCTCTCCGAGGACGTCTTCAAAGAGATCGAGCACCAGACCGGTTGCAGCCTGCAAGTGTTCCTGACCTCGATGAGCGAAATCGGCGTCGTCTTGCAGAAGGCGGGGCTGTGACAATCACCGTCACCGTCGCGGGGTCGCTTCGTGGACAGCCGTCGCGGGGTCACGTGGTCGCGGGGTCCGAGGACCGGACGACAGGTGTGGTTCCCTGGTTGTCGGATGTTGACGCCGCGACCCCGCGACTCCGCGACCCCGCGACGGCTGTCCTCCACTCCGCGACCCCGCGACAGGTTTAACTCATGGCCAACGTCATCGGCTACAATCGCAAGCTCGCCAGTCTGCTCAAAAAGCACGGCTTGGTGGAGGAAGCCCCCCTGCAAGCCCTGATGGATCGCGCTGCAAAAGAGGGTCAGTTGCTCGCCACGCTTGCGGTCGCGGACAGCGTGATCGACGAACTGACCCTGATCGGCCTAGTCAGCGAGGACTCTGGCTGGCCCTGTCTTGATCTCGACAAGATGACCATGGATCTGGAGGGCCTGCGCAGTCTGAACCACGGCAAGGACCTGATCACCGAGGACATGGCCAAGCACTATCAGGTCGTGCCCCTGGCCCAAATCGGCGACCACCTGACCGTGGCGGTGGCCAATCCTTATGACGTGGTGATGCTCGACAATCTGAAGTTGCAGATCGGCAAACAGGTGATGCCGGTGGTCTCCAGCGAACGCGCCGTGCTCAAGGGCATCGAGCTGGCCTACCACGCGCAGGAGAAGCAGGTCGAGCAGATGATGGAGCAGATGCCTGAGGACGACGACCTCAGCCTCGGCGAAGCCAAGAGTGCCGAACAGGAAAAAAACGAGGACGACGCTGATCTGACCTCGGGCGGCGACGACAGCCCTGCCGTGAAAGTGGTGAAGCAGATTTTCGCCACCGCCATCAAACGCGGTGCCAGCGACATCCACATCGAACCCTTTGAAAAACGCGTGCGGGTCCGCCTGCGCATCGACGGCGTGCTGGTCGAGGCCTTCGACCTGCCCAAGCGCATCGAACGGGCCATGGTCTCCCGCCTCAAGATCATGACCGACACCATGAACATCGCCGAGCGCGGCAAGCCTCAGGACGGGCGCATCCAGGTGTCGATGGAAGGCAAGAAGGTCGACATTCGCGTCAACAGCCTGCCGGTCGTCCATGGCGAGAAGGTCTGTATGCGCCTCCTCGCCAAGACCAACCTCAAGGACATGAAGGAGATCGGCTTCGAGCCCCAGACCCTCGCCATCCTCGACAAGGCCCTGGCCGCCCCCTACGGCATGATGCTGGTCACCGGCCCCACCGGCTCAGGCAAATCCACCACGCTGTATTCCTGTCTCAAGACCGTGATGAGCGTCGAGGACAACGTCAACACCGTCGAAGACCCGGTCGAATACGAGATCGAAGGCATCAATCAATGCCACGTGAATCCCAAGCGCGGCCTGACCTTCGCCACCGCTCTGCGCGCCTTGCTGCGTCAAGACCCCGACACCATCATGATCGGTGAAATCCGCGACCAGGAGACCATCGAGATCGCCGTGAAGGCCGCGCTGACCGGTCACCTGGTGCTGTCCACCTTGCACACCAATGACGCGCCCAGCACCATTACCCGCATCATCGACATGGGCATCGAGCCCTTCCTAGCCGGCAGCACCGTCCTTGCCGTCCTGGCACAGCGCCTCGGCCGCCGTCTCTGCAAAAACTGCCGCCTGGAAGTGCCCGTCGCCGAATTTCCCAAGCGCGAAGACCTGCTGAAGATGGGCTACCTCCCCGAAGAGCTCGAAGGTCTCAAGCTCTGGAAGCCCATCGGCTGCTCGCTCTGCTCCAGCGGCTACAAGGGCCGCTTCGCGCTCGTCGAAACCCTCGAAATGAACGACGACATCCGCCGCTGCATCATCGCCGGCGGCACCGCCATCGACATCCGCAAAAAAGCCGTCGAATGCGGCATGATCACCCTGCGCCGCTGCGGCCTCCTCAACGCCATGCGCGGCGTCACCACGGTCGAGGAAGTCATGCGGCATACGGTGGGCGAAGAAGTCTGAGCCACTGGCGTCGAGACCCAGCGCCGCCTGGGCAAGCGTCGCGCACGGGCGCTAGTTCGCGGCGCCGATCCAGGCTTCCAGACGCAGGCCATCGCCACGTTCGCGCACCCGCCACGGGGCGGGGTCTTGCCAGGGTACCGCAGCCAGGGCGGCGGTTGGCCACCAATTGCCGTGCACGGCCGCCGCGACGCGCCGCGTTGGGCCGCCGCTGCGCGCCAGGGCACGCTCCTCGGCTGGGCTTTGCCCGCCAGCATCGCACCAGGCACCGGCCTCGCCCACGTCCAGGCCACAGGCTCGCCCCGGACCGGAACAGCGCAGCAGTAGCGCGGTCGCGCCGCCACCGATAGCAAAGGGGCATGCCGAGAGGGCAGCAACGGTGCGCGCCGTCCAGGGGTTGGCGAGGTCCGCCGCCACCACCAACGCGGTCGCGGTCCGCCCGGCAGCCAATTGGCCCAG
>Ga0105044_10009613_pt1 | contig 13212 bp, 9 predicted proteins | sample MAT01_FD_78092 | JGI IMG/M metagenome (GOLD analysis project Ga0105044, IMG submission 78092) | Freshwater microbial communities from Lake Fryxell liftoff mats and glacier meltwater in Antarctica - MAT-01 | ecosystem: Environmental > Aquatic > Freshwater > Ice > Liftoff microbial mat | place...
GACCACCGGGGCCGCCGCCGCCGGCGGCAAGACGATCGCCGCCAAGGGATTGCTGCCCTCGATAAAGTCGCGCTCGCTCGTCGTCAGCGCGAGCGAAAAGCGGCGTGCCAACTGCCGGTCCTCCTCCGTCGCACCCACCTCCGCCGGCCAGCCCTTCTTCACCCAAGCCGCGGCACGTGGGCCGAGCCCAGTCCTCCATTCGAGTGCCTCCCGACATGCCTTCAGGCTCTCGATCATCTCTGGCGAGGTGAGCAGCGAAGGCCCGTGCAGCAGGCGGACGGTGGCGTTAGCGGCTTCCTCGCCGGGCTCCACCACCAAGAGCCGCCCGGCCTTCAGCGGCTGCAGTCTCCGTTGCGTATCGGCGTCCAATTCCTTCCACAAGATGCTCCGCTCGCGGAATCCGCCCTCGCTGGTTTCGACAAAAAGCAGCAGTTCTTTCAGCGACTCCGGGCCCTGTATATACCGCTGCAACCATAGCCCCGCGAAGGCTTCGCTGCCTTCAAATGGCACACCTTCGGAAAGCCATTGCGAGAACAGCGGCAGGCGGGCCGGATCCTCTGCCCAGTCGGCGACCGCCTCGGCCGTCAGGTACGGCTGCGCCTGCCCCGTCAGCGCCGCCAGGCCCGTGTGCATGTCCTCCATCTGCCGCGCGTTCAGCCCTTGCAGAAGATAGCCTTGGCTCAACGCCTCGGCAAAATCCGGCCGCGCCACGAGCCAGTGGGCTTCGCACTCCGGGCTCACCACAAACAGCACGTGCACATTCAGTTCCGCCGCTTGCGCCACCAGGTTCAAAAACGCCTCGCGCTCGCGCTCATCGCTGACGCCGAAGAGGTTCTCGGCCTGGTCCACCACCAAGAGGAACCGCTCCAGTCGCGGCGGACGTTCGCCCACCAAATGCAGCAGTTGCCGGACGATGTCGCCACCGGCTTCGCGAAAGCTCTGGGCCAGCCGCGTCGTATCCACCACCCGCGTCGACTCATTGCGATCGGTATTCAACAACGGCGACAGCGCGGCGGCCAGATCGAAGAACGGGTTCCGCCCCGGCACCAGGCTCACCACTTCCCACACCGGCTGCCCCTGGCGACGCAGGTGTGGCTTCAGGCCGCTTTGCACCAGCGACGTTTTGCCGCAGCCCGTTGCGCCGCGCAAGAAACCCACGCGATTCGATGCCACGTAGGCGGTTAACTTCTCGAGGTCCGCATCGCGCCCGAAGAAGAGCGGCGCATCGGACTCTTCATAGGGCTCGAAGCCCTTGAATGGCGTCTGCGTCGGCGCGATTGCCGTCAGTTGCCCCTTCACCAGCCGCTGGACGAAGGCGTCGTAAGCCGCCGGCTCCACTTTGCCCGAAAAGTCGAATTGGTTGGGCTGGTTCCACGCTGGCGTTGCCGAAGAGGACCGGGCCGACAGCGCCAAAGACAACAGCGGGAACTCGCGCCCCTGGGCCCGCTCCGAACGCTGGTGCGCTACAGCCAGCGCATACTCGCGCCAAGGCCAGGAGCCGGCGCTGACGCGGCCTTCGGCTAGCGCGAAGGCCCGGGATCGTTTCAGCAGGTCGGTGACGCGATCTGGCCAGGCCGGGTCGGTGATCAGCCGTTGGCCATTCACCACCGCCAAGCTGCGGGCGGCCAAGTTCTTGGCAAGTGCCGCGGCCTCCGCCTCATCTTGCGGGCTGTAGCTCAGGTAGAGATCGTGGGCATAAGGGCTCAAAGCCGCCACCGGCGCCGCCTCCGCCGTGGGCACTTCCGCGTTCAGGATCGCTTCGAACTTGGCCAATACCTGCACCCGCTCGTCTTCGGAAGGCGCCAGCATCTCCGAAACATCGCCCCGCGTGATCACCTTCGTCAGCCCCTCATACGCCCCCAGGATCGACGTCCGGGACTCATTCCGCCGGTCCCCAAACGTCGCCAGCACCTCTTCATACACGTAGTAAGGCACATACTGCACCTCCACCGTCTTCCAATACTCCGGTCCCAGCGGCTCCAAAAAACGCGCAAACCGCTCCTTGGCGTAATTCGTCCGCCGCGCCAGCTTGTCCTTCTCAAACGGATCCGTCCGCATCGGCACCGGCAGAATCCGCACCCGCGTCCGGCCATCGCGATCCGTCCGTTGCCGCGCAATCGACTCGGCCACGTTCGCCGCCCCATCGATGCCCTGATTGCTCATCGTGAAGCAGATCACCACCGTCTCCGGCATCTGCACCGTGCAAATGCCGGACGTGTCGCTCACGCCGGTGCGCGAGTCAATCAGCACGTAGTCGTAAACCTCCATGTACTCCTTGGCGGCTTCCAAAAACGCGCCGCCGCCGAGTCCGCTGTAGAAATGGTCGAAGTTAAAGGAGTTCACACGCGTGGCATAGTCGGCGTCCTGCTTGCCGGCGGGCACCAGGTCGAGCGTGCCGGGGCGGAAGTGCGGCCAGCGTAAGGAGAGTGCATAGTCGGTGATGTCAGCGTGTTCCCGGTACCAGTCGGGCGGGCGTTCCGGGTCGTTGGCGGTCTTGGCTGCCTGAACTTTGGCAGACTGAACGGCGAAGTTCCGCAGGAAGTCGATAATGCCGGGTGAGGCCGAAAGCGTCGGGTCGACGAGAAAGGGCGAAAAGTAACGGTGCAGGCCGGGCGCCTCAAGGTCCCAATCGATCATCAACACTTTCTTACGCTGGCTTGCCAGAATCCAGGCTACATTGGCCATCGACATGGAGCGGCCGGTGCCGCCCTTGTAGGAGTAAAAGGTGATGATTTGGGCCATGGGTTTAGGGCGAGCTTAAGCGGCGGCGTTCTGTAAGGCGGGCTTCTGTTTGAAGGGCGATTGGCGCACCAGGCCTTCGTTCTGGATCTTCTGAAAGATCTTATCCTGAATGCGAATCAAAGACTCCGAAATCATCGACTCAAAGTCGCCGCGTGACCGGACCTCGGCCCGGAAGTAAATCCCGTCGCGAGTATCTTGCAGCGGAAACGTGGTTCTTACCTGCGCGCGGAGTACGTCCGGCATGGGCGGGGCTTCGTCCGGGTCCTGCTCGTTCCACAGCACTAACACCGCTGTACTGAGGGAGCGGGCGGCCTCGGCGTCAGCTTGGCGCATCAATCGTTCGTACTTATCGATCAAGTGGAGTGACCAGGAATCCACCAGAATGACCAGGATACTGTTCTGCTGTTCCGCATGGGCGATCAGCGAAAGTAAGTCACTATCGATGACTAAGGGCGCGCCACAAGTAAAGTTTTTCGACGAAGCCAGATACTGCGCCAGCGCGCCGATGTTGAGTTTTTGGTTCGTAAATGGCTTCCATTCGAGGTGCCGGGCGCCGTAGTAGTCGCGGGCCTTCTTTAGGGCAGGGAAATCGGTCTTCGCCCCGGCGACGAGCACGAAATTCACATAGTCCGGGCCATTGGCCACGGCCATGGCCGGCTTCAACATCGCGATCGCCTGGCCCCCCGCGTTAACGTGCCGGGCGGGTGAAAAAGCATCCGCCACGTCCTCGAGCGAAGGCTTCGGATAAAGCGCCGGCAGCGGCGGTTGTTGTAACATCGCGACCACGCGCGTGGCCAAGGCGACCACGCACTGCTCATAGTCGTCCCGCAAGAGCCCATTTTTCTTGCGTGCGATCACTTCGAGCCCCTTGGTTTTGTAAGTTTCCGGTAAGTCATTCCACCAGTATTGAAGCTCTTGGGTCGCGGCGGGAATCGACGAAGGTGGGATCCAATAGATTGGAAGAATATAGCCTTCCTGATTCGCCTCGCGTTGACGGCGCAGAAACATTTCCACTTCCTGGCCGCAGACGGGCCGGGAAAAGTAACCCGGAGCGTAAATCGGCAAAATCAAACGGCTCGATTGCAGCGCATCTACCAGCGTCGGCCGCCAGCGGTTTCCGCCTTCGATATCCTGTTGGTCCAGAAAATAAGTCGCCCCCGCTGGCCGGACTTCTAACCTACCGAGAATGGCATCCTCGAGGTCCTTCAAAAATTCTTCCAGCAGTCCGCCGCGCCAATGCTCGCGCGAGTAACTGAGAAAGAAAAGGTATTCGTTCACATATCCTCCGGAAACGGGGAATGGCAATGCACTGAATGCTAACACAGCCAGCGGGGGAACCCAAGGCCTCCAACCCTTGTTTTGAGCGAGATCGCCGGGTTGGGTTTTCGGATGATCGGGTTTTTTGGTCTACCCCATCTCAGCACCCGCTGGCCCGAACATTGGCCTTCCCGCCGGGAACGAAGGTGACCGGATCACTTCCGGCCCGTACACATTTTCGCCCGAGGCTACCCAGTCGCGTTAGAGTACTGGTTTGAGCACCTTTATTCTTTGGCCCCTGGCCATCCTGGCGGCGTTGCCCCTGGTGGGCTGGCTCATCCAACATGCCGGCGCCGCGATTGACCGTCGCCGCTACGGGCCACCCGGTGCGCTCATCCAAGTCGGCGGCCACAAACAGCATCTCCACATCGCCGGACCCCACACCGGCGAGCCCCTGATCGTCTGCGAAGCCGGTATCGGCGCCTCGTCGCTCAGTTGGTGGTACGTCCAGCAAGCCATCGCCAAAGAGACCCGCATCGCCGTCTACGACCGGGCCGGACTCGGCTGGAGCGAGCAGGCCACCACCCCCCGCACCGCCAAGCAGGTAAACCACGAGCTCTTCGCCATGCTCGACCGCGCCGGCTACCAAGATCCCGTCATCCTGGTCGGCCACTCTTTCGGCGGCATGTCCTCCCTACTCGCCGCCTGCGACCATCCCGAGCGCGTTGCCGGCCTCGTTCTGGTCGACCCCCTCCATCCCGCGGAGTGGTTCCTGCCCGAGATCAGCCGCAAGCGCCTGCTCGACTACGGCGTCTTCCTCGCCAGCCGGTTCGCCTTCCTCGCCCGCTGGGGCTTCGTCCGCTCCATCCTCCGCGCGTTGCTGTTAAGCGGCGGCCGTATGGCGCGGGTCCAACAGAGGGCCGCTGGTAGCCAGGCCTCGGCCCTCGAGCGCCTCTTGGGCGAAATTCGCAAGATGCCCCCCGCGCTCTGGCCGATGGTGCGCTCCCACTGGTGCCTCCCCAAGAATTTCTTGAGCGTCGCCGACCATTTCCGCCAGCTGCCGCTCAGTTCCGTCCAGACCGCCAATTCTTTGCGCCCCCTCACCATTCCTATCATTCTGCTCTCGGCGGCCAACCTGGAGCCCGACCGACTGGCGGCCCACGAGGCCCTCGTCAGCCTCTCCTCGCGCGGCCAGCATCACATCGCCAAACGGGCGGGCCATTGGATTCAACTGGATGAGCCGGAACTTGTGATTTCGTCAATCCAATCTTTGCGGAAAATGTTTTAGGACTCTTCCTGGTACTGGCCCTCCATTTCAGGTAACCTATACGTGTTAGGACCACTATGCCTCGCAACGATGACGGTGAATTCGAATTAATTTTGGGCAATAAGCAACTCCTCAGCGTGTTCTTCATTGTCGTTACCCTTTTGGCGGTATTTTTCGCCATGGGCTTCATCATGGGCCGGAGTGTTAACCCGGTCGCCGAAGCCCGGAAGGTGGACAATGCTCCCTCCGACAAGCCCATCATTGTCGACGCCAAGCCCTCGGCCGGCAGCGGAATGACCGCCAGCACTCGGCCCGTGGAAATCAAGTCGCCGATCGAAACCGAAGTGAAGACACCGGAAACTAAGCTGCCCGAACCGAAGGTCGACGTGAAGACCAAAGCGGAGCTGGTGAAGGAAGCGGAAGCCAAAAAGGCGGAAGAACGCGCTGCTGAAAAGAAAACCGAGCGCGAGAAAGCTGAGCGCGAGAAGGAAGCCAAAGCCGAGGCCAAGAAAACCGAGCGCGAGAAGGCTGAGCGCGAAAAAGAAGCCAAACGCGAGAAGAAAACCGAAGCCAAGCGCGAGCCCGTCGCCGCGGGCGGCCGTCCCGAACCGGGTGGCTACTTGCAAGTCGCCGCCGTTGGCAAGTCCGAAGCCGACCTAGTCGTCGAGGTTCTGGCTAAGCGTGGTTTCAAAGCCTACGCGGTTCCGGTCGAAGGAAAAGAACTCTTCCGTGTCGTGGTGGGCCCAGTGAAGCCGGGAGCGGAACAATCCCGCACCATGGACGACCTGAGAACCGCCGGATTTAAACCCTTCCCCCGCAAACTCTAACGCCAGCCTGACCCCCGATCAACCGAACAGTCCGAAACCCTGGTTTTGAACGAGATCGCCGGGTTTGTTTTCGGATATTTTACCGCGATGGCGGCGATCAGGGCCTCGTGGACCTCTTGCTGAACCTCGGGATGACCGGCAATCACCTGTTGAATCGTTTGCCGTACTGATAGTCGGCGTTTTCACTGCGATCGCCATTGCTGGCCGCCCACGCTACTACCTCGGTCACGGCCCGGCGTTCCCTCGTCAGCATTTCACGGGCATTTTTCACGTGCCCATTGGCGCAACGGGTGGGGCGTTGGGTGGAATTGCGGTACGTGGCGTATTGGCCTTTCAGGTTTATCATGAAGAGCGAGATGGCATCGATCCCGTCGCCGACGGTGTAATCGGCGACCCGAACCTGGCGCTCTTCGCTGAGCGTGCCGACCAGGGTGAGGAAATGCTGACGGTCCTTGTCGGCGGTGAAAAAGGGTTGTTTGTTGTTGCCGCGTTAGGTGAGATGCAGCCAGTAATCGGGTGGCGCGAATCGAAGTCTGCGTGGCATTTTGCCCTCAGTAGATAAGTGTGTTTTGGAGGGGAAAATTCTAACTTATTTTGCAAAAAAAGCGTTCGGGCGGTAATTTCATGCAGAAACAAAATGGCAAGTGTTTGATTTGATGGAACTTACAACGAAACTGTACCACCCCGTGCATGCCCGTGGATGGCCCCGTTTTCCGTAGCTTTCGGGAACTGGCACACCGGGACCTAGACATGCGGCGGAGTGCAGGTCCACCGCATTTTCGCGCCGATAAGGGCCTAATTGCCGGTGTGGGGATAAGTCAGGGATGCCGGGCGGTGCGCGGGTTTTCTCCGTCTACTTCGCTCCGACCAGCAGTTCGTGGTTGAACATGGTCGGCGCGCGACCGCGAGATCGAACGCCGCCTGCATTTTCACCCGGGTATCCTGGGCTGCCGAAGGCCTTCGAAAGGCGGATGGCCATCTCCGGCGAGATCGCGGACTTTTAGTCACAGGCGCTTTAGCCGATTTTCCGAGGTCCTACGGCGCCCCAGCGAGGGGCTTCAGTTGTTGGATAACAGCTCGCGCAATGTCGAGCGGCATCTCGGACCAGCTCGAAAACCCGGCGGCTCGGATTCGCTTCAGTAGACCATGGGCTTCGAGCTAAGACAGGCAAAAGGCAAAGGGTCGTTCATCAGCACGATTCCTACTCTATCTGTTTGCAGCGTTGTCCTCAGAATTCTATACTGATGGATGCGTGATAGACACAATTGGTTTACTCTGCAGCGGGTATGGGGGAGCGCTATCGCCCGCCAGTGGCGGCGCGGAGAGTATTGCCCGACTCTTTTGGTGGATGACGGGCGGCGCCACTCTCGTGTGGACCGTCGTTATCGCGATCGCCGTGTGGGCTGGGCGCGCGCGAACCGATGGCGCCGAGCGCCGGCACCAAGCCCACCGTCTGATCGTGGGGGGCGCGCTCGCCCCGGTCGTGGTGCTCGGGGTTCTGCTCGTCTACGGTCTTTCGATGCTGGCCGAGTCGAGCAGGGCCGTTCCGAGTGACGCTCTTCGGATCTCAGTCTATGGGGAGCAGTGGTGGTGGCGTTTCCGTTATGAGCCCCCCGGACGGCCGCCCTTCGACGCGGCCAACGAACTTCGGCTTCCCCTCGGCCGGCCCGTTGAGTTCCTCCTGAATAGCAACAACGTGATCCACTCCTTCTGGATCCCGTCGCTGGCCGGGAAGCGAGACCTGATTCCCGGCCGCACGAATCGGCTGGTGATCCATCCAACCCAGGCCGGCACTTTCCGCGGCGTGTGCGCCGAATTCTGCGGACGCGGCCACGCCAAGATGGCCTTCAGCGTTACGGTGGAAAGCCGTCAGGACTTTGATCGATGGCTGGACACGCAAACGCAATGAACGATCCTGAAGCCCTCGGTCCGCCGCCATCCGAAGAGTTGCAACGTGCGCAGAAAGAACGGCTGCGCGCGGCTTGGAAAACGCCCGAAGGCTGGCGTTACTGGTCGGCGGTGAATAACTCGGTGGTCGGGCAGTGGTACACGGCCGCTACCCTCTTTTTCCTCATCTTCGGGGGCCTCCTCGCCCTCCTGATGCGTGCGCAACTCGCCCTGCCGAACAATACTCTGCTAGGTCCTGAAAAATATAACCAGGTTTTCACGCTGCACGGCTCGGTGATGATGTTCCTGTTCGCCCTCCCGATCTTCGAAGCCGTCTCTATCCTCTTCCTGCCGCAGATGCTCGGTGCGCGGGAACTTCCTTTCCCCCGTTTGTCGGCTTTCGGCTTCTGGGCCTTTGCGATCGGTGGGATTTTTCTGTGCCTCTCCATCTTCTTCAATTCGGCGCCAAACGGCGGATGGTTCATGTATCCGCCGCTCACCAGCAAATTTGAGCCGGGCATCGGAGCGGACATGTGGCTGCTCGGTTTCTCCTTCATCGAGGTTTCGGCGATCGCCGCTTCGGTCGAACTCATTGTCGGCGTGCTCAAGTGCCGCCCGCCAGGGATGCGCATCAACCTTATCCCTCTCTATGGCTGGTATGTGCTGGTGGCCGCGGTGATGGTGCTGTTCGCCTTTCCGCCCCTGATCGTCGGCAGCCTGATGCTCGAACTCGAACGTGCCTTCGACTGGCCATTTTTCAGACCGTCGGGCGGCGGCGACCCGCTCCTCTGGCAGCACCTCTTCTGGCTCTTCGGCCATCCGGAGGTCTATATCATCTTCTTGCCGTCGGTGGCGCTGGTCGCGATGATTATCCCCACCTTCGCGCGCACGCCCATCGTGGGCTACTCGTGGATCGTCCTCTCGGCGATCGGCACCGGCTTCCTTAGCTTCGGCCTCTGGGTGCACCACATGTTCACCACCGGGTTGCCGAACATCACGCTTGCTCTTTTCTCGGCCGCGTCCCAAGCGGTCGCCATCCCCACCGGCGTCCAGATCTTCTGCTTCATCGGAACGCTGCTGGTGGGCCGTGTTCAGCGATCGCTCCCGATGCTGTGGATCTTTGGCGGGCTCGCCACCTTCGTGATGGGCGGCCTCACCGGCGTGATGGTCGCCGTCGCGACCTTCAACTTTCAGGCGCACGACACGCATTTCGTCGTCGCGCACCTGCACTCGGTTCTGATCGGCGGCACCGTCTTTCCCTTTGCGGCCGCAGTCTATTACTACTACCCGCTCATCAACGGCAAGCATCTCTCGGAGCGGCTTGGCCGCATCTCCTTCTGGCTGCTCTTTACCGGCTTCAGCATCACCTTCCTGCCCATGCATCTCACCGGGCTGAAAGGCATGCCGCGCCGCGTGTACACCTATCCCGCGGGCGTGGGACTCGACGGATTGAACCTGGTGTCGAGCATCGGCGCCGTGATCCTGGCCGCCGGATTCGCCGTGCTGCTGTGGGACATCTTCCGCCCCAAGGGCCGCCAGCCGCTATCCGAGCGCAACCCCTGGAACGCTGGCACTCTCGAATGGCTGCAGGAGATGCCCGGCGAAGCCTGGGGCGTGCGCTCCATTCCCGAGATCGATAGCCGCTATCCTCTATGGGAACAGCCCGACTTTGTCCGCCACGTCGACGAAGGCCGCTTCTACTTGCCGGATGCCGAGGAAGGCAAGCGCGAAATGATGATCACCTCGGTGATCGACGCGCGCCCGGTGCAATGCCTGCGGATCCCCGGAAATACCTTCGTCACGCTCTTGGCCGCGATCTTCACCGGCGGCATCTTCATCTTTCCGACCTTCAAGATGTGGTGGCCCATGGCCGTGAGCACCGTGCTGGCCCTGGTGACCATCATCAAATGGCTGTGGGACGGCTCCGGCATGATTCCGGAGAAGGAACAGAAGGACGTGGGCCTCGGGGTCACCCTCCCGCTCTACACTTCCGGTCCGACGTCTTCGGGCTGGTGGGGCATGTTGATCACGATGCTCGCCGACATCACCGCCTTCATGTCCATCGTCTTCGGCTTCTTCTTCTACTGGACACTCAAGCAGGAGTTTCCTCCGGCCTCCACTCCGCAGTTGAGCGCCCAATGGCCGCTGATTGCCCTCGGGATGCTGCTGTCCAGTTGGCTTCTCACCCTCGCGGCCAACTCCTGGAACAAACAGGATTTCGCAAGAATGTTCTATGTCGGAGCAGCCGGCGCGGTGGTGCTCGCTGTGCTCGGCACCGCGGCTCTCGTCGCCGGACCGTGGCTGGCACACATGGATCCCAAGCAGCACGTCTACACGGCATCCGTCTGGCTACTGGTAGCGTGGACCGCGCTGCACAGCCTTGTTGGCGCCATCATGCTGCTCTACTGCATGGCCCGCCGAGCGGCCGGCCGCATGACGGCCCGCTACGACATCGACATCGGCAACGTCACCCTGTACTGGCACTTCGCCGCGATCATGGCGGCGATCACCGTCGCCCTCATCGCCGGTTTCCCGCACTTGACATGAAATCCGAAAGCCATATCGACGAAGATCGCCAAAGCCTTTGGCTGCTAACCATCTCGCCGGCAATCTGGGCTGCCCACTTCCTATTGAGCTATCTCGGTGCCTCGCTGGCCTGTGGCGCAGGCTTGGCGATTACTCTCGTCCACACGGCCGTCGGAGCGGGGACGATGCTGGCTTTGGCCGCCATCGCTTTCATCGGGTGGCATGCCTGGCAACGCCTCAACTATGGCGACGAAGAGGCACCGCATGACGCGGATTCGCCCGAGGACCGGCACCGCTTTCTCGGCCTCGCCACGCTTCTGCTCTCAATGCTCAGCGCGATCGCCATCATCTTCGCGACGGTCTCCGTCTTCATGGTGACCACCTGCGCCTGACCGCGGCCATCGCCGGCCTGCTCACGCTGACCGCGGCATGGTGCTGGCGCAGTCATTCTTTCGCCGCACACATGACGGTTCACATGGCCGTGGTCGCCATCGCCGCGCCGTTGCTCGCCTACGCCATCGCCGTTCCGGCGAACGTCTCTCCCACGATTGCCTCGCTCGTCGAACTCGTCGGAGTCTGGCTTTGGCACACTCCGGCGTTGCACAACGCCGCGCGGCATGACCTCCCAACCTATATCGCCGAGCAAGCAACGTTTCTGCTGACCGGACTGCTGCTTTGGACGGCCGTCCTGCACCGCCGTGCGGAGGGGATCATTGCGCTGCTGTTAACCGCGATGCACATGACGCTGCTGGGGGCCCTGATCGCGATGTCTCCGCGCCCTCTTTACAGCCACAGCCAGTTGGACGATCAACACCTCGGAGGGGCCATCATGCTTCTGGTGGGCGGCATCGTCTATTTATCGGGCGGGCTGGCGCTCTCCGGCGATCTGCTTATTTCAACGTCGCCAGGTAGGTCAGCAAGAATGCCAGATCCTGAGGCGAAAGCGCCGTCGCGGGCATCTTCGTCCCCGGCTTGAGCGACTCCGGATTCTGAATCCACTTCGCCAACTGCTCGCGGGTGTTCGGCACGGAGCCTCCGGCAATCGCCTTGCGGAGGGCCAGACCCGTCAGATCGGGACCTACGGAAGCCAGCGCCTCCGTTCCGCGGATGGTGTGACAAACGGCGCAAGGTCCGCTCATGAACACCCGCTTTCCGCGGTCGTCGGGCGCCGCCTTCATTTCTTCGGCCGCTTCCTTCAAACCGGACAAAGAACGTACATAGGCCACCAGCCGCCAGACCTGTGCCTCTTGAATCCGCACGCCGTATGCCGGCATGCCTTGCGGCCGGCCCTCAACGATCGTCGAATAGATGTTCTCCGGCGCGCTGCCGTAGATCCACTCGTCATCGATCAGCGCGGGTCCAATGGCGCCACCGCCGGCCGCATGGCAGCCTGCGCAGTTCATCGATGCGTACAGCTCTTTGCCCGTCGCGATCGCCGCTTCGTCACCCGCAAATGGATTGACGATAGTGGGTATTTTCTGCCGCGGCCCCGGCACCGCATCCGACACTCGTACATCGGCGGGTTTTTCGTTGGGGGCCGTCGTCACCGGCTTCCGGCATCCCGCAAGCATCAGGCAGGCGAGGCTAAGGCAACGCAAATACATAAATCGTGCCTCCCTTCGCCGTGTGGTTCGGCAGATCCTTGGTGGCTCCGGCGAATCCGAGCGCGGCGCTATCGTCGCGAGGGTCGAGCGAGCCGGCGACAATCGCCCCGGCCCAGCCGCCCACCCCATCGGCGATGGCCACATATTGCCGGCCGTCCGGTCCCCGGTAGCTGATGGGCTGCCCGATGATTCCCGAGCCGGTTCTAAATTTCCATAGCAGCTTGCCGGTTCGCGCATCGACGGCCTTGAACCAGCGGTCGAGCGTTCCGTAAAAGACAATGTCTCCGGCGGTGGCGAGCGCGCCGCTCCACGCCGGGAAGCTCTCTTTCAAGCTCCACACTGCCTTGCCCGCCACCGGATCCCACGCCGTAAAGGCTCCCCGATTGCCACCCGGCCCCGGGTACATCTTCACCGACGCCCCCACGTACGGTGTGCCGGCAATGTAATTAGCGGCCACGACCTCCATGTCCATGCAGAGGTTGTTGTGCGGGATGTAGAGTAACTTCGTGCGCGGCGACCATGACGATGGATTCCAATCCTTCCCGCCCGGAGCGGCCGGACAGATGCCGGTCACTTTTCGCCCGAAGCCAGTCCGCTTCGAAGGGTCCTCGATCATCTTGCCGGTCTGCGCGTCGAAGCCGGTGGTCACCGTCGTATGCACGTACGGATTCACCGAGAGCACTTCGCCCGTCGCCCGGTCGAGCACATAGACGGATCCGTTACGCTCGGGCCGCACCAGCACTTTGCGCAGACGGCCCCCGATCTCGAGGTCGAGCAGTACGTTCTCGTTGATGCCGTCATAGTCGAACAGGTCATGCGGGCTCCATTGATATGCCCAGACCGCCTCGCCGGTATCCGGATCACGGGCGAAGATGCCGGAAGTCCACTTGTTGTCGCCGGGCCGGATATCCGCATTCCACGGGCTGGGATTTCCGGTGCCGTGATAGATCAAGTCGAGCTCGGGATCGTAGGAGATCCAGCCCCAGACGGCGCCGCCGCCAATCTTCCAGTGGTCGCGCGGCCAGCTTTTCACCCCCAGGTCCGGCCCGCGATCGCTCGCATAGAAGGGATGGAAGCGTTGCCCGATCAGGACCTCGGCATC
>Ga0105044_10009615_pt1 | contig 13212 bp, 11 predicted proteins | sample MAT01_FD_78092 | JGI IMG/M metagenome (GOLD analysis project Ga0105044, IMG submission 78092) | Freshwater microbial communities from Lake Fryxell liftoff mats and glacier meltwater in Antarctica - MAT-01 | ecosystem: Environmental > Aquatic > Freshwater > Ice > Liftoff microbial mat | place...
GAAGCCGCGGCTGCGGCCGGTGTCGCGGTCGCTGACGACCTTGGCGCGGACAACGGCGCCATGGGCTGCGAACATGCTGGTGAGCTGGGCATCATCGATGGACCAGGGGAGATTGCCGACGTAGAGTTCCAAGGGATTCCTCGAGATAACTGGAGCGGGATGCTCTGAGAGTGGCCGCGCGGGCCGGGTTAAGACGGACGCAACGCGCGACCGACGAGGGTGCAGACTAGCAAGATTCTAAAAAGGTCTAGCGACTTCTGGTCCGAGGTGCATGACAGTGGGTTCGGAATCGTCCGGACATGAACCAGCGTCAACCGGCCAGGCCCTCCCAGACGCCACGCAGGTCCTCGCCATGGACCGCTTTGCCACCATCGCTGTCTGCCCCGATGCGGCGCTGCCAGGCATTCGCAGGGGTGGCGAAGAAGTGGTCGCCTACCAGATGAGCCTGCTGGATGAAGTGCAGGGCGAGGCCGGCGCGTTCCCGCTCGGTGGTGTTCGCTCCAGTGGCGTGGGCCACGCCGTAGTTGAAAAACAGCACTCCTCCAGCGGGCAATTCGACATAGTGGGCTTTGGTCTCATCAATCGCATCCGCACACGTGATGTGGTGGTCGCTGCCGCCATCCCGACGATGGGCGAGTTCCTGCCGGTGGCTTCCGGGCAGGATGCGCATGGTGCCGTTGGCGCGGGTGGCGTCATGCAGGGCGATCCACATGCCGGTTCCAGCCTCGACCACGCTGGAGGCGAAATACGCATTGTCGGTGTGCCAGTTGGTCCCGGCACCGTGCCTGGCTGGCTTGAGAAAAATCTGATCCAGGTGCTGAATGGCCGTATCACCGAGCAGTCCGGTGATCGCGCTGCGCACCTTGGCTGCGTAGGCCAAGGCCCGGATCGGCCGGCTATGTGTACCTACTGGGCAAATCTGCAGGTTGAAGCAGGTGGTCGAGTAGGATGTGCCGTCACCTTCGGTGACGACGTTGCGTAGCTTGCCGGCCTCCTGCAGCGCCTTGAGTTCGGCCTGGAGGACGGCGACTTCGCCGGCATTGAAGAAAGTAGGGATGGCCACCCAGCCGTGTTCGCGCCAGTGCGCGATCTCGGCGGCGGTCAAGCTGGTACGGGTGGCGGGGGCGGTAGATGAAGCGGAGCTCATGCGCAGCTTGTGCCACATCTCGCAGGGGCGTCGTTCGCGGTCGCGGTCGCAGATTACGCCGGATCGGAATGAGGACTGGTGCGGAAGGCCCGCGGACTGCGACCGACTTGTCGGGTGAAAGCGCGAGTGAATTCGGCCAGACGGCCATAGCCCATTTGCTCGGCGATGCCGCCGACCGGCAAGTCGGTTTCAAGGAGGAGATGTTTGGCCCGTTCGATACGCATATACCCCATCAGATCGCGCGGCGCCCGCCCGTAGATGCGCTTGAAGCGATGGCGCAGCGAATCGTAGTTTGGCACGCGCCGGGCCAATGCCGCCGTGAGGTCAGCGTCCGAGGATTCCAGATGTTCATGAATAATCTCCCACAGGTTGGCCAGTTCGGGATCGGCGGTGACACCCGTCGGATCTTGCGCAACGGTCTCGTCCCACCGACTGGCCGCGATCAGAATCAGACGCAACCAGGCTGATAGGGCCGCCTGATGTCCTGAACGCGCCGGGCGCATCGACTCGGCCATCAGGCGGGTGAATAGCGCCTGGTAGCCGGCGAGCTGCCCGGAAGCGAGGTGCCACACCCGCCGCTCGGGGTCGGGATCGGCAAGCCGGGGACAGTCGCGGTAGAGCGCCTCATCAGCCTCGTAATGGACCAGCCACAGGTGCGGTTCCTGGTTGCGGGCATTACGATAGCCGTGCAACTCGCCGCTTCGAAACAGGAAGACCGTGCCCGGTTCAGCGAAGCGTTCGACGCCTCCGTGGCGGATGGTCGTCGCTTGGTTGGCGACCAAGCATATCTCGTCGTGATTGTCGTGGACATGACCCGCGTAGCTGCCGCCTCGTGCGGTCAAACCACAGCCCCAGGACAACGGACGGGGAAGCCATGCCATGGCAGCAGTACATGGCCTCGTCGGGGCTGCGGAAGTGCCCGTCATGGTCAATCGCCGGCCGTGGCCTTGACGTCATTGTCGGTATTGATATTCGTTATCAACATAGCCAAGCACTCCGCTACGGCCCTACCCATCGAGTTTCCATGCGCCTTTCCACACTGCTCGTCGCCTCCTCCCTGCTGCCTGTCATGGGCACAGCTGCCGAGCGCACCTTCACGTATACCCACGACAGCGCCGTCCTCGCCCCCGGTCAGCACGAGCTGGAGCTGTGGACAACCTGGCAGGGTGGACGCGCCGATCAGGAATTTCGCCGTCTAGACAGCCGGCTCGAAATCGAAATCGGCGTCGCACCAGAAACCCAGGTCGCAGTGTATCTCAACCATCGCCGGACCAGCGTGGACGGTGTCTCAGAGTCCGAGTTCGAAGGCGTCTCGCTGGAGCTGAAGCGACGCTTGAGCGATCCCACCGCCGACGGCTTGGGCAGCGCGATCTACGTCGAAGGCAGCGCCAACGGCGCCGAGGTCGAAGTGGAACTGAAGGCCATCGCCGACGTGCGCATTGGCGCGTGGACTGCCGCGTTCAACCTGACCGGAGAAGTCGAAGCCGCTGAACAAGAGGCTGACGCCGACGCTGGTACCGGCCCCGGCACCACGACGGAATACGAGATCAAGGCGACCGTGGCCTGTGCGCGACAGCTCAGTCAGGCCTGGTCGCTCGGCGTAGAGCTCGAGAGCCGCAACCCTATCTCCGAGAACGGAGACTTGGAGAGTTCCACGCTGTGGGCCGGACCAGCGGTACATCTCTCGTCGCCCAGCCTCTGGAGCACGTTGACGATCATGCCGCAGCTGACCAACCTTGGCGGCGAAGCGGACAGCGGGACGCGCGAGTTAGCCGACCACAGCCGCCTTGAGGTGCGCCTGCTGCTTGGCACGCACTTCTGATGCGCGCAGCCGTGGTCGCCACGGTGATGTGCCTCGCCGCCTGCACCGGTTCTGGGGCCGTGCCCCGGGCCGATGCAGAGATGGCCGCGCGCAGTGGACAGGATCTCAACATCCTCTCGCGAGGCAGGCATGTCTACACCACCAACTGCACCGGTTGCCATGCCCTGTACCGTGTCGCCGATCGCAATGCCGAGGGCTGGCGCGACATAGTCGCCAGCATGGCACCAAAAGCGAAGCTCGACGAGCGCTCGCGCAGCGACCTGCTCGCCTATCTGCAGGCCGCCGCCCGCTGATCAGCCAGCTTTCGACCGCCACACCCCACGACCAGGAAGGATCTCCTGCAGCGGGGCGACCGAGTAATCTTGCTTCTTCAGCTGGCGCAGAGCGCCGATCAGGGCGGTGGCGCTGCTCAGGGTGGTGAAGTAGGGCTTGCCGGAGACGGCACAGGCGCTGCGGATCTTGGCCTCGTCGTGCTTGGCGCCTTTGTTGGAGGGCGTGTTGATGACGAAGGCGATCTGCTTGAGGCGCGACAGCACGGTGTCACCACCGTCCTTCACCTTGTTGAGGACGGTGACCTTGACCCCGCCTCGCTGCAAGCTCTTGGCGGTGCCGCGGGTCGAGAGGATCTCGTAGCCCATGTCTTCCAGCTGCTGCGCCAGAGTCATGGCGATGCGTTTGTCGTTGTCGCGTACGCTGATGAAGACCTGGCCCTTGAGCGGCACATTGGTGCCGGCGCCGAGTTCGGCCTTGTAGTAGGCCTCGCCAAAGGTCAGGGCCACGCCCATGACCTCGCCGGTCGATTTCATCTCGGGTCCGAGGACGGTGTCGACGCCAGGGAACTTGTTGAACGGCAGGACCGATTCCTTGACGCAGAACCACGTCGGTTCCGGCACATCCTGCTGACCGATCTGGTCGAGCGTGAAGCCGGCCTGCACCAGGGCTGCGATCTTGGCCAGCGGAATGCCGGTGGCCTTGCTGACGAAGGGCACCGTGCGGCTGCCCCGCGGGTTGACCTCGATGAGGTAGACCTCCTCGTTGCGCACCGCGAACTGGACGTTCATCAGGCCGCGCACATTCAGCGCCTTGGCCAATTCGCCGGTGATTTCACACATGCGCGCAGTCAGCCGGTCGGACAACGACCACGGCGGGATGACGCAGGCGGCGTCGCCCGAATGCACGCCGGCCTCCTCGATGTGCTCAAGCAGGCCGCCGATCATCGTGCGATGGCCGTCGCATACGGCATCGACGTCGACCTCGATGGCGTTTTCCAGGTACTTGTCGATCAGCACCGGCGAGCCCGGATGCACGTCCATCGCGGCCTGGATGAAGCCCTTGAGGAAGCTCTTGTTCGGCACGATCTCCATGGCGCGGCCTCCGAGCACGAAGCTGGGGCGGACGACCACGGGATAGCCGATACGGTCGGCCTCGACGACCGCCTCCTCAAAGGTGCGGGCGATGCCGTTGACCGGCTGCTTGAGGTGGGTCTTCTCGATCACCGCCTTGAACTGTTCGCGGTCGTTGGCGCGGTGGATGTCGGTCGGAGTGGTGCCGATGATCGGCACACCGCCGGCCTCCAGCGCGAAGGCGAGGTTCAGCGGGGTCTGGCCGCCGAACTGCACGATCGTACCAATCGGCTTCATCGCGTGGTTGATCTCCAGCACGTCCTCGGCGGTTAGCGGCTCGAAGAACAGGTGGTCACTGGTATCGTAATCGGTCGACACCGTCTCGGGGTTCGAGTTGACCATGATCACCTCGAACCCGGCGTCGCGCAGGGCGAAGGCGGCATGGCAGCAGCAGTAGTCGAATTCGATGCCCTGGCCGATGCGGTTGGGGCCACCGCCGAGAATCATGATCTTCTTCGCTGTGGTCTGCGGCGCCTCGGACTCATCCTCGTAGGTCGAGTAATAGTACGGCGTGATCGCCGCGAACTCGGCGGCGCAGGTGTCGACCAGTTTGTAGGCCGGACGCAGGCCGAGGGCATGGCGCTTGGCGCGGACATCCTCCTCCTTGGCATTCCACATCATGGCGAGGTGGCGGTCGCTGAAGCCGTCGCGCTTGGCCCGCCTGAACGTGGCCAGATCGATGCTATGCAGACTGTTCTTCCGCAGCTGGTTCTCGTGCACGACGATGCCGTGCAGGTGGCCGAGGAACCACGGGTCGATCGCGGTGTGCTCTTGCACCTCGGCGATGGTCGCGCCGGCCTGGAAGGCGTTGCGCAGCTGGAACAGGCGCGCGGCGGTGGGCCGTTCGCACTGCTGCAGATACTCCATCTTGCGCGCAACTTCGCCTTCGTCACCAGCGCGGCGCGGACCGAAGCCAGGAGCACCGATTTCCAGGCCGCGCAAGGCCTTCTGGAAGCTTTCGCGGAAGGTGCGGCCGATCGCCATGACCTCGCCGACCGACTTCATCTGATAGCCGAGGGTGTCGTCAGCCTCGCCGAACTTCTCGAAGGCGAAACGCGGGATCTTGGTCACCACATAGTCGATGGTCGGCTCGAAGCAGGCCGGCGTCTCGCGGGTGATGTCGTTGCGGATCTCGTCGAGGGTATATCCGATCGCCAGCATGGCAGCGAACTTAGCGATCGGGAAGCCAGTCGCCTTGGAGGCCAGCGCCGAACTGCGCGACACGCGCGGGTTCATCTCGATGACGACCATGCGCCCGGTCTTCGGATCGGTGGCGAACTGGATGTTCGATCCGCCGCATTCGACGCCAACCATGCGGATGATCGCCAGTGCAGCGTCGCGCATGCGCTGGTATTCGCGATCAGACAGGGTCTGAATCGGCGCGACCGTGATCGAGTCGCCGGTATGCACGCCCATCGGATCGAAATTCTCGATCGAGCAGACGATGACGACGTTGTCCTTCTTGTCCCGCATCACTTCGAGTTCGAATTCCTTCCAGCCGGCTAGCGACTCCTCGATCGAGATCTCGGAGGTGCGCGAGAGCATCAGGCCGCGCTTGCAGATGGTCTCGAACTCGGCGTCGGTGCGGACCAGGCCGCCGCCGCTGCCGCCCATGGTGAACGACGGGCGGATCATGCATGGCAGGCCGATGCGCTTCTTGACGTCCTGCGCGGCTTCCCAGCTGGTCGCCAGTTCGGCGCGAGCCATGCCCAGGCCAAGTTTGCGGATGATCGTGCTGAATTCCTCGCGGCTCTCGGCACGGCTGATCACCTCGGCGGTGGCACCAATCATCTCGCAGCCGAACTCGGTGAGGGTGCCATCCTCCCACAACGACATGGCGGTGTTCAGCGCAGTCTGACCACCGAGGGTCGGCAGGATCGCGTCTGGACGCTCTTTGGCGATGATTTTCCGCACCGTCGCCGGGGTGATCGGCTCGATGTAGGTGGCGTCAGCCATCTCCGGATCGGTCATGATCGTGGCCGGATTCGAGTTCACCAAGACGGTGCGGAATCCTTCCTGACGCAGCACTTTGCACGCCTGAGTGCCGGAATAGTCGAATTCGCATGCCTGGCCAATGATGATCGGTCCTGATCCGATGATGAGGATGGACTTCAGATCGGTGCGCTTGGGCATGGGCAGCCTTATCCAGAGGGTTCCGGCTCGGGCCCTGGGCTGCGGCGTATCCGCTCCCTCGCCTCCGCTCGTGGTCTCCGGTTTGAAACTTGGCGGAGGCTAGGTCGTGAGCCGGGGCGTCAAGGAGACGTGGACGGGGCAGCCGCCACTCAATTTGAGTCAACGCGCGTGCCGCGGCGGAACGCCGAACCTCCGGCTGAACAGGCGGCTGAAATACGCCGGATCGTCCAACCCAACCAATCCAGCGACCTCGGCCACTGGCAGGGTGGTGGTGCGCAACAGGCGGCGACCCTCGTCCAGGCGCATGCGGATGAGAAAGGCTGTTGGGGAGCAGCCCGTGACGGCTTTGAACGCCGCACCAAGGGCGGTCTGACCCAGTCCACTGCGGCGGGCGAGTTCGACGCGGCTGATCGGTCGACGGAAGTTGAACTGCATCCACGACACTAGGTCGCGGATACGACCGGCCTGGGCCTGGACCCGACGCGGCGACGCTGCTGTGCCGATGACGGCGACAAGCTGGAGCGCGGCTCCGCGCAGGTACAGCTCACGCCCGGCTGAGGCGGGCTCGCGCCAGCGCTCGGCGAGCTGCAGGGCGGACTCGGCAATGGCGCGTGAACCAGCGGCTGGCTCGGTCAGCAGAGGCAGATTCCAGGTTCCATGCGCCGGAGCAGGCGGCGAGCGCTGTGCTGGGCCATGTTCCGGAAAACCTGGTTCCGGAGCGTTCCACGGCAGGCATACGAGGTGAATGCTGGCAATGGTGAAACCACGGCGCTGTCCAGCTACGAACGTGATCGTGGCTCCCCATGGCACCGCCAGCGCACTGCCCGCGATCAGCGGATACGCCCTACCCGCAACCTCAATGAAACCGTCACCGTCGAGCCCAACGATCAGATGCTGGCTGGCGCTCCACCAGCTGCCGTGGCGTTCGCCGGCCTTGAAGGGATACGTTCCGGCCAGGGCCACGCGGGGTGGCGCACGCAAGAGCTGGTCCGGCATGGGCACCACTGTCGGCCAGGCTGACACCCAGCCAACGTCAAATCGTCTAAGTCGGCGTCCATCCCTCCATGGGGACCGCAGAGAACTGATTATGATGACGGCATGAAGCGCCCAACCATCGCCGCGTACTACTTTCCCAACTGGCACGTCGAGCCCCGCAACGAGGAGCTCTATGGCCCTGGCTGGACCGAATGGGAACTCAGCCGCCGTGGCGAGCCGCGCTTCCCAGGCCACCAGCAGCCCAAGGTGCCGCTGTGGGGCTACCAGGACGAGGCCGATCCGCGCGTCTTCGCCCAGAAGGTCGACGCTGCGGCCGACCACGGCGTCGACGTCTTCCTGTTCGACTGGTACTGGTATGGCGGCAAGCCGTTCCTGCAGCGCTGCCTCGACGAGGGGTATCTGCGGGCGCCCAACCGCGAGCGCATCCGCTTCGCCTGCATGTGGGCCAACCACGACTGGGTCGACCTGTTTCCGGCCAAGGCTAACCACACCCAGCAGCTGCGCTTTACTGGCAAAGTCAGCGAGAATGAATGGCAGGGCCTGATGACGCAGATGATCACCTACTTCAAGCATCCCTGCCACTGGCTGGTCGATGGCGCGCCATACTTCAGCATCTACGAGCTGTACCGCTTCATCGACAGCTTTGGTGGCATCGACGGCGCCGCCGCCGCGCTCGCTGACTTCCGCCGCACGGTCCAGGCCGCCGGTTTCTCCGACCTGCATCTCAATGTGGTCATGTGGGGCATCCCCAACCTGCCGCAAGAGCGGGCGATGGACGCCAGTGCCGCGCTGCTCGACAAGCTCGGAGTCCGCAGCGTCGACACCTACGTGTGGGTCCACCACGTCGGCATGGACACCTACCCGACGGTGGACTACCAGCGCATGGCCGACGCCATGGCCGCGCAGTGGCCCGATCTTCTGCGCAAATACGGCCGGCCTTACCACCCCAACGTCAGCATGGGCTGGGACAGCAGTCCGCGCTGCTGTCCCAGCGACAAGCACCGCAACCTCGGCTATCCCTTCACCCCGGTCTACGTCGGCAACACGCCTGAGCGCTTCGCCGCCAGCCTGGAGCGGGCAAAACTAGCGGTTGCCGGCGAGGCCGACCCGGTGATCACGATCAACAACTGGAATGAGTGGACCGAGGGCAGTTACCTTGAACCGGACACGGTCAACGGCATGGCGTATCTGGAAGCGGTGAAGAAAGTCTTCGGCACCCGCTGAGGTTCAGCGAAACAGCCCCGGATCATCGCGGAACAGCGAGGTGAAGCGGCCACTGCCGCCAACCACGAGATGGTCGCGCAGCGGCACATCGATCGCCCGGCCGGCCTCGGCCAAGCGGCGGGTGACCGCGCGGTCGGCAGGGGAGGGCGCGGGATCGCCATTGGGGTGGTTGTGCACCGCGATCGCCTGCACCGCGCCGGCTGCCAGGGCGGTGCGGAAGAAGGCGCGGGGACCGGCGTCGACGCCATCGACGTCACCGCGCGTCACGGTGCGCGGCCGGCCGATCAGCCGGCAGTGCGGATCAAGCGGCAGGCACCACAGTTCTTCGTGTGGCAGACGCAGGAGCGCTGGCGATAGCACCACGACGACGTAGGCCGCAACGTCCTCGGGCGATTTCAGTTGTGGACGGTCTCCTCCCTGGGCTGCTGCGATGCGCACACCCATGGCGCATGCAGCAGCGAGTTCGACCCCCTTCGCCTCGCCCAATCCCGGCAACCCGGCCAACTGGTCTGGTGCCAACCGCGCAAGGCCGACCAGACCGCCGTGCTCGGCGAGCAGCCGCTGGGACAACTCGAGGACGCCTTCGCCGGCGATGCCGGTACGCAGCAGGACGGCCAACAGCTCGGCGTCACCCAGCGCGTCAATGCCGCGTTCCAACGCCTTTTCACGCGGACGCTCCGATATCGGCAACTGGTCGAGCTGCCGTGCCGTTTCGGTCGGCCTGTTCAGGGCGGTCCGGTAGGCAGCGCGGATCTCGGTGCACCAGCCCTCGGTCCCGACTTCGCCTGCCTCAGCCAGGCGGCGCAGCAGCGGTGCTGCGTCCCAATGCGGTACTCCGGCCTCGATCAGCAGAGAGACGCCAGGCATGTCCTGTTCGACGGCGGCCCGCAGGAAGCGCCCTACCGGGCCGGGACGTTCGCGCAGAGCGGCTTCTAGCGCAGCCACATGGCCACCGCGGCCAGAGCCAGCGAGCCGACCAGGGCGGCTGACAGAATGAGCAGTTTGCGCCGTTCGGCGATTGCCGGATCGGGCAAGCCGTCGGCCAGACCGTCGAGCTGGCTGCGCACTGTCGAGACGACGAGTTCGGCAGCAGCCAGTGCGACCGGATCATTGGCAGCAAAGGCGCTGCGGGCCTGTTCTGAAGCGGTCGAAGCGACAGTTGCTGCGACACGGGCATTAGCCGCTGCGGCCGGACGTTCGGTGGCTATCCAGGTCGCCATGTCGTCAGCCAACCTCGCCAGGTGCAGCACTGCACGGGCTCGGCGTCCGAGTTCTAGCTGTGCTTTCCAGGTTGCAGCCCGGGCGCGGGCAGCGGCAGGATCGCCAGCAGGCACCAGCTCGGGAGCGGAAGGTTCGTAGGCGGCCTCTTCGGGTGGATCGTTGGGCAGCCGCAGCCAGCGCACGGCCAGAGTGCCGCAACCGACCACCAGGCCGAACAGAATAATGGCGCCCATCACAGCGCCGGCGACCAGTAGGACGAGATGCATCGGCAGCACGATGGGCATGGTGGCATCGGGGCCCGCCTGCCAACCGTCTGTCCCGCGTTGCGACCCAGGCCGACTATGCACCATCCAGACATGCACGAACTGCTGACTGCTGCCGCCCGGCCCGAAGGCCTATCTGCCGAACTGGCCGCCGCCGCCCTGGATGGCATCCTCGCAAGTACCATGTCCACCGAGCAGGGAGCAGCACTGCTGATCGCCATGCGCCAACGTGGCGAAACCCCGCTGGAGTTGAGCGTGTGGGTCCGTGGACTGCTGGCCAAGGCCATTCCGGTCGACCTGGGCAGGCCGGTTATGGACGTGGTCGGTACCGGCGGCTCGGGCCGGGCGCGCTACAACGCTTCGACCACCGCCTGTTTCGTGCTGGCTGCCGCCGGGGTACCGATCGCCAAGCATGGCAACCGTGGCAGCGCGAAGGCCAACGGCAGCTTCGACTTGCTGGAGGCCCTGGGCATTCCGCTGACACTCCCGGTTGGCGGACATCGCCGGCTGCTCGATGACACCGGCCTGTGCTTCATCTTCGCCCGTCAGGTCCATCCGGCGATCGGTGCCGCAGCGGCGATGCGCAAGCTCGCCGCCGGTTCGGTCAAAGGCACCATCTTCAACCTCGCTGGCCCGCTCGCCAATCCGGCGCGACCTGGACGCCTGCTGCTGGGTTCGGCCCACGCCACCCAGGCCGCCATGTTGGCCGACACCGTGCGCTTGGTGGGGACCAGCCGTGCCATCGTGGCTTGCGGACATCCCGGCATCGACGAGGTATCGGTCACCGGCCCGACCAGCCTGTGGCTGGTTGACGACACTGGCGTCAGCACCAGTGAGCTGGCTGCGCCCGCTTCAGCGGCACCTGAGGAGACAGTGACAGGCGGAGATGGGCCCGAGAACGCTGTGACCTTCCAACGCCTGCTATCCGGCGAAGAGCACGGACCATTACTGGATTTCGTCGTCGCCAATGCCGGCACCGCCCTGGCGACCTGGCGCGGACTGGCCCCGGACGATGCCGGCTGCCGCAGCGAGGCACGGGCTCTGATCGCCTCTGGGGCGGTCCTGGCAGCGTTCCGCCGACATCGGACCGCCGCCCGATCGCTAGTTGGGCTGGCCTGAACAGAACAAAGCAGGTCTGCCGTTAGCCGGTTGAACCCGTGAAGCGTCTACGCTAGTCTCTCCGTTGTGGCAGATGAACTCAGTAACAGCACGCCTTCGGCACCCAAGTCACCCCTGTGCAGCATCGCTACTGAGATCCGCTTCCGCCGCTGGGGGGTGGGGCCTGCCGTGTCCATACCGATCACAGCTTTCCTGGATCAAAACCGTCAGGTACGCTTCGAACGGACCGACGGACAACCCATCGGCGATCTGGCAGAACGCTATCAGCTGCAGCTGGCGACGTGCCATGGGCAGTTGCTGAGCCGCCTGCGGGAGTTGCGGGTCGAGCAGTGCCAGAGTGGGACGGAGCGCAGCCCGATCAGCACCTCGCAGGTCCGCCGCAAGGGCGTCGCCTCACCCGTCGAAAAGGGCGATCCTGAACATGGCGCCCGGGAAACGCCATCCTCGGTCTTCACCGTCGATCAGGAGCAGATCACCGACCGCATCAATCGGTTGCGCAACCGGCCGAGTCAGACCGACCTGTCGATGGTTCCTACAGAACCGGCAGCAACACCGGCGCCCATGCCGATCACCGCGCGGCATGCCCATCTCAAGCCTGAACAACGTGAGGCCGCTGCCGCGATCAGCGCCATGCGCGACAAGCAATGGAAGTCGATGCGCACTCCGCTGCCGACCGACATCGTCGATCCCTTGGAGTACACGCCGATCGACAATCCGACGACAGCGCCGGAGCAACAGCCAGAGAAACGGACCTCCTCGGTGTTCCGTTACGACCGCGAAACGATCACCGACCGGATCAAGCGGGTTCGCTCTCAAGCCGCAGCGAAGGTCGAAAATCCGCAGCAGCCACCGGCAGTAGAACCCCAGCCATCCGCCCCCATTTCGGCCATGCCATCTGTAGAAGATCCGCCGTCACCCGCCGCAGACTCGTCGCCGCCGACCTGATCAGCGTGCGACCAGTAAGCGCAGTTCGCCGCCTGCGCCAAGGGCCTGCCATGGTCCGGCACAGGCCGGCACCAGATAGGTCCGCATCGGTTGCATCCGCAGGCCGCCGGCTGCCGTAGACAAGGTGCCAACGCCATGCAGGCAGGTGACGATCGAGAAGCCACCATGTCCACCGCCAGTGGTGTGCTCAGCGCGTCGTTCTTCGACCGTAAAGTACGGGCAGCTAGCCAGCTCACGGGCCCGACCGCCGGATCGATGGGCACCGAATGGGGGCGAACTCAGCCCACCGCCCACCGAGCCGGTGAAATCGATGGTCGCCATCGATTGGACAACATGCAGCTGCCTGGGTTTGCCGTCCAACCCCACCCGGCCCCAGTCATCCACCCGGAAGGTCACATCGCAGGTCTGCTGCACCTCGTAGATAAGGGTACCGGTGCCAAGGGCATGGACCGTGCGCGCGGGCAGAAAGGCGAAGTCGCCATCACCGACCTGATGTCGGGCGAGGCACTCGGCAACGCGACCGGCAGCACGGGCCGATTCGAAGGAGGCTGCCGTGACGCCGGGTTTCAAGCCAACGAAGAGCTCGCCACCATCCTGCAGGACCAGCCAGCACTCCGTCTTGCCACGCGTGCCGACTCCCAGGGATCTAGCCAGCGCATCGTCGGGATGGACTTGCACGGACAGACGATCGGCAGCGTCTATCAACTTGATCAGTAGGGGGAATTCGCCGCCGTCCCAGGCAGCACCAACCAGCTCCCGAGCATGGGCCCGGGTCAGTTCACCGAGGGTCCTACCTGCCAGCGGTCCTTCGGCTACCACGCTCATGCCACGCTGGTGATCTGCGAGATCCCAGCTTTCGCCGACCGGACCATCCGGCAGATCGCGCCGCCACTGTGCCATCCGCCGGCCGCCCCATACCAAGACGTGATAGACCGGGAC
>Ga0105044_10009618_pt1 | contig 13209 bp, 8 predicted proteins | sample MAT01_FD_78092 | JGI IMG/M metagenome (GOLD analysis project Ga0105044, IMG submission 78092) | Freshwater microbial communities from Lake Fryxell liftoff mats and glacier meltwater in Antarctica - MAT-01 | ecosystem: Environmental > Aquatic > Freshwater > Ice > Liftoff microbial mat | place...
GTTGCTGTTGCGGTTGCAGTTGCTGTTCTCCGTGGCTCCGCGCCTCCGCGAGAAAGCTGTTCGCGGGCCTGCGAGAAAAGTTGTTGTCGTGGGCCGTGAGAAACTTGCTAGCTGGCCCGTGCGCCCAGTCGCCCGGCCGCTTGTCCACAGACCGCATGCGGTCTAAGCTTCATAATGGCACCCTTGACTACTGATTCCATGAAGCCCGCAGCTGGGGAACACCCCGCGAGCGGGCTTTCGCGTAACGGTGACAACATCGCCCCGATCATCGTGCGCCCGTCGCGCATCCGGGACGATCTCGCGCTCACCTTCGATGACGTCCTCCTCGCGCCGCGTCACTCGCTGACGCACCCGAAGGATGTGAACCTGCAATCCCGCTTCACCCGTGGCATCTCGCTCAACGTGCCACTCGTATCCGCGGCCATGGACACGGTCACCGAAAGCGAGATGGCGATCGCCATGGCCCGCTCCGGCGCGATCGGAGTGCTGCACAAGAACATGTCGATCGATCGACAGGCAGCCGAAGTCGATCGGGTCAAACGCTCCGAGAGCGGCATGATCCTCAACCCGATCACGCTCTCGCCCACCGCATCCCTCCGCGAAGCGGTCTCGCTGATGATGCGCTTCAAGATCTCCGGCGTGCCGATCGTCGATGACGGTGGATGCCTCGTCGGCATCCTCACCAACCGCGACCTGCAGTTCGAACGTGAGCTCGACCGGCCCCTGCGCGAAGTGATGACCTCCGAAGATCTCGTCACGGCACCGGTCGGCACCACCCTCGATGAAGCCGAACGCATACTCGGCAAACATCGGATCGAAAAGCTGCCAGTCGTTGACGAGCATGGCGCACTCAAAGGGCTGATCACCGTCAAAGACATTCACAAACGCCGGCAGCACCCCGACGCCAACAAGGACAAGCACGGTCGACTGCGCGTTGCCGCGGCGATTGGCGCGGGAGGGGACTACCTCGATCGCGCACGAGCGCTGATCCAAGCGGGCGTCGATGTCATTGTCATTGACACGGCCCACGGCCACAGTGATGGCGTATTGCATGCGACCGCCAATGTCCGTGAAGCATTCCCCGATATCCAACTCGTCGCTGGCAACGTCGCCACGCGCGCCGGCGCCGCTGCCCTCGTTGAACGCGGCGTCGATGCCATCAAGGTCGGCGTCGGACCGGGCTCGATCTGCACCACCCGCGTCGTCACCGGCGTCGGCGTCCCACAGCTCACCGCCGTCATGGATGCCGTCCAAGGCGCTGGCGATGTCCCGGTCATCGCGGACGGTGGTGTGAAGTACTCGGGTGACATCGTCAAGGCACTCGCCGCCGGTGCGTCGAGCGTGATGATGGGGTCGATGCTCGCCGGGACGGAAGAAAGCCCAGGCGAATCGTTCCTCCTCGAAGGGCGCCGCTTCAAGATGATCCGCGGCATGGGCTCGCTCTCCGCCATGCAGGATGGCAGCGCCGATCGCTACTTCCAGGACGGCGAGATGTCGCCAAAGAAGCTCGTTCCTGAGGGAATTGAAGGACGCGTGCCGTACAAAGGACCGGTGGGCGACGTCCTTTTCCAGATGATCGGCGGCCTGCGCAGCGGAATGGGTTACGTGGGGTGCGGGACGATCGACCTGCTGCGCACCGAATCAGAGTTTGTGCGCATCACAACGGCGGGCCTTCGCGAATCCCACCCGCATGACGTGACCATCACACGCGAGGCGCCAAACTACTCGCTGTAGTCGTCGCGCTATACCGGGAACGGTCCTCCGGAGCGGCGTCCCACCCGCTTGACTCCAAGTGCACCCGTAGTCATCTTCGCCCGCTGCACTGGATCGCCGGCGTCATCTGCCGCCTGACCGCATGCGCCTCATTCTGCGCTGCTGCTCGTGCACCATCATTCGCGGTTTTCGCCGCCGCACCTCTCGAGAGGGTATTTCGTGGCCAATTTGAACCGTCTGAAGTCGATCGACCTCCTGATGAAGGATGCCGGCGCCGATGGCGAAAGTGACCTCAAGCGCACGCTTGGTGCCTGGTCGCTCGTTGCACTCGGCATCGGCGCGATCATCGGCGCCGGCCTGTTTGTGCGCACCGCCGCCGCCATCGCGGAACGCGCCGGCCCATCGGTTACCTTGGCCTTCCTCGTCGCCGGATTGGGATGCGCGTTCGCGGGCCTTTGCTACGCCGAGTTCGCGTCGATGATTCCGATCGCCGGCAGCGCGTACACGTACTCGTACGCCACCATGGGCGAGTTCGTCGCGTGGATCATCGGGTGGGACCTCGTCCTCGAATACGCAGTCGGTGCTGCGACGGTCGCCATCGCCTGGAGTCAATACTTCAATAAGTTGCTCACTATATTGGGGGTTGGCGCGATACCCTACCAATGGAGCCATTCGCCCTTCGAAACGATGGCGGGCACTGGCACGCACGGGATCATGAATATCCCCGCCGTCATCGTGCTGTTTCTGCTTTCGCTGGTGCTCGTTCGCGGTACTCAGGAGTCCGCGCTACTGAACGGGCTGATCGTGATCACGAAAGTCGCCATCGTGTGCCTCGTGATCGGTCTCGGCTGGGGCTTCATGAACCCCGCCAACCACACGCCGTACATTCCCGAAGCCACTACCTACACCACGAAGCTCGGTGTCACGCATGCCTACGGTGGGGTGATGGGTATTCTCGGTGCGGCCGGTGTCGTCTTCTTCGCCTTCATCGGATTTGACGCCGTCTCCACCGCAGCGCAGGAAGCGAAGAACCCGTCGCGCGACATGCCCATCGGTATTCTTGGCTCGCTCGTCGTCTGCACCCTCCTGTACGTGTTGTTTGCGCATGTGCTAAGCGGCATTGCCACCGTCGAAGATTTCCGCGGCGCGGGTGGTGAAGCGTCCGTCGCCTTCGCGATCGAGAAGTACATGATTGGTTATGGCTGGCTCGCGAACCTGGTCACGGTCGCCATCCTCGCCGGCTTCAGTTCGGTCATCCTCGTCATGTTGCTCGGCCAATCGCGCGTGTTCTATTCCATGAGCCGAGACGGACTGGTCCCCAAGATCTTCTCCGATACGCATCCGAAGTACCGCACACCGTATAAGTCGAACATGCTGTTCTTCTTCTTCACGGCGGCGTTTGCTGGCTTCCTCCCCGACAGCATCGTGGGTGAGATGACGAGCATCGGAACGCTCTTTGCCTTCATGCTGGTGTGTGCCGGCGTCTGGATTCTCCGCGTGAAGCGCCCGGACCTCCCGCGCGCGTTCCGCGTGCCGGCCGTCCCAGTCGTCGCGACGCTCGGCATTATCGTCTGCGGCGCGATGATCTACGGTTTGGGGAAGGACACTTGGATCCGTCTCTTCGTGTGGCTCGCGATTGGGATGGTGTTCTACTTCGCGTACGCCCAGAAGCACAGTAAGTTGAACAAGGCGTGAGCGTAGTGAACCCGGCCCGCGGACTCGCATACGAAATGCGCGATCTACTGGCCACCGGTGCCGAGCGCCAAAACGCGATCAATACCTTCGCTGCGCTCTTCAAGCCCGGCATGACCGTGGCACTCTCTACCCACATCAACTCCGACGGCGATGGATGTGGGTCGGAAGTGGCCACGGCGCGACTGCTGGCGCAGCTGGGCGTCAAGGCACGCATCGTAAATCCGACACCGTGGCCCTCGATGTTCGAGTTCTTGCTCGGGTCCGATGTCGAAGACGCCAGCCCGCGCGGCGCATCCGCGCTCGACGACATCGACGCGCTGATTGTCCTCGATATCAATGACGTTCGCCGGCTTGGGGCGCTCGCCGATAAAGTGCGCACGCTCTCCGTACCAATCGGCGTGATCGATCACCACATCGCTGGTGACGAACCCGTCGGACAGATCGCCGTCGCAGATACAGCTGCCTGCGCTACCGGCGAGCTGGTGTTCGATTTTGCGATGACACTGGGGCTCGATGTTACGCCCGACATCGCACAAGCCCTGTACTGCGCGATCCTGACCGACACCGGCAGCTTTCGTTTCAGCAACACATCGCCTCGCGCGCACGCGGTCGCGTCGGCACTGCTCACTGCCGGCGTCAATCCGGAAGAGATGTACCGGCGCATTTACGCTCAGGTCAGCGTCGGACGACTGCAGCTCCTGCGCGACGCACTGGGCTCCCTCGAAGTGAACGCCGCGCTTGGTCTCTCCTGGATCTCGGTTGAAGCCGGTGTGATGGACAAGTACGACGTCACCAGCGAAGAACTCGACGGCATCGTCGAGCATCCGCGCTCAATCGCGGGCACCCGCCTCGCCCTCTTTTTCCGCGACTTGGGCCACGCTAAAGTGAAGGTGTCGTTCCGGAGCACCGGCTTGGTCGACGTGCAACAGTTCGCCCGCTGTTACGGCGGCGGCGGACATGCAAAAGCGTCGGGCGCGCTGCTCACCGGCTCGCTCGCCGACGTGCGCTCGCGCGTGGTGGAAGACGCACGCACCTACCTCTCGACAGGTCAGCTCCCCGGCTGATTCAACTGACATGCAGACCCTTCAGGAACGTATCGTCGGCGCGTTGGCCAACGTACGCAATCCACGCACCGGCGCCGACGTCATGGCCGCCGAAATGGTGCGTGATATCGCCACCACCACCGATGGCAAAGTCCGTTTCGCGCTCCTCTTGGGCGCCTCCGACGATGCCACGCTTGTACGCACCGTCCGGCAGGCTGTCGAAGCCGTTGATGGAGTGACGGATGTGCGCATCGATGTGCGCGACCCGGCCCAAGCCGAACCCACTCCTGCGCGCAAAACCGCAGAGCCCGCGGCGCCCTCGACCGGCGGTGCGAAGCGCGCGTTGCCGGTCATGGACAGCGCGCCGACAAAAGCACCGCCAAAAGTCCCCGAGCCTGTCATCTATCCGCAGCTCGGTCGTATCATCGCCATCTCGTCAGGCAAAGGCGGCGTTGGCAAGAGCACCGTGGCTGTGAACATCGCGCTGGCACTTGCCGCCCAAGGCAAACGCGTCGGTATCATGGATGCCGACATCTACGGCCCCAATCTGCCGCTCATGCTCGGCGTCGATGCTGCCCCCCGTGTGGTCGACGAGAAGATCATTCCGCTCGAAGCATACGGTGTGAAAGTCATTTCGCTCGGCTTCCTCATCGAGAAAGAACAGCCGGCGATCTGGCGCGGTCCGATCGTCATGAAGATTATCACGCAGTTTCTGCGCGACGTGAACTGGGGACAGCTCGACTACTTTCTCGTCGACATGCCACCCGGCACCGGCGATGCGCAGCTCTCGCTCGTGCAGGCCACCCAGATTCATGGCGCGATCATCGTCACCACACCACAGCAGGTATCGGTGGGGGATGCGCTGCGCGGCGTGAAGATGTTCGAACGCACTGGGGTGCCGGTACTCGGCATCGTCGAGAACATGTCGTACTTCGAGAATCCCGAAACCGGCAAGCCGATTGCCATCTTCGGTTCAGGCGGTGGTGAGCGACTCGCAAAAGAGTGTTCGCTGCCGCTGCTTGGTCAGGTGCCACTCGATCCGCGCATTCGGGAAGGTGGCGACACCGGGCGGCCGATCGTTGCGGCAGAGCCGAACAGCAAAGCCGCGCGAGAACTCGAGTCGATTGCTGTGAAGGCGCTTGAACGGTTGAACGAACGGTACGGCGCGCAGATTCTGCGCGTCTAGTCCGCGCGTTTCGCACTGCTTCAGCACGGCATGTTGTTCCCCGGCGCGCCCGACGGACCTGTTCCGGAGGGCGATACCTCTGAACTAGGCGCGCCAGCGGGCGCCTTGGTGGGGGAGCCGCTCGCCATCACCATCCGACGTGTTGCGGTCCCGGCCGTCATCGCGAATTTGTTGATGACGATGTTCCACACCGTCGACACGTTCTGGATCGGTCGCTATCTCGGTGCCGATTCGCTCGCCGCGGCGACATCGAGTGTCTTCTGGATCTGGCTCTTCATTTCCATAGGCGAAATGGTGAGCATCGGTGTCGATGCGATTGCTGCGCGCCGACATGGTGAACGGCGTCCGCGAGAAGCCGCTCGCACCGTAGGCGAAGGGGTGATCTTTGGCGTCGCGCTTGGGTGCGTCATTGCGGCGCTCACACCCGTCATCATGCCGACGCTGTTCGGTATGATGAATACCAGCGCCGAAGTGACCGCGATCGGCTCCCGATACCTCGGCACGTATCTGCTCGGCATGCCACTCATCTTCGGCTTCTTTGCCGTTGATGCGGCGTTCCGGGCCAATGGCGATACGAAGACGCCACTCTACATCCTCACGTTCACTACGCTGCTCGGGCTGCTGCTCGATCCGCTCTTGATTCTCGGATTCGGCCCCATCGCGGCGATGGGCGTGCAGGGTGCTGCGGTCGCGACCATCGTGCCGCGCTCGCTCGGATTCGTGGTCGGCATCTGGCTGCTGAACGCGCGTGGCATGATCACCTTCGGTATGCCGCGTCGCGACGTAATCACGGCCATCATGCGCATCGGTGGGCCGGCCGCAACCACCGGTGTTGCGTTCAGTGCGATCTATGTGTTTCTCACTCGCACGACCACGCAGTTCGGGACGCCGGCACTCGCGGCATTGGGGCTCGGCTTTCGTGTGGAAAGTGTGGTGTACGTGGTCGCGGTTGGTTTCGGCGCTGCGGTGGCGGCGATTGTGGGGCAGAGCATTGGCGCCGGCGACACTGAACGCGCGCGTAAGGCCGGGTGGAGTGGTGCCGGCATCGTCAGCATTCTTGGCGCGGTGATGGCCACGTGCACCATGCTCGCGCCGGAATGGTTTGCCGGGATCTTCTCCACCGACCCCGCAGTTGTCGCCGAAGCGGCGCACTATCTGCGCATTGCCGCCTTCTCGCAGCTGTTTCTTGGCGCCGAGGTGGTGCTGGAGAGTGCCATGGGCGGTGCAGGGTGGACGCTGCCGCCCATGCTTTCGTCGACCGCGATCACGGCGTTGCGCATTCCGCTTGGTGCGTGGAGTGCGGCGCAGTACGGCACGACCGGCTTGTGGTGGACGCTCGCCCTGACGGCGGCGGCGCGCGGTTTGGTGATGTCCGTACTGTGGGGGAGTGGGCGGTGGCGGCGGGCTCGCGTGTGAGCTGAGAGTCAGCACGACCGATGCACTTCCAGGGGAACGAGAATAGGGCAACGGCAGTGCTCCGAAAAGGCGAACAGCGATCTCGCGGAGGCGCGGAGCCGCGGAGAACAACGGGTGCCGCAGCGGACGACATCACGTGAGCGCTGCTCCTGGCGTAGACCGAGTTTTTTTCCTGGATGCCTCTCTCTTGGTTGCTTTTCTCCGCGGCTCCGCGCCTCCGCGAGATTGCTGTTGGATCACTGGCCGGCCCGTGGCGGTAGCCATTCGTCTTCGGGACTGCTTTGTGTGCCGCGGCATCTTCCCTCTCGCAGCCCGGTCTGTACACACGCCACCCAACCACCGTACGTTTGCTGAATGCCAGCCCCCGCGATCACGCTGCTGACCGACTTCGGCACGGCCGACGGCTACGTCGCCGAAGTGAAAGGTGTGCTCACCACGCTCGCGACCGGCGTGCCGATTCTCGACATGTCGCACGATGTGCCCAATCACGACATCGAATTCGCGCGGCTTACGCTCGCGCGCTACTGGAAGCGCTTTCCCGCGGGCACCGTGCATCTCGTCGTTGTCGATCCGGGCGTCGGTTCAGCACGCGCCGCGATCGCCGTGGAGAGCGACGGACGCTTTCTCGTCGGCCCGGACAACGGGGTGCTCTCGCCCTCGCTCTTCGCGCTCGATGCGCGCGTGGTGACGATGCCCGTGCATGACAGTGCGTCTCCGACCTTTCACGGGCGTGATGTCTTTGCCCCCGTTGCCGCGCGCCTCGCGATGGGCGAGTCGATCTTCGCCATCGGCGAGCCGACCATCGATCCCGTGCGTCGTCGTACGCCCCAGCCCACGCGCAACGCCGGTGGTGCGATGGAAGGCGAAGTGCTGACCATCGACCGCTTCGGCAATGCGATCACCAATCTCCTTGCGCGCGACATCAGCACCGTCTTCGTCGCGAACCACGCCGTGCGCGTGGTGCGCACGTATGCCGACGCCGCCGAGGGGGAGTTGATCGCGTTGACCGGTTCGAGCGGGCTGCTGGAGATTGCCGTGCGCGATGGACATGCCGCGTCGCGGCTACGCCTGGTGCGCGGGCAAAAAGTCCTGCTGGTGCAGTCGGCCCGGTTGTAGACAGCGACTCGGCAGGCGAGGGACGAAAGCACTTGCCACGGCTGCGGCTGGATTGAAGGTTGGCAGTAGGACTTTCAGTTTGCCCACTCAAATGAATCCGTTCTTCCGTCACTTGCCGTGTGCCCTCGCGCGCGGAGTCTGCGTGGTTCTCGCAGCGGTCGGAGTTGCTGCCGCACAGGCGCCCGGCGCCCGCATCGAGGGGACGGTGCATGTCCGGGGCAGTACTGCGCCGGTGCGTGATGCCACCGTCGCCATCGAAGGCACCGGACTCGCCACTCGCACCGACTCGCTCGGTCGCTACGTTCTCCTTCGTGTCCCTGCTGGTCCGCAGGTGCTCGTGGCACGCCGTCTCGGCTACGCAGTGTCGCGGATCCCCGTTTCCGTCCCGGCCGCCGGCACGCGCACGATCGATGTGGTGATGGCCACCAGCTCGCTGCAACTCGATCAGCTCACGGTCACCGCCGACCGCACCGGACGCGCCCGCGGCGAGCTCGGGACAGCGAGTGTCATCGATCGAGACGCCATTGCCAACCAGATCGCATCCAGTCTGCAGGGTGTTTTGGAACTCGTGCCCGGCGTCCCGCTGCAACCGCCCGGCCTCGATGGGGCTGCGCAGTTTTCGCTGCGCGCGCTGGCCACGAACTCCACGGCCGGTGTGGGCGGAATCTCCGGCCCAGGCGCCGCCGACATCGGCGCTGCGGGCACGCTCATCGTTCTCGATGGCGTCCCGCTCTCCAACAATGCCAACCTGCAGAGCGTGGGCGTGCGGGGTGAGACGGTGCCTGTCGCTTCGACGGCCGGTGGCGGCATCGACCTCCGCCGCATTCCCGCCTCCACCCTCGAGCGTGTCGAAGTCATTCGCGGTATCCCTTCGGCCCGCTGGGGCGATCTCACGCAAGGCGCGATCATCGTCGACACGCGAGCCGCAGCGACGCCCCCCGAACTGGCCATGCGCTTCGATCCGCGGACAACCGAGGGGAACCTGGTGGGCGGCCGTGGCTTTCAGAGCGACCGGCAATCGCTCACCGTGACCGGCAACATCGCGCAGACCGCCTCGGCCCGTACACTCAGCAGCGCAACGACCATTCGCGGCGCCAGTCAGATCGCGCATCGCATGTACTTCGGCACCGCGCCAGGAAGCCGCCTTTCGCCTGACGGTCGTTCACCGTTGCCGCGGCTGTCCTTCGACACTCGGCTCGACTGGTGGCAGCTGAAATACAGCTCCCCCGAGCGTCCCGACGTGCAGGTAGGCCGCAACTCCTTTCAGGACGATCGCGGACTTCGCTTCAGCGAACGCGCACGACTCGCGCTCGGAGGCGGCACGCTGGAATGGACGGCTGCGCTCGACGCCCAGGAACAGGACACCCGCGAATCGCAGATCATCAGTCGGCCCACCACCCCTTTCACGAATCGTCTCACCGAGGGGCGCAACATCGGCAGCTATGTCGAAGGGCCGTATAGTGGCGCGTACCAGCTGCTGGGCGCACCGCGGCTGCTCTACTCGCGCCTCGAATGGGAACGCAGCGCGCGCAGGGAGCGGTTCGGGCTCGCCCAGTTCCGCGTCGGCGCCGAGGCGCGGCGCGAATGGAATGATGGGGATGGTTATCTCTTCGATATCAGCCGCCCGCCGCAGGCCAGCACCTTCAATGGCACCGCTGGCTACGATCGTCCGCGCCGATTCAGCGATACGCCCGCCATAGCCACCAGCGCGGTCTACGCCGATACGCGTTTCGCCCTGCGCCGAGGTGAGATGACCGCCGAGCTTCAGCCGGGGGTCCGGCTTGAAACGTTGCACGATGGCGCATGGTGGACCACCGCGCCCCGCTCGGCGATGGTGCAGCCGCGCCTCACGGCGCAGATCGCGCCCTGGCCGTGGCTTCGTTTGCGCGGTGGTGCAGGTGTGGTGAGCAAGTCGCCAACAGTCGCGCAGCTGTACCCGGCCAGGCAGTACTACGACCTCGTCAATGTGAACCGCTTCACCCCCGACCCGCGCGAACGGCTCGCGGTGGTGACCACCTTCATCCGCGATCCCGTCAACCCGGCGCTCGGGCTCTCGCGCGCCGACAAGCGCGAAGCCGGCTTTGAGCTCGACGGTGGCCCGCGTCGTGGCTCCATCAGCGCCACCTGGTTTGATGACCGCATCGCCGGCGCCGTGACGTTGCGCCGTGATCCGCGACCGTTACAACGCGCGCGTTATGCCCTCGCCGATACCGGGAGAGGCACCGGGCAACCAGGCCGGATTGTTGATCCGCCCATCAGATTCGAACCGGTGCCGGTGTTCCTCGACCGGTACGTGAACAGCGGCTCGCTCGACAGTCGCGGCGTCGAGTTCACGGTCGCGTTTCCGGTCGTACCCGCACTCCGTACGCGCCTCGAAGCGAGCGGCGCGGCGATCACGACAGACTTTGCCACCGACGATCGCGACTACGGACCAAGCCTGCGCCTCAATGATTTCCAGGTCGATACTGCCATCAAGCGCATCGCGTATTTCGACGGCGCGTCCACGCGCTCCAAGCGGGCCATTCTCACCTGGCGCCTGGTGCATCAGCAGCCCGATCTCGGCCTCGTGATCACGGCAACCATTCAGCAGCGATTGGGAGACGAGCGGCTGGTGCTCAGTCGCACCGACTCGCTCGCCTTCAACGGCTACATCCTGCGCGACGGCACGCTCGTTCCCGTTGCAGAAAACGACAAGCTGCGCCCCGAGTTCGCCGACCTGCGAAAGCTTCGCCCCGCCACGGGTGCATCGCGCTCCACGCAGCCCGACGACTGGCTCATGTCATTGCAGGTGGCGAAATCACTCGGCCGCAGCGGACGGCTGTCGTTCTACATCTTCAACGTGCTCGACAAGTTCGTCACGTACGGATCGAGCGGTTCCATACGGGCGCTGCCGTCGACGCGCTTCGGCGCCGAGCTGACCATTCCGACGAGTGAACTGTTTGGAGGTGCGAAGTGATCGCGCCGTCACGGACAGCGCTCGCGATGCTGAGCGGTGTCGCGATGTGTGCGCCGCTTGCTGTGCGCGCGCAGGACACCCCGCCGACGGCGTGGGGGCGTGGTGCCGATGTGAGCAGCGCGCACTCCACCGGCGCATCGGCGTGGCTGGGTGCGTGGTCGCCGCTACGTCCCATCATCGACATTCCACGAGGGCTGCTGCGCGCGCCGCTCGCGCCGGGATTGCTCGATGCGCCTGCACCACTGGGTGGCGCGTTCGTGCTCGCGGGTGCCCCTGGTGCGCTTGCGCGCGATCTGACCCCTCGGCTCAATGGTGACACCGCGCGCTTCGGCGAACTGCGTGTCCGTGCGGCTGGCGCGAGTGGCGACTATCACCGTCCGCTGGACGTGTCGGACAGTCGCGTCACGCAGGTCTCGGGGCAGGGGTGGGCGCCGGTTGGCACGCGCGGCATCGCGATCGGGCGTTTCGTCATCGATCGCGAAAACAACGACGTGAGTTCGTTCACGCAGCGTGTTGCGGCGTACTACTCGTCGCCCTTTGTTGCCACTGACTCCGTGCGGCCCCCCATGCAAAGTACGCGCGCGCGGCTGGAGGGCGCGCTGGGGCTGCGGCTTGGCGGATTTGGCGTCGGTGTGTCTGCCGGCATCGATACGCGCGAACAGAATTCCGTCGACTTTCCGCTGCGTCGTTCCGGACGCGCGGCCACACCGGCTGTCATGCTTGGCGCTGAACGTCTGTTGCCGTGGTCGGGTTTGCGGGTCGGCGGCTACTATCGGTGGTCCGAGCCCAGCGAAACGAATGTGCTCAACGCATCGCCGCTGCCGACCATCATCTACGCCGTGCAGGGCTACGATGAGCCGTTCGGGTTGCAGGTGGGGAGTGCGTCACCAGTGTTCGTGCGTAACGATCGCCGTGCGACAGCGCTTGGCGGCACAGTGGAACTCACGGCGCTCGACACACGCATCGTGTTGACGTACGAGAAGGGGAAGCACGCCGAAGATCAGTATCGCAATATCACGTCGCGCGTTCGTCCAACCGATCAATGGCGCGCGAGCGGCACGACCAGCCGCATTCAGCTGCAGCGCGCGTTGGGCCTGCGGGTCCGCGCGACCGTCGTCGGTTCGAGCGAATCGCTCGATGGTACGGCGGTGCGCGAAGATCTCAAGGGGATTGCGATGGACGGCGGTGACACCAAAGCTGCCATCGAAGGTGATGTGCGCGTGCGGTTCGCTCGTTCGTGGTCGGCCGCGGTGCTCGGCGGGGCGACGCGGTTGACGAGTACGCGCACGGACTATGTCGTGTCGTTGCGTTCGAGCCTGCAGGCGGCCACGCCATTCATTGGTGCGGAGTTGTCGCGTCGCTGGAGGCGCACGGCAATTGCTGTTGGCGGATCTGCTGCTTCGACATCGCCTTCGGGGACGCTCCCGTCAACAGCGCTTAAAGCCAACTATCGGCGCATCATCGCACCGATGTTGGCCTACGACGCCGCGCAAGCCACAGCCGTGGCAGGATGGGTCACGGCGTTGCTGCCAATTGGTGGAACGACGTTTGTTGTGAGTGCACGTGCAGAGCGCACTGCACCGCGCTCAGCTGTAGCGGCGCGGCTCCAGCCCACGGGCGAACGCACCGGGTGGAGCGTCTCGGTCGGTGTGCGGCAATGAGAGAATGTGCGTGGTTGATCTGCGAGCGACCCGGCAACGACATCGGCACGCCCGTCGTTCGTGCGGCACAGCTCGAATGGCGCGTAACGCAGCGCACATTGAGCGCCGACGCATGTATTGACAGAAATACCCATCGCACCAACTGTTGCCACTGTTGGTCATTTGCGGCCGGTTCACTGCTGATCGAGAATGTGTTCTCGTGATGGGGGATTCAATGGTCACGCTTGCAGCGGCAAACGAAGGCGAATATCCGACTGGGGCAACGTCGAAAGCTGTTGGGGAAAGGTCGCGTGAGGTTGCACTGCTGCGAACATTCCTCGCTCTCCTGTCGGTGACGGTCGCCGTGCTCGCCTACGAAGTGCGTGCACTCAAGCCGCAGGCCGACACGCTCATGCGTAACCGTGCGTTGCCGTACGCGGGACA
>Ga0105044_10009621_pt1 | contig 13207 bp, 11 predicted proteins | sample MAT01_FD_78092 | JGI IMG/M metagenome (GOLD analysis project Ga0105044, IMG submission 78092) | Freshwater microbial communities from Lake Fryxell liftoff mats and glacier meltwater in Antarctica - MAT-01 | ecosystem: Environmental > Aquatic > Freshwater > Ice > Liftoff microbial mat | place...
GAAAGCCGAACCCCGTGGTCGGCCAGCGCATCGGCGATCTGCGCCTTGATGCGCATCACCGGGTTCAGCGAGTTCATCGACCCCTGCGGCACCATGGCGATGCCGGCCAGGCGCAGCTTGCGCATCCCTTCGTGATCCAGCGCCGAGAGTTCCACCCCGTCGAGCACCACGCGCCCGCCGACGATGCGCCCCGGCGGCTTGATCATGCGCAGGATCGCCAGCGCCATGGTCGACTTGCCCGAGCCCGACTCCCCGGCCAACCCCAGCCGCTCGTTCGCCAGCAACGAGAACGACACGTCGTCCACCGCCTTCACCGCGCCCAGCGGGTGTTCGAACTCCACCCGCAGCCCGTCCACCTCCAGGATCGCGCTCATGCCGATTTGCGCAGGCGGGGGTTGGCGATTTCGTCCAGGCCGACGGTCACGAAGAACAAGCCGAGGAACACCAGCACGATGATCACCGTCGGCGCCATCCACCACCACCACCAGCCGTTGATCATGGCGGCGTTGAAGTTCACCCAATACAGCGTCATCCCCAGCGTGGGCGCATCGATCGGCCCCAGCCCCAGCACCTCCAGCCCGATCGAGGCCAGGATCGCCGACGACACCGCATTCACCAGCGTCGCGGCCAGATACGGCAGCAGATTGGGCATCAGCTCGAAGAAGATGATCGCCGGCCCCGACATGCCCGACATCCGCGCGATCTCGACATAGCCGCGCTCGCGCAGCGACAGCACCTGGGCGCGGATGGTCCGCGTCGGGTGCAGCCAGGCGAGTGACGCCACCACCAGCGCCATCTGGTTCACGCTCAACCCGCCGCGAATGCCCACGGCGATGATGATGAGGACGAGCAGCCCCGGCACCGTCAGCCCGATATCGGCGATGCCGCGGATGATGGTGTCAACCCAGCCGCGGTAATAGGCGGCGACAAAGGCCAGCACCGTGCCGATGCCCACGCCGAGAATGCCGGCGATGAAGCCAATGCGCAGCGTCATCGGCGTGCCGGCGACCATCACCGCCAACAGGTCGCGCCCCTGGCGGTCGGTGCCGAACGGATAGCGCCACGACGGTGGCTGCAACGGGCGCACCGAAAGAGCGCGGGCGTCTTCGACATCGACCACGAAATGGCCGATCACCACGAAGGCGATCAGGAACAGCAGCAAGCCGGCGCCGACCACCAGCGAAACGTTGCGGCCCAGATAGCGGTAGAAGGCGCGCATCTCAGGTGCGCCGATAGCTGATGCGGGGGTCGAGCAGCGGGTAGAACAGGTCGAGGATCAGGGTCGCCAGCCCCAGCGACACGATCACGGTGAACACGATGCCCTGGATGAGGAAATGGTCGTTCTCGCGGATCGCCTGGAACAGCAGGGTGCCGATGCCGGGGTAGCCGAAGATCACCTCCACCAGCACCGCACCCGAAAGGATTTGGCCGAGTGCGAGGGCCAGTGCGGTGATTTGCGGCAGGATGGCATTGCGCAGGCAATAGCGGCTGAAGATGGTGAGGCTGCGCAGGCCCTTGCCCTCGGCGAACAGCACGTAGTCCTCGCCCATGGTGGTGACCATCATGCCGCGCATGCTGAGCGCCCAGCCGCCGACGGCGACCAGGATGATCGAGAGTGCGGGCAAGGTGGCGTGGCGGATCACGTCGAGCACGAAGGTGAAGGTTAGGCTGGGGGTAACGCCCATGGAATAGCCACCGAAGATCGGCAGCAGCGGCACCTGAAAGGCCAGCAGGTACATCAGGATCAGGCCGAGCAGGAAGAACGGAATGGCATGCAACGCCCATAGCGGGGGCATCAGCCAGGCCATCCAGCGCGGCGCGCGCGGCCAGGCGAGCAGGGCGCCGAGGATGGTGCCGATCAGGAACGACAGCAGCGTGGTGACGCCCAGCAGGGCGATCGTCCAGGGGATGGATTCGCCGATCATGTCCGCCACGGTGCGCGGGTAGTTGGCGATGGAGAAGTTGAAGTCGCCGCGCACGACATCGCCGATGTAGCTGAGGTATTGCTGCCACAGCGGGCGGTCGAGGCCGAAGCGGACCTCGTAGATCTTCACCATCTCGTCGATGCCCTGTTGGACATAGCCGCCCATCTGGGCCTGTTGCAGCAGCTTGGTGCGCACCGGGTCCTGGCCGGACAGCTTGGGCAGGAAGAAGTTCAAGCTGGCGGCCAGCCAGATGATCACGACGAAAACGCCGCAGCGCTTGAGGATATCGCGGAATTGCACCCGTTGCCCTTTGCGGCGTTCTCGTCGGGTCAGAACATCAGGCGGGCTGGAGCGACCACAGCACCATCGGGAAGGTCAGGTGCCAGTGCGCGCCGTTGACGTAGGGGTTTTCCGCCGTTGGCCAGTTCTTCCAGTAGGTGGTGTTCATCGGGATGCGATGGTGCAGCTGCACGATCTGGATGTCGGGCAGTTCCGGCAGCCATATTTCCATCGCGCGGCGGAACAGGTCTTTCAGCTTGGCGATGTCGGTGGGCGGCACCATGAACATCTCGTCGACGATCTTGTCGTAGGCGGCGTTCTTCCAGCGCGCAAAATTCACCTGATGGCCGCCGGGCACCGCCACCGAAGCCGATTGGTACAGCTTCAGGGTGTTGTAGGGCTCGTTGACGCTGCCGCCATGGCCGTAGATCGCGCCGGTGTATTGCCCCTTCTGGAAGCGGTCGTCGAAGTCGGGCGGCAGCGACATGCTGGCATCAACGCCAGCGCGCTTCAGCAATTCGGTCAGCACCGGGCCGATCGCCGGGCCGGTGCTGCCGACGCCGATGATGTCGATGGTGAGCTTCTTGCCGGCCGCATCGGCCCAGATGCCGTCGCTGCCTTTCTTGAAGCCCTTGGAGGTCAGGATTGCGTCGCCCTTCCGGCGGTCGAACGCCAGCGTGTCGTGCTTGGCCAGCAGGTCCTTGATGTGATCCTTGTACGGCGCCAGCGGCGCGTAGTCGGGCATCGGCAGCGGCGAGACCTCGGAGGCGCCGAGATAGCCGACATCGATGACTTGCTGGCGGTCGATGTAATGGCTGATCGCCCAGCGCACATCCTTGTCATCGAAGGGCGGGCGCTCGTTGTTCAGATAGAGCGCGATCGGCCACCAGTCGCGATAGCCGAACGGCGGCTTCTGGCCGGAATGGGTGATGATCTTGGGGTTTTGCCGGAACACGGTGGGGAAGGTGGCCGCCTGCATGCCGGTGCCGACATCGACCTGGTTGGTGATCAACAACTGCGCGGTCTGCTGCTCGCCGGCGGTGGGCAGCCAGATGTTGCGCAACACGGCGGGAAGCGGGGCGAGGCCGCGGTCGGCGGCCCACCAGCTGGCGCGGCGGTCGAACACCTTCTGCTGCGGGCTGGCTGCGCTGACCTGCCACGGCCCAGTGGTGACGGGCAGGCCCTTTGCAATGTCGAAGTGCTTGAAGGTGGTCCAGTCCTGGCCCGCGAAGATGTGCTTGGGCACGATGTAGACGCCAATGTCGTATTTGTACGACATGAAGAAGAAGAAGCGCGGCGAGGGGATATTGAAGTCGATCACCACGGTATTGGCGTCGGTGGCCGTGGCCTTCTCGACCGCCTGTTTGACGTCGATGCCCCAGCGTACTTTTGGCCCCAGGTCGCGCAGGCTGTTCAGCGTGAAGGCCACGTCCTCGGCGCTGAACGCCACCCCGTCGGACCACTTGATGCCAGGGCGGGTCTTGATAGTCAGCTTCTTGAAGTCGGGCGAGAAGTCGAAGCTTTCGGCCAGCCACATATGCATCTTGTCGGCAAAGGCGGAGTAGTAGGCCAGCGGCTCGTAGATCAGGTTCGGGCCGTTCTGGTGGTTGGAGCCGAGAGAGTACGGGTTCCACAGCTCGAAATCGACCCAGCGGCCCTCGCGGCCGCCCCAGACCAGGATCATGGTGCGGTCGCGCGGCGGTGCGGCGGGCTGGGCGTCGGCCTCCTGCCACGGCAGGGCGATGGCGGTGCCGGCGAGCACACTGGCCTTCAACAGGTCGCGGCGGCTGGGGGCACGGCGGGGTGCGTCGGACATGGCTTGGTCCCTTCCTCCTGGTCTGCGCGGGTTGGCCCCGCCGCATTCGTTGCTGTGCCGGCTGGCACCCGGTGGTGACGTGGGGAGCAGTAGGACTGGCCTGTCCGGGGTCGTCAAGCATCGCATGCGCGCCGGGCGCTGGCGCTGCTACGCCGGGTAGTGCTGCCCCCATTTTCCGCTGAACACCACGTCGGACAGCACCGTGCGGCCAACCGACCCGAACTTTCCCATCGGCCACCCGATCGGCAGGATGGCGTAGGAATGCACCCCCTCGGGCAGCCCCATCGCCGCCTCGGCCTCCTTGGCATACAGCAGGTGCCGTGTGGTCAGGGTGGAGCCCAGCCCCAGCGCGCGCGCCGCCAGCAGCATGTTTTGCACCGCGGGATAGATCGACGCCCCGGACCAGCGGGTGGGCGTGGTCTTGCCCTCGTCCAGGCAGGCGACGATCCACACCGGCGCTTCGTGGAAGTGCTCGGTGAGGTATTCCACCGCATTGTGCTGGCGGGCGTATTTTTCCGAGGTGATGCCCGGCGGCGGGGCGCTGGTGGCATAGCGCGGCCCCACCACCTCGTCGAACGCGCGCTTGTAGAAGCCCTGCACTGCCTTTTTCACAGCGGGGTCGGTCAGCACCAGGAAGCGCCAGCGCTGGAAATTGCCGCCGTTGGCGGCCGCCACGCCGGCTTCGAGGATCTTGCGGATCAGCGCATCGGGCACCGGGTCGGGCTTGAGGCGGCGCATGGCGCGCGTGGAGTGGATGATCTCGAACACATCGTTCATGGCGCGCGCTCCTTGAGAAACCAATCCACCAGTGCCGGCTGGAGGTCGCGCGGATAGGTGTGCGACAGGTCGTCCACCTCGACATAGGCCACATCCGCCCCCACCGCCTGGAACGCCAGATGCGCCGCCCGTCCGATACTCACTGGAAACATCCAATCCAGCGCCCCGTGCACCAGATGGATCGGCAGGCCACGCAGCCGCGCCCGCTCGCTCATTTCGATCAGGATCGGATGGAAACTCGCCGCGAACGGCGCCAGGTGGGTAAACCGGCTTTCCGCCTGCACCCCGCTCAGCAGCGTGAAGGTGCCGCCGTCGCTCATGCCGGTCAGCAACAGCCGCGCCGGGTCCACCGGCCAGCGTGCGGCGATGAATTCCACCATGCGGTCGATGTTCGGCGTGTCCACATCCTCGCCCGCCAGCGCCCAGGTGCCGCCCATGGCCGTGGGCGCCGCCACGATCAGCCCGCGGCTGCGCGCCGTGCGCACCCAGTGCCACAGAAAGCTGCGGCCATGCCCGCTGCCGCCGTGCAGCGCCACGACCAGCGGCCTGGGCACGTCGTCGCGCGTGTCCTCGGGCACGAACAGCGAGAAGCCGCCGCGTTGGCCGTCGGCGTTTTCGGCGTGCAGCACACCGCGGCGGGGTTGGCCCATGCCGAGCGCCAGGTCGGCTTTCAGCGCCGCATCCTCGCGCTGTTCCGGTTCCATGAAAAACAGGCTGACCGCCGGCAGCACGCGGGCGAGCGGGAACAGCGCCTCCTGTGCCCGGGCCTCGCTGCGCAGGGCCCGGTAGGCGCGGCGAATATCCCCGCCGACGGCGGCAACCCGCAGGCCGCCCCAGGCTTCCAGCGTGGCTTCGGCGGCGTGTTCGACCTGGCCGCGGAAGGCGGCGAGCTGGTCGGGCCAGGCGGCGGCGCGGAAACGCTCGATGGCGGCGGCGAGGGGCTCGTCGGGCGCGCCGACGGCATCGAGCACCGCTTCCATATCGCCGGGGTGGAGGTGGCGGGCGACGAAGCCCAGCGGGGCGAGGGCGGCCATCAGCGCATCGACCGTTTCGGCGATGGTTTGCTCCAGCGTGGCGGCGTCGACTGCTGGGGCCGGCATCAGCCCAGGCTCGGCCGCCCGGCGGCGACCCAGGCGTGGTAGTCCGCCATGGTGCGATCGCCGGCGGGGTAGAAGCCGGCGATGGGTTCGCCAAGCTCGACCCGGCGCTTGATGTAGGCCTCGACCTGTTCCTGTTCCAGGCCGGAGACGGCGACCTTGTCGGCGAGGTGGCGCGGAATGATCACCACGCCGTCTTCGTCGCCGACCACGATATCGCCGGGGAATACCAGCACGCCGCCGCAGCCGACCGGCTCGTTGAGCCCGACCGCCAGCAGCGACACCGTGTGGGGCGGCGGCGTGAAGGTGCGGGCGTGCACCGGCAGGTCCATTGCCATCAGCGGGCCGGCGTCGCGCATTGCGCCGTCGGTGACCAGGCCGACGATGCCGCGATAGATCATGCGCGCGGCCAGGATGTCGCCGACAGCACCGCCGCCGATGTCGCCGCCGGCGTCGATCACGATGACACTGCCGGGTTGCGATTCCTCGATGGCGCGGCGGGTCGGGTTTTCCTGGGCGGCGAGGTTGGCCATTTTCTCCAGGTCCTCGCGCAACGGAGCGTACCGCAGCGTCACCGCCGGGCCGACGAAGCGCGACTTGTTCATATTCAGCGGCCGGATGTCGCGCGGGGAGCGGCTGCGCAGGCCGGCGACCTTGATCAGCTGCGACGTGAGGGTGGCCGTGCTGACATGGCGCAGCTTGGCCAGCGTCTCGGGTGCGAGGTCCGTCATGAATGTTTCCCTGTGATTGTCTTGCCCAACTCTAGCAGCCTGGGCGCCGATGGTGCCAACATGGGGCGAATCCATGGGAGGACCATCGTTATGGCTGCCGATCCGAACCGCGTGATTGTGACCGGGGAGAATCCGTTCATCCGCCTCAGCGAGACCGATGGGGGGGATTTGACGACGAGTGCCAGCTTCTGGCGCATCATCTTCTCGCCCGGTGGGCCCGGGCACGTGCTGTATCTCAAGAGCGAACTGACCGACGGCGCCTGGCGCATCTACACCGACAACATCGCCATGGCGCGCTGGCTGCAAACCAGCGTGCAGGGGATGCTGAACGCCGAGCTGAAGGATTTGTCGATCCCGGTGTTCGACGCGCAGTTTTCCCGCACCGGCGATTACCGCGATGCCTGGACCGAGAGCCTGACCAGCTACGACGAGGAGATCGCGCTGACCTGGTACAACCCGGGCGATCCGCTGCTGCTGCATAACGCGCCGAACGAGGAGCCGGGGCGCTATCTGGGGCTGTGCACTGTGCTGGTGCCGTGCGCGGGGGCGCAGCTGGTGGTGAACGGGGTGCATGCGAAGGGCCAGGCATGGCCGCGGGAGCGGGCGGGGCGGGCGTTCAGCACCTGTGCGCTGGCGTTTTCGGAAAGCTGGACCGAAGCGCGCTGACGCGGGCTGCCATAAGCCCCAGCGCCCTGCACGTGCAGGGCGCTGGGCGACGGTGATCGGCAACGCCATCGGTTGCGCCTCTTTGGTGGCCCAGCCATGCCTTCGGCGATATCGCCGTGGCGTGCCCCCCTCAAGCGGCGAGTGTTGTTGCCATGCAGGCATGCGTTTGCGACCGCTACGGCGGACCCGACGTCGTTAGGATCGAAGAAGTGCCAACCCCGGTGGCCGGGCCAGGCGAAATCCTTATCAGGATCATGGCCACCACCGTCACCGCCGGCGACTGGCGGGTGCGCTCGCTCGATGTGCCGCGCGGATTGGGGCTTGTGGCACGGCTGGCGATCGGCCTGACCGGGCCGCGCCAGCCGATCCTGGGTTCCGAACTGGCAGGCGTGGTCGCGGCGATTGGTCCTGGCGTGACCCGTTTTCGTCCGGGCGAGGCGGTGTTGGCGTTTCCCGGTGTCAAGATGGGGTGTCACGCCCAGTTCCGCGTTCTTGCCGAGGACGGCCGGGTGGTTGCCAAGCCGGCCCGCCTGTCGTTCGAAGAGGCGGCCAGCCTGCCCTTCGGCGGGTCGACCGCGCTGCACTTCCTGCGCAAGGCCGGCATCCGGCGTGGCGACACTGTGTTGGTTGTCGGCGCGTCTGGCAGCGTGGGCAGCGCCCTGGTGCAGGTGGCGAAGCACTTCGGCGCCACGGTGACCGGGGTTGCCAGCACCGCCAATCTCGACCTTGTTGCCTCGCTCGGTGCCGACAGGGTGGTGGACTACACCAGGCACGATGTGACCCGCGGAAACGACCGCTTCGACATCATCGCCGACACCGTCGGGGATACCTCCTTTGCCCGCTATCGTCGCGTGCTCCGGCCCAACGGACGGCTGCTGGCGATTGCCGCCGGCGTGGCGGATATGCTCGCCGTGATGTGGTCGCCGCTGGTCGGCCGCCAGCGTGTTATCGCCGGGCCGGCGGCCGAACGTGTGGATGATCTGCGCCAGCTTGCGACCTGGGCCGAGCAGGGCGTGCTGCGGCCGGTTATCGATCGGTGCTACGACATGTCCGAAATAGTGGCGGCGCATAGCTATGTGCAAACCCGGCGCAAGCGCGGCAGCGTGGTGGTGCGGGTGGCGCATGAGCATGGTCGAAGCGGCACTGTTGGCGGAGTGCATTAGCAGCGCGGCGCTGGCTTCGACGATGGGGGTGGGGCAAGGGATGGCCATGGGGTATCTGGCGGCAGTGATATAGTTTCGATATCGTAATAAAAAACATACGTCTACGTGACCGTACAAGGGCGGCTGAAACGGACGTGCTGGGAGGGTGCGGGGTGGCCCGCGGGCCGGGTGTGGGGGTGCTTGGGGTGCGATTGCGCTGGATGGTGTGACGGAGAGCGCCCCGTTGGGCGCGCCAGTGGGCGCCCTATTAGACGCGCCAGCGGGCGCCGGATGGGGCGGGCGCGTGGCAAGAGCGGCCCGGGGCAGGGGCGGGCGTGGCTCGACCTGAAAGTGCCCGCGGGGGGCGGGGTGCTGCGCGCGAGCGTGGCTGGGGCGTTTCGAGTTTCGGTGGGAGGTATGGGGGGAGGGGTCGTGAGGTTGGGGCGCGGGGAGGGTGCCGGACTGCCACAGCAGGACGATCTGCTCCAGCCGGGCGAAAAGCCGGGCGAAGCAGGCCAGAATCAGGGCGTGGAGACGGCTTTGTGCCGCCTGTGCCGCGGTGGCGGCGCGCAGGCTGGCGAAACCGTCGACCAATGAGGGTTGCTGAATTAACATCTGTCATAATTATATATAACTGACAAGGCAATTGCAAGGAAAATTTTGTCGAGAGTGGGAAAAAATGCTGATCCTCACCCGCCCCGCAGCCGTTCCACTGTCTCGCCCGCCGCGCGCCGCCGTGCCTCCGCCGCCACCGGCGCATCAACGATTGCCGCGCCGATCGGCGCCAGGCTCAGCCCCGCCAGCTTGACGTGCTGCCAGGCGAACGGAATGCCGATGATCGTGACGGCGCAGATGGCCGCCGCGATCAGGTGCCCAAGCGCCAGCCAGAACCCCAGCAGCACCAGCCACAGCAAATTGCCGACCAGCCCCCATAACCCGGTGCCGATGTCGCCCCGCCCGCTCAGCACGCGGCGGCTGATGGCCTCGCGCCCAAACGGCCACAACGCGAACGAGGCAATGTTGAAGCACGCGCGCGCCCACGGAATGCCGATGATCGTCACCGCACACAGCACGCCGGCGAGCGCCCATAGCACCGCCATCAGCAACCCGCCCAGGACCACCCACAGCAGGTTGAACAGCAACCGCAACAGTGCCCCGCCATTGATCCCGGCCATCTCACCTCCCGCTGCGAACCGCTCTGGTTGCCCTCCGAAAGGGCCGATGCGCTGGCGAAGTCTACAGCACCAAACGGGTTTGGTTCAGCATGCCTGTCGGGTCAGTATCACCACGATCAAGGCTGGGCTCTGCCCAGACCCGCCAGGGGCCAAGCCCCTGGACCTTATTTTATAAAGAACCTTAAATTTCAATGGGTTGGTAATATACGAACACCAAGAGTGTTCTTGGCTGGGTCAGCCGCCCTAAATTGATATGCGGGTTGGACTAGTGGCTCTTGCCACGGCCACCAAAGGCCAACGGCCTTTGGAAGCCATTTTATTTTAATAATTTGAGGTCCAGGGGCTCGGCCCCTGGCGGGTCTGGGCAGAGCCCAGCCTTCCTTACCTCCAGACCACGGCGTAGGCGCGCGCGGCGGTTTCATTCTCGCTTTGGGGGAGCTTTGGCGCACCCGGAAGGACTCGAACCTCCAACCCCCAGATTCGTAGTCTGGTGCTCTATCCAATTGAGCTACGGGTGCAACAGCAGAGGCGCGCGATGTAACCCAGGCAGCGCGCCCCCGCAAGTCGCTAAATGCAGGTCAGCCTCCATGGCGGCTTCGCCATGGCCGGTGTGCGGCGTCACGCGCCGAGCTTGTCCAGTTCGCGCACCACTGCTTCGCCCATTACGCTGGTTGAGACCTTGGCGCAGCCTGGCGCCATCACGTCGGCGGTGCGCAGGCCGCTGGCCAGCACGTTGGTGCAGGCTTGTTCGATGATCGCCGCGTCTTCGTCCATGCCGAAGGAAAAGCGCAGCAGCATGGCGAAGCTCAGCATTTGCGCCATCGGGTTGGCGATGCCGCGCCCGGCGATGTCGGGCGCGCTGCCGTGGATTGGCTCGTAGAGCGCGTGGCGGCGCCCGGAGCTGTCGGGCGCGCCCAGGGTGGCTGATGGCAGCATTCCCAGCGAGCCTGTCAGCATCGAGGCCAAGTCTGACAGGATGTCGCCGAACAGATTGCCGGTGACGATCACGTCGAACTGGCGCGGATTGCGCACCAGCTGCATGGCGCAGTTATCGGCGTACATGTGGCTCAGCTCGACATCGGGATACTCGGCGCGGCCGAGTGCGGCGACCGTTTGGCGCCATAGCAGGCCGGATTCCATCACGTTGGCCTTTTCCACCGAGCAGACGCGGCGCTGGCGCTTGCGTGCCAGTTCGAAGGCCACGCGCGCCACGCGCTCGATCTCGGGCGTGGTGTAGACCTCGGTGTTGACGCCGCGCTTGGTGCCGTCGGGCAGGGTTTCGATGCCGCGCGGTTCGCCGAAATAGATGCCGCCGGTGCTTTCGCGCACGATCATCACATCGAGGCCGCGGATGACCTCGGGCTTCAGCGTGGAGGCATCGACCAGCGGGTCCAGCACCACTGCCGGGCGCAGATTGGCGAACAGCCCCAGTTCCTTGCGGAGTGTCAGGATCGAGAGTTCCGGGCGGTTGTCGAAGCCCAGCGTGTCCCATTTCGGCCCGCCGACGGAGCCGAACAGGATGGCATCGGCCTCGCGGGCGCGGGTGACGGTTTCTGGGCGGATTGCGATGCCGTGGGCGTCGATGCAGGCGCCGCCGACGATATCCTCGGCGATGTCGAACACCGCGCGGCGACGGCGGGCCATCCAGTCGATGACGTGGGCGACCTCGCGCATGACCTCGGGGCCGATACCGTCGCCTGGGAGCAACAGGAGTTTCTTGTTCGATGCCATGGGTTTTCCTTCCGAATTCCAGGACGGCGAGGGCGCTGCCCTCGACCCGCTGGGGCCGGCGGCCCCAGACCCCTTCCATTTGAGGGTCCAGGGGGCTCGGCCCCCTGGTTATTCTTTTCTATACTTTAATTCCTGGCATCCAGGATTGCTGCTTTGCTTCGTAGGCGTCGATGGCGGGCGCGTGCTGCAGGGTCTGGCTGATATCGTCCAGGCCGTTCAGCAGCAGGTGCTTGCGAAACGGGTCGATCTCGAAGGCGATTTTCTCGCCGTTCGGGCGCACCACGACTTGTTCCTCAAGGTCGATGGTGATGCGGGCGTTGTCGCCCTGCTTTGCATCTTCCATCAACTGGTCGCAGATTTCGCGCGGCAGGCGGATCGGCAGGATGCCGTTCTTGAAGGTGTTGGTGTGGAAGATGTCGGCGAAATCCGGCGCGATCACGCAGCGTATGCCGAAATCCAGCAGCGCCCAGGGGGCATGTTCGCGCGATGAGCCGCAGCCGAAATTCTCGTGCGCGATCAGGATTTCGGCGCGGCGATAGGGCGCCTGGTTGAGCACGAAATCGGGGCGCTCGCGGCCCTCGGCATCGAAGCGCAGCGTGTCGAACAGATGCACCCCCAGGCCGGTCCGCTTGATGGTCTTGAGGAAGCGGGCCGGGATGATCTTGTCGGTGTCGACATTGGCCATGGGCAGCGGGGCGGCAACGCCGGTCAGCTTGGTGAATGCCTGCATCAGCCCAGCTCCCTCACATCGACCAGCCGCCCGGTGACCGCGGCTGCCGCGGCCATTGCCGGGGACACCAGGTGGGTGCGCCCGCCGGGGCCCTGGCGGCCTTCGAAATTGCGGTTGCTGGTGCTGGCGCAGCGTTGGCCTGGCGTCAGCTGGTCTGGGTTCATGCCGAGGCACATGGAGCAGCCGGGCTCGCGCCATTCGAACCCGGCGGCGCGCAGGATGGTGTCCAGCCCTTCGGCTTCGGCCTGTTGCTTCACGATGCCGCTGCCTGGCACGACCATCGCGCGCACGCCCGGGGCGACGCGGCGCCCGTTGGCGATGGCGGCGGCGGCCCGGATATCCTCGATGCGGCCGTTGGTGCACGAGCCGATGAACACCACGTCAATGGCAAGGTCGGTCATCTTCTGGCCGGGCACGAGGCCCATGTATTCGACCATGCGCGCCAGTTGCGAGCGCTTGGCCTCGTCGGGCTCATCGGCCGGGTTCGGCACGGTTGCCGTGACCGCCACCACGGCCTCGGGATTGGTGCCCCAGGTGACCATGGGGGCGATGCCGGCGGCGTCGAGCACCACGGTTTTGTCGTAGACGGCCCCTGCATCGGCCGGCAGGCTGCGCCACCAGTCGATCGCCCGCTCCAGCGCCTCGCCGTGCGGCGCGTATGGCTTGCCGCGCACATAGGCGAAGGTCACGTCGTCGGGCGCGATCATGCCTGCCCGCGCGCCGGCCTCGATCGACATGTTGCACACGGTCATTCGCCCGGCCATGTCGAGCGCGCGGATTGCTTCGCCGGCGAACTCGATGACGTGGCCGGTGCCGCCGGCGGTGCCGATGGTGCCGATGACCGCCAGCACGATGTCCTTGGCGGTGCAGCCGGGGGGCAGGGTGCCGTCGACCCGGACCATCATGTTTTTCGCGGGCTTCTGCAGCAGCGTTTGGGTGGCCAGCACGTGCTCCACCTCCGAGGTGCCGATGCCGAATGCGAGCGAGCCCATGGCGCCGTGGGTGGAGGTATGGCTGTCGCCGCAGACGATCGTCATGCCGGGCAGGGAGATGCCCTGTTCCGGCCCGATGATGTGCACGATGCCCTGCTGGACGGACAGGATGGGGAAATAGGGCACCCCGAATTCGGCGACATTGC
>Ga0105044_10009622_pt1 | contig 13203 bp, 15 predicted proteins | sample MAT01_FD_78092 | JGI IMG/M metagenome (GOLD analysis project Ga0105044, IMG submission 78092) | Freshwater microbial communities from Lake Fryxell liftoff mats and glacier meltwater in Antarctica - MAT-01 | ecosystem: Environmental > Aquatic > Freshwater > Ice > Liftoff microbial mat | place...
CGAATGATCTCGATCAGCGGCATGGCCGGCGCAGGGTTGAAGAAGTGCACGCCGCAGACCCGGTCGGGGCGCCCGGTCTCGACCGCCATCTCGACCACCGGGAGCGTGGAGGTGTTGGTGGCGATGATGGCTCCGGCCTTGACCGTCCGGTCGAGCTCGTTGAACAGGGCCAGCTTCACCGCCAGGTCCTCGACAACGGATTCCAGGACCAGATCGCAGTCGGCCAGGTCGCTGATCCGTTCGGTGGCAGTGACCCGACCCAGGATGGCGGTCCGGTCGGCGTCCTCGAGGCGGCCCTTGTCGACCTGCTTGGCCAGTGACTTCTCGAGTGCAGCCACCATGGCGTCGGCCGTTTCCTGGCGGCGCGATCGGAGCACGACCTCGTAGCCGGCCTTGGCCGCCACCTCCGCAATACCGGACCCCATGATTCCAGAACCGACGATGCCGACACGCGTGATCATCGGCACACGTTACCGCCGGGTAACAACGGTGTTCCAAGTCCAGGTGCCACCCTGGGAGGGTGATCGGACCTCTGGCACTGATAGGCGGCGACGAGTGGACCGAAGGGTGTTCGTTCGATGCAGGGCTGCTCGCCCGGTCCGGGGCGTCGACTGTGGTGGTGCTGGCCACTGCGGCGGCCTACGAGCAGCCCGGTCGTCTCACCGAGCGGGCCCGGCACTGGTTCAACGGCCCCGGCGCCACGGTCGAGGTGCTGGACGTCTATCGACGTCCGGATGCCATGGACCTCGAGTTGGCCGAGCGGCTCAGAGGAGCGAAGTTCATCACCCTGTCATCAGGCACATCGATGCACCTTCGCTCGGTCATGTTGGGGACGCCGGTCTGGAAGGCCTTGATCGCGGCTTGGAACGGTGGAGCGGTGTTGGCTGCGTCCGGTGAGTCGGCCGCAGCGCTCTCGTCGCACTGCGTCGATTCACGGGGTGGAGCGTTCACCGTGGGTCTGGGGGCCATCGAGGGATTGACCGTCGTCCCGCAGTTCGGCTCCTGGTCAGAGGACAAGTGGCACCGCACGGTCGAGTTGGCCGGCAAGGGTCTCGCCGTGGCGGGCGTCGACGCGGCGACTGCGTTGATCTACGCGGACGGGGCGTGGACGGTGGAAGGCGCCGGTTCGGTGACGGCGGTGCGCGACGGCAAACGGATCACGATCGACGAGCTGCCCTCGTTGGAATGATTGCTCACCGCCGAGATGATCCCGGCGCCAGAGCGCTGGTCAGGACTCGGTGATCGAGACGGTCAGGACTCGGTGATCGAGACGGAGTTGATGGTGATCGGGGTGAGGGGCTTGTCGTCGGGACCCTTTTCGGCTTTGCCGATCGTATCCACCACGTCCTGGCCGGTAGTGACCTGGCCGAACAACGAGTAGGCGGCCTTCCCGCCGACGGCGGACGACAGGGTCTTCGCACCGTTGTCGCTCAGCACCACGAAGAACTGACTGCCATTGGTGTTCGGCCCACTGTTGGCCATGGCCAGGCTGTACGCCTGGTAGTCCTCAGGCTTGGGCAGTTCGTCCTCGAACGAGTAGCCCGGTCCGCCCTGGCCGTTGCCCTGGGGGTCGCCACCTTGGATCACGAAATCGGACACGATCCGGTGGAACGTGAGCCCGTCATAGAACTTCCAGCGGGCCAGCGTCACGAAGTTGTTCACGGTCTTGGGCGCGCGCTCCGGGTCGAGGGCAATGGTGAACTCGCCCTCGGAAGTGATGACCTTGGCGGTGTAGGTCTTGGTGGGATCGGTGCAGTTCTCCGGGAACGGACCGGTGAAGGCCGTCGTTCGCTCGGCGGACCCATCGGTGGGTGGGCAGGTGGGTGCAACCCCGGCCGGAGTCGACGTCGACGCCGACGCAGCCTCCGTAGTCGTCGACCCCTCGTCCGGAGACTTCTCGTTGTCGTTGCCGGAGAACACTGCGACCACGATGAGGGCGACTGCCACCACCGAGACGATGGCGCCGATCCGGGTGAACCGGGCCACCCGCGCCTTGCGCTTGGCCTCCAGCCGGGCGGTCTCCAGCCGAGACTGGTGCTGTTCTTTCTGACGGGCGCGTTTGTCGGTTCCCACGAGTCGGAGACGTTACCAACGGCGGCCGCCGAAACATGCAGCGGCTTCGGCTCCACAGCCGGCTCACTGGTAGCTTCGACGCCCGTGGCCCGGATCGTTCAGAAGTTCGGCGGCACGTCGGTGGCCGATGCGGAGCGCATCCGCAACGTGGCCGATCACGTGGCCCGCTGCCGACGTCGGGGCGACGAGATCGTCCTGGTGATCAGCGCCATGGGCAAGGAGACCGACGATCTGCTCCGTATCGCCGGAGAGGTGTCCGACACCCGCCCCGGTCGGGAGATGGACATGCTGATCACTGCCGGCGAGCGCAAGGCGATCGCTCTGGTGTGCATGGCGCTGGCGGACCTGGGGGTCGAGGCGGAGAGTTACACCGGCAGCCAGGCCGGTTTCATCACCGACACGCGGCACACCGACGCCAAGATCCTCGAGGTTCGACCTGACCGCATCCTCGCCGCATTGGTTTCGGGACGGGTGCCGGTGGTGGCTGGTGCGCAGGGCGTGTCGACGGCGCACGACGTCACGTTCCTGGGTCGGGGCGGTTCGGACACCACGGCGGTGGCGTTGGCCAAGGCGCTCGACGCCGACGTGTGCGAGCTGTACACCGACGTGTCCGGCGTGTACACCACGGATCCGCGTGTGGTTCCCCAAGCGCGAAAGCTCATCTCGATCAGCTTCGACGAGCTGCTCGAGATGACGGCCACCGGCTGCCCCAAGCCGGCCATGCGATCCGTCGAGTACGCCCGCCGTCACGGCGTGAAGTTGCACGTGCGTTCCGCGTTCACGTGGGAGCAGGGCACCATGGTCACCGAGGAGGACGAAGGTATGGAACACGCGGTCGTCTCCGCCATCACCCACGACATGAGCGAGGCCAAGGTGACCGTTGCCGGCGTGCCCGACCGCCCCGGTGTAGCGGCCCGGCTCTTTCGCGCGCTCGCCGATCGATCGGTCGTGGTGGACATGATCGTGCAGAACGCTTCGGCTGCCGGCGTCACCGACATCTCGTTCACCGTGCCGCACTCCGACCTCGGCATAGCGGTCGAGGTGGCCGAAGCACTTCAGGCGGACCTCGGGGCCGGAGCGGTGGTCGGCGATGCGGACATCGCACGGGTGTCGGTGATCGGCTCGGGGATGCGGACGAATCCGGGCGTCGCGGCGGCCATGTTCGAGACCTTGGCCAACGCGGGGATCAACATCGACATGATCTCGACGTCGGTCATCCGGACGTCCTGTGTGGTCCGTCAGGCCGACGCCGAGCGAGCGGTGCAACTGTTGCACGAGACATACGAGCTGGACCGGGGCAGCTACTGATTCGGTCCTCGCCGCCGGTGGTCCACATGGGAATCGGCTTCGGCGAGCTGGCGGCCCGCCGGTAGCCTCGGGCGGATGTCGAGCCCGATCCCCCCCGCTCCGGCGTCCTTCGCTCCGCTGTCGATCGGCATCGTCGGTGCCACCGGGCAGGTCGGTGGTGTTCTGCGACGGCTCCTGGTGGAGCGCAAGGTCCCCGTGGCCGGGATCCGGTTCTTTGCCTCCGCCCGATCCGCCGGCACCGAGTTGGCCTGGGGGTCGGGAACGATCGTCGTCGAGGAAGCGGACACTGCTGACTACTCGGGGCTCGACGCGGTGCTCATGTCCGCCGGGGGAGCAACGTCCCGGCGTCTGGCCGAGGCGATCGCCGCCCGGGGCCCGGTCGTCATCGACAACTCCAGTGCCTGGCGAATGGATCCCGCCGTGCCGTTGGTGGTTCCCGAAGTGAACGCCGACGCCTTGGACAATCTGGAGAAGGGCATCGTGGCGAACCCCAACTGCACGACCATGGCCGCCATGCCGGTGCTGAAGCCCTTGTCGGACGAGGCCGGCCTCCAGCGGCTGGTCATCAGCACCTACCAGGCGGTGTCCGGAGGCGGCCTGGCCGGCGTCGAGGAGTTGGTCGGCCAGGTGCGGGGCGCCTTGGGCGACTTGGCGGAGCTCACCCACGATGGCCGCGCCGTGGCGTTCCCGGCCGCGGAGAAGTTCCCGGCCACGATCGCCTTCGACGTGGTGCCCAAGGCGGGTTCGATCGTCGACGACGGAAGTGGCGAGACCGACGAGGAGCAGAAGCTCCGCAACGAGAGCCGCAAGATCCTGGGGCTGCCGGATCTGCGGGTGTCGGGTACGTGCGTGCGGGTGCCGGTCTTCACCGGTCACTCGTTGTCCATCAACGCCGAGTTCGAGCGGGACCTCTCCCCGGAGCGGGCCACTGAGCTCCTGCTCAACGCACCTGGAGTTCGCGTCGTGGAGCTGCCGACGCCCCTCGAAGCCGCGGGCACCGATCCCTGCCTGGTCGGGCGGATCCGGCGTGACGGGTCGGTCGACCACGGCCTCGCCCTGTTCGTGGTGGGGGACAACCTCCGCAAGGGCGCCGCGCTCAACGCCATCCAGATCCTGGAGACCTGGGCGCAGCGCCGCGTCTGAGTGGCTGGGCAGACTCGTCGCGGTGTTCGTTGACTTCAGCGGTCGCCGTGATGTCCTGACGGCTCACGAACTCCGAGAGGGAGCTCATGGCCGGAGGTGACACCCCGATCGCGATCACGACGGGCATCGACGAGGAGCGCCTCAGCGGCTGCGTCGCTGGAACCTCGGCCTGACCGCGACGCTCCTTCGGATCGCCAGTGCCGGAGCCAACGTCGGGATGGCATCTTCGCTGTCTCGCTCGCAGCCTGACGGCGTGCGGTGCGGCCTGTGCCCGCTCGACCGCTGGGCCTCGTCCTAAGGCGGGTCGGTGACGTATCGGTTGGCTGCGTCCTCGAGCGAGAGGCCCAGCTGGTTGGCCAGTGACGCCAGCCACGCCAGCACATCACCCAGCTCGTGGAGTTGTTCGGCCGTCGTTCCCTTGCGCACCGCCTGGGCCAGCTCGCCGACCTCCTCGCACAACCAGGCGACAGTGGAGGGGATGCCCCGAGCGGTGTCCGCCTCGCCGTAGAGGGTGTCCATGAGCGTCTGGAACTCGCCGATCTGCACGATCGGAATCTAGGCCGACCGCTGGTGTTCCGGCAGGGAACTGACGCGCGTCAGGTCTTCATGAACTCGTGGACGGTGAAGACGCGCCGGTACCCGTCGCAGTCACCCCACACCGCCGCGGTGCCCATGGAGCCGAACGCCGGATCGAGGATGTTGGCCTTGTGCCCTGGGGAGTTCATGTAGGCCTCGTGGACCTGCTCGATCGATCCGCCGTAGCCCACGTTCTCGCCGAGCTTGAGCCACTCGTTCGGTGCGCCATCAGACAGCTTGGAGTGTTCGAGGTCGCAGATGTCCCGCAGGTGCCGGGCCCACTTGTCGGCCTTGATGTCCAGGATCAGATTGCGTTTCAGCGGAGGCAGGCCGATCGTCGCCCGGGACTGGTTGACCCGGGCCAGGACGTCCTGGCGCTCCGCGGTCGTCGACTCACAGGCAGCGCCGAAGCACAGGACCACGAGCAGACCCGCCAGCAAGAAGAAGGGGCGCCGTTGCCGTCGTCTTCCGCCGTTGGGGCTGACGATGAGACGATCATCAACCACGATGGATCCATCGGCGCGATGACTCCGCCAGCTTGAACCATTCTCCCTTGATTCGTGGACCGGGGTGCCGACGAGGGGACGCTCCCTGGTGCGCCAGCTGAACAAGGAGCCCTGAACCCGGTCACCGGGTTCAGGGCTCTCAGGAGGAACTTCTGGTCGGGTAGGCGGGATTTGAACCCACGACCTCCTCGTCCCGAACGAGGCGCGCTACCAAGCTGCGCTACTACCCGTATGGATGAGACCTTACCGGAGGCCCTCCGGCCCAGGGCAAAGGGTTGGCCTGTTCAGCCCACTGCGGTTCGGGGGCCTTCGTGCCAGACCCCGCCGGCCACGACGGCCTCGGCCGCGCGGCGCACCCGGAGGGCGTCGACTGGCTTGACCAGCCAACCGTCGGCCCCGGAGCGCCGGGCCAGGAAAAGATCGGCGTCACGGTCGAGCAACAGGATGATTCGCTGTGGGTCCAGACGTCCGCCGCCTTCTTCCAGCCGGAGGTCCAGGCACGCCGCGGTCCCGCCCATGGAGCCGATCTGGAGATCCAACACCACCAGCGCCGGTTCGGTCACGATTACCGCGCCGCGTACCTCTCGGCCCGTTCGCACTCGGGTGACCTCGCAACTGTCCGAGGCCAACGCGCCATCGATCTCGCCAAAAACGGAGTCGTCGTCGGTGGCGATCAGTATCCGCTGCACGGATGAACGGTAGCTCACCTACCATTCGCGCTCCGAAGGGAGCGCCATGCTGGAGATCGAGGTCGAACGCAACGAGGTCGGGGTGGTCGTGTGCCCCACCGGTGAACTGGACACCTCCACGGTGGTCTCGTTCCGCGAGTGTCTGGCCGAGCTGGCCACCGAGTCCAAAGTGGTGGTCGACCTTCGTGCCGTGCCGTTCATGGACTCCACGGGGCTGGGTGCGCTGATCGGGGGAATCCGCAAGATCCGTGAAGGTGGCGGCGAGGTCTCGGTGGTCTGTGACCGTCCGTCCGTGCTCCGCCTGCTGCACACCACCGGCTTCGACCGGATGGTCACGGTCACCCCGGATCGTCCCCAATCCCCGATGGGTCAGTCCGCAGCCGATGAGCTCAGGGCGGACCAGTCAGCTTCCGGCCACGCTTGACCGGCCGGGGCCGGCCGACCCCGGACAGCTCGCCCCGAACAGCTCACCGCGGGCCTGAGCCGTCTCGGCCGAACACCTCGTCGCCGAACGTCGCCAAGCTCTCGAGGTCGTGCACTTCGACGCCCAGCATGGGAACACGTATCACCGGCGCCGGCGAGATGCGTTCGGTGAGCTCCGCCAACTGCTCGAGCTCGCCGGCCGCCAAGGTTCGGACGTCGGCCAGCACGGCGAAGTGCGCGCCGAGGTCGGTCCCCGCGAACTCGACGGCCCGGAGCCGATCCGCCGATGGCTCACCTGGGCCCGGATCCGGTGTCATGCGATTCACGATCATGGCCTGTACCGAGATGTGGTGGCGCTGCAACTGCTCGGCGAAGAAGCTGGCCTCGGCCACGGTGTCGGCCCGAGGCGACGCGACCAGGACGAAGCTGGTGCCAGCGTCGCTGAGCAGGGCCTCGACCCGCTTGGCCCGGTCGCGGAACCCCTCGTCCATACCTTCGAACGCGGTGAAGAAGGCAATGGCATCGGCGATCACCTCGCCGCCCACGACCTTGCCGACCGATCGCAGGAAGCCCTGCGCCGCCAAGTTCACGGCTCGGACGATGCCGCGGGTCGGTGCCGTGATCACCCGGTACAGGCGGTGGTCCAGGAAGCGGGCCAGCCGATTCGGCGCTTCGAGAAAGTCCAAGGCGTTTCGACTGGGGGGCGTGTCCACCACCACCAGGTCCCAATCGCCGGAGGCGTGCAGCTCGTACAACTTCTCTGACGCCATGTACTCCTGAGTGCCCGACAGCGCACCGGCGATGTTGCGGTAGAAGCGGTTCGACACGATCTTCTCGGCCTGGTCCGGGGAGCCGGCGTAGGTGGCGACGAGCGAGTCGAACGTCCGCTCGGTGTCCAACATCATGGCGGCCAACTTCCCCGGCCACGGTCCGGAGATCTCGGCCGGTTCGTTCGAGAGTCCGTCCAGGCCCAACGCGTCGGCGAGCCGTTTGGCCGGATCGATCGTGACGACGACCGCCGAGCGACCCAGTCGGGCTGCCTCGATGGCCAGCACCGCCGCCGTGGTGGTCTTACCGACTCCGCCGGAGCCGCAGGTCACGATGACCTGCGACGAACCGACCAGTTCGCCGATCCGGTTCATGCGTCCTCCGGCAGCGATTCGATGTCGGCCAACAGCCGATCCACCATCACCTCGAGGTCGTTGCGGCCCAGTTCGGCGGTGAATCGGAACGGCAGCCGGATCTGTGGCAACGGCAGGAGCCCCGCCAGTCGCTCGACCTGGATCTGGTGCAATGCTCCGCGTTCGGCGACGAAGCTCGACGCCGTTCTCAACGACCGGATCTCGTCGACATCCAGCGATGCGCCCGCCGCGGCGACGGCGGCCTCGACGGCGACCTCGAGGCCGGCGGGAACCTCCATGACGGCGTTCACTACGACCGGCCCCAGCCGGATGCCGACGTGTTCCTCCAAACTGAACGCCGTGTCCACCAGTTCGTTGACCGGTGTCTCCTCGGGGAGGGCGACCAGCACGACCTGGCAGCGGTCGGGGTCTGCGAGCATCTCGACCACCTCACGGGCCTGGGCCTCGATCGGACCGACCGACACTGCATCGAGGAGTCCGCTGGCCGAGCGGAGAAAGCTGATGGCGTGGCCGGCCGCCGGAGCATCCACGATGATGACGTCGGCCTCGGCCGACCGTTCGAGCTGCTTGATCTTGCCCAGGACCAACACATCTCGGATGCCCGGCGTGGCGGTGGCGACCATGTCGATGGCCCCGGACGACACCAAACGATTCGAGAGGCGCTTGAGGCCGTGGTCGCGCAGGTACTCGACCAGGGCGTCGTCCGGAGTGAGGACCCGGGCTGTCACTCGGCCCCGGTCCGGGCCGGCCGCCACCAACTCCACGGAGTCGTAGCTGTCGGTGGCGATACCCATGAGCGCGGCCACCGCGGCACGGCCGTCGACGTCGATCACCAGACAGCTCAATCCGAGCCGGCTGGCCGCCAGAGCGAGGGCGGCGCTGACCGCCGTCTTGCCCACTCCGCCCTTGCCAGCAACGATGGTGACCCTCGGTGCGGTCAGGAACTGCGCTGGATCCACACTCACCCCCCGGAGGCTGCCGGATGCAGAGAATGACCAATCACCTCCGAACCGTACTCCCGCGGGTTGTTCGCCTGTCCCTGGCGCTTGGCGCAGTCGTGGTCAGCATGGCATCGATCGGCAACCCTCCGGCGGCGGCCTCGACCGACTGTGTGGCCAACGGCTGCGTCCGAGCGCTACAGGTTGCCGGGCTGATCGATCCGATCGTGTCGGACTTCCTACTCTCGAACGTGGCCGAGGCGAACGCGACCCCGGGAACGATCGGTGTGGTGTTGGAGCTGAACAGCGACGGTGTGGTCCTCGACGACGCCGAGTTCACGGTTCTGGCTCGCAGGTTGGTCGACTCGGTGGTCCCGGTGACGGCTTGGATCGGTACGGGGTCGGTGGCCTTGGGCTCGTCGGCCGAACTATTCTTGGCGCTCGACGGCTCGACCATGGCGCCCGGGTCGAAGATCGGCGAGATCGATTCACAGGCCCTGCCCAAGGACCAGTTCGGGGATCTGGTCACCGACGAGCTCCAGCCGCTGGTCGACGGCACGGTCGGTGCCGAGCGTGCGGTAAAGCTGGGAGCGGCGGATCGTGTGGCGGTCTCGGCTGGCGATCACCTGGTCGGACTTCCGGGAGTTGAGACCCGCGAGGTGACCGACGACAAGGGTCAGACGCGGCTGCAACCGAAGACCCTGGCTCTGGTGTCGAAGCTCGACGTGTGGCCGCGCTACCTACACACCGCGGCGAGCCCGCCGGTGGCCTACCTGTTGCTGTGCATCGCCGTGGGGCTGCTGCTGTTCGAGTTCTTCACGGCAGGCATCGGCGTGGCCGGCGTGGTCGGTGCAGGTTCGCTGGTCCTCGCTGGGTACGGATTGTCCGTTCTGCCGGTACGGCCGTGGGCGGTGGTCCTGCTCGGACTGTCCGGGTTGGCCTATGCCGTCGACGTGCAGGCCGGTGTCCCGAGGTTCTGGGCGGGAGCGGGGACCGTGGGATGGGTCGTGGGGACCCTGTGGCTGTTCGACGGAGTCTCCATGCCGTGGACCGCCATCGTGGTGGGCATCGGCGGGATGGCGCTCAGCATGATCGCCGGCATGCCGGCCATGGTGCGGAGCCGATTCGGCACACCGACGATCGGGCGGGAGTGGATGATCGGTCAGGTCGGTTCGGCGGTCGGGGCCATCGACCCCGACGGATTCATCGTGGTGTCCGGAGCCCAGTGGCGGGCGCGCACCAATCGGGCGACGCCGCTGGCTGATGGGGAGCCCGCGCGGGTGGTCCTCATCGACGGTCTCACCGTGGAGGTGGAGCCCTTGGATGGCGCCGCCCAGGACTATCGGGAGCGTCGACCACGCCCCGACCACGCTGAGTGATGCGGTGTGCGCTCGCAATGGTGAGCGATCCGCTTGCAAAGTTCCCCTTGTCCAAGCGCCACAGCACTCCTAACTTGCGACTCACATCACAAGGGGGTGACGGTGAGTGCACAACCATCGTTCGAATCCTGGCAACACCGGGGGGCGTGTCGGGGTCCACAGGCAGCGGTTTTCTTTCCGCCGCCGCAGTTCGAGCGCAAGGTCGAACGGGCCGAACGCGAACGCCGGGCCAAGGAGATCTGCAACACCTGTGTCGTGGCGCGGGAGTGCCTCGAGTACGCGGTCGCCATCCGCGAGCCACACGGGATCTGGGGTGGCTTGAACGAGTCGGAGCGACGGGTGCTCGTGGAGGAATCCGTCTCCATCGGCTGATCGTCCTGGCGGGCCCATGACCATCGTCCTGCTCACGCTGGTCTTCGTCGCGGTTCCGCTCCTGGAGATCTTCGTCATCGTGGCGGTGGCCGATCAGATCGGCACACCGTCGACGCTCCTCGTTCTCATCCTGGTGAGTGCCGTCGGGGCCTGGTTGACCAAACGAGAAGGCCTCGACGCGGCGCAACGCGTCCGTGAGGGCGTTCGGTTGGGTCGGCTGCCGACGCGGGACGTCATGGACGCCATGGTGGTGTTGCTCGCCGGTGTGCTCATGCTCACGCCCGGTTTCGTGACCGACCTGGTCGGATTGGCGTTCATGGCCCCGCCGGTGCGACGGGTGGTGGGAGATCAACTCCTGGGCGTCGTGCGCAGACGGCTCGAGCGGAGGTTCCCCATGGCCGGCGCGACGGCCGATGGGAACCAGCAGGGCCGTGCCTATCGGCGTCCGGACGAGCCTGCGCCGCCGGGATGGCGTCCACCAAGCAGGGCGGCGAATGTGGATCCCGACGTCCTGGACGTCGAGGGTGAAGAGATCATCTTCGGAGACCCCTCCGGAGAGATCGGGCCCTGGCGCTAGTGGAGCTCCAGACGACGAACGCGGGAGACATCCCGGTACGCGACGCCGCCACGGTGATCGTGGTCCGGGACTGCGCCACCGGTCCAGAGGTCTGCATGCTCCGACGAAACCTCAAGTCGGACTTCGTTGGTGGCGCGTATGTCTTTCCGGGTGGGGGAGTCGACCCCCAGGATGCGCACGACGACCTCGCCCCCTACGTCATGGGTCGAACCGCCGAGAGCGCGGATCGTGACATGGAGGTCGACTCGGGCGGGTTGGCGTTCTGGGTGGCTGCCATCCGGGAGTCGTTCGAGGAAGCGGGTCTGCTCTTCGCCTACGACGAGCCGGGACTGCTCGTGGATCTGGCCCACCCGTTGCTCACCGAGCGATATCGACGGCACCGCTCCGATGTCGACTCCGGGCGCCGGCGACTGGTGGAGATCTGCGGGGAGGAATCACTGCGGCTCGCGGTGGACCACATCCACACCTTCAGCCGGTGGATCACTCCACTCGGCGCGCCACGGCGGTATGACACGCGGTTCTTCGTGGCCGAGGCTCCGAGCGGTCAGGAGGCGATCCACGACGACCGCGAGGTCATTGCCACGGTGTGGATCACCCCCGAGGAGGCGCTCGCCCGGCACGAGCGCGGCGAGTTCGAGCTGATCTTCCCGACCATCCGAACTCTGGAATCCCTTCGGGTCTTCTCGACCGCGGGCGAGATCATCGACCATGCCGCACACATCGGGCGGATCCCCGCAACCCTGCCGCGCATCGTCGAACGCGACGGGGGTCTGCGGATCGTGTTGCCCGGAGATCTCGAGTTCGACGCCATCACCGCCCGCCCGCTGGAACCGTGACTCGTCCCGACCCGAACCCGGTGGTCGGGATCGTCACTGCCTTGTCACCGTTGGTGTGCCGGCTGGTCGCCCCCAATCCAGGCCCCATGACGGGTCCGGGCACGAACAGTTACGTGGTCGGGGACCTCATGGAGGGGCCCGTTCTGGTGATCGACCCCGGGCCAGATGATCCGGATCACCTCGACCGCCTCTCCTCGGTGGTAGGTCTGGAGTTGGGCGCCATTGCGCTCACGCACACCCATCTGGATCACTGGCCGGGGGCGCCCGGCCTGCGGAACCGGACCGGTGCGCCTGTTGTGGCGTTCGATTCCCGTGATGGTCTGGTCGTTCAGCGGAAGTTGGGCGATGGCGACCTGGTGGCCGGCGGCGACGGCTGGACGGTCACTGCGGTCCACACGCCGGGTCACGCCTCCAACCACCTCTGCTATCGGTTGGAGCCCGATGGCTGGATCTTCTCCGGGGACCACGTGATGGACGGGTCCACGGTGGTCATCCGGCCTCCCGACGGTGATCTCGACGTGTATCTCGATCAGCTCCGGAGGATCGCCGGTCTGGACCCGGTGGTCATTGCGCCTGGGCACGGCAACCTGATCCGAGATCCGATCGACCGCATCGCCTCGGTCATCGAGCACCGGGAGCTCCGCACGTTGCACATCCTGGGCCTGCTGGCCGGACGTGGCCCGTCGGCTGCCGGGGAGCTCCGCCCGTTGGCCTACGAGGGTCTTGACCAGCGGCTGGAGGCTGTAGCGGAGGCCATGACGTGGGCCACGCTGCGTTCACTGCACTCTGCGGGAGCGGTCCTGGTCGACGACCCGGACGACCCGGACGGTAGTTACGAGGCCGTGGCCTCGTCCTGAGCTTCGGCATCGGCAGTGGCGGCCGCAGTCGGCGGGGTGCCGGTTCCCGTCGCGCCGTCGTGTACGTCGAGCGCAGCGTTGATGGCGTCGAACATGCGGGCCGTGCAGCCGGCCATGGACTCGCTCTTGATCTCGATGACGCCCGGGATCCGCAGGTAGTCGAGGTCCTCGGGCCAGGCCACGTCCTGGAGGAAGTGCTGGACCGCTCTGTTGAGGACCAGCCCGCGCCACATGAGCGCGGATTCCTCCTTCTCGACCGGGAAGCCCATGGTGGCCGGCGCGGCGGCCAGGTTGACGGTGCTCTTGCCCAGGCCGCCCTTGCCGGACGTGGTCAGGTTGCCCGATAGCGTCACCACGCCGTCGTCGCCGACCGCGACCTTGTCG